>Ga0194126_10000529_pt1 | contig 63911 bp, 75 predicted proteins | sample TA2KigC150mmetaG_FD_148641 | JGI IMG/M metagenome (GOLD analysis project Ga0194126, IMG submission 148641) | Freshwater microbial communities from Lake Tanganyika, Tanzania - TA2015035 Kigoma Deep Cast 150m | ecosystem: Environmental > Aquatic > Freshwater > Lake | place: Tanzania: Lake...
TGGGAACTTCGTAGAAACAATAACCATTTTAATGATGTTTGTTAGTTTTTGGGCTCTTGCTTGGAAAGGAGTAGCATTATGGAAAGCAGCAAAACAAAAAAGCTTAGTCTGGTTTATTATATTATTAATAATAAATGATTTTGGAATTTTAGAGATACTTTACATCTTTTGGTTCTCAAAAATTGCCAAGAAACCAATACAAGCAGGAAAGCCCCAAGCCAAGAAAAAAAAGAGATAAGATACTTTTATTTAATAAAATCTAGCCAGAGATACTTTTATAAACTATTTTTTGCCCATTTATACTATCAGCCCAAGGGCGATATAATATGGTTCCGTAGCTCAGCCCGGTTAGAGCACCTGCCTTTTAAGCAGGGTGTCGAGGGTTCAAATCCCTCCGGAGCCATTTCAAGTCATTGAGTAAATTGAAATGGCTATAAATCCATCGGGATTTGAATGCACAGAAGGGTTTAAATCTCTTCAAAATATACTTGTTTTGAATGAGTCAGAAAATATTATTTTCTGAACCTCCGGAGCCATTTAACATTTCCTTCGGGATTTGATAGGTAAAGGGTGTTGCTCACCTTAGAGAGCTTTTTCTAAGAAAACCATAAAATCGAATAAATAAGAAAATGGAATTACATGAAGAGCGAGAATTAGAAAGAAGCGGGGTTAGAGTTAGAAGAAAGCAAAAGTTTTCAAGAGCAATTTCGCCCCCTAGCGCTAAGACTCATTGGGTTAATCATGCCGGAACTTATCATGATAACGAATTTAGGTATCCTAAATATTGGCATGGTCAAAAACCAATAAGAACTTTTATTTCTATAAGGAGCCATTTAGATTTAGTCCAAGCCCTAGCAGATATAAAAGAAGGCACCCATAATCAAGACCATTACCATAATGTTTCAGGTATTCATAGAGCAAGATTAAGAGCAGCTCAATCTTTAAGAGATAGAAATAGAGTTTATAGTCCAAGTTTTTTAGCAAGAGAGGGTTTTTATGAACTTAAATTATTAATGTATTCTTAATAAAATGTCCTATCGCGCAAAAAAAATAGATACTAAGGAATTGGCTAGAGAGTTTAGGGTAGATAAAATAGAACTCTTATTAGAAGAGTCTAAAGCAGAAGAGAATTTTTACCCTGGTGTTGATGAAGAATCTGAAAGAGAATTATGTTTCCAGATTCTGCAGTTAGGGGAAAAAAGTTCTGCTTTAATATATTGGGGGCATGTTCTTATTTCAAAAGGGATTGTGAAATTTTATAATCTTTTTCCAGGACAAGAGCCAAGAGCACCAAAAAGTTATACTGAAAATACTGCTTTCTTAAAAAGAACAGGATTAATTGTAAGAGCAATAGAAGAACTTGTTTTAACAGGCAGATAATTAAGGATTTCTATGAAGATATCTGTTATTAATATATTCTCTAAATCTATGAAATGGCCCTTCTAGTGCAATAGCCGTACCAAAAACCAGAGCAGATTCTAATAAACCATAGCAAAGATGTTTTATTGATTCCTGAATTTCTGAGTGATTAAGTCCGGCATATACGTGAAGAACCAAAGGAGTAATACCTACAGCAACTTGAAAAAGGTGTATGCCTTCCAAACTTTTGATTGGCATAATTTCCTAGGTTTTCTTAGATTATAAAGCTAACCTAATAGCATTTTATCAAATCATCACATAAAACTTTAAAAACTCAGATTTTATTCCAAAAGTGTAAAAATGGTGGAACAAAATCAAAACCAACAAAATAAAGGGAATAATTCTCAGCAGAATAATCAAAGACAGCCACAGCAAAAAAACCCCCAACCACAACAAAACAAACCAAATTATCAAAATAAACATGTTCAACAAAAACTTCCGCAAAATCTACAACAAGGTAATCAACACCATTCACAACAAATGAGAAAAGTACAAGTAATTCAAATTAAGATGCAACCAAAACCCCAAACACCACAAATTAATAAGCAGAACCAACAAGCAAGCAATCAAAAGCCAAATTCCCAATTTGCGCAATCTCAACAAAGTTTGCAACAAAAGATTCAAGAGATTATTAAGCAAGCTATTCTTAGGGCTGAAATAAGAAATCCTGCTTCTATGAAGAAAAATCAAGATACTAAGGTTAATTTGCAAACCTATCAGCCAAAAAGTAACCAACCACAAAACCAAAACAAGAAACCAATGCAACAAGTTCAGAATAAAAACCAGCCTGTATTAAATAAAAAACCCCAAATAAATAATCAAAAACCGCAAAAACAACAATTTCAACAAAACTCACAAAAACCCCAACAACCTCAAAAACAACAAGCAAAGCCACAAGGTTCAACAAGTATCAGAGATGAAATACGCAAAATAGTTCGCGAAGAATTATCTAAGCTTAAGATTAGTTTCTAATTCTCTTTCTCATTAAATAGTTTATTCTTCTAATCCTATTGTTTAAAACTCTTAATTCGGGATAAGATAGGGCTCGTGAATCCCATAAAAAATGAGTTATACTTGAACCCTCTGCTTTGTAAGCATCCATCTCACCTTGTAGAGAAGCTCTATCTTTCCTCATTGTTAGTCTATACCTTTTCAATTCTTCTCTGGCTTCAGAGATTCTGCCACTATGGGCATGTTGTTCAGCAGAACTAAGTATATCCTGATATCTTCTATAAGCTGCGCTATTTTCGTTTTCCATTTTTAGTTTATTCCAAGTGCTGTAGCTAATCTTTCGCTTAGGATGTTTTCTCCATGATTGTCTAAAATCTTTCTTCCAAATGTAGAACCATGATAATCTGAACCATAAGTGACTAGCATATCCTTACTTCTTACAAAATCTGCAACCATTTTTGTTTTTGCAGGATTTAAATGTCTTATATTGGGTTGAACTTCAATAAAATCGATTCCTTGTTTAACTAGGGTCCCAAGTTCAGCTACTTCTCTTATATCTTTTTCAGGATGAGCTATTCCTATTATTCCATTAGCTGCATGAACTTCTCTTATAGCCTCTTCAACACTAATTTCTGGTTCCAATTTATCAATAATTGCAACTCCTCCTTGTCCAAAGAAATATCTAGCAACATCTTGCGGATTTAAGCTTAATCCAACTTTAGTAAAATATTCTCTGCAAGCTGAATCTTTTAAGACTGTCCAAAGAAGATTATATTTTCCTAATCTTGATTCAGGGAATTCTACTTTTACTTTTTCTAGAGTTATTGGTAATCCTATTCTTCTTAAGGCTTGCACTCTTTGTTCTACGACTCTTTCTTGTATATCCTGTGATTTTCCAATAAACTCTCTAAATCTGTTAGATTGTTGAAAACCCAAACCTAATAAGTGATATTTTGGGGTAGTTATTTCAACACCATTTATTAATAGCACGCCCAACTTTTCTGCTTCTGCTCTAGCTTCAGGGATTCCTGCAAGAGTATCATGATCTGTTTTAGCAAGTATCTCTATTCCGTTATAAGCTGCTGTTCCGACTAATTGTTGAGGGCTCTGATAAAGTCCATCTGAGTAAAGTGTGTGGGTGTGCAAATCAAGGTATCTTGGTTTTGTTTTCATTTTCAATATCTAAACGCAATAGAAATATTTATATACTTTCGATATAATTTATATAAATAATATAAATATCAAAATGGTAAAGCGAAAGGTAATAAAGCAAGCTAATCAAGCCTACACAATAACTCTTCCAATCGAATGGGTAAGGCAGAATAATATCACTAAGGACTCGGAAGTAGAAATAGATTTTTCTGAAAAATCTTTAATTGTAACAAACAAGGGTAGAACAGAAATAAAAAAATCTAAAATAGAATTTAATTCTTTGAACTTAAGGAAATTAGCAGTTCAGATAAAAGCCCTTTATGCCCGAGGTATAGATGAAATAGAAATAATCTCAAAAGAAAATCTTACTCCTTTAATTTATGGAATATTAGAAGAAACAATCGGATTTGCTCTTGTCTCAAACAACAAGGACAGCTTTATTATTAAAGATATAGGCGGAACCAACTATTCTGACTTAGATGAAATATTTAAAAGAGTTTTTCAGATGGTTTTATTGGCTTATGAATCTGCTTTCAAGGATATTTTTGGAAAACAGAAAGAGACAATGCCGAGTTTAGATGCTCGAGACAAAGAAATAAATAAGTTTTGTACTTTTTTAGAGAGAGCTATTAGTAAAATGTCTTATCCAGACCAAGTTAATAGCCGGGTGTTATTTGCATACTCTTTTGCTCTAGAAAAAATAGGTGATGAAATACACAGGCTTTGGAGAACAAATATTAAATACGGCATTAAAACAACAGAAGGCGTAAAGAATCTTGTTGAGCTCTCTAATCAGGGACTTTCTTTATCTTTTGATATTTATTATCACCCAAATACTGAAAACGTAGATAAACTCTTTAGCATAAGGAATGAAGTTAGGGAAAAATCCATGAATCTGTTTAAATTAGACGCTCATACAACCCGTTTTGTTAGACATGCTGTAAAGATAATAGAAGATGCAGCAGATTTAAGTCATTTAAGTCTTATCAAATCTCTATAAATACTTAACAAACTTATTATTATCGTCGACTAATATTGATTTTACCTCGCAAGGTTTATCTGCAATTTCAAAGCCCATAATAATTATTTCTTCGCCTTCTTTTATTAAATGAGCTGAAGCACCATTCATACATATTATTCCTGAGTTGCTTGCTCCGGCAATAACATAGGTTTCTAGTCTTGCTCCGGTGGAATTGCTTACTACAAGTACTTTTTGACCCGCAAGTATTCCAGATTTAGTCATTAAGTCCAAATCAATAGTTATGCTTCCTTCATAATTTACATTAGCTTCAGTCACTCTCGCTTTATGTATCTTTGAACTCAAAAATTCTTTCATAATCTATTAAGTTAAGTTAAATTCATAAATCTTTCCAATATGTTCCAAGATATTTTAGAGATTATTCTTCACCACAATTAAATTTATAAACAGAGATTTTATATCCAAATTGAGGTAATAAAATTAAAAAGATGGTTTCAACAAAACAAGTAGACAATACTATTCCGGCTATAGAGGCTAAGCTTGCTAAGGTTGGCGGTGATATGGTTAAAATTGAGTATTTAGAAAATTGTCTGCGCCAGTTATTACCTAATGATATCAAGCGTTTTTGCCATTTAAAACTAGCAGAACTATATCAATCAAGATTAATGTATAGTGGTGCTGCAAAGAATTATGATTTGGCAGCCGAGTCTTCTGTAACTTACAAGGATAAAATAGACTTATACTTCAAACAAATGCAGATGCTAATCAAGATGGGCGATTACTTGATGATTGATAAACCCTTTAAGAAAGCCTATGCTGCTTCTTCAACAAATCAAGAAAAAGAAGTTGTAAAAGAATTTTTAAGAAAAGCACTTTATAGTCAGGCTCAGGAATACGAAAAAAAGATGAATAATAGAAAAGCTGCCGAAGTTTATGAAAGAATAATGGAACTGGCTTTTATAAAAGATGAAGAACGCAAGCAGATAATTCAAAAACTTGCTCAGTTAAATTCCAAAATAGGCAGGATAAAACAAGCCATCGAGTATGAGCATATGAAAGACAAGCCCATACAAAAACCTACTAGAAGATTAGATGATTCTCCTGAAGTTAGAAGGGTTTCTTTTGAAGATTTAGGTATTGAGTGGAATTAATTATATCCTAAGATCCTTTCTTACTCCTTTAAGTAACCACCTTTCTGCAAATTCCAAAGCTTTTTGTATTCCCCAAGTTGATTAATTAGTTGATAATGTTTTCCTGTTTGAACTATCTTACCGTCTTTTAATACGACTATTAAATCAGCATGCATTATTGTACTCAATCTATGAGCAATTACAATTGAAGTTCGATTTTCCATTAATCTTGCTAAATCTTTTTGAATTTCATGTTCTGTTTCCGAGTCAAGACTTGATGTCGCTTCATCTAAAACTAAAATTCTTTTATTAGCAAGTATTGCTCTGGCAATAGAAACTCTTTGCTTTTCTCCCCCAGATAACTTTATTCCTCTTTCTCCAACAATAGTATTTTCTTTATTAGGGAATTTTTCTATAATTCTGTCAAGTTGGGCAAATCTTATAGCTTCCATGACTTCTTTTCTACTAGCCTTAGGATTAGAGAATGCAATATTGTTATATACAGTATCATCAAATAGTACGCATTCCTGTGGAACAATTGCCATTTCACTTCTTAGGGACTCGTGCTTAAAATCACGAATATCTTTTCCATCAATTTTAATTGAACCCTTATTAACATCGTATAATCTATAAAGCAATTTCACAAGCGTAGTTTTTCCAGAGCCAGAGTGTCCGACAAAAGCAACTTTTTTATTTCTTGGAATCTTTAGAGTAAAGTCCTTGAATATTTTCCTGTTTTCATAACTGAAGGTTACATTATCAAATAAAACCTCACCCTCTTTTACTTCCATTTCTTCTGCAAGAGGTTTATCTTTAATGCTGCTTTGTGCTTTGCCATATTCAAACAAATCTTGGAAGTCGGTCATAGCCCTTGAGAGATTTCTAAAACCATGTACGAAACTAAACAAAGGCCCCAATATAGAGATGTAGGTTGTATAAATAAAAGTAAGAGTTCCAATTGTTAATGTTCCTGCTAAAAATCCCTTAAATGAAAAATAAAGAAGAGTTATAGTCCCTAATCCTAAAATTAAAGTTTGTCCAAAGCTAATTACTCTCCATAAATCCCATGCTTTCATAAGCTTTTCAATAGTATTTGTGCTTAATTTATTATACTTATTTTTTATGAATTTTTCTTTTCCAAAATACTTTATAGAATCTATATTAGTAAATATGTCTGCAATATTTCCCTTCTCAATATCTTCTGCTTGGTTGAATATAAGGTTTCTATTATCAATTTTCTTTTGCATTATTAAACTATAAGTTAAAAAAATACAAAAAGTAATTGCTAGAATTATTGCCGAATTAATATCCAGGTAAATTAAAGAACCCAGCAAAACCGCTAGTTGCAATATAAGGGGGGCAAACTCAAATATAATAGAGTCATTGATTCTTTCCATTGCTCCAGAACCTCTTGTTAATCTTGATATAAGACTTCCGGTTTTATGTGAACTATAGAATTTGTGATCTAATCCTATAAGATGATTGAAGTATTTTTGCTTTAAGTCAAACATCATTTTAGAGTCAAGTAAATTCAAAAAATTTATTCTAACCCAATCTAAAAAAGCCGTAAGCACAGCAAGAATAATATAAGTTAAAGCAAGAGCTAACAAAATTTTTATAAGAACCGAATTAGCAAGAGTTCCTGCTAAAAACTCGGTTGATCTATCAATAGCAATTTTAAATAAAAATTTATCAACTATTTGTTTTGCTTCTTTTAATAAAACAATAAAAACAAGTAAAAAGAAAAGCCACTTATATTTCTTCAAGAACCCCAAGTATATCTTAAAATTTCCTTTAATGTCCGCTTTCTTTATTTTTCTTATCATATATAGATAAAGGAAATTACCTTTTTAAACATCCCTTCTTTAGATTTTTTATGCACTATCACCTTATACTTACAGATTTATGCAACTCTGAATGCAGCTATTGCTATAAAAAAAGCATGAAAGAAGCCGAGTTTGATAATGAACTTAACAAAAAATTTAAGTTCGACTTTAGCGAGCCAACTTCCAGCCAAGTTGATATAAAAAAATTAAAAGAATTCTTAGCTAAAGACCCTAGTCCTACTCTAATCTTTTATGGTGGAGAGCCTTTGCTTGAAATTGAGAAAATCAAGCAAATAATAGATGGTTTAGAAAAAGCAAAACTAAAAGTTAAGTTTAGAATGCAAACCAATGCCAAGCTTCTAAACAAGTTGCCAATTAGGTATCTAAAAAAGATAGATAAGATTTTAGTTTCGCTTGATGGTAATAAATCTAGAACAGATGAAAATCGCGGAGCAGGAACTTATGATTTAGTTGTAAGCAATTTAAAACAAGCAAGAACCCTCGGGTATAATGGCGAGATAATAGCAAGAATGGTTATTACTCAAGAAAATCCTGATTTGTTTGAACAAGTAAAATATTTACTAGAGAACAAGGATTTAGGTTTTACAAGTATTCATTGGCAGCTGGATGCAGGATTTTACAAATTCGATTATAATAAACTCGGGTTTAAGAGTTTTGTTGAAAACTATAATAAGAGCCTTACAAAATTAATTAATTATTGGATAAAAGATATGAGAACTAATAAGAGGGTTTTAAAATTATATCCTTTTTTAGCTATTATAGAGAGTTTATTAAAAAATCAAGCCACAAAGCTAAGATGCGGAGCAGGACATTCCGGCTATGCAATTACCACCTCAGGAAAGGTAGTGGCTTGCCCTATTATGAATTGCATTGAAGATTTTAAAGCAGGAACCCTAGATTCTAATCCAAAAGAGCTAAAGAAGTTTGATGTTTCGGGTGATTGTATTAATTGCAATTACTTGGATTTATGTGGCGGAAGATGTTTATACTGGAATCAAGCCAGTTTATGGCCTAAAGAAGGTAATCAGTTAATCTGCAAGACGATTAAGAATTACATTGATGAACTCAAATCAAGGATGCCTGAAATTAAGGATTTAATAAAAAAAGGAATAATCAAAAAAGAAGATTTCGATTACGAAAAGTATTTTGGGCCAGAGATTATCCCTTAAGCTATAGTAAATCAATAACTAAAATCAAGCCCCTCGGCTTTCTTTATCAAGCCCTCTGAACCCTTGGGCATCTTTTCTTCTCTAGCAATTTCAAGATATTGCATAAGCCTTTCTTTATTTTTCTTTAAGTTTTTACTTGAAACAAATGGCCCACCAATACAACCGCCTTTGCAGAAAGTTACATCTAAGAATCTAACTTTTTTGTCAGGATTTTTTAAAAAACGCTCGACTTCAAGTATTCCATCAATTATTTTTTCTTCTCCTGGCTTGAGAACTTGTTTTAAATGAGAAGTTTTACTCAATCCTCCCGAAAGCGGATATATTTTGGTATAATCGTTATAAAATTTATCAAACCTCGAGTTTTTGCAATTTTCTGTGGTTTTTTTATTCTTCAATAATTGATTGAGCTCCTGATAGTCAATTACAAAATCAACAAATCGAGAACTTGAACCTTCGTTTTTCTTAAAATTGCAAGGAGCAATAAAGCAAACAAGGTGTTTAGGATAGATTTTCTTGCATATTTTGGCCATTGCAATCATCGGGCTATCTACCCTAATAAGATTTTTTTTGTATTGCGGATATTTAGCTTCTATAAAACTAGAGATTCCAGGACAAACACTTGCAATTATAAGTTTATTTTTATTCTCAGGTAACTCGAGTATTTTATGATACTCTCTGTTAATCATTTTCGCCCCAAAAGTGAGTTCAACAACACTATCAAAACCCAAATCTTTTAGCCTTGAGATTATAGCAGGATACTCATATTCGACAACAAAGCTTGGAGCAAGCATTGCTACTATCTTCTTTTTTAATTTTTTATCAAGAACTTTTTTTAATTCACTCAAGTCTTTCCTCTTTTTCATAAAAGATATAATGAATTTATGTTTAATAATCTTTATATATAACCTTCGCTTTTCTTTTCAATGAAAAGAGCGAAGTCAATAGGCGTACCCATAGTCCTTCTTGGAATTTTAATAACTTTTTCGAGTCCACTAACCAGGATAACAGGTTTTACGATAGCAGGGCAAGTTCTTGATTCTTTAGGATATTGGAGTTATGGGTTAGGGCTTGCTTTAATTTTAATTGGTGCGGCATTGCGTTCTTGGGAGGATTTAGATGATATTCCTGTTTTTCAAAGAATGTGGGTAAGAGCTAGGAGAAAAGATAATCTTAGACCCGGTTCTCAAGGAGATAATATTATTATGGATGCTCACGCCCGCTATGTCTATACCCAATTATTTATGGAGCAATATCATAGAAAACCCACAAAAGGAGAGCTACATGCTTTTATGCGAGAAGACCACAATGAACCTGGAAGAATAAATGAGGTTGTAGGGAGTTTTGATTCAGGCAGATATCCTCGAGAATTAGATTAAATTCTCAAAAACAAATTTTTCTTTTTGGTAAAATATTCCCAGGGGGATTTTACTATTGTTGCTTGTATAGTCAAACTCTTCTGCTTTTTCCATGGCTAGTTTAAAATTACTTTTATCATGTCCTTTTTCTTGGAGATTATAAACTCTTAATCGATAATTGCTATCAGGATGAAATATAACGCAGGGCTGTAATACTTCAATAAAAGCAAAACCCTTATGTTTCTCTGCTTCCTCTAAAACTTGTTTGATTTGATTTACATCTGCGAAAACTCTTGCAACAAAACTAGCACCAGAAGCTAACATTAACTTTATTGGATTCATTGGCTGAAGTTTAACTCCAGCAGGATTAGTTTTATCTTTATATCCCAGTTCAGTAACAGGGCTAGGCTCTGCAATTGTTAGTGCAAATACCTGATTATTATGAACCAGAAGCTTAAAATTAGAGTTATATCTCGCAGCATGTACTAAATGTTCCATGCCTTCTGCATAAGCATCACCATCCCCACAATAAACTAATAAATTTAAATCAGGCTTAGCAACCTTCATCCCTAAAGCAACAGGAATAGATCTGCCGTGCAACGCGTTTAAGCCAGGCAAGTTTAAGTAATCAAACATTTTTCCATGACAACCAATTCCAGAAACCATTGCCCATTCTTTTCTTGGGTTTTTCTCGAGTTGTGATTTTAAGAATTGTTCTGTACCTGCAAGTATTTGAAAATTAAAACATCCAGGACACCAGGTAGGAATAGTATTTGTTCTAAAACTTATAGGTTTTTTAGGTATATTATCGATTTGTTTGTTCATGTTTATTTTTGGTTTTGTTTTATTTTTTTGTTTTGTCATCTTATTTTCCCCCTAGGGCGTCGTATCTTGAAACTTCCCCTGTTTTTTGCAAATATAATATATCTGCAAGCAATTCCACTTTTCTATTAGCGTGAGGAGTTTGTTCAACGAGAAAAGCCAAATATCGAATATGTTCTTCTAAGGCTTCTTCTGGTGTTCTGGCACGAGTTTCATCAAGCATCCCTTTTTATTTTAACCTCCTTTTTATTTCTTGAGCGAGCAAGTCTGAGAAGAAAGGGCGGCCATCATATTTTAATATTTTATTTTTATCTTCAATTTTAATCTGAGTTTTTTGGGTTATTAAATTACTTAATGGGCTTGTGGAGTTATTTTCTACAATAATTATGTTTTTTGCATCTTTTAGCTCGGTTTTAATTTTTTCAGGGAAAGGTTCTAAATAAAGAATCTGTACTAGTTTTGCATCTATTCCAAAATCTTTGACAGCATCAGTTACAGCCCCTTTTACAGAACCCCAGAATAAAATTACATTCTTAGAGTTTCTATTACCAAGAATCTTATAAGTCTCAAGTTTTGAAACCTCAAGTTCAATGTTTTTTTGCTTTTTCATTCTTGCCTCAAATTTTTGGTTAATCATCTTTACATCTTCTGTAACAATTCCATTGTAGTCATGCTCATAACTATTGAATTTTGCTGGCCAAATCTTATTTTTCTCTACTTTATTAATACTAGGCTTCTCAAGCACCAAGGATTTGCTTTCACCAAGATGTTTATCTCCTAAGAGTATACAAGGAACCCCAAATTTTTCGCTTAGGGTGAAACACTCGTTTGTTTTTTCCAAAGATTCACAAAGATCTCCTGGAGCTACAACAACCCTCGAGAACTCGCCATGTCCGGAGTAGAGTGCTAAATTCAAGTCTCCTTGCCCTGTATAAGTGGGCAATCCTGTACTTGGGCCAGGACGCTGTGCTAAATATATTACCAAGGGTATCTCTGCCATTCCTGCAAGACTTAATGCTTCTGTCATTAAATCAAAACCACCGCCGCTCGAGCCAATCATCGCGATTGAACCAACCATACTCGAGCCAAGGCTTGCGTTAATTACTGCTATTTCACTTTCAAGTTCTATAACTTTATGCTTGTTGTTCTTGTTCATTTGCATTTGTCCTAATTCCATCATTAAAGGTGTAGCCGGAGTCATAGGATATGCATAATAAAACTCTAGTCCAGAACTAATTGCGGCTTTAGCAATTGCTTGGCTACCATTTATTAATTCATCATTAAAGAATCGATTTTTTGTTTTTTCTAGGGCTATTTTTCTTTTTTCAAAATTATATCCGGCTTTTGTTTCATCAAAAAGCTCTTCATACTTATCTAATTTTTTTAATACTTGCTCTAAACTCTCTAAAGTTAATCCCAGTATTTTAAATACGCTTCCTGCATAAAACATATTCCCTTTATCACCTTCAATAATAATCCCAGATTTTTTAAGTTGGTTTTTATGTATGCTCTTTGTATTGTTGTCTAAGCACACCAATAAATCTATTTGAGATTCATTACTATAAACTGGTTTATCTGAAAAAGTAAGAATATTATAATTATGGCCTCCTCTAATCAAGCTTTCATACTCTCTAGAATAAAATACATAGTATCCTGCGCCAAGTAATCCTCTGGAAACTACTTCGGATAATAAATTAGGCCCTTGCCCTGCTTTTCCCCCAAATATAATTGTTACTTTCATTGTCCTCTTTTATAGTTTTTCTGCTTATTGACTATTAGCTAATTATTGATTTACTTAGAAGGACAATCTATTTAAAGTTTCTTATATACCTTATTTTTAAGATGAAAAAAGAGGTTAAAACAATTCTATTTATATGCAAACATAACCGTTTTAGAAGCCGGGTAGCCGAGGCTTATTTTAATAAACTACAAGCCGAGCTGGGAAAAAAGAAAATAAAAACTCTTGGGGCAGGATTAATTGCAGGCTCTTACCCCTTAGATAAGCGAGAGGTTATTGCTGCAAGAAATCAAGGAATTAAACTAGAAGGCAAGCCCCAAACTCTAACCCTCGCTAAGGTACTATGGGCGGATTTGACTATTATTGTTGCTGATGATATTCCTTCTAAACTTTTTGATTATTATAGAAATCAATATCATAAAAAAATAATTGTCTGGAAGATTCCCGATATAAAACCAGGCGATGGAGTAAAAGAAGCCGAGATTATTGTTAAAAAGATAATGAATAAAATTCGGGGTTTAGTTAGGGAACTTGCTTAATATTAAAATGAAAATACTTTATCATGGAACTAATAAACCATTAAGGGAACTAGAGCCCAAACAACCGTTTTTTGATTTAAAGAGCAATTCTATGAAGGCTATATTTGCAACATCTTATAAGAATTTTGCTCTAGCAATGGGCTTAACAACCCAAAAAGGTTCTTCGAGTTTCAAGAGTCATGATAAATTAAAAATTAATTTTGTAAAGGGAGAACCAAAAATGAAGTATGTATATTTACATTATTTGCCTGCAGAAAGTTTTAAGCTAATAAAAAAAGGTAATAATTCTGATGAGTGGGTTTCTTATAAAAAAGTAAAACCAATAAGAATAGAAAAGCATTCTACTAATAGACTTTATAATTTATGGAGAAGGTCTAATGAAGAAGAATTAAAAGAATTCTTAAAAAATAGAGATAGATGGATAACACCCAATGATAACTTTCAAAAATATCGCAGGGGCGTTTTTATTGTTGTTTTTAGGAAATTGCAGGATAAGAAAATTGAGTATTTATTACTCAAGCGTAAACTTCATTGGAAAGGCTGGGAGTTTCCAAAAGGAGGAGTAGAAGCAAAAGAAAAGCTCTCAAGAACAGTAGCTAGAGAATGTTTCGAAGAAACAGGACTCAAGCCCCAAAGAATAATAAAGTTTAATGTTCGCGGCAAATATCCTTATAAGCGAGTTTTCAAGGATAGATTAGGTTTTATCGGGCAAACCTATCAGTTATTTGCTGTTGGAGTTAGCCCTGATTCTAAAAAGAAAGTAAAATTTGATAGAAGAGAGCATTCTGGTTTTGTTTGGATAGCTTTTAAGAAAGCAATTCGTTTAGTTCATTGGGGCGATCAAAAAAAGTGCTTGAGAGTTGTTGATAAATTTTTAAATAAAAAATAGATTAAAGCCTATTTTTCTCGCTTAAGCTGATTATTGCCGTAATAATCAAGTATAACCCAATTGCCCAGGCAAGTATTTGTGGCACAGCAATTATTATGATTCCAAGAATAATGGAAATTATTGCCCATAGCTTATTTTTATCTGTTCTATTTTTTGTCATTTTAATACCAAGTATGTTTTAATTATCAATTCTATTTTTTAGTAACTTTTTCTTCTTTAAAGAAATATTTTGCTATCAAAAATACAACGAAAGCAATAACAATAAAATTAATTAAGGCGCCTAAGAAGTGTCCCCAAGCTATAATTATTGGCCCCATAGAGAATGTTGCTGTCTGCCAAGCCCCGCCAGGAATAAAAGGAGTTATTATTGGCATAACAATATCATCCACGAGTGCCTTTACAAAAGTAGTCGAAGCAAGTCCAATTATAATTCCAACAGCAAGTCCAATCACCTTATATTCTTTTATAAATTCCTTAAACTCTTTTAATACTTGTAGTACCATCTTCTCTTATTAATTAATTTTTTAGTTTAAATAGGTTTTGCTTACAAAATAGAACATAATTCAATCCCTCATAACTAAAGAAAAGTTTTATAAATCTATAATTGGTTTTAAGTAAAATGTTCCTATTACATTATATTATTCCCTTCATAATTTAATTTTCGCATCTGTTTTTGCATTGCTCTCTTTATTAATATTATGTAAGAATAGAAAAATTAAATTTATAGGGTTTTTATCTTTTGGGGCTTTTCTTAATTTGGCACTAGATTATACTCATCTAATAGCCGGTTTTGGGATATAAAAGCTATTAAATTGCGAAATCTTCATCAATATCCTCGGGTTCTTGTAGCAAGTCTCCTGAAGTAATTATTCCAACAAGTTTATCGTTTTTTAAAACAGGAAGATGTTTTATTTTATTTTTAGCCATCAGTTCGGCAGCATTACTTATTTCATCCTCCGCATCAATAGTAATTGTATTTCTTACCATAACACTTGAAACTCTTTTAGAAAGATTGTCTGCATTTTTAGTTATGTCTTTTTCTGTAACAATTCCTCTGATTGTTTCTTCGTGAACTACAATTAAACTTCCAATATTATTCTTACTCATTATTTTTGCGGCTTCTCTCAAACTAACATCATTTTCTATCGCAACCGCTTTCTTCATAACCTCCCTTACTTTCATAAAATACTCAAGATACAGATGTTTTTAAATTATTCTAGAATTACTAATTAAGCAGCCGGTTTTGCTTCTGCTTTTGGTTTTTCTTCTTTGACTTTAGCAGGGCAAACTTCATCGAATTTCTTCGCGCCTTCTTTAAGAACTCTGGTATTAATTTGCGTTGTTTTATCGCTTATTTCTTCCCCTCGTACTGTTTTTTTTAATCTTAATCCCTTTGGTCTTGTGGTGTTCATGCCTAAATCATTTTTAGATAAAAGCATACCTCTTAATTGTCCGCCAATTTGTCCTTTTATTCCGGGAAATCCAGCCATATCGCTTGTTCCAGTAATTTCTAATTGATAGCCATCTAGCTCTCCAGATATAAGACTACCATTAATCTTGTCTCCGATTTTCATTCTAATAAGGCTCTCGTTATCAGATTCTACCTTAAAGGTTCTTCCTTTATGAGATACATTTATTTTGAATACCATTTTTAATATTGTATAAAATTGCTAAATAAGGGGGGTTTTTAAAACTTCCCTTTAGGAAGTTTTGAGAAGATTTACAGATAAAAAATAAGAAATTTTTAAAGGATTTTAGATAATTTTGAATAATTTCAAATATGTTAGAGTATTAAAATATAAAAATATTCTTGAACCCAATAAAAATCAAAATAAAAATTGTTAAAATTATCCGTATTTTTAGAATTCTAAGAAATTTTAAGAAAATTCAAATATTTTTTATCGTCGAGAAAAAAATTCAATAAAAAATAATTTTTTTCAAAAACAAAAAATTTGCGAAAGGTATTTAAAGAAGTTTTCCTATTAATTATTACAAAGAGAGGAAATAAAAATGGCTAAAAAGAAAAAGAAAGCAGCTAGAAAGAAGAAGAAATTGTAATTTCGCTTCATATAGCTTAACTCAATTTGTTTTTATTTTTTTTATTTAATGTTTCTTTTTCTCTATCTTTTACATAATCTTTAATTATTTCTTGAAAGTTTCATAAAAGAAAACCGTTAGCTTACTCTAGGGAAAGTTTCATAAAAGAAAACCGTTAGGTTGTCTTTTATTACTCATAACGCAGCGCATCAACGGTTTTTGTTTTGCTTGCTTGGCGGGCTGGAAATATTCCTGATAATGCACCAATAATAAACGCAAAACCGATGCAACCAAGAATCAAGTAAAGAGGCGTGGCTGCCTGTAGTAAGTTTGTTCCTAATTGATTGGCCGCTACAAACTCAACAGACTTTGCAACTATCAAACCCAAAATAACACCAAGAATACCACCTGTTGCACCAATTAAACCCGATTCAATTAAAAATATGAGTAGAATATCTGAATTTCTTGCTCCAATTGCTTTCATTACTCCAATCTCTCGAGTTCTTTCTAGAACACTAGTGTACATTGTATTGGCTATTCCTATGCTGCCTACAACGAGAGATATTGCAGCAACACCTATTAAGAAATAAGTAATAATATTAAGGATAGTTTGAAAACTTTTTAATAATTCTTCTGGAGTTAATATCGCAAAATCTTTGGTTTTTTCAGTAACATCTCGGAAATTCATGAGTTTTCTTTCAACTCTATCTGCAACTTCAGTAATGTTTTCGCCTTCTTTTATTTTAATAATAATATAATCTACCTTCTCACCTGAAGAAAACAAACTTTTGAAGTCTTCAAAACCGATAATAATATTTTTATCATCTTGTGGGTTTCCAACAGGCTCAAAAATAGTTTTTACCTTAAATTCAACACCATCAATAAGGATAGTACTTCCGGTCTTGAGGGGTTTATCAAACAACTTACCTTTCTTAAAATCGCTTCCAAGCATAACTTCTTTATTTCCATCTTTCTGTATTAGTCTGCCTTCGTCAATTTCTATAGAACCTGATTCAATGAATAAATCTATTCCACCTTCGGGAATTCCATAAACAGGATAATATCTGGTTTTATCACCATATTCAACTTTGGAATTGCCTGCAGCCATATACGTTACTTCTTCTACTCCTGAAACCTTTTCAATAATCTCTGCATCTTTGGTAGTTAGGGTTACTGCCCCACTCGAGCCAGGCCCGCCAGACATTCCAAGAGGTTGTACAAAGAATTTATCTGAACCCAATTTCTTAAATTGTTCCCCCACCGCACCTTGCAAACCCAAAGAAAGACTTACAAGAATAAATATAATTGCTATTGACATGAATATGCCCACAAGAGTAAGCCAACTTCTAAGTTGTCTTTTCCTCAAGTTCTTGATTGCAATTTTAAAATAGTCTTTAATCATCTGAAGCTTATCCCCTCAGCGCATCAACTGGTTTTAATTTACTTGCTTGGCGTGCTGGGAAAACTCCTGAAATAACTCCAACTATGAATGAAAAAGCTATGGAAAATAAGATTAACGAATAAGAAAAAGTTACTTTAAACAAGTCTGTTTCTAAACTTGTATTAACGATTTGAGAAGCTCCGAAAGCAAGAGCAACACCTATTAATACTCCTATAACACCGCCAATTAAACCTAAAAGCCCTGCTTCAAATAAAAATATTAAAAGAATATCTGAATTTCTTGCTCCAATTGCTTTCATTACTCCAATCTCTCGAGTTCTTTCTAGAACACTAGTGTACATTGTATTGGCTATTCCAATACCCCCAACAATTAAGGATACAAGTGCAATTCCTATAACCACAATATTAATTACAAGTAAAATAGTATTAACTGTTGCTAGAGTATTTAGCGGTGTTTCTACTGTAAAATCTTCTTCACCCTCTTTTAAACCTCTATCTCTTCGCATTCTTTCTTTAATTGCTAGAGATACTTGTTCTATGTCTGCTCCTTTAGCTATCTGAACAACAATTAAATCATATTCATCTTCTAAATCTAGAAGTTCATTCATATCTCCTTCATTCATAAGTATAGCTAAATTAATTTGAAAACTACTTGATGCTTTTAAAATTCCTATAACCTCGAACTCTTTTCCTTGTAAAACTATTCTGCTTCCTGTTACAATATCTTTATTATAAAATTCAGTTGTAGAAAAATCATGCCCGAGTAATACTTTGCCTTTATCTTCTTTCTCAAGTAATCTTCCTGTTTCTGGCTCAGCATCAAAAGCATTGTAAATTAAATCTATTTGAGTTTTATCCGGCGGCATGCTTACCAAATAAGCAAAACCCCTTATTTTATTATATTCAAGGCTTACTGATCTAAGGAGTCTTGGAATAACTTCCTCTACCCCATTAACTCCTTTTATAATATCTACATCATGCTGATTTAATTTTTCAATAGCAGTTGAGCCCGGAGGACCAAAGCCTGTTTCTGCATTTCTTATAGTAAGTCTATCTGTACTTAAAGCATTAAACTGTCCCATTATTGCTGTTTGTAATCCTTGTCCTAAAGATATTAGTGATACTACAGCAGCAATCCCTATAAAAATTCCGAGCATAGTAAGCCAACTTCTTAGCCCTCTTCTTTTAAGATTTCTAAACGCAAGAAAAAAATATTTTTTTACCATTTTATTATTTAAAATAGGCTCTAAACCCTAGATGATACTCAAAAAGCACGTTTATTAATTTAGTGTCTGTGCTTTTTCTTTAGCTTTCTTTCTTTTTTTAGCTCTTCTGTATAGTAGGAATAGAATTAATAAAACAATAACAACCACAATTACCCAAGCTTTACTTGGTTGCTTGATTCCTGCAGAGATGGCTTCTTTTTGTGTATAAACTTTAATAGGCAAGGTTATTGTCTGAGTTCTTGGATTATTTTCAAAGTCTGAGTATTGAATTAATGCAACCAAGTTTATATTGGTTTTATCGAATATTACATCAAAACTTGCTGTTTGAAAGTCATCGCTACTTATTGAACCGATGTAAACTTTTTTCTCTGATAAAAGTTTATAGCCATTAGGTTCTAAATCTACAGAAAGAAATTTTATTTCTCCCAAACCCTGATTAACAATCTTAAGGTTTATCTTTCCTTTTTCTCCAAAAACAGGGTTGCTAGTAGAAGCAATAAAATCCAAATTAAGTTTAGAATTTACTTGAACTCCAATAGATCCTGTTTTTGTAAATTTTGAGCCTGTTTGATTGTAATATACAAGTTGATAAGGAATATTATAATCTCCTGGCTGTAAGTTATTAGAAGCTTTTATTTTAAATTCAAGATCTTCGTCTTCGTCTTCCTCAATTTCATCAACACTATCCTCTGAACTTCCAACAGGAGAGAATTGCAAGGCTTTTGTGGAGTCTTCTGTAAATAATAATGTAAGAGAAACCTTGTCCACATCATCATTAAGTGTGTTTTTTACAGTTATAGTAAGAGTAGTATCTTGGCTCGGATAAAGTGTGCCTTGGTCAACATTGTCAATAATCATTGCACTAGCTAAATTAAAAGAGGCAAGAATTGCTATTGCCAGCATAAATGTTATTGCGAAATTCATTGTTTTTGTTTTCATGTTATTTTTTATTTATTTTTATTCTGTTTATTCTAAATTTCCTGATTATCTGGATTTGAAGCCCCCAAAGTTACGATTGATGCAGCCGATGATAATGCCAAACCCGCAAGCCCTAACTTAGCCCAGTTTTTGGCTCTTTGTTCAGTCTCTGCCATATTGGTTTGTATTAAGGCACCTGCGGGATTTCTGTTATACTCTTGTTCTGCCCTAAATAGGGAATAACCGGCCAGCAATAATCCTACCAGGGTACCACAAATTCCGAGGTAACTTGATTTCTCTCTATCCATTTTAATTTTATCTTGTTTTTATTTTTTTATTTATTATTATTGTTTCTTGATTTATCTTAATCTGCTGCTCTTAAAACTACTTCTTCGCCAGCTATACTTTTGTATAGTTTTCTTGAACCGAAGAGCATTGAAGCAAGAGCAACAACTAGTCCTCCAACTGCTTTTCTTTCAGCAGTTCTTGCTTCTGTAACGTTTCCTCGTCTTTCAAAAGTACCTATTTGAATTGTTTGAAAAAGACTATAACATGAAGAAGATACAGCTAAAGCAAATGCAGCATAAGCTAGATATTTTGAGGTGTTTTTCATAAATAAACTCGGAAAAAGCTGTTTAAAAACTTTTGGGTTATCGAGAATAAGACCTATTTCTTACTCTTTTTACCACGAGTTATCTTTTCAATCTTACCATCTTTAACCCAATAAATTGTGCGGGCATGTTCGTGCGCTAATTCAGGCGAATGTGTAACCATGATAATGGTTTTGCCTTTTTTATTAAAATCCTCTAAAAAACCCATTACTAATTCGCCTGTTCGCGTATCTAAATTGCCGGTAGGCTCGTCTGCAAGGATTACTTCAGGATCATTTGCTAGCGCTCTTGCGATTGCAACTCTTTGTTGTTGTCCCCCTGATAATTGGTTTGGATAGTGATCCATTCTATCGCCAAGTTCCACAAGTTTAAGCAATTGCTCTGCTCTCTCTCTTCTAAAATCTTCCTCTGTAGCTTGAAATAACATTGGAAGCATAACATTTTCTTTAGCAGTTAGGTTTGGAATTAAATTAAAGCTTTGAAAAATAAATCCTATTTTCTTTCCTCTTATGTTAGCCAAATCTGATTCCTCTAAATGCTCGATGTCAAGATTATCCAAATAAATATTTCCGCGAGTAGCCAAGTCTAAACTTCCAACCAAGTTCATAGCTGTTGATTTTCCAGAGCCACTTGGCCCCATTATTGCAACAAAATCTCCCTCGCGTATTTTTATATTAATTCCATCAAGAGCTTTGACAATATTTTCGCCCATTTGATAATATCTAAATACATTTTTCAGTTCAATAATATTTTTTTCTTTCTCCATGTTTTACTGTGCAATTGAATGTTTAATAACCTTTTCGTGTTTTTTCGAGAATAAAAATGTTTATAAACCCCCGTGATAATGTAAAATTAATACAAAATGAGGTTATATATGTCTGACGGTGAGCCGGAGGACCTCGATAGTTTTTTAGGTGACGAAGATACTCTCGAGGAAGAATAGCTCAAACATTTCGGAAGCAAGACCCCATGTGGCGCAAGCTTCGAAAATTACTTTTTCTTTATTTTTTTAATTACTTCTTAAGCAATGCAATTTAAATTAAAAATCCAAGAGTTTTTACAAGAAGTTATTCCTATGATTTTTAATAGAATCGAACTCTATTTTTTAGGAAAAGTATAGCACTAATTAGATTGAGTGCAACAATAACCCCTAAATGATGTGGGCTATATCTCCTAAGATTGACAAAGAAATTTTTTATGGATACTAATGGTGATTTCATCTTATCATAAAGTTTGTTTATTTGTTTAGAATTATTTATTCAAGTATAAGTTGATTAAATTGCCTTTGCTTTTAAGTCAATGCAGATTCCAGCAGCAACAGTTGCACCAGCATCTCTGATAGCAAATCTTGACATATTTGGGTTGTCTGTTTGTTTCTCAATAACTAGGTTGCCCATAGGTTTTAATCTAACAACAGCAACATCTCCATTTTTCAAGAAATCAACTTTTTCAGTTGAAGCTTGTCCTGTTTTAGGATCAATTTTCTTTACAATTTCTAAGAATTGGCATGGAACTTGTGCTGTGTGTACATGGAATACAGGAGTATAGCCTTTAGCAATAACAGTTGGGTGATTGATAACTGCAATTTGAGCAGTGAATTCTTCTGCAATTGTAGCAGGTTTTCCTGCATCGCAAACTACATCTCCTCTAGCTACATCCTTTTTACCTATACCTTTGATGTTGATTCCAACATTGTCTCCAGCAGCAGCTTCAGGCATAGCTTCATGGTGCATTTCAATTGTCTTAATTTCACCAGGAACTCCTTTTCCAGATCTTCCGGGTATGATTATAACTTTTTGTCCTACTTTCATAATTCCTGTTTCAATTTTTCCAACAGGAACAACTCCGATACCTGTGATTTCATAAACATCTTGTAAAGGCATTCTCATTGGTAAATTTGTAGGTTTCTTAGGTTCTTCAAGTAAGTCAAGCATTTCCATTAATGTTGGCCCATTGTACCAAGGCATTTTATCTGATTTTTTAACAATATTATCTCCAAGGAAAGCAGAAATAGCTAAGAATTTAACTTTTTCAGGATTTATTCCAACTTGTTTTAGAATAACAGAAACATCAGCTACTGCTTTTTTGTAAGCTTCTTCTTTATACTCAACAGCATCCATTTTATTGATATTAACATTAACTTGTTGAACTCCCATTGTTCTCAATAACCATAAGTGTTCTTTTGTTTGTGGTTGAACTCCATCTTTAGCTGAAACAGTTAAGAAAGCAGCATCTGCTTGGCTAGCTCCAGTAATCATATTTTTAACAAAATCCTTGTGTCCTGGTGCATCAATAATTGTAACAGAATATTTTTTAGTTATTAATTTCTTGTAAGATAAATCAATTGTAACTCCTCTTTCTCTTTCTTCTTTAAACTTATCCATAACAAAAGCAAATTCAAAACCAACTTTTCCTACTTTTTGAGCTTCTTCTTTAAGTTTTTGCATTTCTTGTTCTGGAATCATTCCAGCATCATACATTAATCTACCAATAGTTGTAGATTTTCCATGATCTACATGTCCAACGAATACAACATTAACGTTTATTTTTTTGTCTGCCATTTTTATCTTAATAAAATGTTATAATTTAGGGGGTTTATAAATGTTTTGTTTTGTAAAAAAATATCTTAAAATAAATCCTTTTTAAATTTTTAATTTATTAAATAAATAATCTATCGACGATATTTTTGTTATTATTTTTTATTTTATTCTTCTTCACTTTCATCTTCTGAATCTTCTTCACTATCCCCGTCATCGTTCTCTCCATCAACATCTTCTATTTCAACACTCTCAAGAATTTTAAGTATTTTATCAAGTTTAGAATTAAGCTTTTCAAATTGTTCATTAGACATTCCACCAGAACCAGAACTGGGGCTTGACTTTTCAGAACCAAAACAATCTCTACAATAAATTGGTTTTCCTGTTGTAGGCTTGAATGGAACATCGCATAATTTTCCGCATTTATCACAAGTAACTTCGTGTTTTACAAAACTTGGTCTTCTTCCTCTATCCCCTCTTCCCCCTCTATTAAAGCCCCCAGAATCTCCTTCTCTATCATCATTGCCTCTTCCAAACCTATTTCCTCCGAATCTTCCACGATTACCACTAGAGCGGTTTCTTCTATCAAATCCACCTGAATCTTGTCTAAAGTTTCCCATGTAATTTCCAGCTAAACCTGGTTTATAAATTCGTGTGTTTCAATAATTTTTTTAATTCCTTAAGGCAAAGGGTTTTTAAAGTTCGAGTGAGATAAAAGATTATGAATAAAAAAGAAGGTAGATTATCCCCTACAGCAAGAAAAATATTGAGCGATATTAGAACTAAATTTTCTCATAGCCAAATAAAGGCGAGAGAATATTTACTATCTATTAATCCAAGGGAACTGACACCTTATGACCGATTAAAGCTAAGTAGGGAGATTAAGGTCAGATATAAAGATGCTTCTAGTAGTTCTAAGGGAAAGTATAAGAAATCTTGGCGGACTAGCGATTCTTGGCAGGATTATAATCCTGAAACTTTATCTACTGCCGCTGAGGATGCATACGGTGCGGGGGAGTGGAATTTAAAGCAGAAAGAAGCTTTAGCTAATGCCGGCGGATGTTTTGAAAGAGCTGGACAATTATATGAAGATGCAGGAAATTTAGAAAGAGCAAGATTTAGTTATGATAGGGCATTGCTATATCTGAGGAGAGCGGATAAACAAGGAATCTGGGGGGAAGATGAACAATCAAAGAAAGAGGTAATTGAACATCTAATCTCTTCAATAAAAAGAATTCAAAAAAAACAAAGAGTTACAAAAAGGGGTTTAGAAAAAGTCGCTGCAACTGCCTCAATCATCGGAGTTCTCGGCGGAATATTTTTCCTTTCATCTAATATAACGGGAAATGCAATTGCAGATTTAACAACTAAAACAACTTCTTTTCTTGGAGCAGGTTTGCTAATTGTTGGTTTAGTTGCTGGATTCTTTTATATAAAAGATAAAAAGAAATAATCTTTTCTACTCTATTCGGGGAATAAACACCTTTGTTTAGGTTTTGATCAAAATGTGTTTTTATTTCTAGGTTTTTCAAGTCTAATTTTATAAATATATTAACTTGCTATTTAACACCAGCAAGATTTAAAATTTGATTATAGCTCTCTAAACTTATATCTCCTCGAGAATATAATAAGTCTAATTTATTCCTATACTTTGGGGAATATCTAGGACTCTCCGGATTAATTAAATCAATAAATATTTCTGGTTCTATAATAGCCGCTTTAGTATATTCGGCCATATCTTCTAATAAACTACCAGTAGAATAAGGGCTTAAAAAACCATTCTTTGGACCGGAGGTCCCGTCTTCCCATTTATGAACACCATAATTTACTGCAGAATTAACAATAATTGAATTAGGATTTGCTTGTTGAGGAACATAATCTGTTTTTGGCTGAATTGCGTACCATTCATTTTCAAAGGGAGTTGTTTCTACTGCCGACTTGATCTGATCAAGAACTTTAGAACCCAAACTAGGATTCAAAAAATTATCAATTAAAAATAATTCTTGATTAATTTTTTGAGAAGAACGTGAAGAAACAGCATTATCTTTCAGCATAAAAAAACCACCATAAGGCGACATAGAAGGACGATTAAGATCAATACTAATATCTTCGGGCTTTATAGCCACACTTGTTTGTCTTTTTATATTCTCGCAAATTACAGGTAACACCTTTTCAAGTCGTTCAATTTTTTGTTCTTCAATTATTCTTCTTGCTTTTTCGTGAGATGCTTCATGAATAATCGAAGGCAAGGAACTTGAAGTTAATTCTATTGAACCTTCGCCCTTTGAAACTGCTCTAATGGTAATTTGACCTGCAGGAGTATCCTTGCCCCCAAGAACTTCCGAGATCCCTATTTCTCGAAGACTATTTCTTAAACTAGCAGGCATAGAAGTCAAATAATCTTTAAGTTCATCAACCTGGGAAGTAGAAAGTCTTTCAAGACTACCGAAACTTATATCCGCAAAGTTTGATTTAAGAGAAGATATGGCTTCTGCCTTAGAACCTTCAGGATATTGATAATCTAATGAAGAATACCGTTCTAATAAATTGCCAGGTTTATGAAGTGAGACTCCTCCAAAACTATTCATTAATAAAATATCTTCGGAAGATTTTTCTAAATTTAAAAGAAGCGCTACTTGACTCGATTCTCCCCCAGCATTATTTTTATTAGGAATTAATACCATATTATCTTTTTGAATTGAAATAATTTGATTACCATTAATTATAATCGGTAAAGAATAGTCTCCAACTTCTCCGATAAAAGCAAAATTTTCAATTTGAACTGAAGGTATTTTATTTTGAGGATTCTTTATCGAAATTTCTAAATTTGAGAAATAATTGTTTGGTTGAATTGTAAAGATATCATTTTCTTCGACTCTAATAAAAGGATTGCCTTTAAGAAAATTATAGGAATGACTATATATGTCTTTATAGGAGAAATACAAAAGCCCCTCATTTGGATTCATAGAAATATAAGTTTCACTCGAATCTTTATGAGATAATCCATCAAAAAAGATAAGGGGGTTTGGAGGCAAATGACCTTCTAAGAGGCTAGAACCCTCAGGTGCAAGCACAGTAATTTGAAGATTATTAATTTTACTTCCAGAAGTTATATGAAAGAAACCTTCTGAAAGATTATCTGTATAAATAACTCCTTCATTAAGTATATTTCCATTAGGTAATTGTATATTTTTCCCGATTATTTCTATGCGATTATCTAAAAACGAATTACTTGAATCCAAATTATTTGCACCAGAAGACTTAGGAAAATTTTCTAAAACGCCCCCATCCGGGACGATTATCTTTATTACTCCTTCAGAATACTTCAATGTAGCATTGGCTGGAACATAAATCCTATCGTTCCCAAAAATATAAGTTCCCCCTTTTTCATTAACTGTAAATTCTGCTTCAATTACTCGAGTTTTATCTGAATTAACTTTAATATAAGCCTGTCTTTGTTCTGTTTCGGGTTGAATATTCCAATAATCATTACCATTTATTCTCAAAGAATCTTCCATTTCTGTAAAAGTATATCTTGAAGTATTCTCAGAATATTCAATACCTTTTGTTTTTAAAATTTCATTATCTTCGGCATAAGATAAAATTATAATATTTAAAAAAAATACAATAAATAAAATTAAAAGAGTTATATTTTTAGATTTCATTTTAGTAAGAAGCTATATGTTAGAACAGATTCATTTTTAATTCCCCTTTCATCAATAAGACTTACTTGGGTATAATCGGGATATTGATTAATCGAGGTTATAACTCCACTAGATTTGAAATTGTTCATAATGCTATCCATTTTAAATCCGCCCCCATTTTTATAGTCTTCAGTTATATTTAGAGAGATATAATAAAGCTTTCCAAAATTAGTAGTAAGATAAATCTCTTTAGAAATAATTAATTTTAAAATACGTTCGTCCCTTAAGATCATTATCGGAAATTCTGGACGTATTAATATTTTTTCTTCTTTAATAAACAGGCTTGAAGAAAAATTCCCATAGGAAATATTTAGGTTGGAAGTGTTTCTCAAATTCTTTAAACAAGATTGTAAATTAAAATTCAGATAATTATTATAAACCGAATTTAAATCTTTAATTTTTGGAGCAAGAGAGATATTATTTTCCAAATACAAGGGAATATTTTGTTCGGAGAAAAAAGTATCTAAGGGATAATTACCTCCGACTTTTGCCATATTATAAAAGCCCTGATAGCTTATTTTTTCAATACAATCAATTATAAAGTCATAGGTAGGTTGAACTTCTGGCGGTATAGAGTCGTTAAAAAGAAGATTATTACTTTTAAAATAAAAAAATAAAAGAATAATCGTAACAATTACTATTCCAAGGATTACAAATAATGTAATTTGTGCTCTTTTTTCCATTATAAAAAATAAAATATCATAGGTTTTTATAGCTATCTACTCATTAAAATAAATCTTAATTGATAAACCTTTAAATTAAGTTTCAATTTGTTTAATAGCTCAATCTAGGAAAGTAATAACCTCTAAACCAAAAACAAAGGCGTTGGTGTTTCCCGGGTTGACAATAAAACTTTCGGCTTCAAATCCTTTCTTTCTTTTAAGACATTAAAACTTTTCATTGCAACATCAAGCGTATTATTATGCTGGCTAATGTGGCTTAAAACAACATTTCCTAGTTTTTTTGGAGCATGCTCAAGAACAGCTAAGCTTGCTTGATTATTTGAGAGATGTCCTAAATCTGATTTAATCCATTTTTTTGTTGGCCAAGGATATTTGCCCTCTAGGAGCATTTTCTCATCGTGATTTGACTCAAGAAAAAGAAAATCCGCATCTTTTATGTGACTTTTAACATTTTGACAAGCAAAACCAGCATCAGTTATAATACTAACTCGCTTATTTTTTTCAACAATAGTATAAGAAACAGGATCTGCAGCTTTATGCGATTTTGAAAAAACCTCTATTTGAATTCCTTTAAACTTTAATATATCGCGATTACTTATTTCATTCACTAACTCGTCATCTGAAACCACAAACCTATCTTTAAATGTTCTGGAAGTCGCAAAAACAGGAATATTAAACTTTCTAGCAAACACATCAACCCCCCTTATGTGGTCTGTGTGCTCATGAGTAATAAATATTCCTCCAATATCTTCAGGTTTTTTTCCAATATTTTCTAGTCTAGTTTGGGTTTGTTTACAACTTATTCCCAAATCTATAAGTAAAGAATCTCCATTACTTGTCTCAACAAAAAAGCAATTTCCGCTCGAACCCGAAGCTAATGCGCACACCTCCATTTTTAATTAATAATCTCCTTATTTTTAAAGATGATTATAGTAGTTTTAAGCAAAATCAAATAGCCTTACCAAGCAAAAGCATAACAAGAATGCCTAGGCTGTTCATTACAAAAGATATTATTGCAAAAACCTTGGGCTTAATATGCCTTGTTACAGAAAGCATTGTAACCCCAAGCTCATCAGGCAAAGGAGAAGCGATTATTAATCCCGCAAGAACAGGAATAATATAATGCCTAATCTTTAAGGGAATTGCATGCTCGGCTTCTTCAACTATTTTTTCATGCTCGAGCTTTATTACTTCATCTTTAAAGCTTGTTCTTATGAACTTAAAAATTAGAAAATCTCCAAGCAAAGCACCAAAACCACCCAAAATCGTCATAACTAAAATATTTAATTGCGTTGTTTCCCCAAGTATTAAGAAGATTACTATAGCGAAGGGTGTTGTAAATCCATAGGTAAACAAGCATCCAGCAATAAAAGCTCCAAAATAACCTAATGAAGAAATATTTTTCGATACTCCTATTGTGTCGCTTCCTTGAAAAATAAAATAAGCCAGAACAAAAAGAAGAATAAGCAAAGCAAACTTGGGATACTTCAGCTTTAACCAAATCCTCTTTTTTAACGCTCCTTTATTTTTCATTTTATCCAAGTCTATTATATGCTCTAAAGCAACAATCCTTTTTAAGCTTGTTTACAAATGAAAATTATGAGGTATGAAAAAAGACAGGAGCGAGTTCAAGAACAAGTAGAAGATCTTATAGACGAACTTGCTGGCGAGTTTGATTTACCTGTTCCATTTTATCCTAATGTAAGATTAATAACGGTTCATACTGATTTTAATGAACTTGGTATTCCACAAAGGTATTATCTGCCTTTAGTTGCAGTTCTTAATCACGGGACTTCAACTTATCTTAAAAGTCAGAAAACACTAGTTACTGCTAAACCTTCAAGACAGGCAATAAGCGAAGAAGCAACTCATTTTTTACACCTTGTCAATTCTAGAATAAGATTGGCTGGGAAAAATTCTTCAGATTTAAATGCAGTTAATATTATTATAGAAGCACTTGGTTTTCTTGGTTCAAAAACATTAGAACCTTCTAGAGAAAATATTTTTCAAGGAACTTTAGATATTCTTCCGATGTCCCTTGAAGAAGAGCAAGATTATTTAACAAGATTAGCAACAGCCAATAAATGGGCAGCTAGAACCCTAAAGGGATTTGCTTTTCATCAACAAGGTTATGGACTTGGAGAAAGAATGTTTTATGATTGGATACAAAGAGGAACAACTACTAGAGAAATAAGAAATTTATTTTTGGCAAGCTTTGGAAATCCGGGAGATGCGACACGAGCATTCCGAGATTTAAGAGAAAGATATTGGCCAATACCTGGCGGTTCAGATTTAGTTTTTGGTGCTAATTAAGTTTTAATTGGCTACGCTTATTCTTCTTGTAATCTTTATTTTTTACCTCTCAATCCAATTATAGAAATCACAAACACGACAAGATACATCACAAAACCATAAACGCAAGCAGGAATTCCAGCAACAACAGAGCAAGAACCCATTCCGAGTTGAGTAGCATAGCAAGATCCAGCAAACAACTCGCCATAACTCAAGTATCCTGAAAATAGCATTCCAAGTATTGAGATGATTAATATTGTTTTTAGTGCAACCTGTTTTTTCATAAACTTATTAGAAAAACAAACTATAAAAATCTTCTGATTAACTTAATCGTATCTAAACCTATAAGAGACTTACTGAACCTACAAGACCTGAATAAAGCGAATTTAAATTAATAAGATAGTATTATTAATTTCATCATTTTTTACTCAATCGCCTTGTAATAACTATTTATTATTTCTCGAGATTTATCGATTATCTTGGCTTTTTGCTCTTCACCTAACTCTAAATCAAGTTTTGGGTAAAATATTTCATCCTCAAATTTAGCGTGGCGTTTAGCAAGTTCCTCAAAAACGCGCAAGTCGGGTTTAATATTATGCTCGATAGCCTCCCCAATATTAACAAACAATGCTTTAAGTTCTTCATGTTGCTTCACAAGTTCTGCAACTTCAAGCAAGTCCTTATCATTCTTCGGAGTATACAAATCAAAAATAGCTTTTTCTTCTAAGTAAAAATGTTTTTCGAGCATCCATTTGAGTTTTCCAAAAATAGCTTTTGCTCTTTCATTGTCTAAATTTATCCACAATTCATCAAGAAGAGAATTTATAGCATTATGTTCTCCAGTCATTATTTTAGAAATTGTAGCATTTTCCATCTTTTTCATAAGTATCTAAAGTTTATATATTCTCCGACGGTAAGGTGGCGAGTTATAACCTCGCACCTGTTGCTTCTAGAAAAAACCCAAGTAAGAAAGGAGCAATATCCTGACCTGTTAATTCTGCGTATAAATCTCTTATTTCCCCATACGATAATCTTCTTTTTCTTAAGGCAAATACGGTTCCAATATCTGCAATAGTTTCCCTGCCAAGTCTCTGCATTTCTGCAAAAACTTGGGGATTTAATGGAAAGCTTAAATTAATTTGCCCTAATAAAGCAGGTCGCGCATGTAAATCATCTGCAGAATGCGCTTCTTCATGTGCTCTTATCAAAACATCACCATCTTTTTTGTAATGTCTTCTATAACCTATAAAGCTGTGAACTTGAAAATGTGGGAATCCTCGCTTTTCATCTCTATAGAATAAAGGAACACTTAAGCCCAAATCATTTTTAAAATTTAATCTTGCAAGGGAACTTCTCCACGCAGGCCAAGTATTCTCGTGATGTCTGCTATTAACCTCTTCATAAAAATTCCACATATTTCTTTGATAGCCCAAATCGTGAAAATGCCAGTTAAAAGGAATTTCGAGTTCTAAACCAAGCGCTTTGAATCTTTGTTTTTTTGTTTCTTTCATTTTAAGCAACACTGCTTTTCCCTAGAAAAATATCATAAAAAAGCTATTTATTCGTTCTCAGCAAGTCCTTTTCTAGTTCTGATTTGTCTAACAACACCCTCTTGAACACTTGAAGGCATTTTCTCGAAAGCTTGGTCAACCATATTAAAGTTTCCTCTTCCTTCAGTAGCGCTTCTTAAATCACTAGCAAGTCCAATCATTTCTGCAACAGGAAGTTTGGCTTTGATAACACAATCAATAGCATTCTGATTAACATCGATTAATTGTCCTCTTTTGCTTTGAATAAGCTTTGTCATTTCACCCATGAATTGTAATGGTCCTTCAAACATCATTGTTTGCATCGGTTCATACAATACAGGTTTAGCTGTAGCCATAGCTGCTCTTACAGAATCTCTAACAGCAGGATAAACCTGAGCAGGACCTCTGTGAATAGCATCCTCATGTAATTTAATATCAACAAGTGAAGCTTTTAATTTAATACAAGGTTCTCTTGCAATTGGGCCAGCATCAACTACTTGTTCAAACGCATCTAAAACTAGCTCAATAACTTCTTGAATATGAACTTCTCCTTTTGTTTTATCTAAGAAAGCACAACCTTTGTAAACACTTCTATATTGTCTTGCTTCTTCATTTGAAATTCCTAGCTCATTAAGTTTATTCCATAACGGCTCATCTTTTTTCTTGATTCTTCCTTCACTAATCTCTGCGTTCTTTATTGCTTCATAAACTCCAGGTTCTAATGGTTCGATTTTAATAAAGAACAAGTTGTGTTTGTTTGGAGATTTTCCTTCGCCTACTTCTGAAGGCTTGTCAACTGTTTCTCTATAAACAACAATTGGCGAAGAAGTAATAACATCCACTCCTTTTTCTGTTTTAATTCTATTTTCAATAATTTCAAGATGTAATTCACCCATTCCACTAATCAGGTTCTCACCAGTTTCTTCATTAATTTGAACTTTGATACTTGGGTCTTCTTTAGCAACTTTCTTTAATACATCGATTAATTTTGGCAAGTCTTGTGGTTTTGGAACACTAATAGATTTTGTAATAACTGGTTCAAAAATATGTTTCATTTCTTCAAATGGAGTTTCAGGCTCAATAGTAACTGTTTCTCCTGCTTCTCCAGTAATTCCTGCAATAGCTAGAACATTACCGCAAGGTAATTCTTCCATTTGTTCTGGTTTAATTCCATTGTAAATTAAAACCTGTTGGACTTTTTGTTTTTGTTTTGCAAGATTTAAATAAACCTCTTGCCCATTTTTTACTTTTCCAGAAAATAAACGTCCGGCACAAACTTCTTTTCCGCTTCGCGGATCAATAACAATTCTTGTAATAACAAATGCCATTTTTCCTTCTGGATTACAATTAACAAGATTTTTTCCGAATTCGGTTTCTATATCCCCATGCCAGATTTTTGGGATTCTGTATTTTTGTGCTTCAAGTGGGCTTGGAAGATGTTTAATTACCATATCTAATAATACTTCAAACAAAGGTGCATTTTTCCAGCACCATTCTTTTCTTTCATCCTCATTTAAATTATAAATATTAAGAACATCCTTAAAACTAATTCCCTTTTTCTGCATAAATGGAACTGATAAAGCCCAATTATCTCTAGCACTTCCGAATGCAACACTTCCATTATTAACATCTACTTGCCAAATTTTTCTAAATTCTGGTTCTGCAATTTGCGATAAAAGAATATTGAAATCATTGATAATTTTTACTAATCTTGCTTGCATTGCTTCAGGTGTTAATTTTAATTCTTTGATAAGTCTATCAACTTTATTTATGAATAAAACAGGTTTAACTCTTTCTCTAATTGCTTGTTTAATAACTGTCTCTGTTTGTGGCATAATTCCTTCTGAAGCGCAAACCAAAACGATTGTTCCATCAATAGCTCGCATTGCTCGAGTAACATTTCCCCCAAAATCAACGTGTCCTGGTGTATCAATCAAATTAATCAAATATTCTTCATCTTGGAAATCATGAACCATAGATACATTTGCTGAATCTACTGTCATTAATCTCTCTTGTTCATCGCCATGCTGCCAAGTCGCCATGCCCTCTTCTAAATCGCCTGCATTTTTTGCAGCCATATATCCAGAAGCTGCAAGTAAATTATCAGTTAAGGCAGTTTTTCCGTGGTGAATGTGCGCGCTTGTAGCTATGTTTCTAATATGCTTTTGGTCTGTGCATAATCTTTGTATTTTTTCCAGATTTGTTTCTTTTTTAGCCATGTTTGTTATTTTAATTTTTTACTATAAATGCTTAATAGAAAAGTGCTTTTTAAACCTTTCCCGGTTAGCTTAAAACTAATTGTTTAGAACCAACATATACTTCTTCAGCTAATGCTGCTGCTTCTAGTTCGTCGGCAATCTTTCCCGCATCTGAAGTTCCAAACATTTTTTCAGCAATAAATTTTGCAAGTCTTGCTCTATCTGTTTTTGGAACCTGATATAGTCTTTTATAATCCTGTCCTAAAGTAACTGCTATTGCTGGATCATTTAAACTTAAGGCAGTAGATTTAAGCCAAGAATCCTCAATTCTAGGAGCAAATAAAACCCGATCAAATTCTCCTGAAAAACCTACTTCTTTTAGATAAGAATCGCGAGGTTTTGTTGTAACAAATCTACCCATAGATGTTTGCAGGTCGTATCTTGTTGGTTTTGAATGCATTGCGTTATTATTATCTTGCAGAGTTAGCAGACTTTTCCATCTCATTCTTTTTGGAAACAGCAGCACTATTGTTATCTGCTTGAGAAGCAAGAATTATTTCATTTGCTAGAGAATCTTCAATCTTTGTCTTTTTTCCGAAAGCCTTATCATAAGCCCCATGAACAATTAATCTTAAAGTTAATGCAACTCTTCTTGAAGGGCTTGTGTCAACCGCTTGAGGATATTTCGCCCCACCATATTCAATTGTGGTAACTTCTTCTCTTGGGGAAGCATTCTCTATTGCTTTAACTAAAACTTGAACAGGATTTTCTTTTGTTTTTTCTTCAATTTTCTTAAAAGCTTCTAAAACAACTTGCATATTCTTAGTATATTTTCCAGAAGCATTGCTTGTCATAATAATATGTTTTTTATTCCTATGTCCTGGAACACCAATAAGATTTGCAAGTCTTTCAACAATATTTATTTTTGTTTGAGCAAAATTACCTCTAATCTTTCCATGTGATTTAAGAACAAGTTTTGGTTTTAAGTTAATAACTCTTTTTAGAGCAGGATCATTAACTACTACGTTTTCAGTATCATACAAATCAAATATCTTGAAGGCCATGTTTATCTTCTACCCTTCTCTATCTTGCCTTTCCAAAGCAATCTGAGAGGTTGGTCATTTACTTTAATAACTTGGAATCTAACTCCGGGAATATCACCCTTACTTCGATTCATTCTTCCACCAATTCTTTCAATAATAACTTCATCGTGTTCGTCAACAAATTTTTGCGCTAAATTTCCAGGAATAAAAGCAGTAACTATTTTGTTGTTCTTAATTAACTGAACTCTGCAACACTTTCTCATAGCTGAGTTTGGCTGTCTTGCTTCTTTTTGAACTTTTGCAGTAACAAGCCCCTTTGCTTGACTTTTTCCTTCCAGGGGATCAGATTTTGCAAATAAGCCGAGTTTTTTCTTCTTGTATCTCTTATCGTTCCATCTAAATTTGTTTCTATTTTTATGTAACTTTGTTGCGCTTAATAATCCCATTTTATTATTTTTTCTGTTTGATTTATATTTATTTTATATAGGTATGGTTTTTAAAACTTCCGAAATAGTTTTTTCAGGAATTTAGAGAATCTTTACGCTTTTTATGCCGAAATATTGTTCAACAATATTCTTCAATTCTTCTAATCTAGTTTTATTTCTACCTATTAACATAGCTTTGCTTTCCATACCTGCTGTAATAATTAGTTCTTCTGCTCCATTATTGTTTACAACTTCAAGAGTTTTATATTGTATTGGGGAAATTAAAACTGAAATAAAACTTTCTACATCTTTTTCACTTTTAGGTTCAGCAATTATTCTTATTCTTTTCAAAAGAATTGAGCTCAATTTCTTGAGATTTTCATTATTTTTTCCTATTGCTTCATTAACTTTTGCTCGAGGAACAACGAATACAATAGTATTATTATAAGTAAAACAATGTTTTGCACCAATTCTGGTAACTCTATTGAAAAGGTTCATATATCGAATAAATTGCATATCAAAAGTTTTTGTCATCTTAGAATTATTCCTTGGCTTTGCCTTTTTTTGGTTCTTCGGGAGTTAATTTTCCTGTAACCTTGACAAGCAATCCAGGAAGTCCTGTTCCTACAGGTATTGGTTGATTGATAATAATATTCTCGATAACTGAACTTAATTCGTCTTTTGTCAATTTAAGAGTTGAATTAACAAAGTGTTTAATTGGTGTTTCGAAACTTGCTCTAGCAAGTACAGATGATTTTTGTGAGATAATACCCATACGAGTTGCTCCTGAAACTTTGCCCGCAAAAGTCATTGCATCTGCAACAAGTTTAAGGTGTCTTTCGTTAATATCAAGTCCCTGGGCTTCAATTGTTCTTTTTATTTCATTAATAATAGAAGTTCTAGCTGCCTCAATTCCTAATACTTGCGATATTTCAACAATATCGTTTGTTGAAGTTCTTTCAGGATTTACTCCTTTAAACTCTAATATTTCTTTTAAGTTAGTTCCTGAAGTTAAGATAACAAAATCTTTCTCTCTTTTAACTACAAGTATCTGATTAATTCCTTCTACACCTGAGATATGGATTGTTTTTATTTTTTCTTTAAGTTTGTATAATTGTTTGAAATCCAATTTTGGTTCAGATAATACCATAACATTGTCTCTTACTTTATTAGAATGCCCTTCTTCCTTTAGTTTGGCTGATAAATCTTCCATAGACATGTGTACGGATTTAAGAGAAGTAGGATTTATTGTCGCTTCAATCTTTTTATCTCCAAAATTAATCTTTATTTTTTCAATAACTTCTCCGAATGTTGTTTCTTTTATCTTTTCTGCAATAACTCTTGCATGTTTTTCATCATTATGTTCTTTATCTAAATAAATTTCCATAGTTGGAGTAGAAGGAGTTTTTCTAGCATCGAAAATTTCAATTAATCTAGGAAGTCCTTGTGTAATCTGCATTTCAGAAACTCCTGCAAAGTGGAATACATTAAGTGCCATCTGAGTAGAAGGTTCTCCAAATGATTGAGCAGTAACAATTCCAATAGCTTCTCCGGGGGAAATATCTTTTTCTTTATGTAATCCTGCAATATCTAAGCCATCATCACCATACTTGAATTGTATAATATTATCGCTTCCATCTCTTACTGTTGTATCATAACTTACTTTTAAGTCCTGCAAGGCATTTGCAAGTCTTCTATATAAGTATCCAGATTTTGGAGTTCTAAGGGCAGTATCCATTAACGAATCTCTTCCTGTTACAGCTCCGAAAAAGAATTCATAAGGCTTTAATCCCCTCATGTAAGGTGTTTGAATAAATCCTTTTGCTTTAGGAGACAAATCATTTTCCTTGAAGAAAGATAAAGTTCTATTATTATAACCAATTGAAATTCTCTTACCCCATAAGGACTGTTGGCCTACGCAACATGCCATCTGAGTAATATTAAGTACATTTCCTCCAGAACCAGATAAAATCATGGTATTAACAGGATTATCTTTTGGGAATTCTTGCTTAACTGTTTGTCCGATTTTAGTACGAACTTCGTTAAGAACTTGGATAATCTTGATTTCTCGTGTTTCTTCTTTTGTTTTTCCAGGAATAATTTCTAAATCGCCGCTGTAATAGTCTGCAATAATTTTGTTAGTCTTTTCTTCTGCTTCTTTGATTGTTCTTTCTGTTAAGTCTTGAACTTTATTATTAACTTTTAAGTCATTGATAGAAATAGTAAATCCGTGTCTTGAAAGATACTTTGTTCCTAATGCAAAAACTTTTCTAATTGCATCAAGAGTTTTTTGTCTTCCTATTTTTGCATCTAATTCTCTAATTAATACACCGCACTCTACTCCGAAGATTTTATCGTCTAATGCTCCAGAAATTAATTTTCCTTTCTTGATACTAAGAACTTCTTCTGAACTTTTATTTTTATAACTAAAATCAATTTCCGGCAAGGCTTCAGAGAATACTTCTGAACCGCCGACTTTCTTCTTTGACATTTCCCCGAGCATTCCAGATTCGTATAAAATCTGATTTGCATCAGCATTATTCAATTCTGCAAGATGTAATAAGTAATTTCCAGTTGTAGCATCAGCAATACTTCCAATTAAATTAGTATTATTTTTTGGAGACATTAAGTTTTGATTTACATCAAGTAAGATTTGTGCTTCTGCTCTTGCTTCTTCTGTTTGCGGAACATGGATGTTCATTTCATCTCCATCAAAATCAGCATTGTAAGGGAAGGCAACAGCAGGATGTAATCTAAATGTCTTGTAAGGTAATACTTTTACGAAATGTGCCATTAAGCTTGCTTTGTGAAGGCTTGGATGTCTGTTGAATAAAACAATATCTCCGTCTCTAAGATGTCTTTCAACAACATAACCTGGTGCGAGTTCTGCAATAATTTCGTCCCTAAGTTCTTTAGTAATTTTCTTTCTTTTTCCGTCAGGTCTTATAATATAATTAGCTCCAGGATATACTTCGCTTTTAATTAAATTCTTTAAGTATTCTATGTTAAGACTAGTTACTGATTCATTAACTGTCAAGGTTGTAGCAATTTCTTTTGGAACACCAATTTCATTGATTCTCAAATTAGGATCTGGACTAATAACAGTACGAGATGAAAAGTTAACTCTTTTACCTGCAAGGTTGTGTCTGATTCTTCCTTCTTTACCTTTGATTCTTTCTGTAATTGTTTTCAATGGATGTCCGCTTCTGTGTCTTGCTGGTGGAACTCCTGCCATCGAGTTATCATAGAAGGTTGTAACATGATATTGTAATAAGTCCCATAAGTCATCAATAATAACTTCTGGTGCTCCTGCATTCAAGTTTTCACGAAGTCTTTGGTCTGCTCTGATAATATCTCCTAGTTTGTGAGTTAAATCATCTTCACTTCTCTCGCCAGTTTCTAAAGTAATCGAAGGTCTAACAGTTACAGGAGGCACCAAGAGAACAGTTAAAATTCCCCATTCTGGTCTAAATATATCGGATTGTATTCCAACGTATTTTAAATCATCACTCGGTATATTTACAAGCATCTCTCTTATTTCATCAGGGAATATTCTTTTCTTGCCTTTTTTGAAAGTAAGCGGCTTCTCAAGTTTCATTTTTTCTTGAGGATTTCCGCAGTGAGGACATTTTTTTGCATCTTTGGCTTTTTTGATTCTGTCTTTCAAACTAACGTATTCTTTGGATTTTTCTTCTGGTAATAAGAATTTTCCACAATGTTGACAGAAACATCTCAAACACATTTCAATTATTGGGATATATTTAACATGTATAACTGGTCTAGATAATTCCACCATACCTGGGTGTCCTAAACATTCTTTTAATCTTCCTCCGCAAGTTCTACATCTAACTCCTGGATCAATTGCTCCCAAACGAAGGTCCATCAAGCCACCATCGACAGGATAACCATCAATATCATATAATTCCGGAGTTACAATTCTTGCTGCAGCTATTTTTTTGATTTGTTCTGGATTTAACAATGTGAAGTAAAGTCCATTAATGTGTTTTTTTACAGGTTTTGTCATTTTATTTTATTGTTTAGTGTTTGCCGGATTCATAACCAAGAAAACATTTCTGTTTTCTAGGCCCCGAAAAACATTGTTTTTCGCGGAAACCAGCTATGGGTTTTTATTTTTTATTCGTATTTATTCTTTAAGTCAAATTTAGTTGTTAAATGTAAGCCTTGTATTTCATCAATTAATAATTTAAAAGCATAGCTCATTTCTACAGGCTCTGCTTCTTGACTTCCACATAAAGGACAGTAGATTTTTTTATGAATATTATCTTCAACAGCAACAGAACCGCACTTTGTGCAGATATGTACCACAACTTTATCCGAATCATATCTTTCTTTAAGCAAAAGTGAAGCACCATGGGCAACTAAGGCTTCTTGCTCCATTTCTCCAAGTCTTAATGCTCCTCCTCTAGCTCTTCCTTCAATAGGTTGTCGAGTTAATAAAGTAACTTTTCCAGATGCTCGCGCATGCATTTTATTGCTAACCATGTATTTAAGTTTTTGATAATACATTGTTCCAACATAAATTTTTACTTCCATCATTTTTCCTGTAATTCCATTATACATTGTTTCTTTTCCGTCGTATCTTAATCCTAATTCCTTAAGTTGTTTTTCCAAGTCTTCTACTCTGGTTTCTTGGAATCCTGTTCCATCCATTACTCTTCCTGATAATGCTCCAATTTTACCTGTAATTAATTCCATTAAATAACCTACAGTCATACGTCCAGGAATACCGTGTGGATTAAACAAAATATCAGGTCTTACTCCGGAGGATGTAAAAGGCATATCATTTTCTTCAACTAAAGCTCCTACAACTCCTTTCTGTCCGTGTGATGTTGCAAATTTATCTCCGAGTTCAGGTATTCTTTGATCTCTTACTCTTACTTGAACAATTCTATTACCATCTCTGTTTTCTGTAATAAAAACTCCATCGACAACTCCTGATTCTTCTTGTCTAATCACACTTGAAGCTTCTTTTCTTGCTTTAACTGATATCTCGCGAGATTCAGATAAGAATTTTGGTGGTGAAGTTTTTCCAATAACAACTTCTCCAGAAGTCATTTTAGCTTCAGGATAAACTACTCCGTCCGCTTCTAAATATCTATAACTTTCTTCGGTTCTATATCCTGATGTTCCTTTTTCAGGTATTTCAACTTGATCTTTCAATCCTCCTGCATATTTAAGTTCAACACTTGTATAAGGTCTAAAGTAAGTTGATCTGGCTAAACCTCGGTCAACAGAAGCTTTGTTCAAGATAACTGCATCTTCCATATTATAACCTTCATGAGTCATAATAGCAACAATTACATTTTGTCCAGAAGGATAAACATTCAAAGTATCGTAAACAAAAGTTCTTACTAAGGGTTTTTGTGGGTAATGTAAAATGCTTACATCAGTATCAACCCTACATAAGAAATTAGCAGCATATAATCCTAAAGACTGTTTTTGAGTTTTACTTCCTCTCATAAGTCTTGCACTCTGATCGTAGTTTGGATAAGGAACTAACGAAGTGATTGTACCAAACAAATCAATAACATCAATCTCTTGATGGGTTGTTTCAGAAGTTATATCTTTTTTATATAAAGCAACCAAGCAATTTTCTTCTTCAGCAGCGTCTATATACTCTATAATTCCCAGTGCAAGTAAATCATTCCATTTTAAAGTATCATTTTTTAATTCAGACATAATCTGCTCTGTTAATTTTGATTGTTCGTTTTCTACAATAACAACAGGTCTTAAGGATCTTCCAATTTCTGTGGAAATCAAAATAGATTCTGTGTTTTTGTCATATCGTATACTCATCTGATAAGGCAATATCTGTGCTCTTCTCTTCTCTTTTATTTGTTTTATAAAAGCCGGCGAATCTTTTACTGCTCCAATAAATCTTCCATTAAAGAAAACGTCAACACCCTGTAATTCTTTGTCTAATCCGGCTGTAGTCAAAACTTCATTAAACTTTTTATCATCAAGTTCAACCATTGTAGATATTTTAGATAAAATAGCAAGATTTTTTCTTAAACCAATTTCTGTACCTTCAGGGGTTTCTACTGGGCAGAATCTTCCATAGTGTGTTGGATGTAATGTTCTTGCAAGGAAATTTTCTTGTTCTCCGGGTAAACTCGAGGAAATTCTTTGTAATTGAGAAAGAATAGCAAGGTAATTAGTTTTATCCATGTTCTGGGTAACTCCTGTTCTCTCTCCAATCCAATTACCTGTAGCAATAGAACTTTCGATTCTATGTGTAAATAGAGTAGATTTGGCTATTGTTTTTAAAGAATAAAATTTCTTTCTTTTTTGTGTTTTCTGTAAGGAATGTTGTATGTCTCTTATAAGAATATTTAAATTAACTCTAAATAAATCTGCTAATAAGTCTCCAGAAAGTCTTACTCTCTTATTAGCATAATGGTCTTTATCGGTCAAGTTATCTGGTGTGTCTTTAGCAATTAAAAATTGTTTAATCATTTTACACAAAGTAACTGCTTTCTCAGTTCTATCGGATTTTTCTAGTCCGATATGAGGCAACAAATAAGAATCAATTCTTTGCTTAACTCTATCGAGAATTTCTTTTTTTGTTCCCTGTAAAGAGGTTTTTTCAGCAATATACATCATAGCATCTTCGGGGGTGGATAGATTTGCAAATTCATACAGATTGATAATCAATTCATCGGTTTCTTTGCTTACATATTTAGCAATATCTGCTTCTTTTGTTAATCCCAATGCTTTCAGAATAACAATAGCCGGAATATTTTTGAATCTTGAGAAAGACAATTCAATAATGCCTTCAGTTGTATCTGTAACAGATACTGGAATTCTATAACTTCCCCTTCTTGAGAAAAGTCTAAGCATTATTTTTCCTTTTGATCTTTCAATAAAAGGCTGATTTTCTGCCAAATCTTCAGACATAACCATAACTCTTTCATTACCGTTAATAATAAAGTAACCGCCGGGGTCATTAGGATCAATATAAAGTTTAATAAGTTCTTCTTTTGTTTTTCCAGCAATATTACAAGTATTGCTTTTTACTATTACAGGAACATAACCTACTTCTACTTCTTGACTTTCAATTTGTCCACCTTGCTTTACTGTTATTTCCAGGTATATTGGAGCAGAATAAGTTAAGTTTCTAAGTCTAGCTTCGGCAGGAGTAATGTAGTTTGGACTTCCATCGGCTTCATGTATTAATGGCTTCCCAACCCTTATTTTACCGAGATTAATTTCAATATCTTCTTCTTTTGGCAAGCTTTGTCCCAACTCATCGACGATTTCTTGCATTCTCTTCTCAACAAAATTATTAAAAGAAGTAATATTTGATTCAACTAAGCTATGTTCTTCAAGATATTTTCTTACAAGCAAATATTTATCTTTTGTGTCGAGTTTCATTTTGTTTTTTGATTTAAATTTTTGTTTATAGTTTTAATTGATTTGAATTTTTTATTTTTAGGTTATTAGATAACAACAACTCTGAAATATTCATGAGTCCCTGAATCGTCTTTTCTCTCTATTTTAATTACATCACCAACCGAAGCACCACTTGGCAAAGCCGGGTCTTCTAAATGTATCTTTGGTAATTGAGTTAAGGAAATATTGTATTTTGTGAGAAGCTTTTCTACCTCTTGAGATTTTAATATAGCGTGTTTTGGTTGTAGAATATGGGGCATTTTAATTATTTCTCGAATTTTTTTGACTTAATTTTATCCGTAATTCTATGCTAAAGCAAATGTTTGCATGATTACAATTAAGTGATAATAAAATAAATCCAAGGGCTATTTAAAAAGCTTTCGGTTATGGAAATAAGGACATTTCCCGATATAAAGCTAAAGAGAAATACAAAAAAAAGAAGAAATTAAAGAAAAATAAAAGAATAAAAAGACTATTTAAACACACATTTTTATATTTTATTTATTTTTATTTAAATAAATAATAAATTGTGTATAATGCAGCTAATCCTACTAAGTCATAAACAGTCTTTGCTACAACTCCAACACCGAATAGTGCTGCTACAAGGTCATATTCAAAAACCCCCACGAGCCCCCAATTAAGACCTCCGATAATAAGCAAGATTAATGCAATCCAATCAAGTGCGCTTTTTGCCATTTTTGATTAATTTTGACCCCCTTTCAATCTATTTAGTGCAATGCAAGAATAAATTTCACCTTATTTCATCTAATAATCTTACATTTATATATCTTTTGTACGAATTATAAGATTAGTTTAATCAATTTAACTAAAACACCACCGCAACAAAAATTATTGTAGCTATAAATCCCAGGATTCTAGGAAAAACTCCGTAGATCATAAAATTCTTCCAAGACATACCTAATGCAGCGAATATAATAGGTATGTATGGCAAGGGCGAAATAGCCGATATAGCGACATACCATTTTCCGTGGCGGTTCATACCCTCATGTATTTTACGGTAGTTTTTCTCCCCAAAAATTTCAAAAAAGAAATTATCCTCGAATAATCTTCCAAGCCAAAACCCTATTATTGAAGCAAAAAAAGTACCTACGGTAACTACCGAACCTACTAACCAAATATTTAAATTAGCAATACCAGCCATAATAAGAAGCATATGTACAGAGAGATATTGGGGAAATACATCTAAAAAAATTGCGAGAAGAAAAACAACACCCAAACCATAATTCAACATCAAGTTTCTACTTAGTTCTCTTATGCCTGCATAGTTGAATATACTATATAATAATAAAAAAATCATTAAAATAAAAAAAATAACACTAATTATCTTACGATAGCACCAACTTTTTTTCATGTAACTTAATGGTTTTAATGATTTAAATAGGTTTTCAAATTCGCATATTTAAAATTTTATTCAAAGTACTGCTTTTTGCAAGCTTCGCTTTCTGTTCTTAAAAACGTTTATAAAGTACTGCTTTCTTATATCAGTACTAAAATATGGTAGAACACATAAATTCAGGGGATTTTAAGAAAGAAGTTGTAGATTCAAAAACACCAGTAATAATCGATTTTTATGCAGATTGGTGTATGCCTTGTAAAATGATGGCGCCAGTATTTGAAAAACTCAGCGGCCAATATAAGGGAAAATTAAAATTCGTTAAAATAAATGTTGACGAAAATCAAGAATTAGCCTCGGATTTTAATATTCAAGGTATTCCTGCACTAGTCATAGCAAAAAAAGGACAAGAAGTCGATAGAATAGTAGGCTATGCTCCGGAAGAAGCCATAAAAGAAAAGATAGATTCAATAATTTAATAATTTTTGGAAAGCAATTTCCAATCAAAACCAACAACAAATGACCAAACTACCTAAAAACAAAATTGGCAATAACCATAATAAATCTAATAGTAAAAGTAATCTTTATGATATAGTTATTATTGGCGGGGGTCCTGCCGGAGTTAGTGCTGCAGTTTATTCTAAGCGCTTTGGATTAAAAACTCTATTAATAACTCGGGAAGTCGGTGATGATTGGGCTGGAGCACATAAAATTTGTAATTATCCAGGATTTTCTGAAATTTCTGGAAAAGATTTGGCTGAAAAGTTTTTAGAACATGTAAAGTCAATAGGTGTTGAAGTATTATTCGACGAAATTAAGGGGATTTTTAAAGAAAAAGAAATCTTTGAAATTAAAACAAATCTTAAATCTTTTTTAGCTAAGAAAGTAATTTTTGCTCCAGGTTCAGTAAGAAAAAAGCTTGAGATAAAGGGTGAATCCGAGCTAAAAGGAAGAGGCGTTAGTTACTGTGCAAATTGTGATGCTCCCTTCTTTAAGAATAAAAATGTAGTCGTAGTAGGCGGAGGCAATTCTGCAATATCTGCTGCAATTTTACTTGCAGAACATGCTAGCAAGATTTATCTCATTTATAGAAAGTCAGAGTTTTTTAGACCTGATAAGATATTATTGAATGTTATAAAGAAAAACCAGAAGATAGAGACTATTTTTAATGAAGAACTTGCAGAAATTATTGGTAAAAGTAAGGTGGAAGGAGTTTTATTAAAGAACTCTAAGAAAATACTGAATGTTAATGGTGTTTTTATCGAAGCAGGCGGCTTACCTGATTTGGGAATAATCGCTTCTTTAAATGTAAAGACAAAGGATAACTATATCCTTACTGATGAAAATCAGAAAACAAATGTAGAAGGATTTTTTGCCGCCGGGGATATTATTCATAATGAGTTCAAGCAAATAGTTGTTGCAGCTAGTCAGGGAGCAATAGCTTCAAGTCAAGCTTATAGAGAACTAGTACAAGCTAAAGGAGATAAAGACTCCCCTTTAACTCAATACTAAAAATAATTTTAAAAAATAAAAAATGATTGATTTCGCATGCAAAAGATTTGAAATAGAAGAAATTATTAGGTGTGGATTCGGATTAAGTAAGGCAGATTACAACATTCTAGTTACTTTAATGAGAAGAGGTAGCGGGTTAACAACCAAGGAATTGGCACATGAATTAAAATTGGACTTATCAACAACGCAAAGGAGCGTAAAAAAGCTGTTTGAAAAAGATATTATCTCAAGATCACAATTTAATTTGCCTTCAGGTTACTTATATAAATATTCAATAAAAGACAAAGATGCAATAAAAGATAAAATAATGGTAATAATTCGCGGTTGGGTTAGCGGAGTAGAAACAAGTGTAAGAAACTGGTAAGAACCGAAAATTAGGTGTCTACAAAATAATTAAAAAAAGGCTCGGTGTCTACATCTGTCTACAATGTTTAAATTTTCTTTTTTCTGGGTTTTTTATCTAGTTTGCCTTTCTTGTTTTCCTTTTCCTGTTTCTTTAATTTTTTCTCCAGTTCATGATACTCTCGAAGTATCAAGTCAATAGTAGGCTTAATATCGCCTGTTCTTTGGAATAATCTAAGGGTTTCGTAGTATTCTTTGCGACTTTCCATAGATATATTTACAGGGGGCATCTTATTTTTTATCAATATATTATTTAACAGAAGCCTTCCGACTCTCCCATTTCCATCTTCAAAGGGGTGAATATATTCAAATTGATTATGAATAACAGCCCCAAGAACTATAGGGGGATATTTTTTCTTATTTTGATTATACCATTTAACCAATTCACCAAGTAAACCTGCAACCCTTGAAGAAGGAGCACCCAAGTGGACTATGTTGCCTGTTCCATCGCGAATACCAACTTCAACTCCTTTTTCTCTAAACTTACCTGCAAAAGTCTTTGAATTATGAAAGATTATCTCATGTAATTTAAGCATTAAAGCAAGCGAAATATGTTCTCGTGATTTTCTAATATATTTTATTGCTTCTGCAACACCATAAGCTTCTGAAATATCCTCTTTAGGTTTTGAAAATGGCCATTTATTTTCTTGGAGTATATCAAAAACTTCTTCTTGGGTTATAGTAGAACCTTCAATAGCATTAGTATTATAAGTAAAAAGCTGTGTAAATCTTTCCCAATCGCTCTCCGAGAGATGTATAACTTTTAATCGAGTCTTTAATTTCAGTTTTTTAATAAGTGATTCTTCACGCTTAGAAAATTTGTAATTGATAGGGCTTCTGATTATCTTAAAACTATTAAGTTGTTGTTTTAATAACTCTGTAGCTTTCTCCTGTCTTTGTTGAATAATATGAATAGCAACATTTGAACCAAGATAAACCCTAATCTTGTTTACTTTACCACCTTCGCGAAAAGAGTGTGCTAAATAGTATTTTTCACCTTTTTTTGTTTTTCTTTTTTCTAAGTACATTTTTTTATTAGGTTATTATTTTATTTAGGGTTTTTTATTTTATTAATGTTCTGTTGCTACATCTAAGTTAGTTTAATTAGACTCTCCCTTCTTATGTTGTCCTTACACCCACTATATAATAGGTGTCTACATTTATATATCTTTCGTTTTATTGGTGTCTACATTTGCCTACATAACTTGTAGACAAAAAACAAGAAATTTGTCTACAACAGATTTATACTAAAAAAATTAAAAGGTGCCAAAGCAAGGTTTAAATATGCCCAAGTATTAATAAAATTATAAACAAAAGATGGTAAATAAATTAGCTTTGAGTATAATAATCAGTATAATTCTCACGATAATAATAGTTTCAACAGTAAATGTTGGAGTAAGCTTATTTATGAACGAGCCAAATTACGAGAACTATTGTAACTACAGCAAGTCTATTCCTTTAGAAACTTATGATAATGTAACTAAAGGGGTTTGTGAGCAATATAATGGAACCTGGACTCCACAACCGGTTCAATGCATAAAAGCACCTTGTCCGCAAGGCTATTGTGATTTTTATCAGAAATGTAATCAAGCCTATCAAGAAGCACAAAAACCCTATAATCAAAACAAGTTTTATATTTTTGCAGGGCTTGGTTTTATTTTGTTGCTTATTGGTCTATTCATTTCAGAAAATCTGATTCAGATAACAGGCTTAGCAACAGGAGCAATTTTAGTTTTCGAAGGTATAGTTCAAAACTTCCAGAATAAAACAGCTGTTTTCATTGCACTTGTTTTAATTTTAATCATATTTGGTATTCTTGCGTATAGGGTTATTAAAAGGAAAAAATAAAGAGAGATTAAGATATATTTTCAACATTGATAATGCTTTTAAGCCCGAATTACCCTGTTTTTTTATGAAAAAGTTATTAGCGATGGCTGCTTTGGCATTAGCTGCTGGTTGTGCTAGTTTACCTGCAAGAGCCGAATCTTTTCTACCTAAAAGTTTATCATTAAGGGGTAGAATTGCCTATGCTCCGAGATACAATCAACTTAGCTTAAATGAATCTCGAGAAGTGCCTGTTCATCCTGCTGATGCCGGTTTTATTAGCGGGAGTACTTGGGTTAGAGCAGGTAATGGCTGGGAAGCCTTTGCTATTCGTCCAGGAGTTGAATTAGCAAAAGATTTAGGGAGATTAGAGTTAACAGCAGGAGTTGATTTAGAACTTAATTTTGATAGCGTTTTAGTTGAACCAAAGGATGGCCCAACAATGTCCGATTATAGACAACAACAAGGCGATACAAGACCAGAGGGCTCTGGTTCTTTTGCAATGGACTATTTGCAGAGAGATTTTTTCGGAGTTCAACCTTTTGTAGGATTATCTTTTAAAACAGATACAACGCGATTTTTCGTAAATGGTTTTATTCCAATTCAAAAAGCTACAAGAAGCTGGGGGCATCACCGATATGATAGCTTTGAAGAAGTTGGTTCAGAAAAATATAACTTAAAAGGTTTTGGAGTTAGAGCAGGTTTTATAGGGCTTGATACGTCAAAAAATGATTCAAGTTTAGGCACCAATGTTGGTTTAGAAGCTTCTTATGAAACCTATAGCCTTGATTCAGGCAATAGCAATACAGGCGAAGCAGGCACTCTTAATTCTTTTTCTTTAGGCGTTATTTGTAATTTCTAAGATTTTTTGTAGAATTAATTAACTACTTTTTGCCCTTCTACTCATCCCTTCAACTTCTGTTGCTAATGCATGACTTTTTAATCCAAGTGGATCTAGGGCATGAATTCTTCTAACTATTGCGGTTGTTGAAGAATCATAATTGCTTACATCTCCTTGATGATGTACTCCGAATTGTCCTCTCGATAAATGAATTTTAAAATCTTCCGGTCTAAAAAGTGCTTCAGGTAATAATCTTCCTTGATATGCCATTATAATATTTTAGCTGTAATTATCTTAACTTCTTTCAAAGGTTTATCTGCAGAGTTTGTTTCAACCTTAGCTATGGCATCTACAACATCCATGCCTGAAACAACTCGGCCAAAAACAGGATGTCTTCCATCTAAGAAATTATTATTGACTAGATTGATAAAAAACTGGCTAGAGCCAGTATTTGGGCCAGCATTAGCCATTGCAATCGTTCCTCTATTATTTTTTTGCTCTCCATTAAATTCATCGCGAATATTTTTTATTTTAGGATCTCCGTAACCTGTTCCAGTCGGATCGCCGCCTTGAATCATAAATCCATCAATAACCCTATGGAAAATAACTCCATTATAGGTTCCTTTCTCAACTAAGCTGATAAAATTTCCAGAAGTTATCGTTTGTTCAGAATATAGCTCTAAAGTTATATCCCCCATATTGGTTTCAAGTAAAACTTTTGTTGTGTTTTGCATTTCTTTGTTTTCAGTTTTGTTTTCTTTTATAATATCTGTAAATAATAAAATTCCAGTTATAATTAAGATAATACTTAGGACTATTATAAAGATTGTGCTTTTCCCCTTTTCCACAAATTAGAATTAATAATGGTTTTTATAAATCTTTTTATTTTTCAATCTTTTCTCTTATAGATTCGAGTTCTTTGGGGGTAAAATAAGTGGGTCCATTTGTATATCCCTCTAACTTTTCGAGAGTCTCTCTTGGCTTTTTCAAAGCATCTTCCACGACTTTATTTGTGCTTTGAACAAGTTTGTCTTGTTCCTCTTCTAGAGATTTTTTTAATTTATCCCCCAATAAAGGAACCCGGAGTATGCCTCGTAAAATAGCTCCAAGAAAACCATTCTCCAATTTAATAAACATCTTACTTCTATATCTTGTGGTATTGTCCGGATTGCTTGAGAAATCTATATCCATACAAGAATCAAATTTTCCAAATACTCTGTTTCCTTTTATAAGTATTATTTGGTTAAATCCCTCTCCACAGGGTTTAGAATTATGGGCGACTATTTGATATCTTGAAGTATAACCCTGTGAAGTATAAAAGATTATTTCCTGATTATTGCTATAACAAAAATAAGGAGAGTTTGCTAAGGCCATTGTAGCCTTTCCAACAAGCAAGGGTTGTAATGAAAAGCTCTGCACCAAGTTTACAGGAGCACTTATTGCTCCTGTTGTTTCTGATTTAATCGCAAAAGAGTCTTGAGTTAGAGATGCAACTCTGGCTTCTAAATTTGTTTTGGTCTGTTCTAAGCCTCCAAAACTATTTAAACTACTTAACGCAAGACTCAAACCAAGTGCAATTTTAGCAATTGCTTTTTTCATAAATATTAAGATAAAACAGGGTTTAAATTAATTTTTCTTTTTTAGAATATAATTAAGAAACGCCCGGACCAGGAGTCGAACCTGGGAGCCCAGTGAAGGGCTCGGATTAGCAATCCGATGCAATACCGTTATGCGATCCGGGCATAAATAGCGGGAGGTGGATTTGAACCACCGGTCTCAGGGTTATGGGCCCTGTGAGGACTCCTGGCTCCTCTACCCCGCTATACTTACACTTTTACGAGGTTTAGAAGACTTTTAAAGTTAACTAAAATAAATAAAAATAATAAACTGAAACAAGAAAAAAATAAAAAGAAAATAAAAAATTAATTCTTGGCTCTATTGTTTAGCTTATTGGCTTGAGTTTTTACTCTGTCTCTAATCTGCTCAACTCGTTCATTAGCTTCGTCTTCTGTCAAGTTTTTAACAGCCATAAGTTTTGTCTTAATTCTTTCTTGCTGTCTTTGTTGAACTTGAACAAGATTAGCAGTATTATTCTGAGCCCTAGCTATTTTAGCTTCAATAACTTGTCTTTGCTGTTCGGTTAGATTTTCGTTAGTAAGCATTGTTTGCAACCGAGTTATTCTTGCTTCATGAACTTGAATAGCTCTTTCTAAACCAACAAGTTTTTCAGCATTTTTTTTCAAACCCTTTTCATCTGAAGCCCCGTTGATTTTTTGCACTCTTTCCTTAACTCTATTAATTATTCTATTATGAGCTTCAAGAGCTTTTTCCATTGCTTCTGTATTATTATTTCTTGCAGCAATTTTTGCTTGAATCAATAACATTTTAGCAATCTTTAGTTCTCTTTCAGCTTTTTTCTCTTGGTTAAAGGTAAACCAATTTTTCATTCTTTCTCTATTGATTTTCCAAGAGCTAACATTCTCATTCAAATCAGCATCTGCTTCTTCAATAATTTCGTTTGTTGGAGCAGGCGATATTACTATTCCATCCGGCAAGTTTGAAGTATCATTGTATAACGCAATAGCATCTGAGCTATCGGTTGTATTCTCAGCTAAAGCCAAAGGCATTATAGCTAAAATCATTGCCAAAGCAATTATTCCAGCATACATTGTTTTATTTTGCATATTTGTTTTTTGTTAAACCTCCTTTCAATCATTATATTTTGATTGCTAGGATAGTAAACCTTAGAAAAATTAGTATTTAATATATCCGTGAAACAAGATGAAACGACTATTTTTTAGATGTTTTCTTTGCTTTTTCTTCCTCTTTCTTTTTTTCTTCCTCTATTTTCTTAAGGGCTTTTTGATAAGCTACTTTTATTTTATTTATTCTGGAGTTTATGCCTTTTCCCCAACTATAAAGTTGTTTTATACTTCTATCTCTTTTTGGTTTAGGGGGTTGTTTTATGTCCTCTATATCTTTTGGATCTTCAGGAAGATTGCCATTAGCATATTCTGCATCAGTTACGGCTCTATCTCTATTAGCATCATACCTATCAAAATCCTTTCTTAGGCTATTTAGAACCAGCGGAGGGATACCATTCGTATACTGTCTATCAAAATAACCATAATACTCTTGCCAATTTATCCTATTATTTAAGTCTACATCGGCAGAAGAAAAATTTACTTGGTTGGTTAATATTTCTAAATCCGATGGTTGTTCGGGAGCGGGTTCTTGGGCTTGCAAAATAGAACAAGTTAAAGCCAAACTGCTAATAAGTCGAGTAAGATAATTTTTTATCATAATTAAGAAAGACAAGAAAGCTATTTATATTTTACCGCTAGCTAATATATTCGATAATTATTCTAAGTAAGATAAAAAAACTATCGACTTTTAGCTCGCATTAAAACAACACCATTATCTCCAAATTCAAAAAATCTTAAAATTAATCCAGAAGAGGTATAATCTTCTCCCTTCTTAACTTCTTGAACATAAGGACCCCTCCAACCTGGTGTGCTTAATCTAATTGTTGCTCTTTCTGCTTCTCTATTTACTTTTAAAACTTCAAGAGTATAATCTCTTCCATTTTCATTAAATTTAACAGGATTATTGGTTGTAACAATTGTATGAGAAACATTTGGTCTATTATATTCTTGCAAAATTCTTGGCAGGGAATTAGTTTGAGCTCCGGCAAGCGTACTTAATCCAAGCAAAATTCCTAAACCTGCCCCAAATAATCTTCTCATAAAACTTCAAGTAATTCCCAATATAAAAGCTTATTTATAATAAAAAATATATTTAACTTAAACCTATTTCAGCACAATTTTATTCGTATTTCCAAAAGGAATCTTTTCCACGAGTTCTCGAGATTCGAGATTTCTAATAAGTCTAGAGGTTTTAGCCTTAGATAACCCAAGATTCTTCTGCAGGTTTCTTTGCCACATTTCCTGCCTGTCTGCTTTCCTTAACTCCTCGAGCATTTTTCTTTCAATATCTAAAAGATGCTTATCTAGGTTCTTGGTTTTTCTTTTCTTCTGATATTTAAATAAGATATAAGCAACAACTATTAAAATTATAATGCCTAAAAGAATCCAAACCCAAGTATAGCCTTTTCTTAAATCTCTTATATTAACAACCACGGCAATAGGCTCGCTTGCTTTTACATTATTTAATTGCCAAACAAGACTAATTATTTGTCCGTCTGTTTCTACTCTATAACCTAAGGGATAAGCTCCATCTTCTCCAACAGTATAACCATTGTCCAAATTTAGTTTAATAATCGTGCTTTCAAAATCCTCTGGAAAAATTATTTTATTTAAAAAAAGATAGCCTATTTTTGTTTCTTCAAGTAAATTAGAATCAACATAACTAGAATTTAGCCCATTAATACTCTCGCGAACCACAATCTTATCCCCAACTTGGTTAAACTCTAGGTAATAAGAATTAGCAGAAGCAAAAGAAGCCAGACCAACTATGCTTAAAATTACTAATAAAGCCAATAAGAGGGGTAGTGATTTCATATAAACTAGAAGAGTAAAAGATATATAAAGATTATTCTCTAACAAAAATTATGGAATACCTAATAGGTATTGACGATGCAGGCCGGGGTCCTGTTATGGGTCCAATGTTGCTTGCAGGAGTATTAATTCCTGCAGAAAAACAGCATGATTTAAAGCTAGCAGGAGCCAAAGATTCCAAACTTCTATCGCCACAACAACGCGAAAGAATACTTGAAGAAATAAAAAAAATAACAAAAGACTTTAAGTTCAAGATAATAACCCCCAAGGAAATCGATACAGGTTTCGGGCAAGGCTTGAATTTAAATCAAGTTGAAGCCCTTGCTGCTGCAAGTATAATTAATGAATTAACTGAAAATCTTTCAATAGCTCAGAAAGCAGGATTAAAAATAATCTTGGACTGTCCTTCAATCAATACAGAGGGTTGGAAAAGACAATTACTTGAGTATGTTAATGAAAAAAAGCTTGCATCAAAAATTATTTGCGAGCATAAGGCTGATTTTAATTATCCTGTTGTTTCAGCCGCAAGTATTTTAGCAAAGGTTACAAGAGATGCAGAGATAGAAAAAATAAAATCTATAGTGGGCGAAGATTTTGGAAGCGGTTATCCAAGCGACCCAACAACAATAGAGTTTCTGAAAAAATATGTTGATAATCCCAAGTTAAAGGGCTTTTTCCGAGAGAGCTGGGCAACCTTCCGAGAAGCTAAACTTGCCAAGCAAGTTAAAGAGCAAGTAAAACATAAGCAAACTACACTCTAGGATATTCTTTATCTTTTTGCATAAACTTCTTTAGCTGCTTGAAGCATATATACTGCTTCTGGAACATTAACTTGCCCATCATATCTTGCAATAAATCTTTCTAAACTTTTAGTATCAAATTGTTGAAACCTTTTCCTAAATACTTCGAATATCCCTCTAGTATTTCCCATGATGGGTTTTAATTCAGCCATAAGTCCTGCTAAAGGAGCATAACTTTGTGGGGAGCTTCCAACTTCTTCATAAAGGCTTTTTCTTCCAAACATAAATTAACAAGCCATAATAGCTATTTAAGTATTTATGTCATTAAAAAAAATAAACCTAATAGCCTTAATAATCTTTAAATAGGTGCTTGGCTTTTTTTAATTATGAGGATTGATTTTTATGCCGAGTTTCCAGAAAAAGGGAGTTTGGGTAAGCTTAAACTATTAGATTTCAAATCGCGAGTATTTATTGGTACGAAATCTTTAGCAGAATTTCACAAATTTCAGAAACAAGTTATTAAAATAAATAAAAAAATAGAGTGCTGTTATTGGCCCAAACTAAAAAATTCTTATTGGATTTCCGGTTTTTCAGATACAAATGAGCTCGAGGTTTTATTTAAGGAACTCTCAAGGTTCAAGGGAACTTTTTTAATGGATTTAGAACTACCCTTACTAAAGCCAGTGCTTTTCTTTAAAAATTTATTTAAATTCAACAAAAACAAACGATTAATCTCTAATTTCATGAAAAAAAATAGTTCAAGAATAATGACTGCACAATATCCCTTTAAATTCAAATTAATGGGATGGCTGGGTTTAGACTATCCAATTAAAACCGAGAAAAGTCCCATGTATTATTCAAGTCTTTCTCTAGGTATTGTTAATAAAAGAATAAGGAAAAACTTGCTTGGAATTAAAGCCAAAACAAATTATACAATAGGGCTTGGAACAATAAGTCGCGGTATTTTTGGATTTGAAAAAATACTCCTCCCAGAATTACTAGAAAAAGATCTCGAGTTTGTAAAAAAGCAGGTTTTAAGCGCGTGGTAATTTTTGATATAGCTGGTTTAAACCAGGCTTATCTTAAAGTAATAGAGCGTTATGTTTCTTAATAATCTTTAAATATCCTCTTTCTCTTAGGTTGTTATGCCCTTCATAAAAGAGTTGGTGATACATGGTTTCAAGAGTTTTGCTCGTGAAACGCGAATTCCTTTCAAGAATACAATGAATGTAATTGTGGGCCCAAATGGTTCTGGAAAGTCCAATGTTACTGATGCAATCTGCTTTGTGCTTGGAAGACTTGGCTCTAAAAGCATGCGTGCAAAAAAGTTATCTAATTTAATATTTGCAGGAACAGAGAAATACAAGCCAGCTCATGAAGCAATGGTCAAACTAGTATTTGATAATACTGATAAGGGTTTTTCTTTAAGCAACGAGGAAGTTGTAATTGAAAGAGTTCTCAGAAAAAACGGCCAAGGAGTATACAAAATTAATGATGAAGTTAAAACTCGCCAGGAAATTCTAGAGTTATTAGTTCAAGCAGGAATTGATCCTAATGGATTTAATATTGTTTTACAGGGGGAAATAGATAGTTTTGTTAAAATGCCGCCAGACCAAAGACGTGAGGTTATTGAGGAAGTTGCAGGTATAGGGGTTTATGAAATGAGAAAACAGAAGTCTTTAGCTGAACTAGAGAAAACCGATGAAAGGCTAAAAGAAGCTAATGCAATCCTGCGAGAAAGAACAGCCTATCTTAAAAACCTAGAGGATGAGCGTCGCCAAGCACTTCAATTCAAAAAACTTCAAGAAGAAGTTGTTGTCTGTAAAGCCTCTATTGCTAATAAGCAATTATCTGAAAAAAATGAAGCACTTGAAGAAATTAATAAGAGCATAGAGAGAGAAGAAAACTCTATCAGAAAAATCCGCGAAGTTATAGAAAAAACAGAGCAAGAAATTGCTATTTTAAATCAAAAGATAAATGATATATCCTCTAATGTTCAGAAGAGTTCGGGTTTAGAACAAGATCAAATTAATCGCGAGATAGCAGATTTGCGGGCAGACCTTGCCGGATTAAATTTTAAGAAAAACGATTTTGAAAATAAAATTAGTGAAATGGAAAAGAGAAAATCCGAGTTGGGTATAATGATTCAAACAGCAGAACATGAAATACTAGAATTATCAAAATCCAAAGGCAAGAGTGTTAAAAAAGACCTTGATCTGAAGAAGCAACAACTCGACCAAATGGATGAGCAAAGGCGCAAGCTCTATATCTTAAAATCTCAATTAGGCTATTTAGTTTCAAGGATAGATGAAAAACAAAAGCAGATACAAAGAATCAAGAATGATTATGAAAATACCTATGGTAAGATTCAACAAATGGAATCTGAAATATCTATTAAAGATTCTGCAGAAGTTCATAAAGAAAAAATAGTAATTTTAAAAACAAACCTTGAAAAGTCTAGATTAGAATTAACGGAAAACACAAAAAAACGCAACGATTGTGAAAAAACAATTGCTATTTGTGAGAAAGAAATTGAAAATCAAAAGAAAATTCAGAGTCAGGTATCTCAACTTGATATCTGCCCTTTATGTAAAACAAAAATAACCCAAGACCACATTAACCATGTTATTACAGGGGCCAAGAAGCTAGTTGAAGATAGCGAGAATAAAATCTCAAGTTCCGAAAAAAGCATTAAACAACTTCATGAATTAAACGAAAGACAGTCTGAAATAATATTTAAAATAGAAAATGAAATTAAACAAAGAAGCCAAGACTTATTGAGATTGGATTTAATTAACGAGAAAAAAGAGCTTTTGAGAAAATTCACAGAAGAACTAAAGATTTTACAAAAAGAAGCTCAAGATTTAGAAAAAAAGAAAGATAAAATGGAAGATGAAGTTTCTAGTTTGAAAACAAGTGAAACAAATTATGATAATCTAAGACTTGAGGTACAAGAATTACAAAGGCATGAAGAATCTCACGTTGGAACAGAAGTTACACTAAAGCAAAGAGGAGTTGAAAGAAATAAAAATATTCTTAAGGAAATAGCAAGGGAGTTTGAAGAAATAAGTCAGTCTTTAGAAGAAGTCTCTAAACTTGTAGAAGAAAAACAAACCTTGCTAGAAGAAAAATCCGACCAAGATCAATTATTAAAAGACAAGTACCGCAAAGCTTTAGAAGAGAAAAACAAACTACAAGAGAGAGTGCATTTTTTCGAAAGAGATTTAATGCATAAACAAAATGATAAGCATGCGGCTGAAGAAAGAATTAATAATTCAAAAATTGAGCGAGCTCAGTTAAATGCTCAGCGTGAAACCTTTGAGTTAGAAGCTAAAAGTTATGGTGAAACGCGAGTAATGCGCGCAAGTATCGATGAATTAAGAAAAAGAATAGAAGAATTACAAAATACTATTGCAAGAATAGGTACTGTTAACCTCAAGGCCCTAGAAGTCTATGAAAATGTTAAAATTGAGTATGATAAAGTTCAAGAAAAAGTAAATAAAATACAAGAAGAAAAACTCGAGATACTAAAGGTAATTGAGGATATTGATAAAAAGAAGAAAAAGGTATTTTTACAAACTCTAGAAGAATTAAACAAATTATTCTCAAGAAACTTCTCACAACTAAGCACAAAAGGAACAGCAACTCTTGAGCCTGTAGATAAAGAAGATATCTTTAAAGCAGGAGTAGAAATGCTCATTAAGGTTGGAAAAGGAAAGTATTTTGATACTCATTCTTTATCAGGAGGAGAACAAAGTTTAATCTCCTTATCCTTAATTTTTGCAATTCAAGAATACAAACCCTATCCCTTTTATATTTTTGATGAAATAGATGCTGCTTTAGATAGAAGAAATAGCGAAAGACTTGCGGCTCTACTCAAACGCTACATGAACAAAGGACAATATATCATAATAACTCACAACGACTCGCTCATAACCGAAAGTCCTGTTATTTATGGAGTTAGCATGCAAGAAAAAATTAGCAAAGTAGTTAGCTTGGAGGTTTAATTCAAAAATTATTGTTCTTCAGGTAGAAGAGAAACATTAAAATAAGTATTGCTTGATTCTTGTTTGATAAAACATATTTGACCTTGACCATTTGGTTGGGGTATAAACTCTTGTTTTCTATATAGGGGGGTCAAAGTTATCGAATAAGCTTGTTCTTGGCTAGGAAAATCCCCGAAATCAACTAATTCCCCTGTGGCTCTTGGATAATTTTGTTGAGAACACCCAGTTATAATTGTTAATATTCCAAGGTAAATTAATCTTGATAATTGTTTTATCATAGGTATTTTTGTTTTAATTTAAATTTAATAAAAATAAAACTTCTTCATTGATTCAAGCTAATTTAAAAAAAATAAAAAAAAGAAAAGGAATTAATAGTAGCTTGTTTCTCCGAAGTCTTCAGATTTTTCAGAAGGTTTCTTTGTAAGCAATACTATAAGCACAATAAGTAAAACTACAAATACAATTACTAATACAACTGTCAATACAATGACTGATGTTGGTATCTTGTTGTCTTTGTCTTTACCTGTATCTATAGTGCTAGAGTTGTTGGCAGCAGCAGAACCAGTTATTGAGATAACTTTTCTTACTGTTGCAGAAGAGTCATAGTTAGAAGCTTTAACTTCTAATGTATAGTCACCTGATTTTGCATCAGATGGTATAACCATGAATATTCTTCTTTCTCTTGCATCTTCTGAGTCGCAATTATCACTACAATTGTCTCTGCTAGCTAAGTCTCCGAAGTATACTCTTCTTTGAACTCCTAGTTCAGGGATTGTTGCAGTAACAAAAGAATCTTCTAATTCATAAGTACCGATATTCTTTAGAACAACGTCTAAAGCAATAACTTCGCCAGCAGCAGCTTTTGATGGAGCTTCTACAGCTAGTACCTCATGAGAATAAGATTCTCTTTGCATATTAATCTTATAGCTTGTTTCAACTTCATCGTTTTTGTCAGCTATTCTTACATATAATGTAAGTTTTTCGTCAAGATCGTCCATATCATTAACATTTGGTAATGTTAAAGACAATCTCTTGATGTAGGTGCTTCCATTAACAACATTAAATCTTGCTGTAGTTGCACTTATATCATTCTTATAGCCGTCAATCCAAACCTTAAGTTTTAAGTCTTTCAAATCTTCTTTTGCTAAGAACTTAATTACTACTGGAATGGTTTCACTAGGATATCCTGCTACAACAGTTGTTGAGCTAGTTCCTAATTCGATGTCGTTTAAAGCAGTATCTTGAACATTTACGTTCAATGTTCCTGCAACAGCCAAATTAATTGCAAATAAAGCAACTAAGATTGCTACAAACGAACCCAATATTTTATTGGCTTTCATTCTTTTAAAGAGGTGTAAAATTTACTTAAAATAAATAGCTTAAATTGCTTTATAAGCTTTTCTATACTGTCATAACTCCAAAGTTAATACAAAAACATAAAGTTTATATATTAAACCCATGTAAACCAAACATGACAAAACAAGAAATAAAGACGACAACAATAAAAATATCTGAAAAGACTAGAGAAAGAATAGAACACTTAAAAGAACATAAAGAAGAGAGCGCAGATTCTCTAATTAACAAAGCTCTAAATATACTTAATATCTGTGTAAGAAGTCCGGCTCTGGCTGGAAGAATTTTGAGAGATATTGAAAAAGCAAAGAAAAGAAAAGAGCTTTTAGAGCACCCGGAAACAATAATCAAGAAAAAGCCTTCCCAGCCTTCAGTCCAACAAAACATCCAAGGTAACATAAACAAGATGCGAAGTAATCTTGTTGCTAAATAGTATGGTTGATAAAGAGGGGGATTTATTTGAAGAAAAGTGTAATCAACAATTAGTATTTGATTTAGCAGTTATTGAACTTGAAAGATATTTTGAATTAAGATTAAGTTTATCACAAAAGATAGAGTTAAGAGATACCTGGGTTCCGGGGGCAATAGCAGATTATGCAAAAACAGCATTTCAATCTAGAAGAACTCACCAAAAAATCAATGCTCCGGAAAGAGAAGCAGCAGCAAGATTTTTGTTTAATAATTATCCTTTATCTTTAGATGCGATTGTAGATACTCTTGAAACCGGTGTTCCTTTAGCACTGACTGATGCTAAGGCTCAGGAATACCTTTTATGCCAACAAGAACAAGCACTCCTAATTTAAACCAAATATAAAAATCTAGTCTTCCTTATTCAATCTATCTAAAACATCAAACAAATCTTTTTGAGCCAGAACTTTATCCACTTCTGTTAATCCTCGCATTGTTGCAAACTTAGCAAAAGTTTCTGGCTTGTATCCTCTTTTTCTTAAACTTGCAACAGTAGGTAGTCTTGGGTCCTCAAGCCCTTCATACTCACCTGACTCGATTGCGGCTTTTATTTTTCTCTTACTTAAGATTAAATCAGTAAACTTTATTCTACCCATAAAAAAAGTCCAAGGAAACTTCTTGCCAAATATTTCAAAAATCATTTTCTGCCTTTCTGCATTATCCCTATGATCCTTACCTCGGATTATGTGAGTCATTCCATATTCCATATCATCAACTGAAACTACCAAGTTCATCAAAGGCCAAACCCTATATTTATTTCCTTGTTTGGGGTGTTTTTCTTCGCTTATTCTAGCAAGAGGAAAATCCCTCATAGCAGGATTTGGGTGGCTCATTCCTTCACCAGGTGTTTTAAATCTTAAAACAACTTCGCCTTGCTTGAAACCTTTCTTATCAAGCATCTTCTCCCATCTAGCAAGATTTTCTTTTATCTCAAGTTTTCTACAAGGGCATTCTTTTTTGTTTTCTGCAAACTTTTTAAAATTCTCTTGAGAACAAGTACAAACATAGGCTGCTTTTTTTTCAATTAGTTTTATTGCATACTCGTAATAAGTTTTCATATTATCCGAAGAATTAACATACTCATGGACATTACCAAAGAGCCAGTCACAGTCTTTTGGATGATTTTTATAAGCTTCTTTGATAGTTGTTTTAGGGTCAGTATCATCAATTATAATATAAAATTTCCCGCCATATTTTTTTACAAACAAAGAACTAAGCATGTTTGAAATAATATGCCCTATATGTAATGGTCCGGATGGCGCAGGCCTAAATCTCATTACAACTTTGCCTTTGATAGCATCAGGCAATTCAGGCAATTCATTAGGGTCTCGGACATCTCTATGACTTAATTTATCTGAAATTTTAGCAAACTCGCTTTTTTGTTCTTCCAGCGATAAAGAATTAACTTTCTTTACAACCTCATTAATTTTAGGCATAATTTCTCGAACTTGGGTTTTCTCAAGCCCTTCTGCAAACAAAGGCGAGAGTACACTAGAAGCTTGGCATTTGCCATCATGCTCAACTGCATTCTTTAAAGCATAACCGTAGATTTTCTCTTCAAACTTATCACCACTTATTTTTACCATCTTTAGTATCCTTTTTGTTTACTTAATCAAAAAGGTAAATCTATTTAAATATATTGTATATCTAAAATAAGTAAAATGGAAAGAAAACACCTCACTCCCTTAGATATCTTGGATATTATCTATACTCGGGTTCGTATTGCTACAAGCAAATTCTTTCTTAAGGTTGATTTACATAGTAGAAAAACAGGTTTTTGGGATAGAGCCTATCAAGATAGGCTTAAATCAGAAATAATTCAAGATTACGAGTATCTTTCTAACTTACTTAAGCGAAGAGGTTGGTATGAAACAAGTGCAAGGTACGCTTTAGAAGCCGATAATGCTTTTTGGTTAACAGTAAGGGATTAAGGGATTAACTAGAAACCCCGTTTCTTCTTTCAAGTCTATCCATCTTTTTTTCAAGCAAATCTACTCTATCCATTAATCTTGAAAGTCTATCAAGCACATCATTAATTCTATTATTAAGTTTATCACCATCATTACTTCCGTAACTTGAACCTGAAAAAGAACTAGAACTATTAGAGCCACTAGAACTGCTCGAAGAGTTATTTACAGGATTGCCAAAAAAATCAAATCCTGAGCTTGAGCTCGGACTAGGACTTGATGTTGAACTAGAACTCGAGTCTGATGAACCAAAAAAAGAAAATCCAGAACTAGTATTTTGGCTTGGACTTGGAACACTATTATCTACACTAGAATTAATAGAGCCCTTAACAGTAACATCCCCACTAATTTTCCTTAAATCAAGTGTCCTATTTTTTCTGAAAAAGCCAAAAGCCATAAATCTTATTGTACTTGGAAGTTTTTAAAGATATTCCCAAGAACAATATTAACCTTTAAAAACTTCTAAATCCTATTCTAACTAACTAATAGATTAGTTAATTAACACTAAAAAGAGGAAATGGCAGAAGATAAAAAGAAATTAGATTCTAAAGAATTAAAGAAAAAAGCAGAAGCAGAAGCAAAAGAAGCTGAATTTCGTTCTAAATATATAGAAGATATTCCAAGAATAATTGCTGCTGTTTCTCCTGAAAGATACTCTCTCAATGCAGGAGAAGTAAAAAAATTGCTTAAAAATGGAAAGTTTTGGGAAGCAGTTGATAAAGTAAAACCGGGCATAAAACCAGGAGATACAGATATGGGCTATGAATATAAAATTACCTACAACTCGCCTTATGAAACCCTTGAGCCGGTTTATTTCTGGATTTTAGATTTTATGAATCCTGATAAAACCGAGAAACTAGTGGATAATTTTATTTCTTCTCCGGGTTCAGGACATTTTTCAGAATTAATGGGCAAAGCAACAAGAATGCAAGAAGAAGCCATGAAAGTAATGCAAACAATCGGCGTTTTAATTAAAAGCATAATTAATATTATTTATGATTTAAGACAATTCGAACAAAGATTACAAGACTACAAAGATGCCGATTCCTCTGATAAAGTTAAAGCAGAAGCAGCAAATATTGCTCTAAAACAAATTTGGATGGATAATGTCGATATAAAAAGAGGCAACACCAGTGTTAAGGCAATGGCTTTCTCTCAGGCAAGTTTTGCTACTTTAATTGATGCTTTTATGTATGCAAGGTCTTTAGATCAAATAGAAAAAGAATTAGATTTGAACGAGAGAGTAAAAAGAATATTAAAAGATAGATTTCTTGAGTATAGCAACTGGAGGGTTCTTAGCGGTTCTGAATTAAAAAAACGTTTCAATATAGAAAAAGCTTATCTTAAAAGCCAAGTTGATTCACTTAAACTATATACTAGATGGGCAAAACCCTATCTAAAGGCAGCCGAAGAATTAAAGATGTCAACTTCAATGTCAAGTAGCTCAGCACTAGTAAAAGCTTTTAATACAATTTTAATGCAACTAGTTTTATTTAAAAAGGATGCAGTAAAAGTTCAAGACGAAGTTTATGATAAAAACTTCCCTCCAAGTTTTGCTAGATTGGTTGAACATAAAAAAATACGAGATTATAATGCTTGTAATCTAGTAGATTTAAGATTCCGCGGTATTCCTCAAAGATCAGAACAACACTATACTTTTGGAGGTAGGGTTGATGTTGTCTTCAAGGCTTATGCTTTAAACGATGATGAAATAAAATTAATCAAAAAGAAACTTGGTGAGTCTGATATGCGCGATGCTTTAAAGCTTGCTGAGGGAGCCACAGAAGAATCCTTGGGGCAAATACAAGAAGATATAGACCATTATCTTAAGGGTGTTGAAGATAAGGAAGATGAAGAAGAAGCAAAAGAAAGAGTAAAATCTCAAGACATAAATCCTTTTATGGCTCTCTTAGGTTTAGGAAACAAATCTAAAGAAGAGAAAAATAAAGAGCAAGAAAAGAACCTGATAATAAAATCCGATACCTATGCGGAAAAATATTTAAGGAATTTTGCAGAAACAAAAGCAAAAGGCTCCCTATTCACTGTTTACGATATCTACAAGAAATCCCATGGAATGGCTTCTGTTCCATTTAGAGACCAGCTTGCATTTAAGGAAAAAGCAGCCCCAAGTGTTGAGTTTGGCGATATATTTAAGAAATAACAAGTCCTTATTCTTTTATGAGTAGTAAGAAGAAAAACCACAAATCCAGAATAAAATCTGCTTTAAAAAAAGTTAAACTATCTGCAGATTTATTAAAAAAGAAAAAAGAAGAGAAATTAAAAGAAGAAAAAACCCCCGAGGATAAAATCCAAGAAAAGAAGGAAGAGAAGGTAAATGAAGAAAAAAGCAATCAACAAAAAGAAAACGGTTTTCACGAAAATATTCTTGAAGAAGACATTGGATTTGTTGCTCCAGTAATAACCTCACAACAAGCACAACAATCCCCAATACAGGGTTTTAGCTTAGAATCAACAGCAGCAGAATTTTCTACTCAACCTAGTGGTTTATCTAGCGATACTTCAATAAATTATACTGGCAAGAAGGCAGCAGGAGATTATTCTGGTTCAGCCAACTATTTATTGAAAGACGACCAAAGATATTCTAATGATGTCTCAAGCTTTACTCCTTTAGGAATGGGTATTGCCGATAATCCCATGAATCAAAATAGAAATGCCTTGAAAAAAACCGATGTTTTTAATCCTTTTAGCGAAGAAAGAAATACTAGAAGTGATAAGAATTGGGGCTCACAACAGGGGGAGCTAGAAGAGTTTACCCAACTTCAACAACAAGAACAAATCGAAAAAGAGAAAAAGAAACGCCAGTCAAGCCAATTTGCCTGATTATAAAATCTAAATGAGGGCTAAATGCGAGTCTTTTTAAATAACTTTATCCTTAATAAAATAAGAAAATTACCAAGA
>Ga0194126_10000532_pt1 | contig 63785 bp, 60 predicted proteins | sample TA2KigC150mmetaG_FD_148641 | JGI IMG/M metagenome (GOLD analysis project Ga0194126, IMG submission 148641) | Freshwater microbial communities from Lake Tanganyika, Tanzania - TA2015035 Kigoma Deep Cast 150m | ecosystem: Environmental > Aquatic > Freshwater > Lake | place: Tanzania: Lake...
GGCAGGTGATCGGCAATCTGGCCGGCTTCGTTACAGTCATTACGCTGACCTGGCTTCTGCGCCACATCCCGCTGAACATCGCCTTTCCGGTGACCACAGGATTGGCGGTGTTGGGAGTTCAAATTTTCGCCGCCAGAATGATCTTTCACGAGTCGATCTCGACTGCACAATGGCTGGGCAGCCTGCTGATCGTTGCCGGCATCCTGCTCATCGGTGAGAAGTGAATCTCATCCGCGGATTCGACCGTTTTTTGAGGCGGGCTTACCGCGTCTTCGAGTTCTGCGATGACCCAGAGTGTGTGCTGCGCCTTCGCCTTTCGGAATCCCGACGCCCCATCTGCCTGCCGGATGGCGAAATCCCGGCCGGAAGCCCAATTTTAGAAATCCATCTCTGGAACGAACACATGCCCCCCATCCCAGACGAGGGATCAGATATTGCCTGGGCGAGCAGATTGCAGCGCATGTTGATGCGATCTCTCCGGGCGGTAGCAAAGCTAATCCGTGATGATCCACGCATGGCAGGGGTGCGCGCCGTTGGAGGGGTGACTGTGCTCCCTTCGTTATACTCCAAGCGAGTACAAATTACGCTTTCGGCCCGCCCGGACATGAATGTCCGGGCCACCAAACGGCGCTGGATAAATCCAGCTTTAGCCTCTTGCAGGGCAGGTTCAGCCGGATTCATCCGGCGCTGCTTCGTAGCCCGGCGATTTATCGCCGGGGGGGATGGGCAGGCTAAAACGCATTTTATGCCCGTGACCAGTATATACACCAACCCTAAAGGTGGGCTGATTTATCGGTTAGGTTTCTCGATTTTCCCTTACCACAACCCCCTGGGGCGCTTCGGCGAGTTCTGGGAGAATTTCTATACCTGGTGGTTGATGTGGGCCTACAACCCGATCAGCCTGCGCGGGCGAAGTATGTACGATCTGCGCCGGGACGAGATCTGGATGTCGGTGGGGGAGTTCATGCGGCTTTATGATCCCCACCAAGCTATCGCCGGACGACCTGACCGCTAGAAACTCTAAACAGAAACCCGGTTTCTTGAAGAAACCGGGTTTCTCAAGAGGACACTCTATCGTCAACAAAGCGCGTCAACCAGGCCGGGCGAGCTGTATCAGCACGTCGGCGGACTGGGGTATGGCCGCGATCAGCCCGGGGGTGGGGATCTCGCCCTCTCCTAGTCGGAAAATTGCGCCTCGATTATTGTAGCATGTGTTTCACGCGGCGCGTCCTCCAAGCGCTACCGAAAAGATTCGCCACAAGGAAACGAAGCAAAAGATTAGCGCGAATTGCACACCAATAACTGGCGGCGCACCGATCTTACCGCAATTATGCTATAATATATTCGCAACGAATAAGCGCCTCTCTCCAGAAAACATCAACCAACCGACGATCAGACTATTCGACCAATCCCCCATGCCCCTCCTCTGGCTCTCTCTCGCCTTTCTCTCGGGCATCCTCCTCGCCGCCAACCTCTCCCTGCCCACAACCACCTGGCTGATTCTAGCCGGCGCGTCGCTCGCGGCGGCCTTCTTACGTTTTACGTTTTTACGCTTCAGGCTAAAACGTAAATACGTAAAACGTAATGACATAAACCGCTTCTCGCTCCTCCGCTCCCTGCCCCCCCTGCTCCCCGGCGCCCTCGCTCTCCCCCTCCCCATCATCGCCCTCGCCCTGACCCTCGGCGCGGCGCGCTACCAGGCCAGCCTCCCCGATCTCGCCGATCCGCGCTTCATCGCCCACTACAACGATACCGGGCAGACCATGATGGTCACCGGCGTGGTAATTGACTTCCCCGACGTGCGCGACACCTACATCAACTTGCGCATCGAGACCGAACGCCTGCATCCTGCCGATGCCGTCCTGGGGACGCAAGTCCATGGCCTGATGCTGGCGCGCGTGACTCCCGAAAGAGAATTTCACTACGGTAATAAAATCGTCGTGCGCGGCCAGCTCTTCACCCCCCCTGAACAAGAAGAATTTTCCTACCGCGATTACCTGGCCCGTCAAGGCATTTATAGCTATATGCCCCGCGCCAGCACAGGAGTGCTCGACACAGGGCATGGGAATCCGATCATGCGGAGAATATTCACTCTCAAAGAGCGCGCCCTGGAGACCGTCTACCATCTATGGCCTGACCCAGAAGCCTCCCTCTTCGCCGGCGTCCTCCTCGGCATCGAGACCGGCATCCCCGCCCCGGTGAAGGAAGCTTTCAAGAACACGGGCACAAGCCATGTGATCGCCATATCGGGATTCAATATCACCATCATCGCCGGGCTGTTCGCCAGCTTCTTCGGACGGGTGCTCAACCCCCGCCGCGGGGCAGTCGCCGCCGCCCTGGGCATCGCCCTCTACACAGCGCTGGTCGGGGCCGACGCCGCCGTGGTGCGCGCCGCCATCATGGGCGGCCTCTCGCTCTTCGCCCGCCAGGTCGGACGCCGCCAGCATGGCCTCAACACCCTGGCCTTCACCGCGGCCCTGATGTCGCTGCACGACCCCCACGTCCCCTGGGATGTTGGCTTCCAACTCTCCTTCGCCGCCACCCTTGGACTCGTCCTCTACGCCGGCCCTTTCCAGCAAGACTTCACCAACCGCCTTACGCTATCCGTTTCACGCTCCACCGCGCAGCGCATCGCCGGCCCAATCGGAGAGTACTTCCTCTTCACCCTGGCCGCCCAACTCACCACCCTGCCCATCATGGCATATCACTTCGGGCGCATCTCGTTGAGCGCCGTCATCGCCAACCCGGTCATCCTGCCCGTGCAGGCCCCCATCATGACCATCGGCGGTCTGGCCCTCATCCTGGGGGTCATCTGGCTGCCGCTGGGCAAATTGACGGCGCCGCTGGCCTGGCCCTTCATGTTGTTCACCATCCGGGCAGTGGAACTTTTTGGAAAATCACGCGGGGGAGTGCTGATCCTGGGGGATTTCGGCCTGCTGTGGGTGATCCTGTTCTACGGGCTGCTCTTCGGACTCACGTTCGGTTGGTCCCGCGCCCAGGGCTTGATTTCCGCCCTCAAGCCGATTCCAATCATCGCCGCCCTGGGCATCCTCACCATCCTGACCTGGCGCGCCGCCCTCAGCGCTCCCGATGGCCGCCTGCATCTGACCCTGTTCGACGTGGGAACCGGCGACGCCCTGCTGATCCAATCCCCCAGCGGACGCTACGCCCTGATCAACGGCGGCCCCTCGGCCAGCCTGCTCTCGGACGGCCTCGGACGCCGCCTGCCCCCCTTCGGCTTTGCTCAGGGCAAGCCCTTCCACCGGGAGTTGGATTGGCTGATCGTGGCCTCACCAGCCCAGGAGCAAGTCGCCGCTCTGCCCCGTACGTTAGAGCGATTCCCCCCGGGGCAGGTCCTCTGGGCCGGGTCCGAAAGTCCAAACCGTTCCGCCGACTATCTCCGTGAAACCCTCACTCGATACCGAATATCCAACATCCCCGCACAGGCCGGTCACACCCTGAATTTGGGATATGGCGCAATCCTGAGCGTGCTCACCGCTGGGAAACGCGGCGCCATCCTGCTGCTGGCATGGGAGAACTTCCGCGCTGTATTCCCCCTGGGCGCTCACGAAGACGATTATGAAAATCTCCGGATGGGGAAAGACATCGGTTCCATCACCGCGCTGCTGCTGGCCGATAACGGTTACGCGCCGCTCAACCCCTCGGGATGGATCGCTAACCTCAACCCCCAACTCGTGCTACTCAGCGTCGCGCCAGACGACCCCTCTGGACGTCCCGACAAGGAGACGCTGGACGCCCTGGGCGGTTACTCCCTGCTACGCACCGACCAACATGGCTGGATTCATATTTCTACCGATGGAGAGCGAATGTGGGTGGAGGCGGAAAAATAAAAAGATCTCCCGATCGGTCTTCTTTATATGGCCGCGCCTGCCCCGGCGCCCAGGTTTTTACTGCGCTCGATGGATTGCAGCGCCAAATACTGCTCACCGAACTTGCGGATATTTTCCATTTCGGTATCGTATTGATCGAAATGACGCTCTTCATCAGCGACGAGCGCCTCGAAGACTTTGCGGGAAGCAGAATCGGCGTTAGCAGAGCATTCGTTCGCCCAGATATTGTAGTCTCTGATGCTGCCTTGTTCCATCTGGCCAGCCAGTTCCAACATCTTCTCAACATCGAGGATTTTCTGAACTGCCTTGGAGGCGACCATTTCCACTTCGCCCTTCAGGAAGAGGATCCTTTCGGCGCAGAGTTCGACGTGATTCATCTCTTCGATAGCAGTCCGCAAGAACAGGCCCGATAGCAGATCATAGCCCTGATCCCCGCAATGAAAGTGGAAGTACATGTACTGGTGCACCGCCGACATTTCATCGGCTACGGCTTGATTGAATAATTCGATGCTTCTTTCGTACATTTTCGATTCTCCTTATCGTAGTTTAGTGATATGTCGAGATTATAACCAACAACGAACCCCTTGACAAATGTAGACAGTATAAGTAAGAATGGTTAAATGTCACTGAATTGCCTGACGAAGCATCGTCTCGAATCGACAAGTTTTTCAACGCGAACATTTGAAAGGAGTATCGAAAACCATGGCATTAAAAGTTGGCGACAAGGCCCCGAATTTTTCCCTTCCAAGTCACCTGAATAAGGATGTGATATTAGCCGATCTGCGCGGCAAAACGACCGTCCTGGCCTTCTTCCCCCTGGCCTGGACGCCGATATGAACGAACCAGATTCCGTCGTACCAGGCAGAATATGCCCGGTTCACGGAGATGAATGTCCAGGTTCTGGGCATCAGCGTTGATCATGTCCCTTGTTTGAAAGCTTGGGCAGAGAGTTTAGGCGGCATATCATTTCCGCTGCTGAGCGATTTCTGGCCCCACGGCGAGGCGGCTAAAAAGTATGGCGTGCTGCGTTCCGAAGGTCATTCGGAGCGCGCCATTTTCATCATGGATCAAGAAGGGATCATTCGGTATATTGATATCCACGCTATTGATGACCAACCCAACAACGAAGTGTTGTTCGCTGAGTTGGCGCGCATCAACCCGCAGGCCGCGCACAGGGCACCTGAGCGAAAACCCGCTTTCGAAGATTTACCCAAGGGCGGCGTGGTCTTGTACTGCAACCAATGGTGCCCGGGATGCAGGAAAGCGCGCGCCTGGCTTGCGGAACACCAGGTCGAATATCGAGAAGTGGATGTGATATTGAATAAACATGCCGCCGATCAGGTGCGCAAATGGGCCAACGGCAATCTGACCACCCCCACCTTCGATATCCATGGCACGATCGTCGTGGACTGGGATCCGAAGCAATTGGAGAAACTGCTGCTGAAGTAGCATCGTTGACCGAACACAAAGAAGACAAGTTACCTTTCTGGACGAAGCTGGTCTATGGCGCCGGAGAGATCGGCCCTTCATCCATTGGCATGATGCGGTCGCTCTTCTTCGTCATTTACCTCACCGACACTGTTGGCCTAGACCCGCGCCTGGCCTCGTTCGGGGCAATCGTGGGACTGCTCTGGGATGCGGTCAATGATCCGCTGGTGGGGATGTTCAGTGACCGGGTGCGAACGCGCTGGGGTCGTCGGCGACCTTTTCTGCTGATCTTTTCGATTCCCCTCGGAATCTCTTTCGTAGCTATGTGGAGCGCGCCAGGATGGGATAGTCAGCTTTCCTTGATCGTCTACGTAACCTTAGCGTATATGCTGGTAGATACCTTCGGCACCCTGACCGGGATACCCTACCTCTCCCTGACCCCAGAGTTGACCAGAGAATACGATGAGCGTACCGCTCTTTCAGGTTTCCGAACCGTTTTCCAATTAGTGGCCTCGTTGCTGGTTGTGATCACTGCCCCCATGGTGATAGACCACGCAATCGAGACAGGTTTGTCTCAACAGGAAGGCTATATGACGGCGGCGGCTGTTTTTGGCTGCCTGGGCGCAGTCTTTTACCTGGGCGTTTTTCTTTTCGTTCGAGAGAAAGCGACCATCGAACAGCCGCCAAAAACAATGCCCGTCTATAAACTGCTAGAACTCGCCTGGAGCAATATCCCTTTTCGCTTTGTGCTGGCGATCTTTTTACTGAATTGGACGGCGCTGGACATGATCGCTGTGGTGTTCCCGTTTTACTTGCTCTACTGGATCGCACAAGGCAACCTGTTGGCAAAGGCGAATATCTTGGGCGTGGGATTAGCCCTCGAATCGGCCTTTTTGGGCCTGCTGATGCTATTTTGTATTCTGTCGGTGCCATTCTGGATGTGGTTTTCTCGTCGCAGGAACAAGCGCGACGCCTATCTGATCGGAATGGCTTTTTTAGCGTTGGTGTTATTGCTGATTTTCTTCGTCCAACCCGACCAGATCGACGATCTGTTGATGCTGGGTGTTCTGGCGGGTTTCGGCGTCTCTGCCGCTTACGTGCTGCCCGACGCCATGTTCCCCGACATCATCGAGTGGGACGAACTACGGACGCGCCGCCGTCAGGAGGGGATCTACTACGGGGCGCGCAATTTCATCCGCAGGGTGACGATGGCGATGGTCATGTTCGTTACGCTGCAACTACTGGGCTGGTCAGGCTACCAAACCCCGCCAGCAGATGTGACGGAATTCGTCCAACCCGACAGGGCGCTCCTGACAATTCGCGTCCTGGTTTCGTTCGTTAGTCTGGCGATGCTCTCCGCGGCAGCTCTTATAGCCTGGTTCAACCCCATGACCAGGGAGAGAAATATCCGGATCAGGAGACTGATCGAGCGGCGTAACGATCGAAAAATCTATCCCAATTCTCGCAAATAATCAGCCATCAGGGGCCATAATCGACGGTAGTGTTGGTAGCGAGCCTGATACTGTTCGTGTTGGCGCGGGGCCGGCTCGAAAACGCGTTCGAGTTTTACCATGGCATCCACGCCCTGGGTGTAGCTCTCGAACAACCCCGCGCCAACCCCGGCAATGATCGCCGCGCCCAAAGCCCCGGCTTCGGTGATCACCGGGCGGGTGAAAGGCTGCCCAAAAATATCGGCGCAGGTTTACACCCAGACATCGGAACGACTGCCCCCGCCAACAGCTCGGTAGTCTTCGCACCGAATGCCGGTTTCCGGCAACGAATCGACCACTTCTTTGAGGTAGAAGGCCGCCCCCTCGATGATTCCCTTGAGTATCTCGCCGCGGCTGGTTTCCAGGCGCAGCCCGGCCATCATGCCGAATGAATCCGTAATGAAGTCGGGCGGGCCGGTGGGCGCAAAATGCGGCAACACCATCACCTTGCTGGGGCCTGTTGGGACCTCCTCGAAGAGCGCTGGATAGATGGAATAACTCTCCGCTTCGGCCCGGCGGTGTTCGGCGGCGGCGAAGGTATCCCTGAACCACTTGACCAGCGAGCCGCCCTGATTATAGATGAAGCAAACGTAGCGATCGGGGATGGCGTGATGTTCGGTATTCAGACCGCGCTCGATCATCGCCTCGGGAGCAGGTTGTGCGGCGAAAACCGGGGTAACGCAATGGTAAGTGCCCATGCCATACACGGCGCTGCCCGAGTCGACTACCCCGCAACCGACGGCGTTGGCGCACTGATCATGCGCGCCGCTGACGATTTGTACGCCAGGCGACAATCCCAACTCAGCGGCGATGTGCGCCGATACCATCCCGATCACCGTACCTGATGGAACCGCAGCAGGCAGCTTCGAGCGGTCGAGGCCGGCATCTGCCAGCAGGGAATCTGACCAGTCGCATTTGTGGATGTCGAACAGCAGGCTGCGGTTAGCCAGAGAATAATCCACCACTGGATCGCCGCCCAGCATGAAGGCGATAAAGGCGCTCCAATGCAAGAATTTGTATGTGCGGGAGTATAGATCGGGTTGATAGGAGCGTATCCATTTTAGCTTGGTGAGGCTGTAATGATTGCCAAGGGTGTTGCCGTTGATGGCGTACAGGCGTTCATCCGGCAGCAGCGCGGTCAGTTCCGCCAGGAATTCCTCGCCGCGTATATCGAAATTCAGCAGGGACGGCCCTAAAATCTGGCGATCCTCCGAGACAGGCGCCACCGCTTCCCCCAGCGAGGATACTGATAAAGCCTTAATCTCCGCGCCCGGATTGGAAATCACTACCGAGCGAATGGCGGCTTTGACCTCTTCCCAAATGGCCGCGGCGTCGAGTTCCGCCCATCCCGGCTGGGGGGCAAGGGGGTCATATTCACGGTAGGCGGAGCTTAGCATCTCGCCATCGAGAGAGAACAGGGCAACTTTGAAGCCAGTCGTACCAACATCTATCCCGAGGAGGTTCATGACGCCTCCCGTTGATCTTCTTCGGAAATATTTATCCGAAAGGATTAGGGTTGGGTAGTTCGACTTCCAATACAAAACCCTCGCCAGCAGAAGATTTGATTCGCATTCGACCATCCATCAAGGCCACTCGCTCACCGATGCCAACCAAACCAAAATGCTCCTTCGCCGAAAGATCCGCCAGGTCAGGCAAGACTTCGATCCCACGCCCATCATCCGCAAAGCGGATCAATAAATGACCTTCAGGGGAGTGCGTCAGGGTTAGTTGCACCTTATGGGCATTGGCATGTTTTGCCACATTGCCAAGGCCTTCTTGAATAATCCGAAAAATCGAGAGTTCCATCAGTTCCGGCAACCGGCCCAGGGTCTGGGCGATGTCTATATTCGCTGTGACTCCGGTTCGCTCCTCCCACTCTTGTACCAGGGAGGGGATTGCGGAAGAAAGCCCGTGGTTGTCTATCGTTGGAGGACGCAGGTCGCGGCATAGTTGGCGTAAATCGCCTACCACCTGGCGGATTGCCTCACGAATTGCAAGCAGCTCGCGACGCTGCTCATCGGTATTTTCACCACTCTCTACATCCTCCAGGCGATAGTTCAAACCGAGTAAATCCTGTATCACAGAATCATGCAGCTCACGCGCCAGGGATTTTCGTTCCTCTTCTCTTTCGGTCATCAAGCGCCTTTGTGTTTCCTGCAAAGCTGCATTCAAGCGATCCATGGCTTTGACCTGGTCACTAAGCTTTTCGATGAGCTGACGGTTGAGCAAGTCGCTGGCTTCGAGCGTTTCATGCAGTTGGGCCTGTTCCTGAAAGAGTTCTTCCGTGTGCCGTTGGGCCTTGTGGAAGCTTTCCAGCGCCCAAATGACCGGCGTGACCTGTTCCTGGTGACTTGCGCCCACGATCAATTCGACGACATCACGGGGGGTGAAATCAGAGGTATTTCGGTCTGCTACTAACCGGCCTTCGAATAATACCAGGATACGGTCGGTGATATTGAACAGGTGCTTCAGATTTTCGCTGCAAATGATCACCCCCAATCCTAGTTGAGCCTGTTCACGGACGCGTTCGAGCACGATTTCCTGGCGATGATAACCCAGGTTGGGCAGAATATCATCCAACAGGAGAAGTCGCGCCGGTCGAATGAAGGCGCGCAGCAGGGAAATCAGATGCCGTTGTTCGTTGGTTAAGCTCTCGATGGAGTGATTGATCAGGCTGTGAGGCAAATCGAATTTTGACAGCAACTCTCTGGCGGTCTCGCACATCTGTTCCCATTTGGGCAGCCCGACAGAGGGGAACAGGGCAATCTCGTGACCCAAGAAAATATTTTGGATGACATCCAGGTGAGCCACAAGTTGAGCGACTTGATTAACCAACTCTATTCCCCCCCGGCGGGCTTGATGGGGGGAGGAGAAATACACAGACTTTCCCTCGAACGAGATTGTCCCTAGAGTAGGTTGGGTATTGCCTCCAATGAGGTGTAATAAAGTGGATTTCCCCGTTCCGCGCCTGCCAACCAGCCCCAGGATTTCACCGCGTCGCATCTCGAAGGTGACGTCATCCAGCACTGGAAGTTTGCCATAAGTTTTGGATAGTGAATTAACCCGTAATAGAGTTTCCGACATGCTACGATCTGGAGTCGATCTATTTACCTGTCTTGCGGGTGGTAACATCGAAGATGACCGCGGTAGCGAGCACAGTAGCCCTGACGATGTACTGGTAGGAGATATCGATACCCATTAAGTTCATGCCGCTGGTCAGAGAGGTCATGACCAGCGCGCCGATGAGCGATCCCATCACCTTGCCGACGCCACCCGCAGCCGATACACCGCCGACAAAAGCCGCAGCGATGGCATCCAACTCGAACAAAGTGCCGGCTACCGTAGTGGCGGAGCGCAGCCGGGCTGCATATAAGATTCCCGACAGAGCAGAAAGCATCCCCATCGAACCAAAAACTACATGCGTAATTTTCTTGACGCTGATGCCGCTTAATTCGGCCGCCTCTGGGTTTCCACCAACCGCATAGATGTGCCTGCCCAGGACTGTCTTTGTCGTGATGAAATCATATACGATAACCACGATCAATACGACTACGGCTGTCCATGAAAGCCCTTGATACCCTGCCAGAATCCAGGCAATACCACCGATCAAGACCGAGACGAAAACCAGTTTCAAGGTGAACATTCCTGTGGACAATACTTCGAAATGGTTTTTTTGCATTTTCCTGCGAGAAATGATTTCGCCTGATGTAAATGAGATAATGGCAAGCAATCCCAGGAATAAAGTGACTTTGTGGATTCCTGATAATATGCCGATGTCTGGAATATCGGGAATGAAGGCGTTGCCGATGGCGTTGAAAGCTTCATCTGGAATAACGATTGTGCCAGTAGAGATCGTGACCAGTTGCAGCCCTCCCCGGTAGCCTAGCCATCCAGCGAGGGTGGCAACGAAGGCTGGGATTCCCAACTGCGCCACCAGGAAGGAAGAGATCAACCCTCCCAGAATTCCGAACACCAGGGTCATGGGGATGACCACCCAAACAGGCAGATGCCACGACACCATGGCGATAGCCGCCACCGCCCCCAGAAAACCCGCCAGAAACCCAACCGAAAGGTCAATATGCCGGATGACAATGACCAACGTCATCCCTACGGCTAATACAGCAATATAGCCGGTCTGATTCACTAGGTTGACTAAATTTCTCGACGAAATAAATAAGCCGTCCGTCGTAATAGCAAAAACCGCCATGATGATGAACAAGGCGATGAACATGCCATATTCACGGATGTTCTCACGCAACATTTTCCGAGCATCATTTATGAATGACATTTCGAGCCTCTTTGCGCCTATCAAGCAACTGTTTTTTCGGTGAAGTCATCACGGGCGCCAATCATGTAAGCGACAACTCGTTCACGAAACTCGTGAATGTCACCTTCCACAGAGGTATCGGAGACTTTGCGCCCTTGACGGAGTACGATCATTCGATCACTTACCTGGTAGATATCTTCCAGGCGGTGACTGATAACGATGATCGAAGAGCCTTGCGCCTTGAGTTCTCGTACCAATTCGAGCACCTTGTCGATGGCAGAGACGCTCAAAGCCGCCGTAGGTTCGTCCATGATGATGACTTTGGCATCGAAGGCGGTTGCTCGAGCAATCGCCACTGCCTGGCGTTGGCCACCAGACAGTCTTTCCACCTTTTGACGCACCGATGGGATATCGATCTTGAGACGGCTGAGCAGACTTTGCGTTTCCTGCTCCATATGGCGGTAATCCATGACCCCAATGGGGCCCAGCTTGATCCGTACTACTTCTCGCCCCATGAAAACATTCGCAGCTACATCGAGGTTGTTAGCAAGAGCATAATCCTGATAGACCATCTCGATTCCCAGGCGGCGCGCATCCAAAGGATTTGAAAGATGCGCCTTCTCACCTTCTATGAAAATATCTCCGCCATCGGGGATGTAGGCTCCGCTGAGAACTTTCATCAGGGTGGATTTGCCTGCAGCGTTGTCGCCCACCAGCCCCAATACTTCATTGTGGTGTAATACCAGGTCCACTCCGCACAGCGCCTGAACCGCGCCAAAGCTCTTCTTGATGTTGCGCATTTCGACGACAGGTGTGTTTTCTGCGGCTTGTTTCATCGCTACATCCTTCTTTCGCTCCGCGTACTCCACATCTCCGCGGTGTCGTAATTTTATCAGTGAACTCTTACATGAGTTCACTGATAAAACTCATGAACGAGGGGGCGGGGTGGGATATATGGGGGTGCGTGCTGCGCACGCACCCCCATATATCCCGCCCCAAATCCTCTACTCGTAGTTTTTGCAGTGGACTCTTACATTATAAAGGAATAGTGATGGATAATCCATCACTATTCCTTTCGATAATCAAACTTCTTAACTAGGGTAATCCAGTAAATTCACTGGCGTCCCAATAGCCAGAGTCGATGATCGCTTCGACGAGGTTTTCGATATCGACCGAGATCACGACAGAGGGCTTGGCGGGGACATCTATCACGCCGTTGTTGTAGGTGTGGGTCTGCTCAGGAACGCCGCCTTCGAGATAGGCAACTGCGGCAGCGATGGCGTCGCCAACCAGGGTGCGGACATCCTTCAAAACGGTCATGGACTGCTTGCCATCAATGATGTACTGGACGGAGGCGATTTCAGCATCCTGACCGGTGACCACGTAGCTGCTGACATCAGCGTCGGCGCCGAAGGCATCGGCAATAGCCCGAGCAGTGCCGTCATTGGGGGCCAGGATGAACACATCACCCTTGTCTTCCACAGTTGTGGCTGTCAGGTTGGCCTCTGCCAGGTTCTTGGCAGTGTTGAAATCCCAGTTCGTGGTGATCTGACCAATGATCTGACCCATCTCGTCGCGGGTCAAGGTAGCCTTGTCCTGCAGGGCAATCGCCTCGCTGGAGTTCTTGACGACGAAGGTTCCGTCTACGATCTTGGGCTGCAAGACGTTCCAGGCACCCTCGAAGAACAAGAAGGCGTTGTTGTCGGTGGCAGCGCCAGCGTACAGGTAGAGCGGATTCCCAGTCCCAGAGGCTTTGTCAACCAGGTATTGAGCCTGGGCAGCGCCTACCGCAATGCTGTCGAAGGTGACGTAGTAATCCACCGCGTCCGTATCGCGAATCAGGCGGTCATAGGAAACCACTTTCACGCCTGCATCGCGAGCGGCCTCTGCAGCAGCGGCTGCGGCTGTACCATCATGCGGGCAGATGATGAGCACCTTGATGCCCTTGGTGATCAGGTCCTCGACGTTGGCCTTCTCCTTGGCAGAGTCGCCCTGGCTGAAGAGGATTTCGACTTCGTAACCAGCGGCTGTGAGAGCATCCTGGAAGCGGCCTTCATCTTGGATCCAGCGCGGTTCTTCCCTGGTAGGCAGGACAATACCAACCGCCAATTTCTCGCCTTCTGCAGGGGCTGCTACTTCTGGGGCTGCGGCCTCCTCTGGGGCTTTGGGCTGGCAAGCTGTGAGAGCTAACACCAGCGTAATCAGCAATATCAGTAAACCGAAATATTTCCTGGACATTTTCTTCTCCTATTATGTGAAATATGGACGATATGAACCACAGGGGAACGGAATATTCAATTTACGAACTATGTGTTGGGGATATCACCTCCTTTTCTTGTAAGAATTGTGGAATTCTGGTGATATGTCATGGTAGCTGGTTGCGGTCTTCGGGGCGCACCAGACTCGGAAAAACCGGTATTCATCGGTTTCCGCGAAGCGATAATAATTCTAGCAAGAATTTTACCAAACTATTGAACCGGAAATCCCCCAATTTCCCCCCATGGATTTAGGGGATTCCCCCCAAACAGGAGGAAATGTATTGTTTTCCCCCTCTCGACAGTGGTAAGATTTCCTTGACGCCACTGAAAAAACGCATAAAAGAGGTACCGGTGCGACATATGGGAAAATCGCGCATTTTACTGGCAGATGACCATGCGGTTGTGCGAGCAGGCATTCATAAAGTCATCGAAGATTCTCCTGATTTGCAGATTGTGGCCGAGGTCGAAGATGGGTCATCCTTGTTAGAGTGCCTGGAACGAACTCGCCCAGATTGCCTGTTGGTTGATATCAGCATGCCGGCCTTCGACCCCCTGAAATCAATCCCGGAAATCCGAAACAGATATCCGGATTTGAAAATTCTGGTGGTCAGCGCCTACGATGATGACGTGTATGTCCATGGCTTGCTGGAAGCCGGCGTTGATGGATACCACCTCAAAGACCAGTCGCTTGGCGACCTGAAATTAGCGATCCATCGCGTGTTGAATGGCGAACGTTGGATATCGGGTTCCTTGATCAAGAAACTGGTAGATCAACCCAGGCCATCTCCTCAGACGCCAATGCTGACCTCCAGGCAAATCGAGATTCTTCGTCTGCTTCAAGATGGTTTAGATAATAACCGCATTGCCTTAGAAATGAATTTAAGCGTCAAAACGATCGAGAATCACCTCACCCGGGTGTACAAGCAACTTGGCGTATGTAGCCGGCTGGAAGCCAGCAATTATGTGAACCATCATCCTGAGGTGTTGAGGATCAAAGGCCATCGTGTTTTTCAACAGCGACCCCTTACACGCCGTTCCCATGAAGTAGCCATCCTTCTCGTAGATGACAACCGCCGCTACCTGCATCAACTGAAGCGGATTTTGAGCAAAGTAGTCCCTCAGGCCGACCAATACGAGGCAAACGATTCGAACGAGGCTGTATACATCGCGAAGAATATTCAACCTCAACTCGTTTTGGTAGATGTTGTTCTTGGAGAAGAAGATGGCATTCGCTGCGCCCGTCGGATCAAGGCGGTTTCTGCAAAATCGCGCCTGGTTATAATCAGCGCTTATCCCGACCGCGAATTCCATCGTTTGAGCATCGAAGCCGGAGCAGTCGCCTTCCTGGATAAGAAGGACCTCGACGCTAAAACATTGCAGCAAGTGGTAGAAGATCTACTTTAATCCCTTAAAAGCAAAACCACCCGAAACGGATGGTTTGTTCTGTGGGCGGTATTGGACTCGAACCAACGACCTTTGCGATGTCAACGCAACGCTCTAACCAACTGAGCTAACCGCCCGCGCGTGGAATATTATACCACCTCCGAAGATGTTTGCAAGATTTTTTCGCGCTTGACATATAGATAAACTTCGATTAGTATTGTGGACATATAGATAAAGTTCGATATGAATCATCGAGTCCAGGGCGATTGCGAAGGCTTGAGCCCACATGAGTGAACATGAAAACTGTAACGATTGTGGTAGACAAGGTCGAATTTGCCAAAGCGTTGGCCGACGAAACCCGCCAGAAGATCATGGCGTTATGTTGCTGCGAGTTCGCCAGCGTTAATGATATCGTCGAAAAACTAGACGTGGCCCAGCCGACTGTGTCTCATCACCTGAAGATCCTCAAAAACGCCGGGTTGGTCAAATCCGAGCGGCGCGGCAAGCAAATCATGTACACCCTCGACCAGGAACGGCTGGCCCAGGGCTGCTGCCAGGTAGCCGAGGATTTTGCCCCCGACCAGCCCATCATAATGGTGATTCAGGTTCCCGAATAAAGGTCGGTATATTTTTTTACCTAAACAAATAGAAGAATATAAATATTTCGATATATAAGGAGATCAAACATGACCACTCAAAATATCCCATCTGATATCCGGACTGTGGTGCGGGAGCGATACGGAAGTATCGCAGAGAAATTCCAACCAGGCTCGCAGGCCGATTGCTGCGCCCCATCGCAGAGTTCCTGCTGCGGTTCGGAGAACGAAGTCCAAATGGGCGCCATCGCTCAGCTCTATGATGACCCCGCTGCCTTCGAATTACCCGCTGACGTCACCGATCTCTCGCTTGGTTGCGGCGATCCTGTTACCCTGGCTTCCCTGGAAGAAGGGCAAATTGTCCTCGACCTCGGTTCAGGCGGAGGGATTGATTGCTTCCTGGCTGCTAAGAAAGTAGGCCCCACAGGCAAGGTCATCGGCGTGGATATGACGCCGGCGATGATCGAGCGCGCCCGCGCAAACAAGAGCAAAGTCAGCGCGGAGAACGTCGAGTTCCGCCTGGGAGAAATCGAGCATCTCCCAGTAGCTGACGGGACCGTAGATGTGATTATCTCTAACTGCGTCATCAACCTCAGCCCGGATAAACCCCAGGTTTTCCGCGAGGCCTTCCGCGTCCTGCGCCCAGGAGGACGCCTGGCTGTCAGCGACATCGTCACCGATGGCGATCTCCCCGACGTCATCAAGAACAGCCTGAGCGCCTGGGCGGGCTGCATCGCCGGGGCGCTGGATGTAAAGGATTATATCGCCGCTATTCAGCAGGCTGGTTTCACCGAAGTGGACGTGACTGCTTCGTATTGGAAACAAGAGATGATCGAGGCCGCCGTTGAACAGTTTGGCCTCGACGACAAAGAAGCCTTCAAGGATATCAACCCGCAGAAATCCATCTTCAGCGCCAAAATTACGGCCTGTAAACCGTTATAACCTGGGTGTAAGCCCAATACGAGGTGAGAAACCCGTATTGTCAGCAGATCACGAAAAAGATCGGAAGCCCGTCCCCGGGCGACCCGAGGACGGGTCTTTGATCTTATCTTCGTGAAGTACTGATAGTGACAGATGTCTCCTTGACTAAGGGTCCGTAAAAGAATAAGTTCCCTCACTCGCTTGCCAAGCAATGTCATTGCGAGGGCGTTTTTTGCCCGAAGCAATCTCCAAAAGGGCAGAAAAACCGCTTGAACGAGCATTTTCCAGACCCGAGGAGATTGTTTCGCCGCCAAAAACGGGCGGCTCGCAATGACAGCGAGTTGGCGAAAACGGGTTTCTGGCAACCTTATCTAAACATTAGTAACTGCTCAGCCATCGAACGGATTAGCCCGAAAAAAGGATGTGCGCAGGGGGCTACGCCCCCTGCGCACACCCTTTTTTCGGGAATTTCTCCGTTTGGCTGAGTAGTTACAAACATTATTGGGGTTAGGTGATTATCACGGTAAGAAATTCAAAGGATTGACTTTGGCAGCGTTATACATCATCTCGAAGTGCAGGTGAGGCCCGGATGAATTGCCAGTTACCCCAACCGTGCCAATCACCGCGCCCTGATAGACGCTTTCGCCGCAACCCACGTAGTAATCATTGAGGTGGGCGTACAATGACTGCCAGCCATTGCCATGATCCATCACCATCAGATTTCCGTATCCGCTGTAGCTCCAGCCCGAATACACCACCACACCATCATCAACGGCATAAACCGAGTCTCCGATGTCGCTAGCGATATCAATGGCAGGGTGATTGGCCGAGGGATTGTAGTCGTATCCCCCGATCCAGTGTCCGGCGGTAGGCCAAATGAAAAGCCCATCCCCAACGATGCCCTCAGCAACGTCGCCGCAGTGGCCGGGGCCGTAAGTGCGCGCCACAGCAGGGTTATCGCGCGGGATGCGCGGCGGCCCATAGTCAATCATCTGGCGTCTACCGCCTGGGACGATCAACATCGTACCCGGTTCGATATTGAGATTACCAAGCTGCGCTGTGTATATGTCGAATTCATTCCCTGACCACTCGAGGATATCCATCGGATCAACCCCATAGTATTCGGCCACTTTTTGAAAGTTCTCCCCCTGGCTCCATTTGTGATACGTGCCATCTATGGGCATGATATTCAACTCTTGCCCAACCTGCAGGCGGTGAGGATTATCCTGTAAAGTATTGGAATTCGACCATAAGATCGTCTCTGGTTTGAGACTGAATTTTTCTGCGATGCTGAAGACCGAATCCCCGGCTTCAACAATGTAATGGATCACGTCAACGCGTGGTCGCGTTGGGATGGTGGTGTGTAGACCCGCTTTACGGATGATCCCTTGGGAGAGGGGATCTCCAGATGTGGTGATCGCCGGTAAACCGGAGGTTCCGCTCTCGGGAGTGGGCGTGAGAAGGAAGGAAGCAGAAGCGCCCTGGCTCTCGTCTGGCAAGTTATCGAAAACAGCCTGCAGATAGAACGAGCGCATCACCCAGACCACTAACAGCACAACAACCAGAGATAGCACCAGCGTGCCTGCCCTCATGGCAGGCTCTACCAGGCCAGCGTGGGTGATCAGTTCCCAGATTGGCTCGAACCAATTCCCAGCTTCTCGACTCGGCTCCGAAGGGGCAATCGCTTCGCTTTGGGTTTTTGTTGTTATGAGGGGTTCTTCGGAGAGGGGAGAATCTTCGAGGGGATCAATCGTCATAATCTTGCCTTTGCGCGGGGCATCATAACATCACGACAAAGGGACGTCAAGAAACGATATCCCCTCGAAAAGATCGCTTTGGATTATCGAACCTGTGGGAGGCGGGTACGCTTGCATGAAGAGGTCTGTGTTCCCAAAGCCGAACAAACGAAACAACCAGCGGAAGGCGCCGCCGGTGATCGCCGGTCCGATCTGGCTGACATGACAGGATGATGCGGCTTCTTTGCGTTCGACTACCGCGCGGTAGTTGATTCTGGCGTGGATGGGAAAATCTACGATCATCTCAGTCAGGTCAATATCTTCATTCCGCCCCCAACGGCTGGGGTCTTTGCGGAGCAAGCGCAGAAGGCTTACGACAAAACGCAAGAAGCGCTTCGAGATCGTATGATAGTAGAGTTTCTGGGGGCTGTATGGGGGCAGACCGTCCTCGAAAGCGGCATCCCCCGCCAAATCGCAGGCCCGTGTCGCCGCCTCGTGGATACGAATATGATCGGGATGACGATATCCTCCAATGGGATCGAACGTCAACACGACTTGCGGTTTCAATTCACGGATAAAACGCGCCACGTTCGCCGCAACTTCTTCCAGCGGCGCGGCGCAAAGAGCATCTGGATGCTCGTTGTCGGGCGAGCCGGCCATGCCAGAGTCGCGGTAATTCAGGAAGTGCACACCCTTCAAACCCAGGTGACCCGCTGCGCAGCGCAACTCAGAAGCGCGAAGATCGGCGATCGAGGTGTACTCTTTCAAATATTCAGGCCCGACTTCGCCAGCTTCGCCGCGGGTGGCGCACACCAGGTGCACATCCACGCCGCGCTCGGCGTAAAGGGCCAGCGTGCCCCCCATGCCGAAGGATTCGTCATCGGGGTGGGCAAGGACTGCTAATAAGGTGAGCTTGTTTTTCGAATTGGACATAATTAGGCGGAATTATATCACACAACTCATTCGAAACACACCCTACAGATATGCCGATGACCGGGCAGACAACCCGGAGCCGTAAATCGCACAAATCAGCAACACGATTGCTGATTTGCGCGTTTCGTATCAGGCTGCGCTGGCAGGGATTTGGACTACCCGTTCAGAATCGCGCCCAAATCTCTTCGCGTCTGCTCGACGCATACGAATTGGATGCCAGCCATGCCAACCGCTAAGGCGCCTTCGATATTTTGAGCGAAATCGTCTATCAAAACAGCTTCGGACGGAGCGACGCCTATCCGTCCCAGGGCAATCTCGTAGATGCGCGCTTCGGGTTTCATAATCCCCTCCTCAGAGGAGATAACTATGACATCGAATGCATCAGCAATCTTCCAACGCTCGGTGATCACGGCGCGCAAGTCATTCCAGGCGTTACTGAGCAGCGCGGTGATGTATCTCTCACGCAGCGAGCGGATATACTCCACAAGATCGTAATCTACAATATCGCCCGCCCAAAAGCGTTTTTGAAAATCCACTAGCCCTTCGTGAGAGAGGCCATATTCCGCGCGCACGGCTCGCCAGAGTTCGTCTGGGTTGATCTCGCCAAGCTGAACCCGACGGCCCAGATCGCCTGCAAAGACAGTCATTTCCAATTGTTTGCGCGTCACCCCCAACTGAGTGGCCAGTTGCTCTCGCGAGGTATGGTCTTCGGTGCGCATGATGACACCGCCTATATCCCAAACCACTGCTTTTATGGACATATTTCCTCCATTCGATAGCTGAACTCCTTGAGGGAGCAAATTCTTTATAAACAGAGCAAGATTCTGTACACGGATCAACACGGATTGCACGGATTATTAATTTTTTCATCCGTGTTCGTCCGTGACACTTGTACTGAGCGGAGCCGAAGTGTCCGTGTCCAAGAAATCAGCGTCTCGTCGGTTTGAGGCGAAGCTTCGTTGGACAGTTACCCGTTTCCAGAGATGAGTCCACTGCAATAAACTTCGAGTAGAGGATTCGGGGCGGCATATATGGGAGTACGTGCTGCGCACGCACCCCCATATATGCCGCCCCGCCCCCTCGTTCATATGTTTTTTCAGTGAACACAGAGATTCTACCCCGACTTCAGGGTATGACGAGTATCATCTCAATAATAAGGGGAGCGGGGGGTGTGCGGGCGGCGAAGCCGTCCGCACACCCCCCATCTTCCCCCAAGTTATTGAGAAGATACCATGACGAGTTATTCGAGCGGTTTCCGGTAAAGGGTGGCTTTCTTGTAGATTTGGTATCCGACGCTACTGTATAGATCGAGCGCCTGGTTCGGGTTATTGGAATCCACACCCAGGGCGGTCTCTTCCATACCCATTTCGCGAAACATCTTGATGCTTTGCACAAGCAGCGAACGCGCTAATCCGCGCCGACGCCATGGTCGCCGGACTGAAATATTTTCGGTATAGCCCCTATGGCGTTGATATTCCTGGTTTTCATCCTCGCTAAAGAAATTGAGCACCATCCCCGCGACCTGATCTCCTTCCCAGGCAACCTTCCACAACGTGGGATCGAAAGTGACCGGGTTGGAGAGCCAGCGTTGGTAATCCTCCTCTGTAGTTTGTACATGCCCCCAATGATCACGAAAGGCTTCATTCTGTGCATCCCAGATCAGGCGGTAATGATCCTCCATTACGGGGCGCACCTCCAAACCTGCGGGCATGGGCGCTTCAGGAAGCGGGGCAATCATGCGCCGCAGCATTTCATAGCCCCAACGAACCGCCTCGTAACCATTGGCTTTCAACAACGCCGCCACCCCCGGCTGCCTGTCAGAATGATCATTCTGGAAGAATTTTGGCGCCTCAGCAGGATGTTGTGCAGCGATTTCATAGATTCGGCGTTCATTCTGTCTCAGGATGGCAGTACCGATCCCTCGACGACGCCACTCCGGCGCGATCCAGCCCAGGGCGTAGTAAATGTAGTTCCCTTCACTCTCCCTGAACCAACCCGCGCGCCCGTAAGCAATCGGTAGTCCGTCAATTTCGACGAAGATCATGTCGGTGAAGGGATTGCAGTTGACCAGATGCTCGAAATGATGGGCGACATTCTCCAGGGTCATCGTGTATTCTATACCATCTACTGCTTTACAAGCATTAAAGACATTCATGACGGCCAGATAGTCAGGCTCCCCGCGGAAATAGCGGAAGCCCAGGCCTGGAATTCGAGGCGCTTCTGGAATGATGAGGTGTGTATTTGTATTCATGGTTAGCTCCCAAAGAAGTAAAACGTGAAACGTAATACGTAACTTTCTCTTCACGTTTTACGTTTCACTTGTAACGCTCGCTTCTGTCAGCGTGAGTTTTGAAGCCTGTTTTTCTTCTGGTGTTTTGAATTTCAACCAGGCTGGGATAATAGTCAGCAGGGCGATGCCAATAGTAATCCGGAAGGGGGTCTGCGGGCTGTAGCGATCCCACAATTGCGCGCCGATGGCCGGCGCAGGGAGCGAAAACAGCCCCAGGCTGCTATGCAGCAACCCAAAGGCAGTGCCGCGCAGATTCTCGGGCACGGCTTTGCTGATCAGTGAGTTATATGCCGGGGACATCATGCCCACGCCTATCCCAAAGATCGCCCAGGCAATCGCATATCCCCAAAATGTGTACACCTCCAGGAAAATGACGATGCCAATGGCGTCGAGGAGGAAGCCGCCCACAATGGCCACGCGCTCGCCTTTGGCGTCAGCCAGCTTGCCCGCGGGGAGGGTGGTGACCATGTTGAATACCCCGAATATCGAGGCGAGTAAGCCAATTTCTCGCATGCTCAATCCGCCGATCTCTTCCAGGTAGAGCGACTCGAGGGTGAAGGACATGGTGTAAGCGATATCGCGCACGCCATCGGTGATCAGGAGCCAGGTGATCAGGCCGCCCGCCAGCAGCAGGCCAGTCAAGGCGCTCAGTTTCCCTTTCAGATTGCCCAAAGAGAGCTTTTCTGGGTTGGACTCCGAGCCTTTCGCGGCGGTGCGCGCCATGCCAATGCGGATGACTGCCGCCATAGTGTACAGCAGCCCTGCGCAAATCAACATCATCTTGAAGCCGTATTCATCGGCAAGCCACCCCCCTAGCGGGGGCCCGATGATCACCACAAGCATGAAGATGCCTTCGATGGCGCCGAACACCCTCGCGCGGTTTTCCTCGGAAGATTGCTCGGCGATGAAAGCGCTGTAGCTTGGGCCAACCAGGGAGCGGGTGACGGCGCCCAATCCCTCACCCAGCAAAACCCATTGCCAGGTGGGCGCAAGGATGACGCCAATGTACGAGATCACTCCTGCAACACTGCCCATGGCGATGCTGCGCAGGCGACCTAGTGAGTCCGATATCCAACCGCCCAGGATCTGAAAAACCAGGGGGATGATGCGCGATAGGGTGAAGAACAACCCCACCTGCACAACGTTCGCATTGAGTTCTTTCAGATAGAGCGGCAATAACGAGCCATACATATTGCCGGCGATATTGGCCAACACCATTCCTGCCATGAACAACTTGAGGACGTTATTGAGCAGTGGTTTCTTCGTTGTTGCTGTATTCTGTGTTTGCATTGCGACATCTCTTCTTTGTTTTCGCTTGTTTCGCCCCCTCTCCCAATATGAAAGGGGATGGGGGTAAGGGACACAAAAAGGCCACGGATTTCTCGTACCCGTGGCCTGGAAGGAGGCGCGTTTGCGCGTGGAAAATAAAAAAGCCACGGGTTTTCGCTGCGAAGCGCACCCGTGGCTTAGGTAAATTTAGGTTTGTCTAAATCTCCAGGTCGGCAGGCGCACTTCGCGGCAGCGCAACAACTCCACCGGTATCGGCGGAGCGGCGGACTTTAACTTGATTGACGATGTAGTTCTGCATCAAAGTGCGCTCTCCTTGTCTGTAAGGTTAACGTGGGCCAGTCTATCACGATCCTTCAGGCAATGTCAAGGTTAATCGAAGATTAATCGTAAATACTCAGCCAAACGGAGAAATTCCCGAAAAAAGGGTGTGCGCAGGGGGCTACGCCCCCTGCGCACACCCTTTTTTCGGGTAAATCCGTTCGATGGCTGAGCAGTTACGATTAATCTATGGTACCAACGCAAGGCTGTGCTAAAATCAAGACAGGTAATGGTGTACGTGTTTCCATGGAGGTAAAGATGTCTGAATTAACCGATCTTCGTCCCTCCCCGATCGCGGGCCAGTGGTATCCTGGCAGCGCTGGCCTTTTGAGTTCTAGCGTGGATGGCTACATAGACGCCGCCAAACTCCCCGCTATCGAAGGGAAGGTTATCGCCCTGGTAGCGCCCCACGCCGGGCATATCTACTCCGGACCAGTCGCCGGATACGCCTTTGCGGCGGCGCGTGGTCTAAGCCCAGAGTTGGTGGCCGTTGTTTCGCCGATGCATCAGCCCTACGCTCAGCCGCTGCTCACCTCGGGGCATGATGCTTACCAAACCCCGCTGGGATGCTTGCCAATAGACCAGCAGGCCGTCAGCAAAGTGGATGAGCTTTTGAAGGTCGAATTAGGTTTCGGTCTGTCCCCCGTGCGGGACGACAGCGAACACTCTTTAGAGATCGAATTGCCTTTCTTGCAACGAGCTTTGGATGGAGAATTTCGCCTCTTGCCGGTGATGGCGCGCGATCAGAGCAGGCGGGTCACGCACGCCCTGGGGAGAGCTTTGGCCCACACACTGGCGGAGCAGGACTCCCTCATCGTGGCCAGCACGGATTTATCCCATTTCTACTCCCAAGGGACTGCCAGAGAACTGGACGGGGAAATGCTCAGGTTGTTGGAGAATTTCGATCCTGAAGGCTTCCTCCAGGCCGAGGAAAAAGGAGTGGGATTCGCCTGCGGCCGCGGCGCAGTAGCTGCGGTGTTATGGGCGGCCAAAGAATTGGGGGCGAATCAAGTGAAGATACTCCATTACGCCACCTCCGGCGACGTCAGTGGAGATTACCATCGAGTTGTTGGTTATGGCGCAGCGGTAATTTATCGTTCGAAACCATGAAGAAAATTCAATGGAAACCACACTTGGAATCGATTTACTAAAATTGCTTGCAGTCTTGGCGCTCGTCTTGGCGAATGGTTTCTTCGTAGCCGCAGAATTTGCCCTGGTAAGCGTGCGCGGGACGCGCATCGCCGAACTGGTGACGCAAGGAAATCAGGCCGCGCGTTGGGCTCAAAAAGCGCTCGAAAACCCGGATCGGGTGATTGCTGCTACCCAATTGGGGATCACCTTGGCCAGTTTGGGGCTGGGGTGGGTCGGTGAGCCGGCGCTGGCGCATCTATTGGAACCAGTCATCCTTCTATTTCCAGTAGATATTCAAAACACGGTTTCTCATAGCATTTCCGCGGGAGTTGCCTTCGCGATCATCACCTTTTTGCATGTCGTGGTTGGCGAGTTAGCTCCGAAATCCATCGCCCTTCAAAACCCGGAACGCACATCCTTGATGGTTGCCCGACCCACCCTTTGGACTGAATGGATTTTCAAGCCCTTCATCTGGGCGCTGAATGGCGCCGGAAATTTCCTGCTCAAGTTGGTTGGGGTCAAACCAGCCATCGGTCACGAACTTGTGCATTCGGTGGAAGAGTTGAAAATGATCGTCAACGCCAGCGCAGAGGGGGGCGTGGTCGAAGAGGAAGAACGCGAAATGCTTCACGCGATATTCGACTTTGGCGAATTATTCGTTCGTCAGGTAATGATCCCGCGCACAGAAATCCTCGGATTCGAGGCAGACATGAACTTAGAGGAAAGCATCAAAATTGCTACCCTGTCTACTTTCACGAAGTTCCCGGTTTACGAAGATAATCTCGATAATGTCCTGGGGGTAGTTCACATCAAAGATTTATTGCGCGCAGAACATGATCCCCAACGCCAGAATTGCCGGGCGCGCGATCTCATTCGAGAAACGTTTTTCGTGCCCGAGACTGTTCCAGTTTGGCGAGTCTTACAAGAATTCCGAGATCGCCGGCAGCACATTGCCATTGTCATGGACGAGTTCAGCGGCACAGCAGGGTTGGTCACATTGGAAGACCTGATGGAGGAGATCGTTGGGGAAGTCAGCGACCCCTTCGATCTCACCCAGCCTGAAATCCAGAAACACCCCGACGGATCGTTTACTTTGGATGGCCTGGCGCTGATCGAAGAGGTCAATGAGGCCCTGGGGTTGAATCTCATCGAACCCCACTACGATACCATTGCCGGATATGTGCTGGGGAGACTCGGTCGCGTCCCTGAGATTGGCGACGCCATCGAGGTCGAAGGCCTTCGTTTCCAAATTCAGTCCATGGATGGCATGCGCATAGAGCAATTATCTCTCAGCCCAATCAACAAGAAAGCCAGGCGTGACACATCCAGTGAATCGGAACAGGTATGACGACTTTCGTTGAAATCGCCGTAAATGTCCCTCAGGTTTCGGGGGTTTTTCACTATCACTTACCTGAGCATTTGGAGGGGCAAATCGGTCATGGATGCCTGGTCACAGTTCCCTTTGGGAGGCAGACGGTGCAAGGGGTGGTATTGAAGTCGGTGCTCGATTCAGCGGTTCCGGAAACCAAGGCTGTCATTTCCCTGCTCGACCCTGAACCGGTAGTGACGCCCGCCCAGGTGGAACTGGCCCAATATATCTCGGAACATACCCTTACCCCTCTGGCATCCTGTTTGTCATTGATGCTGCCTCCCGGCCTGGGGCAGATGGCGGATTCGCTGTACCAGTTGACGGTTGCCGGGAAACAGTGGTCAGTGGACAGTGGACAGTGGACAGAAAAACGCGATGACGAACTGACCGATGCCCAAAGGCGACTACTTGAGTTGTTGCAAGAGCGCGGGCCTTTGCGCGGCAGACAGATAGACCATGCTTTGCCTCGCAAGCGTTGGAGGGATACGGCTCAGGCGTTGCAGCGGCGCGGATTGGTTACATCGCAGGCGGTGCTGCAAGCCCCGACGGTCAAGTCGAAAACCATCCGCATAGCCCGGCTGATTTGTTCGCCAGAAGAAGCCGAGGCTCGCCTGGATGAACTGGGACGTAAAGGAAGCCAGGCTCGCGAGCGCAGGGAGGCTATGTTGCGATATTTGCTGAAAGAGGCCGACCCTGTCAGCGTCGCCAGGCTCTACGAGGGGAGCGGCGGGAATACGACCGACATCAAAACATTGGAGCAGAAGGGCTTCATCGCTATCGAGGAGCGCGAAATCTGGCGAGACCCTCTGGAGAGTGTGGATTTCATCCCGGCCTCGCCGCCTGAACTGACGCAAGATCAATCGGATGCTTGGGAGCAGATCAGGCAAGGGATTCAGCGATCCGCCGCGGGGGAGTCCGTGCCGCCTTATTTGTTGTATGGCGTCACCGGCTCGGGCAAGACAGAGATCTATTTCCGCGCCGTAGATTCCGTCCTCGAATTGGGAAAGCAGGTGATCATCCTGGTCCCGGAGATCGCCCTGACCCCGCAGACAGTGCGACGCTTTCTTGCGCGTTTTCCGGGGCGGGTGGGTTTGATTCATTCTCGGCTTTCGCAAGGCGAGCGCTACGACACCTGGCGGCGAGCCAGGGCTGGGGAGCTATCCGTGGTTGTCGGCCCGCGCAGCGCTTTGTTCACGCCCTTCTCGAATTTGGGCCTGATTGTGGTTGATGAGTGCCACGACGATTCTTATTATCAGGTTGATCCGGCTCCAAGTTATCATGCCCGCGAAGTGGCAGCGGCGTACGCCGGTCAGGTGGGCGCGGTCTGCCTGATGGGTTCGGCTACGCCCGATGTGGTCAGCACCCACCGCGCTGCCCTGGGACAGTGGACCGCCCTGAGCCTGCCAGATCGCATTTTAGCCCACAAAGACGCCGTGCGCTGGCAGATGGAAAAAATTCAGACTTCGGAAGTCTCTCAAGACTTCCGAAGTCTGGATAAGATGCGCTGCCAGCCTTTGGAGAAAGACGCCCAAACCATCGAGCTGCCGCCCGTGCATGTAGTGGATATGCGCGTCGAGTTGAAAGCGGGCAATCGCTCGATCTTCAGCCAGGCGTTGTTCGAAGCTTTATCTCACGTGTTGGAGCGCGGACAGCAGGCGATTCTCTTCATCAACCGGCGCGGCATGGCAACGTATGTATTTTGCCGCGAGTGTGGTTATTCGCTCAAATGTCCGCGTTGTGGTATTCCACTCACGTTTCACGTTTCACGATTCGACTCCCAACCCGATCATGCGCTGATCTGCCATCGCTGCAATTACCGGCGTAACATGCCGGCGAAATGTCCCGAGTGTGGGGGGACGAAAATTCGGCAGTATGGAACCGGCACAGAAAAAGTGGAAGCGGAAGTAAGAAAGTTATTTCCACAAGCCCGGATATTACGTTGGGATTGGGGCGCCACGCGCACGAAGGGGGCGCATGACGCCATTCTGCAGCAATTTGTATCTCACAAGGCCGATGTGTTGATCGGCACACAGATGCTGGCGAAAGGGCTGGACCTGCCGCTGGTCACATTGGTGGGGGTGGTCCTGGCGGATGTGGGATTGAATTTTCCCGATTATCGCTCTGGCGAGCGCGTCTTCCAGGTGCTTACGCAGGTTGCTGGCCGGGCTGGACGCAGCCCTCTGGGCGGTCAAGTCATCTTGCAGACATTCGAGCCGGATCACTATGTCATCCAGGCAGCCGCAAGGCATAGCTATGGCGACTTCTACCGTCAGGAGTTGGGGTATCGCCGGAAGATGGGTTATCCCCCCTTCGCGCGGCTCGTGCGATTGGAGTTCAGGGGGCAGGATAACCCTCAGGTGGAAGAGTCAGCCCAAAAGGTCGCCCGGCAAATCCAGGCCTGGATGGATGCTGACGCTCATCACTCGACAGAAATCATTGGCCCACTGCCCTGCTTTTTCGCCCGCCTCAGCGGCGTCTATCGCTGGCAAATTGTCTTACGTGGGCCGAACCCCGTTCTATTGTTGAAAGGTCGCCCGGTAAAAGATTGTCGAATTGAGGTTGATCCCACTTCTTTGCTATAATTGGCAGAAGCAAATCTAAGAGGGTGTTTACTAATTCGCTTTACCCCCCTCTGTCCCCCCATTTGCGCCTTCGAGTGCCAGGATAAACAGAGATTTGGCAGCGCAAATGGGGGGATGAAAGGGGGGTTGAAGGGCTAAATTGAATTCTTATACGCCCTCTAAATGGAGCTACCCATGCAAATGCGGCATGAATTCCTTAGCTGGCAAGATGTCGAGAAATTGATCGAACATCTCGTCCCCCAATTCGAAGTCGAGTTCGAGGGGATGGTGATCATCACGCGCGGAGGGATCATTCCCGGAGGGATGTTGGCTGAGGCCTTGGGCATCACGCATGTGTTGACCGCGGCGGTGGATTTCCCGTCGGCAATGGATGAGGCGGAGTCTAAACTGTACGCCTGGCCGAAGTTCATTCAATTCCCCAGCGATGACATGTTGAGAGGCCGCCCGATTCTGGTGGTGGATGACGTCTGGGGTTCCGGAAGGACGATCACTTCAGTCCGCAATCGCGTGGCTGCCGCGGGGGGATTCCCCTATACTTGTGTGCTGCATTTCAACCCATATCGCAGCCTGTTCGGCGCTGCAAAACCGGATTACTACGCCGCAGTCACCGACGCTCATATTGTGTATCCCTGGGAGATCGAGCGCGGCGCGGATGGCGTCTTGCAATCTCCGGTTGGTGAGGGGTAATATCAAAGTTGCTCCGCGTTCTCTGCGATCTCTGCGGTTAAACGACCTGTATGCAATAGTCTCGAATCTAACACCAGCACGGTTCGCCAGAAGGCCACCGCAGCCATGCCATGAGCCAGTACAGCAAACAGAGGCGGCGTCTCCAGGGTGTGTAGTACGTCCAGCACAGGCGGGTCGTCCCCCACCGTTCCAAGAAATAACCCAGGCTAGAACCAGCGATGAAGGTCAGGACAGCAACACGGTGATCAGTGGGTGTCAGGATCAGGAATCCTACCAGAATCAAGGCCATGATGGTCAACGACTTATCCACCGTGAGCCAGACGAAGGAGAGCATCAGGGTGTAGAAAGCGGGGAAGATCAGCCAGTATAGTACTGTGGAGACGCTCTTTACGTTTTTCGTCTTACGTTTCATGTTCGGCGTGAAACGTAATGCGTAAAACGTAAACCTATCCAAGAATCTTACTAATCTGATGATAGATAAGCTAGCAATGGGCCAGGCAGGGATGATCCATAACGGCGGGCGCTCGGCAGTGTAGTATGTCCAGATCTCGGTTTGCGTTCCCCAACTCTCGATCACCAGGCCGCCCACGAAGCCGACGAAGACGATCAGCGCGTCCGCCCTGATGTCAGCCCCTGCCATGATCAGCAACGACATTGCCAGGAAGATGCCCACCAGCAGCCAGTCAATATACCGCCACCATTCTCCGTCCCATGGGATCAGGGCCAGGTATTCTTCGGCCAAAGGCCACCAGATGTAAATGATGAGGAAAATAATCAACAGGAAAGCGCTTGCCAAGTAAGAACTTGCTCGCGTCCAACCCATCCTGCTTGCCAGGCTTTTGGTGAAAGAACGTTTCTCTCGCTGCGTGATCATAACGAAATTGTACTATAATCGTGGAGTGCAATTCCAAATTGCCAACTAATTCATTATTCTTTTTGTTTCAGCGCAAATGATTCCCGTTACCCTATCAATTTCCGGCTTTCTTTCTTATCGCGAACCCATTGAGATTGATTTCACTTCATTTGATCTCGCCTGCATCGCCGGTCCCAATGGCGCAGGGAAATCATCCATCCTGGATGCCATCACCTGGTCGCTGTTCGGCCAGGCTCGCCAGCGCGGCGAAGCCGTGATCAACTCCCGGAGCGAGCTCGCCGAGGTCGTGTTTGTCTTTCAGTATGAAGATAATCTCTATCGCGTTCAGCGCACCAATCAAGTCGGCAAGACGGGCGTTCTTGAATTCCAAATCGCGCAGCGAGATACGGGTGATGAGTTAGGAGTTAGGGACTCTCGTCTCCTAACTCCTAACTCCCTAACCTGGAAACCCCTCACCGAACGCACCATGCGCGACACTCAGGAGCGCATCGAAGATATCCTGCACCTGGATTACGAAACCTTTGTCAACGCGGCGTTCTTCCTGCAGGGCAAGGCCGATCAATTCACCCAGCAGCGCCCTGGCGATCGAAAGCGCATCCTGACCAGCATCCTTGGCCTGGAAGTCTGGGAGAAATATCGCGGGCGAGCCGTCGAGCGGCGCAAATCCATCGAGGGACAGATCGCCTCGCTGGATGGCCGTCTATCCGAGATCAACAGCGAACTCTCCGAAGAACACGCACGCAAAGCGCGCCTGAAAGAGCTTGAAGACGAGCTGGATCGCCTGGCAAAGACCCGCCAATCTCAGCAGGAATCGCTCAAGAGCATCGAGAAAGCGATCATCCTGATCAATGAACAGCGCAAAATTGTAGACATGCTGGCCCAAAGGTTGGCCGAATCTCAGGAGCGGAAGAGCGAACTGGGGTCAAGGCTGGTCGAGCGCCAAACGGAGCGCGAATTATACTTCCAAACCACTGCGCGGGCGAAGCAGATCGAAAAAGCCTACCAGGGATGGCAAGACGCCCGCGCCGAACTCAGCCGGTGGGAAGAAATCGCCGGGCGCTTTCGTGAACACGAGCAGCGCCGCCAGGAGCCGCGCACCCAAATCGAAGCGGAACGCGCCCGCCTCTCGCAAGAATTGGAAAATCTTCAAATCCAGGCGTCGAACGTCGAGCGTCAGGCTTCGAGCGTCCCAGATCTCCAATCTCGAATTTCTACCCTCCAATCTCTAATCTTCAATCTCCAATCCCGTTTAGAAGAACGCAATTCTATAGAAAGTGAATTGATGTCCGCCCAAGACCGGCTGGCCAATGCCCGGGCTGAAAACCCGCGCCTCAAAGCCGAAATGGAGGAATTGAAGGATCGCATCAACCAATTGACTGAGACCGATGGCGCGCTTTGTCCACTATGCGGACAGCCTCTCAGCCCCGATGATCGTCAACGGTTGATCGCTGAGCTTGGCGCTCAAGGCGCAGAGATGGGCGACCGATACCGCGCCAACCGTCGGCTGCTCGAAGAGGCCGATCAGAGGGTTGCACAACTCAAAGCCCAGATCGCCGAACTACAGCCCCTCGAAAATGACTTGCGCGAGCGCACGCGCAGTCTCGATCAACTTATCGCCCAGGCAGCGCAGATCGAAGCGGAGCGCAGAGAATGGCAGAAAGCTGGCAAGCCCCGCATGGAGGAGCTCCAGCGCGCCCTGAAGGAGGATGTTTTCGCCGCCGAGGCCCGCGCTCAGCTTGCCCAGATAGACGCCGACCTCAAGGAAATTGGCTACGACGCCGCCTCCCACGATGCCGCCCGACGCTCCGAAGCCGAAGGCCGCGCGGCTGACGAAGAATTCCGTCAGTTGGAAAAAGCCCGGGCCGCCGCAGCCCCCCTCGACCGGGAACTATCAACTATCAAATATCAAATATCAAATATCAAATCTGAGATAGACGAGCAAGAAAGCGCCTATACCGACGCTGCCGCCGCGCTGGCTGCCGCTGAAGAAGGCGCCCCCGACCTGCGCCACGCCCAACGTGATCTGCTCGATTCCCAGGAAAGAGAGAATCGATTGCGCATGGATGTCGGGGCCGCGCGGCAAAAGGTGCTCGTCCTGGACGACTTGAAAGAACGCCGTGCAACGCTAGAAGCTGAACGGGAGACTCTCGCCAGACGAGCAGGCCAATACAAACAATTGGAAACTGCTTTTGGCAAAGATGGCGTGCCTGCGCTGCTCATCGAGCAGGCCCTCCCAGCCATCGAAGCCCGCGCCAACGAAATCCTGGATCACCTCAGTGGAGGGGATATGTCGCTCCGCTTCGAGACACAGCGTGAACTGAAAAGCCGCGATGACCTCAAAGAAACCCTCGACATCCAAATCCGCGACCGGGTCGGCGCCCGCGATTACGAGATGTACAGCGGGGGGGAGGCCTTCCGGGTCAATTTCGCCATCCGCCTGGCTCTTTCGGAGATGCTCGCTCAGAGAGCCGGAGCGCGCCTGCAAACGCTGGTCATAGACGAAGGCTTTGGCAGCCAGGATGAAATTGGCCGCCAGCGTCTGTTGGAAGCGATCAACCTGGTCAAACCCGACTTCGCCAAGATACTGGTCATCACTCACATCGGCGAGTTGAAAGATGCTTTTCCAGCGCGTATCGAGGTGGAGAAGACGGAGAGGGGAAGTGTTGTTAGCGTAATGTGAGGTAGGATCGGGAAAACGTAATGAGTAATACGTAATGCGTAAAACGTAATGCGTGAAACGTGTGAGGCTATGATGAATTATTCGGAGTATCATCCATGCCCGTCTTAGAAACTAAATACCTAACCAAAGAATACCGTATGGGCGAGGTCACCGTCTCAGCCTTGCGCGGAGTGGATTTCTCTGTCGAGCGCGGCGAATTCGTCGCCATCATGGGGCCTTCAGGGTCAGGAAAATCCACCCTCTTGCATCTGCTGGGGGGATTAGACCCTCCCACCGATGGCGAAATCTGCCTGGCAGGGCAGATGCTATCCGAATTGAACGACGACCAGATCACCCGCTTTCGCCGGCGTAAGATCGGCTTCATCTTTCAGTTTTACAACCTGATTCCCACGTTGACGGCTGCTGAAAATGTCGCCCTGCCTCTGCTGATAGACGGCCAATCCAAACGTCACTACCGGGAGCGTATTCAGGACCTGCTCGCGCTGGTCAATCTGGCCGACCGCGCCGACCACCGCCCCGATCAACTCTCCGGCGGCCAGCAGCAGCGCGTCGCCATTGCCCGGGCCTTCGTCAACCAGCCCGAAATCGTCCTGGCCGACGAACCGACCGGCAACCTGGACTCGCGCTCCGGGACGACCATCCTGGAGTTGTTGCGCAAAACCTGCCAGGAGTTGGGCGCTACCATCCTGATGGTCACTCACGATGCCCGCGCCGCCTCCTACGCCGACCGAATCGTCTTCCTCCAGGATGGCTGCATCGTCCACCAGCTCGAAGATAATGGCAACGGCATCGAAGTTCAGGATATTATGTCAATTTTAGCCGAGTTGGAATTGTAGAGACTGGAAATTGGATATTGGAGGTTGGATGTTAGATTTTAGATGTTGGACCAACATCAATATCGAATACCCAATATCTAGTATCTACAATCCATCTTCCAACCTCCAACCTCCACCCTCCCATGCTCACCTTCTTCCCCTGGCTTGCCCCTTTCTTTCTCGCCCTCCGCAATATGCGCACCCGCATTGGCCGCACGCTGCTCACGTTGATGGGCATTGTCTTGGGCGTTGCCGTGGTGCTGGCCATCCAGATCACCAACCAGAGCACTCTGGATTCCATCAATCAAGTCTTCGACCGCGCTGCTGGTCAGGCTGACTTGCTGGTCGTCCCCGCGTTGGGGGGGCAGGACAAACTCGACGAGGCCTTGCTGCCTCAGACGCAGGCGCTCGACAAGGTACAGACGGCGGCGCCTTCAATTCAGGTTTACACCATCCTGGCCATGGACGCCGAATCCTGGCAAATTGATTTCACCGTCACCGGCATATCCGCCGGAAACTCGTTGCAAATCTACGGCATTGACCCCATCCTGGACCCGCAGGTGCGCGTCTACGAGATCGAGGTCGGGCGGCTGCCGAAGCCAGAAGCCTATGAGACCGTCATCCCTGCCAGCTACGCCGAAGAGAAAGGCCTGAAACTGGGAGATGATCTGGTCGTTCTGACATCCGGCGAAACCGAGCGTTTCGAAATCGTGGGATTGCTGGCTGAGGAAGGGGTCGCCCTGCTCAATGATGGCGTCGTTGCCCTGGCGCCTCTGACCGTAGTTCAGGATATCTTCGACCACGGCGGCGAGTTGGATGAGATCGCCCTGCGCCTGATCCCCGGGTTGCGCAATTCGCCCGCCGCACTCGAAGAATACAAGGCCACATTAGAACAGCGCCTCGATAACGAGGGGCGCGTGATCTATCCCGCGGCGCGCGGAGAGTTGGTTTCCAGCATGCTGGCTACCTATCAGCAAGGGTTGTCGTTTTTCTCCCTGATCGCCATCTTCGTCGGCGCCTTCCTGATCTACAACACCTTCACGATGACCATCGTCGAGCGCACCCGCGAAATCGGTATGCTGCGGGCGATCGGGATGAACCGCTTCCGAGTGATCGGCATGGTGCTGGCCGAGGCGCTGACCTTATCCGTCGTTGGGTCGCTGATAGGGCTGGCGGCCGGCGTGGGCCTGGCGCGCGGCCTGATGGGCATGATGGGCGTCTTTGTCAATACTGGAGAACAGGTGCTTACCATCACCTCACAGGGATTGACTCAGAGCCTGTCGGTCGGCGTCGGCGTGACCCTGGCGGCCTCTCTGCTCCCCGCAGTCCAGGCGGCGCGCATCTCCCCCATCGCTGCGCTGAGGGTGCGCGCCCATTCGACCGAATCCGTGCGCCCCATCATTTGGATCAGCGGCATGGCATTGCTGTTCGTGGGCTGGGCGATGATCTACCGCATAGATTGGCGACCCGCCTTACAGTTTCCCATGGGCAGCGGGGCGATCCTGCTGATCATGTTAGGAGCGACGTTGACTGTTCCGGTGGTGGTTGCCCTACTCGAAGGGGTGACTCGCCCCCTGGCATCTGCCCTATACGGCAACGAAGGCTCGATTGGCTCTTCCAACGTCCGGCGGTCGGTAGGGCGCACCGCCCTGACAGTAGCCTCATTGATGGTAGCGTTAGCCATGATCATCGGCGTTGGATCGCTGGCCTACGCATTCGAGGTGGATATGGGCGCGTGGATAGATACCGCCCTGGGCGGCGATCTTTACGTTCGCTCCCCCTTGGTGATGCGCGAGACCTTTGGGCGGCAGTTAGCGAATATCCCCGGCGTAGAAGCAGTCACGCCGTCACGCTACCTCTTCGTGCGCATCGCCGCGGAGATGATCCCCCCGGATTCCCAGGAAGATGATACCATCTATTTCGTTGCTATTGATCCCATGAGTTACCGCCAGGTCGCCGATATGGAGTTTGCCGTGGACCAGGGCGACCCCGATGAATGTTGGGCGCGCCTAGCGCAAGGCGGCGCGGTGTTCATCTCCACCGTGATAGCTGATCGTTTCGATCTTCGACAGGGCGATAGCTTGCGGCTGGTCACGCGCCGCGGAGAACAGGAATTCACCATCGCCGCCGTGGTGGTGGATTTCACCGGTCAGGGTTACATCGTTCACGGCACGTACGATGATATGGCGCGCTGGTTCGCGGAAAGCGGCGTGGATCGCTTTACCCTCGGCATCGCGCCGGGCTTCTCCATAGACGCCGTCGCCGATGAAATCGAATCCCGTTTCAAAAGCCGCCGGAACATCAACACCCAGACCACCGAGGAGTTCAAGACGCATATCACCGGATTGATGACACAATCCTTTCAAATGTTCGACATCTTGAATTTCATCGGCGTGATTATCGGCGCTTTGGGCGTGATCAACACCCTGACCATGAATGTCATCGAGCGGCAGCGGGAGATCGGCGCTTTGCGCTCGTTAGGGATGATCCGCCATCAGGTGCTGCGCATGGTGCTGGCAGAGGCGCTGACTCTCGGCGCGATGGGAGGAATCTATGGGCTGATCTTCGGCTATGTCATCGCACAGATCATGATTTGGGCAATGAACGTGATGAACGGCTACGATCTGGTTTACGTGCACAATCCACAACCCTATCTCATTGGCACGCTGATCGCCCTGGCCATCGCGCAGGGAGCAGCCTTATTCCCGGCGCGCAGGGCGGCGCGGGTCAATATTGTGGAAGCGATAAAGCATGAGTAGACGGACTGCTAACCGCCCACTGTCAACTGCTAACTGGCAACAATGGAGATACGAAATATGAAAGCAGCAAGAATCATCCTCGGCATCCTCATCGTCGGCGCCCTCGCCATCGGGGGCTACTGGGGATACCTGACTTATCTGGCCCCCGTTCCGCCGACGCCCACTCCGGAGGCAGAGATCAGGCCCGAGGAATCAGGCCCAGCCCTGATCTCAGCCGAAGGACAGGTCATCCCCCTCGAATTCGTCAACCTCAGTTTCAGCACCGGCGGATTGGTCGAGGAAGTCTTCGTCGCCAGGGGAGATTACGTCGAAGAGAATCAGCTCCTGGCCATCCTGGAGAATCGAGAGCAATTGCAGGCTGCTGTCACCGCCGCCCAATTGGAGTTGATCGCTGCGCAGCAGGCTCTCGACGATCTTCACGATAACAATGAATTGATGGCTGCTCAGGCGCAGCAAACCATCGCCCAGGCTCGCCAGGACATCGAGGACGCTGAACGCCGCCTCAGGAATTATTCCCAGATAGCCGACCAGACTGACATAGACCGGGCCTATGCCAACATGATCCTGGCCAAAGACAAGCTCGATAAAGCTATTGAAGATTTCGAGCCGTATGAAGATAAGCTCGAAGACGACCTGACGCGGGCGAACTTCTTGAGCCGCAAGGCCCAGGCGCAAGCCGATTACGATGACACAGTGCGTTTGTATAACAATCTGACCGGCCTGGGAGATGAGATAGATATTGCCCAGGCTGAAGCCCAGTTAGCCGTCGCCCAGGCCCAGTTGGCCGACGCCCAGCGAGACAATGAGGTCCTGCAGAACGGCCCCGACCCGGATGACATCGAACTGGCCGAGGCGCGCGTTGCCAACGCCCAGGCCCAATTGGAGGCCGCCCAGGCTACCCATGACGACCTGGAACTGCACGCCCCCTTTTCGGGGACGTTGATCTCCTTCGATGTCAAGAAGGGGGAGATGGCGGCGCCCGGCGCGGCGCTGGCGCTTCTAGCGGATATCTCCTCCTGGCAGATCGAGACCACTGACCTGGCCGAGGGCGATGTGGCGCTGTTGAGCGTTGGCATGGCCGCCGTCATCACCCTGGATGCTTTTCCCGACCAGGAATTCCAGGGCGTCATCGCCGAAATTAACCTGCAAGGCCGCGACTACCGCGGCTTGGTGACGTATCCTGTCACCCTGGATTTCGACCCCGGGGAAGCCCCCGTGCGCTGGGGGATGACGGCGTTCGTGGATGTGGAGCTACCGTAATTAGACCCCCCTCGGTCCCTCCATATATGCCGCCCCCTATTCTCTATTCGTTGTTTTTTCAGTGGACTCAGTAACTACTCAGCCAAACGGAGAAACTCCCGAAAAAAGGGTGGAGGGGAAGGATCCCGAGGACGGGACTGAGATCGGAGATGCCTGGTTGGGTGTCGGTTTGTCAGAGTCAGGGGACACGGATCAGGGTCCACACGATCAGGGAGAATCCACTTCCGACTACGGATGCAAAGAAGTTGACCAGATCGTTGTTCAGCCAGCCCCAGCCGCGGATTTGCGCGGTTGAGGTTCCGCAACTATGGGTGGGATGGCGCTCGGTTTCCTTGTCACAAACCGGGCAGTGGTAGATGGTCTGGATCGTCGCGCCAAGCAGCGAATCGAATAACGAGCCGCAGACTCCCCCGAGGACGGCTGCCAGCAGAAGGGTCAGCGCGCCAGCCCCGGGGGAGAACGCCGCGCCCACCAGCCCGACCAGCGCCGCGCCCACCAGGGTCGCCAGAGTCCCCAACAGAGAGATTCCACCCGAAGCGCCGACTTCGACTACTTTCCCCGAGGTAATCAGCCGCGGCGGTTTGGGGTCGAGCACGCCCAGCTCCGTGGCCCAGGTATCGGCGTTGACCGTCGCCATCGCCCCCGCGAAAGCGATCCAGACCCAGGTTTGCGCGGGATCGAGGAACGCGAACAAGACGAGGAGAGTTCCCACGCCGTCATTGGCCAGCACCTGACCCCAATCCCGCCGGCTGCCCTTGGCGAATTTCTCCCCCAGTCCGGCCTTTCGGCGCACGAAGGCCTTCGAGAGAGCGCTGGAAGTGATGAAGAAGGTCAACAGCAAGGCCGCCCAGGGGAGGCCGCCAAGTCCGAATATCAGCCCGCCTGACAAGGCCGCGGCGATTGCGCCACTCGTGGAGAGCGAACCCGCCTTCCAGGCGATCATGGCGATCAATACCCCTGCAAGAAATCCGATTAGTATCTGCATAACGCATTCTCACGCCCTGACCCCCTCAGTCCCTCCATTTTCGCCGCCAAATGCCAGTTATTCAGGCAGTTGATGGTGAAAATGGGGGGAGTTGAAGGACTGGTTGCTTGTGATAGTTTCTAACCTTGGGCTGGAACACAATAAAAAATGGTAACTACTCAGCCAAACGGGGAAGTTCCCGAAAAAAGGGTGTGCGAACGCAAAGCGGCTGCGCCCCCTTCGCACACCCTTTTTTCGGGCTAATCCGTTCGATGCCTGAGCAGTTACAAAAAATGTGGATAAGCTCCGGTTTTTCTGTGGATAAATGGGGGGCGCTTGTGGATAAATCACCTCGATCGCAGGATAAAGAAAATCGCCAATAAAAAGAGCATCCCAACCAGAACGCTGGCGCTCCACAAGAGATAGGCCCAGGGGTGGTTGCGGTCGCTGCGGTAGAAAAACAATCCCAGCGATCCGTTCACCAGGTAGGCAAAGAAACTGAAAACCGGCAAGAACATCATTTGGATCGCCGGCAACGGCTCACGCGGCTGACCAAGCGCTGTGAATCCCAACGAGATTTGCGATACGCGCGGGATGACGATCATCGCCCACACCAACGAGATGATGCTTAGCGCAGCACCCAGTAAGAGCAGAAGGCGGGCTGGGATCGCGCTCCAGACTCGGGCAAATAAAAAGCTCGGATGGATGGACTCAGCCTGGGAGGGATCGAGGGAGCCTAATTCGATCAATTGCTGATAAGCCCCCAGAAAAGCATTGATGTCACTGGGGGAGATGGCGTAAGCTTTTCTGGCAGTTCCGATGAGGATGAGTCCGACGCCCCGGGAAGCCAGGAACTCCACCGGCCTGCCATCAGGAAGGCGGCGAACTCCCAGGATCGAGCCGGGCCAGCGCAGGCGGGGCAATGGCAGGGGGATTTCGAGATCGGAGGCCGGGCGGATCCAAAGCGCCACATCGGTGGGGATGGTTTCGATGCGCCAGCCCCATTGCAATCGGATTCGATCCCGCTCCAGCGTATAACTGGCGTTGCGCAGCGTATACAACCGATACACCAGGAGGGGCACCAGCGGCACCGCCAACAAGGCAGGGGAGAGGTACAACAAAAAGATCGGCCCCACCTGGGCGCTGGTAGCCCGCCACAGCCCCCAGACTGCCCCGGCGATCCAAAGCAGGATGGCAATCAGGTGGAAGAATAACCCGGTTCTCCAGGGCGGGTAGAAGGTGAAAGACTCGCTCACGGAATTTATTTATACCACTGATCGAGCAAAAAGGCGCACGAACCTCCCGAAGGTTCGATCGAACGATCGTTGTCTTCTCGCAGGCAACCTTCGGGAGGTTTAAAAAGAGACAAATGACTATGCAATCGGGAAATATGCCACTGTAAATTTCTCTCGCCTTCCGTTACATTGGCATGAACCGCTTGGGGTTGCATCAGCTATACAGGCATACCCGCAGCCAAGATTACTCATCATCACACGAACTATTCGACCATGTTGCCAAAAGTGTTTACTCAACTCGATCTATTCATGGATTTGAACTTAGCTCAACTTGCCAGCCTGGCGCCGTTGTTTACTTTTTGTACTTGCGGCGAAAACGATGTCATTTTCGAGCAGGGAGATCCGGCCGAATATTTGTATATCGTCCTGGAAGGCTGCGTTGCCATTTGCTTCTACCCTGACGATGGAGAACCGATCGTGGTGGCCCACATCGGAAAAGATGACGTTTTTGGGTGGTCGGCCGCTTTTGGAAGTGGAACCTATACCTCGGGGGCAATCTGCCTCGAAAAAACCAAACTGCTGTGTGTGCGCGGCGAGGACCTGAAGAAATTCTATGAAAAACATTCTGAAACGGGTATACTTATTCTAGATCGCCTGGCCAGGGTAGTAGCAAGACGGCTGAAGCGCACGCATACCCATGACCAGGTGGTTGCCATGTTGGAGCATGGACTCAAGAATGGGATCAAACCGCTTGGAGGATGAACGATGACAGGCACTGCTAACCATCAAGAAGGTTATTCTAAAGAAGAGATGCTCAAAGGTCTGGTTTCGCAAATCAGTTCCTATGTCGAACAGTACCACGGCGGTTCGGTGGATATGGTAGCCTTCGAGGGCAATCAACTCAAAGTACGCCTCGGCGGGGCCTGCATCGGCTGCCCGCTATCTCCTGCGACGCTGCAGGGCTGGGTCGCCGGAACCGTGAAGCAGTTCTTCCCAGATGTCGAAGTGGTTGGCGTGGACGACTGAAGAAGACTAAAACAACTGGTTGCAACCGGGAAGCCGCACTATGGCAGTTTCCCGCGCAGATGTAAGGGCTTTTCAGGTGATGTTGTCGCGTACCGGTCCGCTCCCAGGTACAACGCTGGTCGGACGCGGCTGACATCCAGCACGCCCTCCTCAGAGAAGGCTCGCGGCGAGAGATGCATCTTCACCACCTCGCCGACGAACAGGTCGTGGTCGCCGCAAGGGTGGCGCGCTGAAAGGAGACACTCGTAAGCCGCGTAGGCGTCCTGCAGGATCGGCGCGAGGGCATCCGGCTGCGACTCGACACCAATCGAGAGGACGGCAAATTTATCCACGTCCCGCCCGGAGTTCCTTCCCACTCTGGCGATCATCTCTGCCTTTTCGTAAGGCAGGAAGTTGACCGCGAACGCGCCTGCATCCACGATCAATTGGTAGGAGAAACGCTTGGCCGAGACCAGCACGCCGTAGAGCGGCGGCGCGAAGGAGAGCGCCGAGTGCCAGGCGCAGGCCATGGCGTTCATCCGCCCGCCGCTGCGCACGGTAAGCACTGCCGCCGCCGCCGGGTAGAAGTGATTCAGACTGGTGATCGTATCCTGGGTGATCTTATCCATTTTGCCTCCTTGATATGAAGTCATGAGTGTACTGAAAAAAACCACACGAGCAGACTACGGAACGGCATTGGGGGGCGTGCTGCGCACGCCCCCCAATGCCGCCCCGCCATCTCTTTACTGAGGTTTTTTCAGTTGACACAAGTCATTGTAAAGGAAATCCTATCATCCTGCAAGCATCGAGCGGGAAAGACTTGTCGCCGTTATCATAGCTCACAAACTCATCGCACATCCATCGGCGCGCGGATCGCTGCCGCCCCAGAGGATGCCGCTCTGCGTATCGCGAAGGATGATCTGGCCGCGGCCGAAGAGCGAACGTTCGTAACCTGCGATCACCTCACTGGGATGCCCCATATCCGCCAGGGTTTGTACTACCTTTTTGGGGATACCCTGCTCGAAGGCCACCCGGCCGCCAGCCTCGCCATCCTGGATACAGAAGCGCGGCCGGTCAAGCGCACCCTGGGGGTCGAGGTGATCGTCAATCAGCGCGCTGGCGACTTGCAAATGTCCCTGCGGCTGCATGAAACCGCCCATGACGCCGAAGCAGGCGAAAAGCTCGCCAGACGGAAGACCGGAGACCGAAGACTGGTCTGCCCCGTCCTCCGTCCCCCGTTCTCGGTCTTTTGTTATCACGGAAGGTATGATAGTGTGATACGGTCTCTTCCCCGGGGCCAGCGCGTTGGGATGATGCGGGTCGAGGCTGAAGTTGTGGCCGCGGTTTTGCAGCGTGAATCCCCAACCCTTTGGCACGATGCCGGTACCGAAGCCCATGTAATTGCTGTTGATGAAGGAGCAGGCGTTGCCCTCGCCATCCACAACAGAAAGATAGACCGTATCGGAGGAGGCGAGGGGCGAGCCGCGCTGCTGATCGAGGGTCGCGCGTTGGGGGTTGATGAGGGCGCGGCGTTGGGCGGCGTAATCTTTGGATAGGAGGTAGGAGATAGGGGCTGGAGAGAAGGCGGGATCAGCCACATACCAGCGCGTGTCGGCGAAGGCCAGGCGAAGGGCCTCGATTTGCAGGTGCAGGCGTTCGGCGGAGAGCGGGTCTGTGGCGGCGAGGTCGAAGCCCTCCAGGATATTCAGGCCTAGCAATGCGGCCAATCCCTGCCCGTTGGGCGGGCATTCCCAGATGCGGTAGCCGCGGTAGGTGGTGCTGATGGGATCATCCCAGGTAGCTTCGTGCGCGGCCAGGTCTGCGACCGTCAGGCAGCCGCCAGCTTGCGCGATCACCTCGGCGACGGCCTCGGCGATCTGGCCCTGGTAGAAAGCCGCCTTCCCGCCCTCAGCCACGGCGCGGAATGTCCGCGCCAGGCCGGGGTTGTGGAAGATCTCGCCGGCTCTTGGAGCGCGCCCGGCGACGGTCAGTTCGCCCCCATGGAGAGAATGGCTCAGTTGGCGCTTCACGCCGCGCGCCCAGAAATAGGCAGTGATGGGCGCGACTGGGAAGCCCTCTTCGGCCAGGCGGATGGCCGGCGCCAATACATCGGCGATAGTCAGCCGTCCGTGACGTTCGACCAGATCGCACCAGGCCGAGCAGGCGCCTGGCGCGGTGATGGTATAGGGGTGGTAGGGGTTGGTAATTGGATATTGGATATTGGAAAATAGACCTGCGCGTTTGACGAGATCGATAGTTAGTGATGCAGGGGCGCGGCCGGAGCCGTTGAGGGCGGTGACCTGACCGGTCTGGGCGTCGTAGTACAGGGCGAAGGCGTCGCCGCCGATGCCGGTGGAGGTCGGTTCGGTGACGTTGAGGGCCGCGGCGGCAGATACGGCGGCGTCGGCGGCGTTGCCTCCTCGGGCAAGGATCTCCAAACCGGCGGCGACCGCCAGGGGTTGGCTAGTCGCTGCCATGCCGCGCCTCCCCACCACGGGGGAGCGACGGGAAGTAAAGTTATACTCGAATTGCAAGAGAAAGCTCCTCGACCTGAACCACCCCAAAAGGAGTCGGTTCAGCCTGCTCGTGTTTTTATATCCCCCATTATACTAAAAGCTGAAGCGCAGCCAATCTGTCCCTAGGACAACCTGGCAGCTCAGGACGATGAAGATAATCAGCAGGATGAAACCGCATCCGCAGCCGAAGCAGGACGGCCCGCGCCCGAAGCCGAAACGCCTTTGCAGCCAATCGAAGACCGTGTCGAGGAGGAAGAGTTTCAACAAACCGGATAGACAACCTGGGCGATCGTTCACGTATAGCTCCTTTCTATCAAGTGTATCTCGATGTACGAATAAACGGGGGAGAAGTCGCAGCTCTGAATACCGATTTGACTCCTCCCAAACCCTCCCCGACATCGGGGAGGGCGCTGCCCCCATGTGTGCGAGACGATAGCATGAGGAGCAGCCCCCATGTGTGCAGGGCAATAGCAGGAGGAGCAGCCTCCCCCCGTGGCGGGGGGATTGAGGGGGGTGAGATGCAGACCACGCGCCGGGTTATGGAAGCAGCTCAGGGCGAAGGGAACGGATCACATCCAGCGAGTCGAGCGCCCCCTCCAGGGATAATTCGAAGATGATCGGGCCATCGAAGTTTGCCGCCACTAATCGCTCCAGGAAGCGCGCCACATCCAGGTCGCCCTGGCCGAGGGGTTGGTGGTCTTTGCCGTAGCCGATTTTCTGTTCTGGACCCTGCCAGGGGCCGTCGTGCAGGTGGACTTCCGCCAGGCGCGGCAGGCATTGCTCCAGGGCGTCGAAAAGTTCGATTTGCCCGGAGAAGCCCACCAGCACGTGACCGGTATCCAGGCACATCGAAAGGTCCAACTCATCGGCTAATTCCAGGGTCAACTCGAAGGGGAACTCGACGGTTTCGATAGCCAGCCTGCGGCTGGGAAGGCCAGTCTTGGTCAGGATAGTCTTCAAGCTTTCCCTCGCCTCGCCCTGGAATTGACGCAGGATCAGGCTTTTAGCGATCTCTGGCAATCTCATGCGGTAGAATTCGGCGGCCAGCGCGCCAGTGGCGTGCAATACGTATACTTCTGGCTCGAGCGGACGCGTAGCCCGGATGCAATCAACCAGGGCCTGCACAGAACCTTCCCGAACCGGGGTTTGCAGGGTGGAGGGTTCGAGCGACCACAAGGGAAGGTGCAGGGTGTAACTAACGCCGGTCTCTGCCTTGAGAGCAACCAGTTTTTCGATGGCCGGGGGAGAATAGGTTTGCGGCAGGAATATCGCCAGATCACCCCCCAACTCGATGGGATCGAAGCCGTTATCGATCAGGGGACGAATGAGGTTTGCATGTTCGAAGCCGGCGATGTGCGCCATCACTTCTGGGGCGGACAGGCCGGGCGGGATGAGGGCGTCGAGTTGAAAGGCATAGATGCCAAAGCGCATGTTCGCCTCCATTTTTGGCTTTGTGGTCATTTTCTATCAGCAAGTTAAATCACTACGATCGTATTTCCCTCAACCACTTCGCCGACCACCCACAAAGATTGCCCGATCTGCCTGGCGCGGCTCGACATAGACTCGACTTTGTCTGGCGCGACGGATAACAACAGCCCGCCGCTGGTCTGGGGGTCGAAGAGCAGCATTTCTTCGTATTCTTCGAGTTTGCGTTCGAAGGTGATATGGGGGCTGTAATAAAGGCGGTTATCCGATGCGCCGCCGGGGAAGATGTATTGTTGCGCGTATCGCCACGCGCCTGACGTGAAGGGGATTTTCTGCTGCTCGAAACGCATACCGACCCCCGAGGCGGAGGCCATCTCCCAGGCGTGGCCGAGCAGGCTGAAGCCTGTGATGTCGGTGGCCCCACGCACGGCGAATTCCACCGCCAGGGCGGCGGCGTTCTTGTTGAGGCGGGTCATCCAGGTGATGACTTCGTCTATGTCTTCCTGGACGGCTTTGGCCTGTTTGATGGCGGTGGTGGTCGCGCCGAAACCCAGAGGCTTGCTAAGCACCAGTATATCGCCGGGGCGAGCGCCGCCTTTGGTCATCACCTGCTCAGGGTGGACGAATCCCAGCGCGATCAGCCCATACTTAGGCTCTTTATCCTGGATGGTGTGGCCGCCAACGACAACGACGCCGGCCTGGCGCGCCTTTTCTGCGCCGCCGCGCAAGATTTCACTCAGAAACCCGGCGGGCAAATCGGGGGGAAAAGCGGCCACATTCAAGGCCAGGAAAGGCGCAGCCCCCATAGCATAGATATCCGAGAGACTGTTTGCCGCGGCGATGGCGCCGTATTCGTAGGGGGTATCTACCACCGGGGTAAAGAAGTCAGTCGTCACCACCAGGGCGCGCTTGTCATCAATGCGCCAGACCGCAGCGTCATCAGGGTCGCCCAGGCCGACCAGCAGATCGGGATATTCGCTCTCATCGAAGATGTTCTCCAGGGGGCGCAGCACCTGCGCCAGCGTTTCCGCATTCAGCTTCGATGCTCAACCGGAGCAGGATGAAAGGGTTGTCAGGCGGATCTTCTTTTCAGAAAGGGTTTCTGGGTTGAAGGGTTTCATCATATCGTGAAACGTAAAACGTGAAGCGTAAAACGTAATCAGCAATTGATTACGCTCCACGTTTTACGTTTTATTGGTCCCGTCTCTGCCTTATTCCCCAGGCGTAGTCGTTGCGCCGGGTTGACCAATATTTTGCAACTCGGGCAGCGGGAACAGGAAAGGATTGTCGCTGGGCAGCAGCATCACTTCGATGTTGGGCGTCAGCTCTTCGATATAGCGGTACTTGAGCAAATCGGGATTTTGATTGATCACAACCGCGATCAATTCCAATGCCTGCGCCTCGGCTGTCGCCTGGAGGATGCGCGCTTCAGCTTCGGCTCTGGCCTGGATCACTCTTGCCTCGGCATCGGCTTCAGCCTGGATGACCACAGCCTCGGCCTGGCCTTCGGCGCGGAAGACAGCGGAATCGGCTTCACCCTGGGCGACCTCGCGGGCCTGTTGAGCTTCCTGCTTCCTCTGCTCGACGACAAAGGCAGCCTGTTGAGCTTGCTGCTCGGCGATCTGCTTTTGCTCTACGGAGGCAGCATACTCTTCAGAGAAGGTGATGTTGCGCAGCACGAAATCCACCAGAATCAGGCCGCCTTCTTCCAGGGTATCGGCCATGGCCGTGTTCATCTGCTCGACCAGTTCCATGCGCTTGGTGCTGTAGACCTCCTCGATGCCGAATTGCGAAACTGCGTCGCGAATCACGCCGCGCGCCTGTGGTCGCACAAGGTTGTTGACGTATTGATCCTGCCATTTGATATGCACATCCACCACTTTGTCGGGGTCAATGGCAAAAATGATCGAAGCGTCAATCCTGACCACCTGCCCATCCGAGGTGCGCGCCTCCACAGAGTCATCCCCAGCAATCTGCCCCTCCTCGGCTGCGATGGACATGGTATATGTCTGCCGGGAAATCGGGTATGTGATCACGTTCTCGAAGTAGGGCACCACCCAGTTCAAGCCGGGCTGCAGGGCTTCAGGCCGCACGCCTTCCTGGATCGCCGAGATTACCACGCCGCGTTCCTGGGGCTGGATGAACACCAATCCGGCGCTGACTGTGTTCAATATCACTGCCAGCAGCAACGCCACGATCAGCCCTGTGACCAGGCTTTTGACAGGCCTTTGCCGCGAAGCGCGTAACACAGTAAAAACCAACAAGGCAATTACCGCCAGCCATGACAGGCCGGCAATCGCAGAGATAACAACCGTAACGTTCATCTTTATACTCCTTTGAATCTTCCACAATTGTACCGAACCATGATACCATGCCAGTATGCAAATTGGCAAAGGAGAAATCACCGAAATCATTCCAGAGTCCACTGTAAAAACTACATGTGGAGGATTCGGGGCGGCACATATGGGGGTGCGTCCTGCGCACGCAGCCCCATATATGCCGCCCCCTGGCTATGTTGTTTTGGGAAAACTTTTCAGTGCTTGAGTTGAGGTATAAACCCCAGATCTTCTTTGGGATATTGCTTACTGCTGCATACCATTCCTATTCGTGGATTATTTCGAACCATTATTGACGATTGAGTTCATCTCTCCATCCAGATCGTCACCGGGCCATCGTTGTGGATCTCGACCAGCATGTGAGCGCCGAATACGCCAGTCTTCGTGGGCACCCCCTCCGAGGTCAGCTTTTCAGCGAAACGCTTGACGAGCGGGTCAGCCGCCTCGGGGGTAGCCGCATCCGTAAAGGAGGGACGGCGTCCCTTGCGGGTGTCGGCGTATAGCGTAAATTGAGAGATCACCAGGGCTTCGCCATCCACATCTAGAATCGAACGATTGAGCTTCCCCTCGTCATCCTCGAAGATGCGCAGGTTGGCGACCTTATGAGTCAGATATTCGATTTGCTCCTCCCCGTCATCAGGGCTGATGCCCAATAAGATCACCAGCCCTGATTGAATTTCAGCAATGGCGCGCCCATCAACGGAAACTCGCCCGCGACTGACGCGTTGCACGACCACTCGCATTGCCAGTTCCTATGCCACTGACCACTGTCCACTGCCAACTGTTTACTGCCTGCCGCCCTTCCACTCCAGCGCTTTGAGCTTGAGCTTCATGATCTGCCCTTCGATCAGGCCATCCACCAGATCCGGGTTGACCTTGAGGCCGTGTTCGGCAAGATATTTCGTAGCCAGGTCCACCGCATAATCCTTCTTCGACATGGCCACGCCTGCGGCGGTCTCGATCGCCAGCTTCTTCGCGCCGCTCTGTTCAGCAGCCAGCACAGACATCTCGATCGCTTTATCAATCAGCGCGCTGCGTGCTTCTGGTGTATTCACCGGCGGGGCGTAGTTGGAGAATTGGGTGTTGACCTCGGATTCGATCAAAGCGGCGATCTCATCCACATCAATAGGCACACCAATGCGATCCAGATAGCGTTGAACAGCTTCGATAGCATACTGCTTCTTCTCGGCGCCGCTTTTGAGCAGCTTGGAAAAACCAGCCTGTTCGGCGGCGCTCACGGCCATCTTGACGCCTTTCTCGATCATATCCAACTGCTCTTTGGAGAGATTCTGCTTGATTTCAGCAGCTTTTTGTCGCGCCCACATGAAGGCTGCCGCCACCAGAATCGGGATAGCGATAATCAGTAGGGACTGGGCCAGTATGGCTAAAAAGTTCGTCATCGTACTTCCTGCGTCCATTGTATCCTCCTTCGATTAGAAAAATGGTCTATGGAAGGCCAATCGCCTCTTTCACTTCAGCGATGGTTTGTCCTGCAATCGCTCTGGCTCGTTTCCCGCCATCGTCGAGGACGCCCCACACATCATCGGGTTTTTCAGCCAGTTTTGCCCTCCGTGCACGGAAGGGCGCCAGGTGCTCGTTCAGGTTTTTTGCAAACATCTTCTTACAATCCACACAGCCGATGCCAGCCTTGCGGCATTCGACGTTGATGGTTTCGACTTCCTCCTCCGACGAGAATATCCTATGCATGGTGAAGACGTTGCAGACATCCGGGTTGCCAGGATCGGCGCGGCGCGCCCGCTGGGGGTCAGTGACCATTTGCATGACCCGCTGCTGTGTCTCTTGTGGAGAAGAAGCCAGTTCGATATGATTACCCAGACTCTTGCTCATCTTGTTTTCCCCGTCTATGCCCAGAACTTTGGGAACCTTGGTAGCCTTCATCTGAGGCTCGATGAGCACATTGGTGTTGTAGTGGTAGTTGAAGGAACGGACGACCTCGCGCGTGAACTCGATGTGGGGAGCCTGATCTACGCCCACGGGGACAACGATGGCCTTGTACAGAGCAATGTCGGCAGCCATCAGAACGGGATACCCCACCAGGCCATAATTGATGTTTTGGGGCTGGTAGCGGATCTTCTCTTTGAAAGTAGGCAGATCGGTCAACTTGCCCAGGGGCGTGACCATAGACAGAAAGGTGTGTAACTCAGCCACCTCCGGCACATGAGACTGGACGAAGATGATGCTGTCATCCGGGCGCAGACCGGCAGCCAGCCAGTCCAGCGCCATCTCATAGGTATTGTTTTTCAATTCTTTGGTAGTATCAACAGTGGTCAGGGCGTGAATATCAACGATGCAGTAGATGCACTCCTCGTACTCATCCTGCAAAGCGACATAGTTTTTGATCGCGCCGAGATAATTCCCCAGATGTTGACGGCCCGTGGGGCGCGCGCCGGAAAAGACGCGCCCCTTCTTTTTCTGCGATGTCATACGTTCTCCTTAGTCAATAATTTGCCCACCGCGGCGAGCACCTCGGCCGGGTCGGCGTGACGGCCGGTCTGGAGTTTGGAGTAGACCAGCTCGTCGTTCAAGCTCACCTCGAACCTACCTCCATCGGATGGGACGAGGGTGATTTCTCGAATACGACTCCTGAATTGATTCAATAGCGCGCCTGTCAGACTGACGGCTTGGGGGCCGTAGTTTCAAACATCGCAATAGACTATTCGGATGTACGCCATAGCGAGTACCTTTACACCTTAGCAATAAGATGCAGTGAGTATCAGTAGTTCACGAAAACGATCAGGAGCCCGTCCCCGGGCGACCCGCGGACGGGTCTTGGATCCTTTTTCGTGAAGTACTGAGTATATCACGGAATGCGTGTCGGCTGATATATTTTCATCATTGTAATTGCTCAGACCCCGCCCCAACCCTCCCCGACTTCGGGGAGGGAGCAACCACCCATTATAACGAAAAGTTGAGGCGGGGAGCAGCTTCCCCCCGTGGCGGGGGGACTGAGGGGGGCGCGAGGCCTGACCAGCTACGATTTCCCAACCATTCATGATAAACTATTGATAGTCAGTATTTCACAAAACCAGGATCAAAGACCCGTCATCGGGATCACGAAAAAGATCAAAAGCCCGTCCCCAGGCGACCCGAGGACGGGTCTTCGATCCAGTTTTCGTGAAGTACTGATAGTAGTCAGATCGGTTTGCACAGCCTGACCAACGCCGTTCACCAAGGAGTATGCCATGAAAAAGCCGACTCTTCTTTTCCTTGTCTCCCTGATAGCGATTCTCCTGATCTCCCTGGCGATTACCGCCCGACCTGCCCAGGCCGAGGTCTGCGGCCCCAACAACTACGAAGATGTGAAGTGGATTCGCTTCGTCAGCTTATCAGGCCGATACGGACAGGCAAGCCTCGGATGGATCAGTTTCGTTGCCAACAACCTCGACCCGGAAACAGCCACCCTGACCATCAATAGCCTGGGAGTCTACGACGTGCAGGGCGTATCCTGCACCTGCGATAATCATAAGACCTGCATCGGCTACATCACCGGACTGCCCTTCAGCGGCGATGCAGCGACATATACCGGTAAATTGACGGTTGTCTACGACGAACATACCTATACCTCTACCGCGCCAAAAATGCAGATACCTCCCTTGCCAGCCCCTTGAGATGTTCTGATGGCTACTTCTAAAGATCGAAACCGGGGCAGTCTCGGTTCGCTGCTGCAAGGTTTGGGGCGCAAGCCCAATGCGCCCAGAGCAGAGAAAGCACAGCCCCAACAAAGATATCCCTATCAACTCAGGGACTTTTTCCTCTCCCCGGCTGAAATAGTCTTCTACAAAGCTTTGTCATCCGTGGCGCCCTCGAACATTGCCATCTTCCCCAAAATCCGCCTGGCGGATGTCGTCAGCATCAACCGATCTGCGTCGCCCTATGCTAGCGAGGCGCGTTTGTATTTCAGTAAGATCATACAGAAACACATTGATTTCTTGCTCTGCCAGGCCGACACGCTAACCCCCCTGGTCGGTATCGAGTTAGAGGATTCGAGCCGTCAGGAGTCCGGGCGGACTGAACACGATGAGTTTATGGAGGGGGTTTTCGAGGCAGCCAATCTGCCCCTGGTACGCTTCCCGGCGCAAAGCAACTATGACTCTGGGGAAATCACCCGACTGCTCAGCCCTTTCTGGGAGTCGCCAACCCCGCCCAGATGCCCCAAATGCGATAAACCCATGCTGATCAGAACTGCCAAAAGCGGCGAGTACCAGGGGGTCAAGTTCTATGTCTGCCCCGATACGAAATACTGCCGCACCTACTTCCCGGTTCGATCAACCTGAATGGGGAGTAGCTACTCAGCCAAACGGAGAAATTCCCGAAAAAAGGTGTGCGCAGGGGGCGTAGCCCCCTGCGCACACCTTTTTTCGGGTAAATCCGTTCGATAGCTGAGCAGTTACAATGGGGAAACCTATGGGATGAAATGGTCAGGCATCCACCGTTTCGATCTCTTTCTTCTCCACCTTCTTCTGTTCCTTACTGGTTTGGAAGCTCAGCTCCTCGCCTCCAACATCAACAAGGATAGTCTCACCCTTGTTGAACTCACCCGCCAGCAGCTTGACCGAGAGCGGGCTTTCGACATGCTTCTGTAGAACGCGCTTCAACGGCCGGGCGCCGAAATCGGGATCGAAGCCGGTTTCGGCCAGCCACACCCGGGCCTCCTGGGTCAGCTCGACGGTGATGCCGTGTTCTTTCAGGCGTCCCTCCACTTCCTTCATTTGCAGATCTACGATCTCGGTCATCTCGTCCAGGGAGAGCGGCGAGAAGGTGATGATCTCGTCTATGCGGTTGAGGAACTCCGGGCGGAAGGTTTTCTTCAGTTCGGTCTGGATTTTGGCATGGGCCTCGCGTTCTTTGGCGTCGGTGGCGGTTCGGAGAAAACCCAAACTGCCCGAAGTGCGCACGTACTCGGTGCCCAGGTTGCTGGTCATAATCAGCACCGTGTTGCGGAAATCAACGACATGCCCCTGCCCATCGGTCAGTCGGCCATCGTCGAAGATCTGCAACAGGGCGTTCCAGACTTCGGGGTGGGCCTTCTCGATCTCGTCGAAGAGCACCACGCGGTAAGGCCGCCGCCGGACAACCTCGGTGAGTTGGCCACCCTCTTCGTAGCCGACATAGCCTGGGGGCGCGCCGAACAGGCGCGAGACGGTATGTTGCTCACGGTATTCACTCATGTCAATGCGCACAAGGGCCTCTTCATCATCGAACATGAACTCGGCCAGAGCCTTGGCTAATTCGGTCTTACCCACGCCCGAGGGGCCGATGAAAATGAAGGAGCCGATCGGCCGGCGGGGGTCCTTCAAGCCCGACCTGGCCCGGCGGATAGCGTCCGAGATAGCCGTGATGGCTTCATGCTGGCCGATGACGCGCTCGTGCAGACGCTCTTCCATGTGCAGCAGGCGTTCCGCCTCGGTCTCCAGCATCTGAGTGATCGGGATGCCCGTCCATTGAGAGACTACTTCGGCGACATCGTCCTGATCAACGATCTCGTCCAATTCGTGATCGCTCTCCCACTCTTCACGCATCTTGTGAAACTGCTCTTCGAGTCGAACGCGTTCGGTCTTCTTCTCGGCGGCGCGCTCGTAATCCCGCCCCAGGCCGGCCTGCTCTTCCTCGACCTGCAGCCGCTCGATTTCGGATTTCATGTCTTTCAAGTGCTGGGGCAGGGAATATAGGGCTACGCGCAGTTTGGCGGCGGCTTCATCAATCAGGTCAATGGCCTTGTCGGGCAGATGCCGGTCGGAGACATAACGGTTGGAGAGCTGGGCCGCGGCCACGATGGCTTCGTCGGCGATGCTGACCTTGTGATGGGCCTCGTAACGGTCGCGCAGACCTTGCAGCATCTCGATGGTGTCATCCACGCTCGGCTCTTCCACATAGACGGGAGCGAAACGCCGCTCCAGGGCGGAGTCCTTTTCGATATATTTGTGATACTCGTCCAGGGTGGTGGCGCCCACGCATTGCAGCTCGCCGCGCGCCAGGGCTGGCTTGAGCATGTTAGAGGCGTCCAGCGTCCCCACGGCCGCGCCTGCGCCGATCACGGTGTGCAGCTCGTCAATGAACAGGATGATCTCGCCCTCGGCGCGCTGGATGTCCTCGATGGCAGCCTTGAGCCGTTCCTCGAATTCGCCGCGGAAGCGCGAGCCGGCAACCATAGCCCCCAAATCCAGGGCGACCACTTTCTTGCCCGAAAGGATCTCCGGGACATCGTTAGTGGCGATCTTCTGCGCCAGTCCCTCGACGATGGCGGTCTTGCCGACGCCGGCCTCGCCAATCAGCACCGGGTTGTTCTTGGTGCGCCGGGAGAGGATCTGGATCACGCGCATGATTTCGGCATCACGCCCGATCACGGGGTCCAGCTTGCCCTCGCGGGCCATGGTGGTCAGGTCGCGGGAATATTTCTCTAATACCTTGTAGCGGGCTTCTGCTTTGGGGTCGGTGACGCGTTGTCCGCCGCGCATCTGCTGGATGGCCTCGTAGACGCGATCTTTGGTCACCCCTGCGCCATCCAACATGCGACCGGCGGGGGTGTTGCGCTCGCTCAAGATCGCCAGAAAGAGATGCTCTGTGGAGATATACTCATCTTTGAGCCGATTGGCTTCTTGATTGGCTAAATCCACAATTCGTTTGACGCGCGGCGTGATGAAGATCTGCCCCGCCCCGCCGCCGAAGATATTGGCTTTGGGCGTGGTTTTGAGCACATAGTCCAGCCGCTCGGTGAGGATGTCGGCATTGACATTGAGCATTTCCAAAAGCTGGGGGATCGCGCCCTCGGGCTGCTCGATCAACGCCAATAGGATGTGTTCCGTGTCGATCTGGTTGTGTCCGTAGCGTTGAATGATCTCCGCGGCGCGCTGAGCAACTTCCTGAGCGCGTTCTGTAAAGCGATCGAATCGCATCATAGTCGTACCTTCCTTAAAATAGTGTTTCTCCGCGTTCTCTGCGATCTCTGTGGTGAAACAACCTTTGTAACTACTCAAGCCTGTCATGCAGAGGAGCGTAGTGTGCGACGAAGCATCTCCCAGCCAAGCAGGAGAGCCCTTCCTTCGTCAGGGCAGGCTCTTCGCTACACAAAGGCTGAGCCTGCGAAGGAACGCTCCGCGTAGACTCTCTCATTATATCATTCAGTAAGTTAGAAGAGAATCAGCAGGATGTAAGAATTGTGTATGAAATGAGACCTCACAGGTTCGAGAAACCCGTGATGTCTTCAATCAAATCTCGAATGATCAGCGGCTGCCCCTTGGCCGGATCGAGTCTCAAGCTGGCGGCGCCACCTTCGCAGTGGGCGACGCACACGCCGCAGCCCATACAGGCTTCGTAATCCACCATGGCGAAATCATTACCCAGGCTGATGGCCTCGAACTGGCAGAATTTCTCACAGTTGCCGCACTGGATGCACAAATCCTCATCAACGACACAGACATACCCCGAGGAGCAGATCATCGGGTCACCGCCGCGGCTGATTTGCATTGCCCCGCAGCAGCAGGCGCAGCAATTGCAGATGGCGTAGAAGCGCCCCAACATGGCATCCTTGAAGAAGGCATGCGAAACATGCCCGCGCCCTTGCTCGGCTTCGAGGATATCTACCGCCTCGTCTGAGGCGATCCAGCGCGAGCGGTCGGGATGGTGTTCGGCGACAACGCTGGCAAAAGGCTCCCCAACGATCAGACAGACATCCAGAGGCAGGCAGGGATCAGGCCGGGACGAGCGGCAGGGACATTCCAGGGCGATGATGTGGTCGGGGTTCTTCAGTATGATGTCGCGAGCATGCTCATAGGGCACTATGTGTTCCAGGTCACGCAATTCGATATCTTCCCTCACGTTGACCAGTTGAGTGGCGGCTTCCAGAGGCACAACCTTACCGTGATAGCCAGGGGCGATTTTGGCCTCGCCGCCCCGTTCAGGTTTGATGCTGACCAGGCGGCGCAATGGCTTCAGCAAGCGTTTCAGGGGATGCTCTCCGGTGCCCATGCCGATGTAGAAATACGGCCAATGCAGGTACACGAAGGCATGTAGTCGATCGTAGAAAGAGAAATCCGCCGCCCGCCGGGCTTCTCGCATAAAGGCCCGGGTGGATGGCAGCAGCATTCCCAGGATAGGTTTTTGTGGCATGGCGTTTCCTCCTATGCTCGATGACTAGCCGCCCGGCAACGCTCACAACTCGACCGATTGCACAATAACGCCAGGGGGTTTCTATGGATCAGTTCGACAACGGTTTTGATCAGCATCGGGAGCAGGGTGCATTGCATGAGCGCAGCGCCGATCTGTGACTTGATTGTATGATTTTCTATTTCAGAAGCGATCGCATTGAAGCCATAGGAACAGCCCGGCCAGCGGGGACATTCCAGGACTCCCTTTGGGGTGAGCGCCCACCTGATGAATTGCTTACGCCCGGCGAGCTGCTCTCCATAATGGATGCTGGTGTTGGCGGTGTGATCCACACCAAGGAGTAGGATAACGCCCCGGGATTCAGCCAACACGCGTACAGGCGCGAAAGGTTCCGCCAGGGTTTGAGCGATGATGGCGTTTTCAGCATCCACCCCCGAAAAGGAATAGATCGGATGTTGCGACCGCTGCGCCTGGGGGTGCTGGCGCAAAGTCTCCGCGACGATCCCCATCAGCGGGTCGGCGGGCATGTCCTCGGTATAGAATTCTGCCAGACGATTCGCGTCCGAATTACTGCCATAGGTGATGCCGTTATCGGGCGGGCCACTCTCGGGGGTGATCATCGTCTTGTAAGTGAAGGTCGGCATGATCAGGCCATTGGTCACGCTCAACAGCGCTCCCACGACAGTCTGCGCCCCGCCCTGCACATCCCCGAAGGCGGAAAGCGAGACATGGGCGATAGCGGGTTGTGTACCGTCTAACCCCAGTTCTCGCAGCGCATTGACCAATTCCCGATAGGTTATCATTTTCAAACGATCTACCGGCCCCGCCAATACGGGTCGCGCTTCTCGACAAAAGCAGCCATGCCCTCTTTTTGATCCTCGGTGGCGAACAGGAAGTTGAAAGCTCTGCGCTCAGCGGCCAAGCCTTCACTGAGGGAAGTCTCGAAGGCCAGGTTGACGGCCTCCTTGCCTAACCGGATCGCGATGGGCGCGCGCCCGGCGACCTCGGCCGCCAGCGTCAACGCCTCTTCCAGGTAACGCTCCACCGGCGCGACGCGGTTGACCAGGCCATGGGCCAGCGCTTCTGCTGCGCTCAAGACGCGATTGTTGAGCACCATCTCCATGGCCAGGGCTTTGCCGACGGCCCTGGCAAGCCGTTGGGTGCCCCCCGCCCCAGGGATCACGCCGATATTGATCTCGGGCTGGCCGAATCTGGCCGTCTCCGAGGCAACGATCATGTCGCAGGAGAGCGCCAGTTCGCTGCCGCCCCCCAAGGCCCAGCCGGATACCGCTGCGATGACCGGTTTCTTGATCCCACGGATACGGTCGAAGGTGGGGATGAAATCGCTCTCGAGCATCTCCACAGCTGAAGCTCCGGCCATCTCTTTGATGTCTGCGCCGGCGGCAAAGGCTGTATCGTTCCCCGTGATGACCAGGGCGCCAATCGTCTCGTCGGCGTCGAAGGTCTCCAAAGCGACGGCGAGTTCCTTCAACAGGAGGCTGTTCAGGGCGTTGAGCGCCTTGGGCCGGTTGAGTCGGATCAGCCCAACTCGCCCATGGATTTCGACCTGGATGGTCTCGTATGGCATTGTTTTTCTCCTTGGAGTGACGGCGGACTACCGACCACTGACTACAGACCGTTGTCTGTTATCATCGGTCAGCCATCTGCCGTCATTGACTTATGGCGATAATTTTTCCAATAATGATCTCAGCTTCTAGGCTACACATATACAGTACTGCTTCGACGACCTCCTTAGCCGGCTCGATTATTTCTGACGGCAACCCCACTGCACCTGAGGAGATCGCGTTGACACGAATATTATAAGCGGAAAATTCAGCGGCCAATTCCAATGTCAGGCCGATCAGCCCCATACGGCTGGATTTAAGAGCGGCATACCCCTCGCCGCCCGATAGCAGGTTGACGATGACTCCCTCGCCAGCCTCTTTCATCACGCGCCCCGCGGATTGGGCCAGCAGAAACGGCCCGGTCAGGTTGACGTCTATCGTCCGGCGCCAGTCCCATTCATCCAGATCGAGCAGCGCCTTATGGGGGTCAACATGGGCGTTGTTGATCAGGATGTCGAGCCTGCCCCAGTCTTCCAGAATCTCATCGAGCATGGCCTGAACGGGCATTTTCTTAGAGACTGTTTTAAAAGTCGCCAGAAACCACAGATAAACACAGATGAACACCGATTTTCTTGATGAACAGCCGTCTTTTATCGCCGAAATCCCTTTTATCTGTGTTCATCTGTGGCCGATTTGAGTTTTAAAACACTCTCTTAGAGATATCGGCCACATAATCCCTGGCGCGCCCGCCTGCCTGCGTGATGCGTCGGAGGGTCTCGTCTAGGTTGATGGGGGTGATGTCATTGGCGGCGACGATCGCTCCCTGGGCGGCAAAGGCTTCGGCCAGGGCGCACCCGCTTCCACGCCCGGCGCCGGTGATGAGTACAACCTGATCTGTGAATTCGCTCATACTCTCTCCCAGAAGACCACAGACCGCAGTCCGTTGTCTGCGGTCAGTCGCTGGCAGTTTATTTCTCTATGCACCCTGGTATCTCACCAGCATTCTCATTCGCATTCACCGCCAACCCCAGATACGGCGATGGATCCAACGTGTTCTGGATTTTCAACTCGTTGCGAAAATAGCCCTGCCCATCATCCAGCACAATCGAAAAGTGCAGGTGCACGCCGGTGGGATTGTTGGTGTCGCCAGAATAATTGCCCTGATAGCCAAGCAGCGCGCCGGCTTCTACGTAGACCTCGCTCGCGCCCGGTGGAAAAGCCTCATGGATATAAGATGCTCCCTCCCGGTCTGCCAGATGAGTGTAGTAAGTCCAGATTTGGCGTGAGGGATTCAAGGGATCGCTGGGGATGCGAATAATCAGCGAAGATTTCCATTCCGGCAGGCGCGTCAGGTAGCCCGGATAGGCCGCGTAGACCGGGGTCGCACCCGACTCCCCGCCCCCGAAGATATCGAGTCCCTGGTGGCGGTGTCCGGGACGAAAAGAATCATCCCAAAGAAAACCGATATACCCCGAGGTAGGCATCTGGAATGGCGCTTCTCCACAACGTTCGCCAGCGGCGATCGCCCACTCCGAATGAGAGGCAGCATCCCTGAGCCAGGCGAATAAACGCGTTGTCCGTTCCCCGCTGCGCTGGTACCAGCGATAAGCGAAATATCCGCAGATAATGCCAATCATGAATACAACTGATAAAAAAATCCGTAGATAACGATTTTGGGGTTGGGTCATGGCTGGGGACGCATCTCGACGATCTGCGCTTGTGTGATTGTCAGGATCGCCTGGGGATCGAGGCGCACCAGCGTAGTATGCGCGCCGCCCCCCGCATAGACCTCGCGGTGTTCGAGCACTTGCGGGGCGATCAGGGTCCGAATGGGCTGCGGGTGACCGAAAGGCGGCACGGTCCCCACGGGATAGCCGGTGGTCTCCAGAACGATCTCGGCATTAGCCAGCCGGACGCGCTTGCGGCCAACGCCGTATAGCGCGGCGATGCTCCTGCTCTCGATCAGTTGGGTCCCGCAGGTGATCGCCAGAACCCGTTCGTCATTCACGGCAAAAAGCACCGATTTGACGATCTGGTCGGGGCTCGTACCCACGGCTCGAGCAGCGGTTTCCACAGTGGGCGTTGGCTCATCGAGGGTGATCAGCTCGCCCTCGATGCCGTGTCGTTCCATGAAGCGTAGTAGATCATTGGGAGTCAGCATCAGCTTTGCCCTGCCTGTATTTGCGAAGGTTTTCGATATCGTCTTCTCTGTGTTCGGCGGTCAACAGAGTCACCTGTCCGCCGGTGATTCGCTGCAAAATGCCCCCGGCGAGTCGTCCTTGAGGGGAGATCAGCGCGGATCGCAGCGCCTCCTGGGTTTCGAAGAACAACTCATGGATCAGTCGGATATCCTGGTCGCCGAACAGGGTTGCATTAACGCGTATGGCGGCTTCGCGGATAAGCCCCGGCATCTCCTCCGCATGATGAAGGAATTCAGGCCATCCCTCGTTGAATCCTCGAGAGTCTGCCGCCGCGCCGACGAGAAGAATCAGTTTGTGCATGGGGATAATTATACACGTCTCGATGGATTGTGATACCATTGGGCCAGATCACGAGTCCCGGGAGCTAGCCATGTCAATTTTCGAATCCCCTATTCTCCAATCCATCTTAGATCAGCCGGTCGTTTCCCGTATCCGGCGAAACCATGGTCTCGAGCACGCCGCCTTGCATATCCTGGCCGAAAAGCGGCCGGGGCGCACGATGGGCGGACATTCCGGCCCGACCGGTTTCTGGTTGGTCGGAAACCTCCCCACCGAGGAGGTCCAGGAAGCTGTTTACGAAGCCTTGCGACGTCTGCGGACGGGGGAACGCCATCTGGCAGTGCACCCGGGCTGCGGGACGAATTTTGCCACTGCCGGCGCCATGGCTGGCCTGGCCGGTGTGATGGGCATGTGGGGCGTCGGCGCTCGCAAACGCGATAAGCTGGAGCGCCTGCCCCTGGTAGCGACCCTGGCAACCCTGGCGTTGATCCTGTCTCAACCTTTTGGGATGACTCTGCAAAAATACATCACCACGAGCGGAGACCCGGGGGAACTGGAGATCGTCGAGATTCTGCCGACAAAGCGGGGCCGGGTGAAGGCTCATCGCGTCGTGACCCGGGGGTGATCATGGCCGAAAAGCCGGTTGTCTACATCCTTCACGGAGATGACGAGTACGCCATCGCCCAATTCATCTCCAGCATGGAAGCAAAAGTAGGCGACCCTGCTATCGCGGGGATGAATATCACGCATTTCCCGAAAGGCGCTCTTCCGCTCGATGAAATTACCCTGGTTGTGCAATCCATGCCTTTCCTGGCCGAGCGCCGCCTGGTAGTTCTCCACGATCCGCTCACCGGCATGCAGAGCGCCACGGTTCGCGAACAGTTCAAATCACTTTTAGAAAAAATTCCCCCCACAACCGCATTGGTGATCGCCGTCAACAGGCCGCTGGTCCCACACCGGGAAAGAGGCAAAGGCAATCAGCACTGGCTTCAAACATGGGCTATTGGGCAGGCTGGCCGCGTCTTCGAGAAAGAATTCTTCCTTGCCCGCGGCCCCGATCTGGCGCGTTGGATCCAGAAAAAGGCGATAGAGGAAAATGGGGAAATCACCCCTGAAGCCGCCGCCCTGTTAGCCAGCCTGGTAGACGAAGATCCGCGCCTCGCCGCCCAAGAGATCAGCAAGTTGGTGGCTTACGTCAACTACAGCCGCCCGGTGGAGCCGGATGACGTGGAGCACCTGGTGGCCTATGTTGGCAGTGGAGATGTTTTCGCCATGGTGGATGCCCTGGGCGAGGGAAATGGGCAGAAAGCCCTGCGCATGCTGCACCAGCTTCTGGAGGATGATGACCCCCTGCGCCTCTTCGGGATGATCGTTCGCCAGTTTCGTCTGCTGCTGCTGACCCGCGAACTGTCGAGTCTGGGGTACAGGGAAAACGACATCGCCCGCGAGTTGAAAACCTACCCCTTCGTAGTGCGCAAACTCATCCCCCAAACACGCAACTTCTCCATCGAAAGCCTGGAAGAGATCTACCGCCGCCTGTTGGATCTCGATGAAGCCATCAAGACCGGCCAGGTCGAGGGGGATGTTGCATTGGATACGCTGGTCACTGCGCTAACGGTTTAAAGCGCAAGACCCCAGGCGGGTTCGAGAAGCTCCAATTGGAGTGAGGAGGAAACCCCGGGGTCTTGCTCTTCGAAGATGTGGAAAATCACCAGGCTGGGCAGGCCTATTGGTGATTGACTCCCAACCAGAAATGATTCGGCAAGAGCGACTTGGACGCCCGCAGTTCGACCCCTGCAGTTTTGTGGTGCTTGCCGTTTTGGGGGTTGGATTCCTCTTTGGGCTTTTTCCCGTTGATCGCTAACATCGAGGGATGCACGAAGCACAGGTTAGGGAATTGGCCGTATTTCTTCTGATAGTAACTGGCCGCCCGCTTGACCTTGGTATCCAGATCGGCGCTCTTGTCGTTATCGAACCATAACATGCCTACGTCCATGGCGAACCTCCCGAAAATCATCGAGCGATAACTAGAACTTGCGTTCTAATTATCGCTCGAATTCGCGTTTTCGTCAAGGGTTACGAGCCGGCGGGTTTACCCATAAACCTTGTTCGTAAAACTACTCTGCTTGCTCGCGGCGCTGGCCTTCCAGGGCGATAGCCCTCGCGGTGTTGGGAAGCACTACATCAAACCAAGATTGCATTGGGTATATTTACATCGCTATTTGATCCGTCTAATTCTATGACCTTTGGCTTCAACGACTACAAATGCTTTTGCCAATTCATCCACTGGATATTTCGAAAGCACTTTCTTGAGTTCCGTATGTACTTCCTCGAAAGTTGAAGGTAACATACGAAGATATATTACGCCCGCCCCTGCACCTTGTACAAATACCAAATTCCCATAATCTCGGTCGCGGGTTACAAATATGCGCTCTAATTTTTGCACCTCCTCCAATAGCACTTTATCGTCCGCACGTGAAAGCCCTATATCCGCCGCCAATAACTGCCAGTTCGCTGAAATTAAAATGACTTTCTTGAATTTCGGCTAAAAAAGCCGGTTTTACTGCCAATTTTTCCTAAACGCGCCAAGAATCACCACGCATTTTTTAGAGTTCGACAAGTTTTATGAAATTGCCAAAAGGCACCCCCCAAATATGGTGTTGATGGAGTTTGGCATCCCATATTTGGCGGATAAATAATTCAAGATTTCAAAAAATTTTCAGCGAATGGACAGCAATAATACATCATATCCTAGACTGCCAAGAAAGCGCGCTGTTATTGCGTATACGTCTTGGTCAAGTAAAAACTTCATGCCGCAACTGCCGCGATATGAATATCTTCAGCCGCTACTAATGCAATTGCATATCGTATACACGCACGAATATCTTCTACTACCAAATCGGGGTAGTAGGTATTTATTATTTCGTCAAATGTAATACCTTCATCAAGGAGTTCAAGAATACTCTGTACGGTAATACGCGTCCCTTTAATGCATGGTTTCCCAAAATGAATTCTGGGATTAACTGTTATTCGTTCCATTTGTACACCTCATCAATTTTGAAATATATTTTTGTGCTGCTTGAACGTGACTTGCGATTATCTCAACCAACAACTTATTCACCCAAATATTTCTCTATCTCACCCAAAACCTGATTGATGGATGGTTGATCGGTAGGCGCTATCTTTTCTTCTCCAATGTGTTTATGATGCGGAAAAGTTATTACATCGGGATGATGAGGAGCATTATCATATCGAAATACACATTGGTCATTACGAATATAGGAATACGAGTAAACGATTCGTACAGGATACCCCAATTCTGTATTTACAGTCTCATGGATGCTCAGAAAAGAATCATCCCAAAAATGGACACGGCATCGAAGAATTCCATTGAAATCGTCTGATTCCAAAACTTCGATTACCTCAACAGATGCTATCGAAGCGTATTGCTCTAAACTGCGTTCGATTGACTCAAAGTAATCCGCAACATTCATGGCGCTGATGCTGACGAAAACATAAGTTGTCGAATCGGAAGCGATGTAAGATACAAGTGATATAACCCTGCCCAAGTCAACCAGGCATCATCATCGCCCATTTCTCCTTCTTGATAGCGTCTATAGAATTCAATCGTAGAATACCCGTATTTTGACTCTAAATCGGATAATCGCTGACTAAGTTCTTGAAATGATAACCGTCTCGGCTCAAATGACATAATTTACTCCTGCCATGAAAACCCCTTTTCAAAAAGCCAGTTTGACACAGCTCATTGCTTTAGTGGTCAATCGCAACTTTGGTTTTCACATAAACAATTATACCCGAAAGAACACCTTGGTTTATCAATGTTTCGGCTTTGACAACTGAAAGCATCGCGGTAGGACTTCCAGTTACCCAACAGCCCCCGCACAGATCCCGGCGTGCGGAATTACCGCACGGGCTTTGTCAATTAGCGGACGTAATCGTACCAGCAATTTGCGGCAAAAGTACGCCGGTGATTTGCGGCCAGAATGTACCACTTGCGAACAGAAAAACACAGACCAAGCAAGTAGGCCAACGCCTGAGGTGGTTTGACCACCTCGAAATCCACCACCGGAACGGCAATCACAACGACAACGCTATCGCCAATCTCGAAGTGGTACATTTTGGCCGAAATCTGGTGGAGCATTCTGGGTGAAATCTACTGGTACATCGTTGCCGAAATTACCTGGTACATTTACGTGCGCGAATTGACAGCGAAAGTCTCACGTCCGGTTCGGGAGTGGCGGCGGGGTGGGCAACCGCCCCGCCGACCATAATTAGCCACCGCTTTGTATTTCGCTGGCAGTATGAAATAGATAAAGAACTGCTATTCGTCAGTTTCATCCATCCAGGACGTTCTTGGCATCCAGAAATTCTACTGGCTCTTCGTCTTTTCCATGCTCCCACATAAGAGAGAAAAACCAAATATTACTTTCTCCAATAAATCCGCCGGGGTGAATTTCATCTTGGAGTCCAGCGGAGGATCTGATCTTTGCGGGTTGTACTCTGCTTGCCAACCAAAAACTTCACCTCGCCATTCTTTTCCTGTGGCATGTAATTGGTATGCGAACTCCCTAACTTCATCAAGGTCAGGAATGATTACCGGTACAACTGGCATATAATCATCGGCCATTGTGATTTTTACTTTAGCTGTTATCACGTTTCGCTTGCTCCAGATACCATGCGCTTAAAATATCATTTTGATACTCGTCCAATATTTTCTCAATCACATTCAACTCATGATCTCGAAATCTTCCGGGTCTTGCTACTGCGATAGGTGAAACCCAGTACTTTGCTTCTTTGCCGCTTTTACCAACATGGACATGTGGCTGTTCATCAAGATCAACTTGATAGAACCAAAAACGGTATCCCTTTATGCGTAATACAACTGGCATCCTTGTTCCTTGTTTGTCAACGGCTACTTTGTTTATTATAGCATCACTATCGAGGACGAAGTGCGTGCTGAATCAATTTTTGTTGTTTTGATTTTTTGGACATCATACCATCCACCATCATGCCGTTGACGAAAAATGCCGCCTCTTCCCCAACCCTACCCATCTTTGCACAATGTAGCGATGGCAATCGCCTTATCAGGCCTTCTCCCAAAAGCTGATACTCTCGATATGGTATGTCTGCGGGAAGAGATCGAAGGGGGTGATGTCTCGAAGGGAATATCCCCCGTCCGTCAGGCGTCTGGCGTCG
>Ga0194126_10000533_pt1 | contig 63740 bp, 57 predicted proteins | sample TA2KigC150mmetaG_FD_148641 | JGI IMG/M metagenome (GOLD analysis project Ga0194126, IMG submission 148641) | Freshwater microbial communities from Lake Tanganyika, Tanzania - TA2015035 Kigoma Deep Cast 150m | ecosystem: Environmental > Aquatic > Freshwater > Lake | place: Tanzania: Lake...
CCTGCAATAGCTCCAAGGCATCCTCCTGATCCAGCGAAGCCAGCACCTGCCTGCCTGCCGACCTGACGTTCCGACTTGCAGCCGACGACCATCTCCGGTACTTTCTCACAGCGGTTCTCCTTTCATAACATTCAAACAACCCAGATGCTACCATCCGGGCAGGGGAACCGCTACTGATTTTCAACTAAGACAGGGACATCCTCTGCTTTGACCCGCAGCCGGTCTCGTGCGCAAGTCCTGTCCCTGCGGAGTCACCAATTCGATGGACTCCTCACCCCGACCCTCTCCTCGGGTAGGAGAGGGAGAGGGAGAGGGAGAAGGAGAGGCCCTGATTGCCATCTACATGTAGTGGTATACCGCTCTCGGACCACAGTTCTGCCGGGGAGTGGGCGGCCCACAGGCTGCCTGGGGAGTGGCATCAGCCCATAGGAGAAGTCAAAAGTCAAAAGGTAGAAGTCAAAAGCCAACGCAAGGAACATCGAACCGAACATCGCCGAGAGCAACAACTTGAGCAACTACTGGCAGAACTTCGTGAGCAACGCGCGGAGCAGCGAAGGATAGAGGTTGAGATTGAGGTCGAGATGGAGCGAACTACACACGTGCCGACGCAACAGACTACGCGGCTGAAGACACTTCTGGACGTACTTCCCGACGTACTTCGCGCTGTGCTTCGAGAGACCCAGCCGCGGGTCCGCCGCGTGGTTCAATTCGCCGGGAATCAGTTCCAGGGACAGGTTGAGGTTAAGGTTGAGAATGGGAAAGAGGGCGAGGTACGGGTTGGCGGGTTGCGGGCCTCGGCTCTAAGTGGCTCGCCGCCAAGATGTTGACCTGCCGGCCCGCATGCCTTGACTATTGTGGCTTTCTGGCTTAGAATCCCCGCCACCATGCCCAGTCTATCCGTCAACATAGATCACGTCGCGACGCTGCGCCAGGCACGACTCGAGTCGTTTCCTGACCCGGTACAGGCGGCAGCTGCCGTGGAGCTGGGAGGGGCCGACGGTATCACAGTTCATCTTCGTCAGGACCGCAGGCACATCACCGACCGTGACGTCGAGTTGTTGCGCGCGACGGTGAAGACCGAACTCACCGTGGAGATGGCGGCTGTCGATGATCTGGTTCGGCTGATGGTCCGGGTCAGGCCTGACCAGGTGACGTTGGTCCCGGAACTGAAGACGGAGATAACGACCACGAGCGGCATTGACCTGTTGAAGGAGCGGAGCAGGCTGGAGCCGGTAGTGAAACGGCTGAAGAAGGCAGGAATACGGGTCAGCACCTTCATCGAGCCGGACACCGCCCAAGTCGAGGCAGCCGGCCGGATCGGGGCAGAAGTGGTCGAGCTGAACACTGACCGTTACAGCCGGGGCTGGTCGCGCGGCCCGCGGCTGCTGGAAGAACTCACGACCGCCGGCCGGGTTGCCGAAAAGGCGGGCCTGCTGGTTCACGTGGGGCACGGTCTTGGTTATCGAAACGTTGTGCCGGTTCTGGGGAATCGGATTGCCGCCGGTTACAGCATCGGGTTCGCGATAGTGGCGAGGGCGATCTACACCGGATTGCAGGACGCGGTTGCGGAAATGAAGCGGATCATGGAGGTTCACTCTTGAAGGGAATAAGAGTCAAGTTTATCGGGCTTCTAGTCGTCGTAGCTCTGAGTATCTGGGCCCTGTACCCGACGTACCGTCTGTATTCGGCTATACCAAAGCAGGAGAAAGCGCTCAACGAGCGGCTCGCCCGGGCGACGAACAAGGACGACAGCGGCCGGGTCGCACTCGAGATCGCCGAACTCCAGAATGTGAAGGCGAGCGTCCACAAGCGCTCGCTCAATCTGGGGCTGGACATAGTTGGCGGCATGCATCTGACCCTGGAGGTCGATAAGAGTAAGCTGTCGGCCGAGGATGCCAAGGACGCGGGCGACCGTGCGCTTGAGGTCATCCGGAACCGTGTTGATGAATTCGGTGTGTTCGAGCCGGTCATTCAGAAGGTCGGCCGGGATCGCATACTCGTCCAGCTTCCCGGCGTGGACCGCGAACGGGCAAAGAACCTGATCGGTCAGACCGCGCAGCTCAAGTTCCAGCTCGTCCAGGAAGAACGCGCGACCTATGACGCGCTGAAAGTGGTGGACGAGAAGACGAAAGCCGGGTCCGGTGCCGATACCGGAAAGGCCGCCAAGGCCGAAGCAGCTCCGGCCGTCAAGGCGGATACTTCGGTGCTACAGGCGATGCTCGACACGACCGGCAAGGACACCGGCTTGGCTGCTGCCGGCGAGATCGAAGAGGGAGCTCTCCTGAGCTACGTTCGAACCACGGGCGGCGATTTCAGCGTTGATGAACGCGACTATGCGGAGTTCAAGATGCTCCTGGAACGCGCCCGGCCGTACTGGCCGGAAGGATACGAGTTCCTCTTTGGGCCGTCCGAGCCGGTAGAAGGCAGCCCAGTGCGCCGTCTGTACATGCTCAAGGCCGAACCGGAGATGCTGGGTTCCGCCATCAAGGATGCCAGGCCGGCTCCTTACCAGGGTTCGGAGCCGGGACTGTCGAATACCTGGATTGTCAATCTTTCGCTCGGACGCAAGGACGCGGGAGTGTTCGCGCAGGTCACGGGCCGCAACATCGGGCGCCGGCTGGCAATCGTGCTCGACAATGTCGTGAAGTCCGCGCCGGTAATCCAGTCACGGATCCCGGATGGCAACGCCATGATTACCACCAATGATGTCAATCCTGACGAATCGCGTGACTTGGCGATTGTCCTGCGGTCCGGTGCGCTGCCGGCGCCGGTACGGATCGTCGAGGAGCGCTCGGTAGGCGCTTCGCTTGGCAGCGACTCGATTCGGCGCGGTATCCTGGCTGCCGTCGTCGGTTCGCTGGCGGTGGTCCTGTTCATGATCATCTACTACTCGGTGGGCGGAGTGCTGGCGGTGATCGCGCTGGCGCTTAACATCTTCTTTCTGCTCGCGGTTCTGGCCGGCCTGCGGGCAACCCTGACTCTGCCGGGACTGGCCGGTATCGCTCTGACCATCGGCATGGCCGTGGACGCGAACGTGCTGGTGTTCGAACGAATACGAGAGGAGATGCGGGCGGGCAAGACCAACCTTGCCGCGGTCGATACCGGTTACGCGCGGGCGTTCGTCACCATCATCGACTCCAACGCGACTACCATCATAACCGCCATCGCGCTCTACTTCGTCGGCACGGGCGCCATTCGAGGGTTCGCCATAACGCTGACCGCCGGTTTGATCATCAACGTACTGACAGCAGTATTCGTTACGAGATGGATATTCGACTGGTGGCTGAGCCGCTTCCACGTCAACAAACTGAGGGTTTAACACATGAGACTGATACCTGAAACTCACATCGACTTTGCCGGCAAGCGGGGGCTCTTCTTCGGACTCACCGGAGTCCTGCTGTTGATCAGCATCGGCAGCCTCGTGTTCCGCGGCTTCAAGTACGGCGTAGACTTCACCGGCGGCAGCCTGCTGCAGATCCGGTTCGAGAAGCGGGTCTCGGTCGAAGCGATGCGGTCGGCGTTGAGCGCCGTCGGTGAGGGCGGCGCGACCATCCAGCAGGACGAACGCGGTGACTTCTTTGTCCGGGTGAAGCCGAAAGACTTCGGCGGGCAGGAGACCTTCAGTTCGGTTCTCGGCCGGCAGTTGTCAGCGGCGTTCTCCGACAACCCGTTCGAAGTCCTGCGCGAGGAGACGGTCGGCCCGCAGGTCTCCAGGGAACTGCAGGGCAAGGTGCTGCTGGCGCTGGCCATCGGCCTGATCGGCATACTCATCTACGTCAGCTTCCGGTTCAACTTTCAGTTCGGCGTCGCCGCGGTGATGTCGCTGGTCTTCGTGACCGTCATCGAACTCTGCTTCCTGTCGCTGACCGGCATGGAGATAACGATGACGGTCATTGCGGCTCTACTCACGGTCATCGGCTACGCGGTCAACGATTCGATCGTCGTGTCCGACCGTATCCGTGAGGACGTGCGCAAGATCCGCAAGGAGACGTTCCTCCAGATTGTGAACCGGGCTCTGAACGAGACATTGAGCCGCACCGTCATCACCGGGCTTTCCGTGTTCTTCGTCCTGATTGCGCTCCTCCTCCTTGGCGCTGCCAGCATCAGAGATTTCGCCGCCATCATGCTGGTCGGTATGGTGATGGGTACCTACTCGTCGATCTTCGTGGTGGCGAACGCGGTGGTCGAGTGGGAGCAGAAGTTCCCGAGCAAGCGCCGCCGCTAGGGCGGACGCGCTTCTTCCTGGAGGCGCTGGTCGGCAGCGGCCTCTTCACCGGCTACTTCCCGATTGCGCCGGCAACAGCGACGAGCTTGTTCGTGCTGTTGCCGGCCTTCTTTCTGGCAAGATTGCCCGTCTGGAACGCCGCGACCGCTGTCCTACTTTTCTTCGTGGGCGTACCGATTGCCACGGACCTCGAACGAGTCTGGGGCAAGGACCCGCATCGGGTCACGATTGACGAGGTCGTCGGGACCCTCGTGACCTTCTTTCTCAACCCTGTGTCGTTGTGGGGCTTGGGCGTCGGGTTCCTGCTTTGGCGGTTCTTCGATATCGTCAAGCTGCCCTTCATTGACAAGTCCCAGCGTCTGCCGGGCGGCTGGGGCATCATGATGGACGACGTGCTCGCCGGGATCTGCGCTAATCTTGTACTGCGACTCGTCCTCCTTCTCTTGCCGGTCCTGAGGTATCACTGATGTCGATCCCGAGGGCAACAAGGGTCGAGCGGCTTGTTGGCCGGCTGCTCAAGAAGACAGGTTTGACCCTGTCCGTTGCCGAGTCCTGTACGGGCGGTCTGATTGGTGACCGGCTGACAGATGTTCCGGGGAGTTCCGAGTACTTCGTCGGCGGTGTGATTGCCTACTCGAACGAAGTCAAGACGAGAGTCCTCGGCGTGAGAGAGCCGACTCTCACGAAGTGGGGGGCGGTCAGCGAACCGACCGTCAGAGAAATGGCGGCAGGGGTTCGCCGGAAGTTCGCAACCCAGGTCGGCGTTGCGGTCAGCGGAATCGCCGGTCCGGGCGGCGGGACTGGGGCGAAGCCGGTCGGGCTCGTTTACATCTGTGTGACGACCGCAGAACGAGTGATGGTCGAGCGCCACCTGTTCCGAGGAGGTCGCAGGTCAGTGAAGGAGCAGTCGGCTGAAGCCGCGCTGTGGCTCTGCCACCGGGTGCTGGGGGAAATCTCCTGAGCGAGGCGATCCGCTCCTTCGTGGCACTCAGCATTTCCGAGGGCGCGCGGCGTCAGATTGCCGACCTGCTGGTTAGTCTCCAGCGCCAGCAGGGCCCGGTCGTGCGCTGGGTCAGGCCGGAACTGATGCATCTGACGCTGGCATTCCTCGGGGAAGTGCCTCAGGAGTTCCTTGATGCTGCGACTGCCCGGCTTTCCGCGGTTGCGCGTCAGCACAGTTCAATCACTGCACAGTTGAGAGGGCTCGGAGCGTTTCCGAGTTCGTCGCGGGCTCGGGTCGTCTGGATTGGCACAGAGCAGGGCAGGCGAGAAGTCTGCAATCTGCAGGCAGAAGTTGTCCGAGCGCTGACCTCAGTTGGCTACCAGCCCGAGCGGCGGCCGTTCAGTCCGCACCTGACCATCGGCCGTCTGCGTACGCCCGATGATGTGAGCAAGGCTGCCGCCGTTCGGTTCGAATCCGAGCCGTTCGTGATCGACCGCTTTGTCCTCATGCGCAGCGTGCTTGGGCCGGCCGGGCCGGCCTACTCGGTCCTCGCCGAGTTCCCGCTTGCCGTCCAGACGACTTGCCGTCCAGACGACTTGACATCGGCATAGTCCTTGCCATCATAATGAGTGGACTGTGCGAGCCATGAACTAACCGGGAGGTCCTCGTGTTTCAACTAACGCCGGCAGTCTGGATAATCGCGGGCCTGATTCTGGCTGCCCTGGAGATGGTCGTGCCGGGGTTTGTCATTATCTGGTTCGGCGTCGCCGGCGTCATCACCGGCATCTTGGCGATATTCGTGTATAACTCTTACATCCAGTTCGGGGTCTTTGTCGTTCTGTCGAGCTTGATGGTCGTCTTCTCGCAGCGGATTGCGCGGAGGATCACTCATGCCGAACCAGAGCCGGTCGGCGCCAACCGGTGGGTGGGCATGGGCGGCCGGGTGATTGCCGACATCCGGCCACCCGAACTGGGTCGCGTGAAGGTGCGCGGCGAAGAGTGGCGGGCAACGGCGCAGTGCGAGCTCCCGACCGGCGCGACGGTCAGGGTAGTCGCGGTCGATGGAACCCACCTGGTGGTCGAACCCGAAAAAGAAGGGAGTTGTTGATGAGCGGAACACTGCTGGTAGTCATTCTGATCTTCCTCTTTCTGATGGCCCTGATGGGCATCAAGACGATTCGTCCCTACGAGCGGGCCTGTGTCGAGCGGCTCGGCAAGTACCAGAGAACCGTCCAACCCGGCCTGAACTTCATCGTTCCCTTCATCGAGCGGCTGATCAAGGTCGACATGCGTGAGCAGGTTGTAGACGTGCCGCCGCAGGAGGTCATCACCAAGGATAACGCGACGGTGACGGTCGACGCCATCATCTACTACGAGGTGACCGACCCGGTCAAGGTGCTGTACAACGTCGCCCAGTTCCGGCTGGCGACGATCAAGTTGGCCCAGACCAACCTGCGCAACGTCATCGGCGACATGAGCCTCGACGAGTCGCTCACCTCGCGCGAACGTATCAATGCCAAGCTGCGCGACGTGCTCGACGAGGCGACCGACAAGTGGGGAGCGCGGGCGACGCGCGTCGAACTGCAGCGGATCGAGCCGCCGTCGGACGTGACCGAGGCGATGCACCGGCAGATGAAGGCGGAGCGCGAGCGGCGGGCGGTAGTCCTTGAGGCCGAGGGAATCAAGTCGGCGGCGATTCTCAAGGCCGACGGCGAGAAGCAGTCGCGGATACTGCAGGCCGAAGGTCAGGCCGTAGCCATCGAGAAGGTCGCGGCGGCCGACAAGTTCCGGCTGCTGACCGTCGCCGAGGGCGAGGGACAGGCGATCGAGCGCGTCTACGGTGCCATCCACAAGGGCAATCCGACCAAGGACCTGATCACCATCAAGTACCTCGAAGCACTCGCCAAGATGGCGGACGGCAAAGCCAGCAAACTCTTTGTCCCCTACGAGGCATCGGGTGTGATGGCCAGCGTCGGCATGATTGCCGACCTGCTCAAAGACAGGAAAGAGACAGACGAGAAGGCAACAACCGAGAAGGCATAGAGAAGTCAATTGACCGGCGGCGTCTGGGCTTGACCATGCGCCGCCGGTCGGCAGAATAGACACCCATGACACAGAGAGAAGCTGGCGACGAGCAGGTTGAATGGCATCAGCTTACCGCTGATGCAGCGCTGAGCCGCGTCGCATCGCACCGGGACGGGCTGAGTGCGAGCGAAGTGCAGGCGCGGCTGGCGAGATACGGGCAGAACGCGCTGATCGAGCACGGGGGAAAGAGCCCGCTGGCGATTCTCAGAGACCAGTTCGTTTCGGTGATGGTGTTCCTTCTTGTCGGCGCCGGCATCGTGTCCGTCGTGCTGGGTGAACACACCGATGCCATCGTCATCCTCGCGATAGTGATACTGAACGCCGTCCTTGGTTTCTTCCAGGAGTACCGCGCCGAGCGCGCGATACAGGCGCTCAAGTCGCTTGCCGTGCCGACGGTACGTATCCGACGGGGAGGACATGTCGTTGAGCTGTCGGCACGCGAGCTCGTGCCCGGCGACATTGTTATGCTCGAGGCCGGCAGCCATGTCCCGGCCGACGGCCGACTGCTCGACGCTGCCAACCTGCGCATCCAGGAGTCGACGCTGACCGGTGAATCCGAGCCGGTCGAGAAGACTTGCGAGCCGCTACCCGAGGGAGACCGCGCCCTCGGTGATCGTCGAAACATGGCCTACATGGGGACGGCGGTCGTGGCCGGTCGCGGTGCAATGGTGGTCACCAGCACGGGCATGACCACGGAGCTCGGACGCATCGCCGATATGCTCCAGGGAGTCGAACGCGAGCCGACTCCGCTCCAGCGGCGGATGGCGCAACTCAGCCGTGGGCTGCTGCTGGCCGTGATTGTACTCGTGGTGATCGTATTCGTGCTTGGCCTGCTGCAGCACAAGGCCGACATCCGGGTGCTGGTGCTGACCGCCATCAGCATGGCGGTCGCGGCCGTGCCCGAGGCCTTGCCTGCGGTTGTAACCATCGCCCTGGCCCTGGGCGCGCAGAGGATGCTGAGGCGCCGCGCTCTGATGCGCAAGCTGCCGGCGGTCGAGACCTTGGGGTCGGTGGACGTCATCTGCTCGGACAAGACCGGTACGCTCACCGAGAACCGGATGACGGTGACGGTGCTTGATGTCCTTGGCCACCGGTTGGAGGTCACGCCTGACACCACGCATGTCGACGTAGAGAAGGCCGGCGCGCCGGTGACCGCCATCGAGTTGCTGCTGGTCGGCGGCGCTCTATGCAACGACGCCGCACTCGAAATCGGCGAGGACGGCCGCCACCGGGCGATTGGCGACCCGACCGAGGGAGCACTCGTGGTCGCCGCCAGCCGGTTCGGCTTCAGCAAGCCCGAACTCGAACAGGCGCTGTCCCGCGTGGCCGAAGTGCCGTTCAGCTCCGAGCGCAAACGCATGACGACCGTGCACGAACTGGACGCCAACAAAGGCGGCCGGGCCGGCCAGGTGCTGGCGGCCGTGGTCGGGGATTCTCGTTACGCCGCAATAATGAAGGGCGCGGTCGACGTCATTCTGTCCGATGCCGTCGGCGTGCTTGCCGGCGATTCGGTCACGCCGATGGGGCCAGAGGTACGCGGCCGCGTCGAGGCGGCCAACGACCGCCTTGCCCTGAGCGGCATGCGGGTGCTCGGGCTGGCGGTGCGGCCCCTGGCCGAGCTGCCGGCAACGGTGGACGAGGCGACAGCCGAGCGGGGCATGGTCTTCGTCGGGATGGTGGCGATGATTGACCCGGCCCGGGCGGAAGTGAAGGACGCGGTCGCGACGTGCCGGGCGGCAGGGGTCAGGCCGGTGATGATAACCGGGGACCATCCTTTGACCGCGCGCTACATCGCCTCCGAACTCGACATGGCCGGCACCGACACGGAAGTGCTTACCGGCGTCGACCTCTCGCGGACTTCCGCCGAAGAGCTCCAGAGTACCGTCGAACGAACGTCCGTGTACGCCCGCGTGGCGCCCGAACACAAGCTGGCAATCGTCGAGGCGCTGCAGAAGAAGGGCCACATCGTGGCGATGACCGGTGACGGCGTGAACGACGCGCCGGCACTCAGAAGGGCCGACATCGGCGTCGCCATGGGCATCACCGGCACCGATGTCTCCAAGGAAGCGGCCGACATGGTGCTGCTCGACGACAACTTCGCAACGATAGTCGCGGCGGTCGAAGAGGGCCGGGTCATCTATGACAACATCCGCAAGTTCCTCAAGTACACCCTGACGTCAAACGCAGGGGAGATCTGGGTGATGCTGCTGGCTCCCTTCCTCGGTATGCCTATGGCGCTGCTCCCGGTCCAGATTCTCTGGGTCAACCTGGTGACCGATGGCCTGCCCGGCCTGGCGTTGACTGTGGAGCCGGCTGAGCGGAACACGATGCGACGACGTCCCTACCACCCGTCACAGAACATATTCGGTCGAGGCCTGGCCATCGATGTTGTCTGGGTTGGGTTGATGATGGGACTGACTTCGCTGGCCGTCGGCTACGTGTCGTGGTTAGTGAACCACCAGGGCCACTGGCAGACGATGATATTCACGACGCTGACGATGGGGCAGATGGGCAACGCCCTCGCAACCCGGTCCGAATGTGACTCACTATTCTCTCGCGGCCGGAAGGTGAACTACCTGCTGTACGCTACGGTGGTACTGACCCTCGGGCTGCAACTGGCAGTGACCTACGTCCCGTTCCTCCAGCGGGTATTCTACACGGTCGCGTTGACCCCGCTGGAACTCCTCTTCAGCCTGGCAGTGAGTACGGCGGTTTTCTGGTCAGTCGAACTGGTCAAGCTGGCAGCGCGGGTCCGCGGTAGCCGCCGCAGTCGTCAGTCATGAGCGGTGTGGGGTCGCTTCGCCCTAGCTGCTATCTGCCAACTGGATAACTAACGGCCTTCGGCAGCGTCCATCTGCGATGACTGCTGATGGGCGGGAGATGTAAAACCGGCGTTTGTTGTCGGCCGACGGGCGTGGCTCATCACTATTGACGCAAACGAGCAGGCGGCCAACGATACTACGGTCGCTGCCTCGCGATGAACGAAGAGCGGTGCAGCGCGAGACACAACTGACCCGATGGCTCGGTCTGCGAAGCAGGCGGGGTTAGGATGTCGAAGCCTGCCTGCAGGCATTTGGCAAGTTTGACCATGACGCCGGTTGGCTGTAGTCTATCAACTCCATGATTACACGAGGCCCACGGACTGCCGGCGATGGTGTGGCGGGCGCGTGCGCACCGCCAGACCCGGGATCGAAGACCGCGGAGCGGGTGAACTGGTTCCACGCTGAAGCCTTCCTGAAGGAACTGAGACGCATCAGCATCTTCTGCGGCGGGTTCGGGTCGGGCAAGACCGAGGTCGCGGTCAACTTCACGCTGCGGATGCGGGAACTCGGACGCAGGGTGTCGATTGCCGACCTGGACATCGTGAACCTCTATTTCCGCAGTCGCGAGGTGAGGGAGCAGCTACGGAGCCAGGGCGTCGAGGTGCTGATCCCGGGCGGGGCGCTGGCGAACGCGGACCTGCCGGTTATTGTGCCGGAGGTGAAGGGAGCGATTGAGCGGCGAGAGGACGGAGAACGACGGAACGGAGACTGCCACCAAGACACCAAGGCACGAAGAGGGCAAAGCTCGAATCAAGCGGAAGGCGAAGGGCGAAAGGCGAGTAGCGAGGGCCCCGTGGTCGTGCTCGACCTGGGCGGGGACCCGGCCGGGGCCAGGGTGATGGCTTCGATTGCCGAAGGTATGCGGCCGGAGGATTACTCGAGTCTCTTAGTGCTGAATTCGCGGCGGCCTTTCACGGCCACGGTGGAGGAGGCCGAGAGGATGATGGCCGGCATCAGCGCCGCAGCGGGAATCAACGTGGACCGCATCGTGGTCAACTCCCACCTGGTCGAGGAAACCACTCCGTCGGTCATCGAGGAGGGGATTGAGCTGGGCGAGGCGCTGGCAAGAAAGACCGGCGCCCGCATCGCCTTTGTGGCGGTGCAGCGAGCCATGCTCGACCGTTTCGCCGCGGACAAGTGCCGCTACCCGGTAATGGTCCTGGACCGGCTGATGCTGAAGCCGTGGGAGCGGTCGAACTGGATAGGAAAGTACCGGGTCCAGCAATGACCGATTGCCAATCACTGATTCCTAATGATGGCGGGCTGTAGTATGACAGGAGCATTATGGCCAAAGTCAACAAGGTGACCATCGAGAAGAACCGCTGCAAAGGCTGCGGGCTATGCGTCAACACCTGCCCGAAGAAGGTGCTGGCGTTGACCAAGGAGATAAACGACAAGGGTTACTTTTTCTCCTATCCGGAAAACCAACCGGCCTGCATCGGCTGCCGCTTCTGCGCGTTCATGTGCCCGGAAGTGGCAATCACAGTAGAGCAGGAAGACGCGGCCTAGAGGGAGCAAGCACATGGCAAAAGTACTGATGAAGGGCAACGAGGCGATTGCGGAGTCGGCGATTCGGGCCGGCGGACTGGTCTATTTCTGCTACCCGCTCACCCCGCAGTCCGAGGTGGCGGAGTACCTGTCGCGCCGCATGCCCGAGGTCGGAGGGGCCTACCTGCAGGCGGAGAGCGAAGTGGCGGTGGTGAACATGGTCTACGGCGCGGCCGGGGCAGGAGCCCGAGCCTGGTCCACGTCGTCGAGCCCGGGCATCAGCTTGATGGTCGAGGGGATCAGCTACATTGCCGCGGCCGAACTGCCGGCGGTGTTTGTGAACATCGTCCGCGCCGGCCCGGGCCTGGGCGGCATCCTTCCTTCGCAGGGCGACTATCGTCAGGCGGTCAAGGGCGGCGGTCACGGCGACTACCGGTGCCTGGTGCTGGCTCCTTCCTCGGTACAGGAGGCGGTTGACATGATGCCTTTGGCCTTTGACCGGGCAGACCGGTATCGCGGTCCGGTGCTGGTTGTCGGCGACGGCATGATCGGTCAGATGATGGAGCCGGTTGAGTTCAAGGAACCGAACTTCCCGCCCCTGCCGCCCAAGGATTGGGCCACGACCGGAGCCAGGGGACGCAAGCCGAACGTGGTCAATTCACTCCACCTGGCGCCGTCGGTCGAAGAGGAGCTCAACATCACGCTGGCGGCCAAATACGAGAAGATGAAGCGAGAGGAGGTCAGGTTCGAGGAGTACAACACCGACAAGCCCTACCGGGTCCTGCTCGTTGCCTACGGTACGACCGCCCGCATCTGCAAGACGGCGATAGCTCAACTTGCCGCGCAGGGCATCGCCGCGGCGCTGTTGCGGCCGATATCGCTCTTCCCGTTCCCGGATGCCAAGATACTGGAGCTGGGGCGCAAGGCCGAGTTCCTGATGTCGGTCGAGATGTCCATGGGCCAGATGGTCGAGGACGTAGGCTGTGCCATGGGGCACGAGAAGCCGGTCTACTTCTTCGGACGTTCCGGCGGCATCGTGCCGTCTCCGGAAGAGGTCGTCACCGCGGTCAAGACCCGGCTGAATGGAGGCAAGTCATGAAGACCCTGTTCAAGCGACCTGAGTCTCTCACCTTGGCGTCGACGCACTACTGCCCGGGCTGCACGCACGGCGTCATCCATCGGCTGGTGGCCGAGGTAATCGACGAACTGGGCCTGCGCGAGCGCACCGTGGGCATCGCGCCGGTCGGGTGTTCCGTGCTCGCGTTCAACTACTTCAACATGGATTTCCAGCAGGCCGCGCACGGGCGCGCCCCGGCCCTTGCCACCGGCGTCAAGCGGGCGAGGCCGGACCTCATCTGTTTCACCTATCAGGGCGACGGCGACCTGGCTTCGATCGGCATGGCCGAGATCATCCACGCCGCCAACCGGGGCGAGAAGTTCACGGTAGTATTCGTCAACAATGCCATCTATGGGATGACCGGCGGCCAGATGGCCCCGACCACGATGCCGGGACAGGTCAGTACTACCAGCCCCAAGGGCCGCGACGTGAAGGACGTTGGCTACCCGATACGGATGTGCGAGCTGCTTGCCAGCCTGCGCACCCCGGGTTTCATCGAACGCGTCGCGGTCCACACGCCGCAGCAGGTGGTGAAAGCCAGGCGCGTGCTCAAGACCGCCTTCGAACTGCAGCGCGACAACAAGTGCTTCACTTTCGTCGAGGTCCTTTCCACCTGTCCGACCAACTGGGGAATGACGCCCTTCGACGCCACGAAGTGGCTGCAGGAGAACATGGTTCCCTACTACCCGGTGCAGAACTTCAAGGTCTTCGAGGAAGCTCCGGCCGGGGAGAAGCCCGCCGAAGCCGTGGGAAAGGCGGTGTGAGATGCAGGTCGAGACGGTCTTCGCCGGTTTCGGTGGACAGGGAGTGATGCTTGCCGGCAAGTTGATGGCTGAGGTCGGCATGGAACTGGGAAAGGAAGTCGTCTGGCTGCCGTCGTACGGACCCGAGATGCGAGGCGGCACGGCCAACTGCACGGTCATCATCGGCGACGAGCCGATAGCCTCGCCGATTGTATCGAATCCCCGTGACACCGTGGTGATGAACCGGCCCTCGCTCGAACGGTTCTGTCCGACACAGCGCCCCGGCGGACTCTGTATCGTGAACACGTCGCTCATCACGGTCCGGCCGGACCGGAAAGATGTCGTCGTCGTCGATGTGCCGGCCAACCAGATTGCGATAGACGCAGGTTCAGGCAAGGCCGCGAACATGGTGATGCTCGGCGCCTATGTCGGCGCCAGCGGACTCGTGCCATTCGACGCCGTGGTCGAGATGACCAAACACGAGTTCGCCAAGAAGGCCACGCTGATCCCTCTCAACGTCAAGTGCCTGGAAGAGGGTTTCCGAATCGGAAAGGCCGGCGCCAGAGGGTAGAGACCAAAGGTCGCCGAAAAGGGAACGGGGAGAATGGGTATCAAGCTATTGGCGGGCATATTGGCGCTGGCGGGCGCGACGGCGGCTCAGGTCAGCTTCGTGTCCGCGGCCGACGCCGTGCGCCCGTCTCTTGTCAGCATCATCACCGATAAGGTGGGCCCAGCAGCAGGAGCGGACACGGGCCGCCCCGGGCTCGCCGAGACACAGGCGCTGGGCAGCGGGTTCGTCATCGACACCCTCGGTCACATCCTTACCTGCCACCACGTGGTGGCAGGTTATGCGGACCTGACTGTCCGGTTCTCTGACGGTGAGACCTACAGCGGCAACGCCGTCGTCGTGGTCGGTGTGGATCCACTCACCGACCTCGCGGTCATCCGGGTGAAAACGAAGCGGGTGTTCGCGCCGGCGCCACTTGGCAACTCCGCGGAACTCGAGATCGGCCAGCCGGTCATGGCCATGGGCAGTCCGTTCGGACTTGAAGGCACGGCAACTGCGGGCATCGTGAGCGGGCTGTCGCGCTGGGGCGAGGCCAAGTCGTCCGGACCCGACTTCCAGGATTTCATCCAGACCGACGCGCTGGTCAACCCGGGCAACTCGGGCGGACCACTCATCGACATCCGGGGACGGGTGGTCGGAGTCAACAGCTTCATCCGCACGACCCGCGCAGGTCCGACCGGTATCGGCTTCGCTACGCCCATGAACCTGGCGAGGTCCGTTGCCGAGCAGCTCATCCGCGACGGCACGGTGACCCGCGGCTTTCTCGGCATCTCGACCCAGGCGATAACCGAAGGCATCCGTCAGGCTTTGGGCCTGCGCACGCGTAGCGGTGTGCTGGTTGCGGCGGTCGAGCCGGGCCGGCCCGGCGACAATGCCGGCATCAGGCCGGGCGATGCCATTGTCACAGTTGACGGCAAGCCGATTCCGGACGCACGCTGGTTCCAGAGCGAGGTAGCCGGCCGCAGGCCGGGCACGGCAGTCACGTTCAACCTGGTTCGCGCAGGACAGCGGATGACGGTGACGGCGACTCTCGCATCATGGGTCGTACCGGTGCAGAGAGGTCCGAAGATCATCTCAACCAGGAACTGGTTGGGGATCGTGGTGAGCGACTACCGCGGTTCGGAGTCGGAAACCGGCGGGCCGGAATACGGAATCGCCATCACCCAGGTCGAGGGCGGCACCGGCGCGGAAGCCGGGCTGCGGACGGGCGACGTGGTCAACGAAGTCAACCTCGCGCCGGTACGCAACGTGGCGGACTTTGAGCGCATCGAGAAGGTGATGGCCAACACCGGTCGGCCGTTGCTCCTTCGGGTCTTCCGGGGACGTCAGTCTTTCTATACCACGGTTCGGCCCTAGTCCGCCTTCCCGCAGCCTACCGGCCCGTGTCCGTTCGCGTGACCGCCCGGCACTGCTGACCACAAACCTCAACCGGCAGGAGCGAATCGCCCCTGCCGGTTGCTCTTTGCTCCTGCTAGGAGCTAGAAGTGCTGGATCAGGCGCAGTCCCTTGATCAACTGGAACCAGGTTTCCAGGTAGACTTCGCCAGCTGTCGGCCTGGCGTCGGACACGCGAATCAGCGCGTAGCGCTGGTCTTCAGTGGTGTAGCAGGCGACCAGCCTGGGCAGAGAGTCCAGCGCGCCGGTCTTGTCGTACCGCGAAGGTGTGTACCTGGGCAGGGCGCTCTGCTCGGTCGCGGTGCTGTCGAGGTGACTGAACTCCGTGATGTGCCAGGCGCCCGACGGCACTGCGCCACCCGGGTCATCGGGTGCCGTGTCCGGGCTTGCCGTAAAGTAGTCGGGGCCGGTGAAACCGGCAGCAAAGTCGGAGATGTAGAAGTCAACCTTGGCGAGGCTGTCGGGCGTCGTCATGTCGTACAGGAAGGCTTGACCGGTTGTCCGGTCCCAGCCGTAGCCGGTGTTTGTCCCGGTGACACTCAGTTCCGGAATCCACCGCAGGCTGTTGGCGACCGGTATGGTGGACGGCGACTGAGCCGAGTTGACCTTGCTGCTGTCGTACACGGCCGCGACTTTGTATGTCCCTGTTCGGCCAACCGGGTTGTGGACGAAGCTGTCGGCAGGGGCGCCGCCCACTGAGTCGAAGTTGGTCGCGCCGACTTCCTTGAACAGGACCACGTAGCGGCTCGGGTTGAAAGCGGTGTCGGTCGGAGCAGACCAGACAACCCTGACGGTCGAATCGGTGGCGGCGGAAAGCGCTAGGTTACGCGGCGCTCCTTGCGGAATGGTCGAAGCAGAGTCCACTCTGACGAGCAGCGTCTCCGACCACCCTGATTCCAGTCCCCGGGCATCGCGGGCACGGGCGGTAACCCGGAACAGGCCGGCCAGGCTATAGGTGTGTACCTCATCATAGGACTGGTTGCTGGCAACGAAGGGTCCCCAACTTGAGGTGTCGCCGCTGCCCCAGGAGAACTGGAAGGAGACGCTATCGTGCAACGGGTGCACGGCCTTGACTCTCCACGTGTAGGCAAGGCCGGTAGAGCAACTGACAGGGCCGCTGGGCCGGAACGGCGTTTCGGGCGGATACGACCCGACCCTTGCCCGGATCGAGTCCGACCAGTCGGACTCGGCGTTGAGTCCGTCTTTGGCCTTGGCCTTGATGTAGTAATCTCCTGAATCGGTGTAGACGTGAGCCTGAGCGTATTCCTCCCCGTTCGCGGTGGCCGGCGACCACTGGCTGGTGGCACCGTCACCCCATGAGATCATGAAGAACACACTGTCATCTTCCGGGTCGGTACTGCTGAAACGAAAGCTGAGGGTATCTCCCGGCCGGGCTCTCGTCGTGCCCTGAACGGTCGGCGGCTCAGGTGCGGAGTTCTTCTCGCATCCGGCTCCGAGCAAAATGGCCAGGGCGGCGGCCGCAGCCGCGAAACGTAGCGATAAAGTCATCGGTCCTCCTTAGTCCCTGCATCAAAGCCGGTTCCGGTGACCGTGCCGGCGGATGGAAGCCGGTCGTGCTGCTGGTGCTCCCGCTGGGTGCCGGTCCGAAACCTCAAATGATGTTACGCTGGTCGAGTGATGTGTCAACTGGGACACAACCGGTCCTGCGGCACCAGGCCGAAGTGCCGGGCCACCTGGCTTCGTGAAGAGAGGCCCTGCCAGTCTCGGCAGGGCCTCGACTTCAAGTCGGGGCGACCCGATTTGAACGGGCGACCCCCAGCACCCCAAGCTGGTGCGCTAGCCAACTGCGCCACGCCCCGAACTCGGCAATCGTAACCGACACCGACCGGGAAGTCAAGCTGCAGGCTGACGGTACGGGGGAGATGCTATCGCCTACTCGAGCGGCACGGCCTGTACGTAGGCGTGCTCCGGATGCAATGACGGCAGCGAGTAGACAAGCTGAACCTGCCATCCGGCGATCTCATCCTGAACAGCGGCGCGCGAGAAGTAGCGCAGGATGAGTCGGTGATTGGTGGAATCGTGACCTGCATACATGAACTGAAACTCAAGCGGGGATTTGACGGAGATGCGGTCCCGCACCAAACGGCGCAAGACTTGTTCGTGGGATTCCGCATCGGCACGTAGACTGTTGGCCTTGACCGCAAGCGGATGATCCGATCTGAGCATCTGCAGAGACCCGGGATAGCGTCCGCTGTCCACGGGCGGTCCATCTGCAACCGTGAACCGCGTCACCGACTGAGAAGCTCCGACCACACCGCACCGAAGCGAGCGGTGACATCCCCCAAGGAGCAGGAACGCCAGGAAGAGCGCGCAGTGACGCATGGTCTAGTGTAGGTGCAGGGCCGTCCGTGTCAATGGTAGGTTCGGCCGCCCGGTTTGATTCCGTTGTCGGGTTCTCTATCATCTCTGCTTGGCCAAGAGAATTGGTATCTGCCGCGCTCTGCACGCGTATCACCACTTTGCCTTCTGGCGAACGTTCCTCACCGAGCTGGGCTGGGAGGTGGTGCTTTCGCCGGTGACCAGCCGGCCGGCGGTCGAGCAGGGAGTACGTTTGTCGCCTTCCGAACTCTGTCTGCCTGCCAAAGCGTTCCTCGGCCATGTTGCGGAGCTCAAGGACCAGGTCGATGCACTCTTCTTGCCGAGGATCGTCTGCACCCGGGTCGCCAACGACTGGTTCTTTGGCTGTCCCAAGGCTATCGCGCTCCCCGATCTGACCCGGGCCGTGTTTGACTCGCTGCCCGTGATTGTCGAGCCGGTTCTGGACGCACAGAAGGTGACCGAGGAGCAGGCCTATGGTGCCGCGGTGTCGCGCACGAACAACAGGGCCGACGTTCGCAGCGCCTGCAGGAGTGCAGCGGCCGCGGCCGCCACGGCAAACCAAAGGACGCGAGGCGACAAGTCGCCTCTGCATATGTTCTCGGAACACAGCAACAGGTATGACGGACCGGAGGCCGAAGCTGGGAGAGCGGTGGTCAGGATCGGGGTCGTGGGCCATTCCTACCTGCTGTTCGACTCCGGCATTGGCCTCGGCGTACTGGACAAGGTTCGCGAGGCCGGGGCACTGCCAGTGGTGGTCTTTCCCTCCGATGCCGAAGTCAGGCAGGAGTCCCAACGCGAGACAGCCATCAATTGGTACTACGAGCTCGAGCTGCTCGCTGCCGCACGCCGTTTGCTGGAGGTCGAGAGAGTCGACGGCCTGTTGCTAGTGGCGAGTTTCGCCTGCGGAACCGGCGCAGTGACGAACGGGTTGATTCAGCGCCAGGCGGTGCACCGTCACGGCGTACCGACGATACTGGTGTTGTTGGACGAGCATACCGGCGAGGCCGGGCTGACTACCCGGGTCGAGTCTTTCGTCGACCTGCTGCGGTTGAGAAGACGATGAGGGTTGCCTTCCCCTACATGGGCACGGCCCCGATAGCCCTGCAGGGACTGCTGCAGGTGCTGGGAGCCGATGTGGTGTTGCCGCCCAAGCCGACCCGGGAGACGGTCGAACTTGGCGCCCGGCTGGCACCGGAGATGATGTGTATTCCCTTCAAGCTCACCCTCGGCAACATGGTCCGCAGCCTCGAGGCGGGCGCCGATGTCCTTGCCTATGTGACCGGGTCCTGGTCGTGTCGTTTCGGCTACTACGGCCGACTCCAGGCTCAGATTCTGCGCGATGAGGGATACCGGTTCCGACTGCTGGAGTTGCGCCACGACCGGATTCCCGACATCGTCAGAGAAATCTGCGCGCTGAATGGGGGCCGGCTGTCGTCGGCGGTGGTCAACAGCTTGCGCGCTTTCCGGGTCGGGTGGTTGAAGTCCACTGCTGTTGACGAGGTCGAAAGTCGTTTCCGGCAGGTCATGCCGGATGCGAAGGAACCGGGCAAGTGCCGTGAGTTGCAGGACCGGATGCTGGAAGAAGTCCGGGCGGCACGCAACACAGAGGAGATGGTCCGCGTCCGCACCTCGGCCGGTTGCAGGTTCGCGGCCCTGGGGAGAAACGGCAGGACGCGGGTCCCGAGAGTCAAGTTGGTGGGTGAGAGTTTCTGCGTCGTCGAACCATTCATCAACTTCGACGTCATCTCCCGGATGGGAGAGATGGGCGTGCAGGTCGAGCCCTTCCTGACCTCGCACCGCTGGCTGGGATTTCACGGGTTCCGCATCGGCAAGGGAGAGGTCCAGCAGATGCGCGTCCTGAGCGAACCTTACTGGCGATACTGTGTCGGGGGAGAGGATCAGAACTCGGTTGGCCAACTGCTGCTGGCCGCTCAGCAGGGCTATGACGGCGTCATACACGTACACCCGTTCGGATGCATGCCCGGTACCGTGGTTCAGCCGACCATGACCAAGGCCGCGCGCGACGTCGGTATCGCCTACCTGCCGCTGTCACTGGACGAACACTCCAGCGAGACCGGAATCCTGACGCGGCTCGAGGCCTTCGCTTCGCTGCTTGAGAAACGGCACCGTCGCCATGCGGTTTGACAGCCGATGCGGACAATCTATAATTCAGCGCCTCGATTTCGAGGCACGAACGTGAACCGAAAGGACCCCGATGAGATTCGTCTACTCTGATCGCTACAAGCTGGACCTGGGCGCCCACGTCTTCCAGACCGAGAGATACGGCATGGTTCGGGAGAACCTGTTGACGACCAACCAGGCCGTCCCCGACGACTTCGTTGAGCCGCCGGAGCCGGATCTCGCGGACGTCCAACTGGTGCACACGAAGGAGTACCTCGATGATCTACTGAACCTGCGCTGGAGTCCGCGGACGGTCCACTCCGAGATGCCTCTGACCGCCGAGGTGGTTCACGGCTTCATGTTGTTCGCTGCCGGCACCGTCGCCGCCTGCCGGATCGCGCTCGAAGAGAAGGTCGCGATGCACATCGGCGGCGGCTGGCACCACGCCTTCGCCGACCACGGCGAGGGATTCTGCTACATCAACGACATCGCGGTCGGCATCCGCAAGATGCAACAGCAGAAGCTGATAGAAAGGGCCGCGGTCATCGATTGCGACCTGCACCAGGGCAATGGTACCGCCAGGATATTCCAGGGCGACCCGACCGTCTTCACCTTCTCCATTCACCAGCAGCGCCTCTACCCGGTCAAAGAGAAGTCCGACCTGGATATTGGGCTGGATGAGGAGACCGGCGACGAAGCCTACATCGCACAACTGCAGGGCGTTGTCGGGAAGATACTCGCGCAACACAAGCCCGAACTGGTCGTCTACGTGGCCGGCGCCGACCCCTACAAGTACGACCAACTGGGAGCCCTGCGGCTGACCAAGCGCGGCCTGGCCCTCCGTGACCGGCTGGTCATTGATAGCTGTTACAGGCGTGGGATACCGGTGGCGACGGTAACGTCGGGCGGTTATGCGCTTGACCCGAAGGATACCGCCGACATCCACACCAACACGGCACGGGAGAGCCTGCGCGTGCTGGGTCAGCTCAAACCGTCGGTGAAGCCGGAGGAGCCGGCCCCTCAGGCTGCGCCGCCCCAAGCAGAAGAACTGCCGTCTTGAGTCAGGTCGGAAGACCAACGCGAGTCTGTCTCATGACCACCTCGCACCCGGTCAGATACAGCCGGTTCTTTGACCGTGAGGCGGTCTCGCTAGCCCGGGCCGGCTATGATGTGAGGATCGTCGGTATCGGCTCCCGGGACGAATGGCAGTCGGAAGCAGGCGTGAAACTCGTCAGTGTGGTCCGCAGGACCAAGCGCCAGTTGATCGCCGACGTCTCCCGAGCCGCGGAACAGGAATCCTGCGACATCTACCAGTGTCTCGATCCCTGGACGCTGCGAACCGGGTTCACGCTCAAACGTCGCAGAGCCGGCAGAAAGCTCATCTACGAATCGAGCGAGTGGTTTCCCCGGATGTGGCTGGACCGCAGGGACAAACCTCTGCCGACTCGCTGGCTGGGTTGGCTGGCGGTGACGCGCTACGAATCAGCTGCCTGTCGCAGCGCCGACGCGGTAGTTGAGACCAATGCTACGCGCGCCGCGCGGTTTGCCCGGCGGGGCTGCACCCCGGTGCTGGTGCCGAACTACCCGCCGCTCGACCTGCTACCCGAACCCGCGCCGGACCGCGAGCCCTGGTTGGCGTGGACCGGGCTCGTCAGCCGGCCGCGGGGTTTCGACCGCCTGCTGCAGGCGCTGGTGCCGGTCGCCCGGCGGTTTCCGGCTGTCAGGCTGCGGGTAATCGGCGAGTTTGATCCCCGCGACGACATCCAGGCATGGGCTCGGCAGTTCACCTCCGCGCACGGCATCGAGGCCAACGTGGAGTACCTGGGATCTTTGTCCTACCAGGCGATGTTCGCGGCGCTCCGTCCCTGTCTTGCCGGACTGATTCTGTTCCAGCCGAAACGGGGAAACGACTTCACGGGCCAGCCGAACAAGCTCTTCGAGTTCATGGGTAGCGGGCTCGCCGTGATTGCGAGCGAATTCCCGGAGATCGCCCCGGCCGTGCGGGAAGCGAACTGCGGCTGGCTCGTCGACCCGCGCGCCCCGGAGGAGATCGCCGCCGCCCTGACCTCAGTTCTCTCCGACCCGGAAGCCTGTCGAGCCAGGGGAGAGGCCGGGAGGCGGGCAGTCGTCGCCCGCTATCACTGGGGCATTGCCGAGCGGGCGCTGCTCGGCCTCTACGCGAGACTGGCGGAATGAGAAGCCCGTTCCGGAACGCTAGCTACCTACTTGCCGGTGAAGCGGCGTCGCGGATTCTCGGTTTCCTGACTACTGCCGTGCTGGCTCGCCGACTCGGGTTGGATGGGTTCGGCCAGATCGGCTTTGCTGCCGCAATGATGAGCTACGGCGTTGTCTTTACTGACCTCGGGTTGATAACGGTCGGCACTCGCTCGATCGCCCGGGATCGGACGGTTGCCGCGGGTCTGGCCGGCGACCTCGCGCCGTTGCGGCTTCTCCTCGGACTGGCCGCCGCCACGGTCATGGTATTGGTCGCTTTGGTCCTGCCTCGGCCGGCAACAGTGAGGTGGCTGGTCCTGCTGTACGCCGGGGCCGTGGTTGTCCAGAGCACCATACTCGAATGGGTATTCATCGGGGCTGAGAAGACGGGCATAGTGTCGGTCTCCCGAGTGGTGACGAACTGCGCCTACTTCGGGCTGGTGGTGGTCCTGGTCGGGCATTCCCGCAACATACTCCATGTCCCGGTAGCGTTCGGAGCGGCGGCAGCGCTGGGCGGGCTGGTTCTGCTCGCTGCCTTCGTTGCGGACTTCGGGCCGCCCCGGCTGCGACTTGGCTCGACCAGATGGCGCGACCTACTCAGGACCGCCTGGCCGATCGGCGCATCCTCGCTCCTCACCCAACTGCACGTCAACCTCGGCTTGATACTGCTCGGCCTCATCGCCACCTTCCAGCAGGCGGGGATATACAGCAGCGCGTACCGGTTGGTCTTCTTTCTGATGACCCTTGACCGCGTCTTCTACACCGTCTTCTTTCCGGTCGTCTCGCGGTTCGTCAAAGACCAGCCGGGCCGGCTGGCCGAACTCATCGGCACGGCGGTCAGGATGATTCTCGCACTCAGTATCCCGTTCTGCGCCGGTGCGTTCATCCTGGCTCGGCCGATCCTGCAGACGGTCTTCACAGTCGAGTACGCTGGTGCTGTTCCGGTCCTCCGGATCCTCGTCTGGTTCCTGCCGCTCAGCATGCTCAACAGCCTTGCCGGGTCCACACTGCTGGCCGCGGGCAGCGAGCGCCAGTTCTTCAGCAGCACGGCGAAGGGTGTCGTGGCTGCGGTCGTGCTCAATCTGGTGGCGGTTCCCCTCGCCGGCGCTATGGGCGCGGCGCTCGCGATTGTGGCCGGCGAGGCATTCCTTCTCTTGCTCATGGGTAGAGGCCTGCTCCGGCTGGTCAGGCCCAGGCTGGGACTCAGGACCTTTGCGCCGCTGGCCGCGACCGCAGGCATGGCCGTCGTCGTCTACTTCCTGCGCGGCATGAACCTCTCCGCCTGCATCGGGTATGGGCTCCTGGCATACTCCGTACTGCTGATAGTCCTGCGTGCTGTCACGGCCGAGGATATCGGCCTGACGAGAAACGTATGATAACGCTCTGGAGCGAGAACCTCTGCTGGCAGGAACTCCTGAAGCAGGAGGGCATCAGCTTTGACGTTGGTACGCGCCTGGCCGGCCGGGAGGTGATAATCCTGAACGAGAAGCCGGGCGCACTCCACGCCCATCGGCTCTGGCAGCACATAGAGAGCGGTGGCAGGCTGCTTGCCGGCGGACGGAGCGCGGCCGCGGTGTGGCAGGAACTGAGGCCCACGTCCGCGCGCCTGCGCTGGATCGCGCCGGGTGGCGATTCGTCCTTGTTCCGCAACGTCGGCATCGTCGATACCGAGACGACCGGCTCGCTTCTACTGGAAGCGAACGTCGGCGTCACCGATTCCGGCCCCAAGGCAGTTCAGGCGACTCCTGCCGGAAAGGGCTATCTGGTACTGCTGCCGTTCGAAGTCACCCAGGTCCTGACCGCCGTCGCTTCCGGGGTCAAGCAGTTCCCGGCCAAAACACCGCGGTTCCCCTTCGATAAAGTGGCAAGCTGCAGCAGGGGAGAAGTGCGGCGATTGGTGGCCAACTGCCTCAGGCTGCTGCTTGAAGGCAAGGGCCTTCCCTATGTGCACCTGGCATCGGTTCCGGGCCGGTCCGGTAGCACGTTCGCGTTCCGCGTGGACACCGACTTCGGCCCGCGCCGGGACCTGGAGGCGGTAGCCCGGCTCGCCGAGCGCGTCGGCATGAAGTTCAGCTGGTTCGTGAACGTGGGCGCGCACAAAGCCCATCTCGACCTGTTCGCCGACCTCGCGCGCCAGGGCCACGACATCCAGCTCCACTGCCAGCGCCATACCGTCTACCCTGACTACAAACGCAACCTTGAGAATTTCAGACTGGGCAAAGAAGCGATGGCAGCTGCCGGCATTCCACCGGTTGGGGTCGTGGCCCCGTTCGGCGAGTGGAACCCCAACCTGAACCGCGCCTTCGAGACGCTCGGCTTCGAGTATTCCTCCGAGTTCTGCCTTGCCTACGACGACCTGCCGTTTCGACCGGTAGTCGGCGAGCGTCTCAGCCAGGTCCTGCAGGTGCCGGTTCATCCCATCTGTCTGGGCAGGCTGGTTGCAGCCCGGGCCAGCGAGAAGCAGATGGCGGCCTACTACCGTTCCGTGATTGACCTGCAGGCCGCGCGCCAGGAGCCATGCTTCCTCTATGACCATCCGGAACGAATCGCCCAGTACGGCGACCTGCTGGCCGACGTCATCGAGTACGGAAAGAAGCGCTGCGGCTCGGTGACGACCATGACCGAGTATGCGCGCTGGTGGCAGGAGCGCGAGCGCTGCAAATGGGGCGCCACCGTTTCTGGTAAGACTCTGCAACTCACTACCAGGAAAGACTATAGCAACATATCAGTGGGCGTGGAGCAGGATAAGCGTTCCGTCACTTTGCCTGCCGTTTCGAGCGAATACAACCTCTCTGAACTCAAGTGGCGACCAATGCCTGAACCCATCCCGTTCGACCCGAATGCCCTACTGGCCCGCAAGCCCAGTCTGCTGCTTCAAGCCAAGAGCCTGCATCGACAGGTGCGGAAGAACTTGCAGGGGCATCGCGGCTGAGCTATAGTCCCTCAAGGTAAAATCCGAATGACGAATCCCGAATGACGACTGAAACCCGAATGGCGGAGAAGCCCGAATTGGTCATTCGAGCTTAGAGCTTGACTCGTCATTCGCGCTTCGTGCTTCGAGCTTCATTTTGAGAGTAATCTTCGGCTCCTTCTCGGCGATAACCGTCCTCGGCGGAGGCGTAGAGGTCCAGATGCGCGCCCTCGCGCGAGAACTGGGCAGGCTCGGTATCGAGGTCGAGCTGTTCGACCCGTGGAAGCGATACGGTCTTAAGGACTACTCGTACTTCCACCTGTTCGGCTCGCACGTCGGCACCTACCATCTGGGCCGGTCCATGCACGGCCTGGGCATCAGGCTCATCGTTACGCCGGTTTTCTACTCGCGCCACAACCCGGCCCGGGTGGCGACCGCGGTAGGCATTGCCGGCAAGGTCAGACAGCGAGGCGGGTTCTGGACCGAGCATATGTTCTGCAAGGAACTCTGTGACATGGCCGAGCTGGTCCTGCCCGACACCAGGGATGAGATGGAGATGCTGGCCCGCGGGTTCGGCGTGCCGGCAAGCAAGATGCACGAGTTGCCCAATGGCGTGGAGGAGAGGTTCGCCAATGCCACCCCTGACCTGTTCGTCAAGGAGCACGGCCTGAAGGACTTCGTCCTCTACGTCGGGCACATCGGCCCGGCCCGCAAGAACGTCTTCCCCATGCTCAAGGCGGTGAAAGCCCTGGGCCTCCCAACCGTGCTCATCGGCCCGGTCTCTGAGACCGGCTATGCCAACCAGTGCATGAAGCTGGTTGCCGAGACGCCGAACATCAAGGTCATCCCCGGGCTGGCACCGGACTCGCCGGTGCTCGAGTCGGCCTACGCGGCCTGCGACACCTTTGTCCTGCCGTCCCTGTATGAAACTCCCGGCCTGGCCGCGCTCGAGGCCGGTCTGGCCGGCGCCAAGGTCTGCATCACGCGCTACGGCGGCACCCGGGAGTACTTTGACGAGCACGCGACCTACCTGGAGCCGGGCTCGGAAGAATCCATCGTCAACTCGATCAAGCAGGCGCGCGAGCGAAAGAAGGACTCCGCCCTGCGTGACCGCATCCGCGCGAACTACCTCTGGCCCAAGGCGGGGGAGATACTCGCCTCAATCTACAAGACCGCAGCCCAGACATAACCCGTCGGTTCCTCATACGGCCCTACAGAGGTTTTCCACATGCAGTTTACATAATCCATATTATCGGAAGAAGGGGTGAATAGAATGTGGACGGATGCAGGCAAAGGAAACGCCGCCCGAAGGCGGCGCTTCTCCTCGACGGCAGACGATAAGCCTAGAACTTAAACCACTTCTCGGCCAGGGGCGCAACACCCAGCGGGCACTTCCAGTACTTGCCGCCGAGCGAGTTGATGAGGCCCATAATCGCGAGCACGAGCACGATGATCGAACCCACCGGCGCGACAATGAACCACCCGAGGAACGGAATCGCTCCGCCGACCACGCCCACGGCAACTCCGTAGATGGTGAGCACGATGCCCTGCTTCACATGGAACTTGGCAAACTCGTTCTCCTTCATCGTCAGCAGCGGTATCAGCCACAGGATACCGACGTAGGACAACCAGGCAGTCCCCTTGGCCTTCTCAACCTCATCGCCACCAGCCGGCGGCGTGCTCACGGACTTCGGTGCTTCATCCATTCATGCCTCCTCGCATTGGTTCTATAAGGAACATCACAACCTGAGCCGCTCGGCGAAAACGCCGACTACGGGTATGCGCCAGTACTGACCGGTCGCGGCTTGCGCGATACCGGCAATGACAACCGCCACGTAGGCAAGAGCTACCACCAACCCGGCAGGATAGTGAATCAGCCAGGCCACGGCCCGGAAAAAGAGCCCGATCAAGAACATGCCACCCAGCATCCTGCCGAGAACCAGGTCGGTTATCCCGACACCGATGTTGAAGACCAGGACCGCGGCGAAGAGCACCAGGCTCTGGCGGCCATGGAACCGTGCGAACGGCTCCCTGGTCCCGACGAACAAAGGCAGAAAGAACAAGAGTGGCACGTACCCGAGCGCGGCCAGCAGGACCGCGTCGGAGCTCGCCCGTTCCTCAGCCGCAGGCCCGATTTCCTTCAAAGTAGCGTCTGCCAACGCCCGATTATAACGGTGCGACAACCTAAGTCAAGCAGTCGGGCAGCACTGGAGCCGAGATTGACGGCCGGCGGCGTGCCGCTCAGTGTCAGGTCAGAAGAAGCGAAAGGAGTCCGGCAGCCGGTGGCTGCAACCGGTCGCAGCGGCGAGTTGCTCAGCGGTCGCGCGGCTTGATCACCGCGAAGAGCAAGACCGAGAAGGCCATGGCCACCGCGCCCATGAACAGGCCGGCGACCATACCCAGCCCGGCGCCGCAGCGGACGAGCGAAGCGCTGCCCGGAGGCGCGGCACAGCTTCTGACCAGTTCGGGCGCTACCAGGGCTACCGCTGAACCGAACAGCCCGCCGACCACGGCGGCGAACAGCGAGGCACCGACGATGGACAGGAAACAGCGCAGTACCGACACGGATTCCTCCTTACAGGATAGCGACGAAACTGGCAGGTAAAGGTTCTTTCACTTTGATAGTTATGCGAAAGGATACTATGTCAGACGGCTCGCCCGGCGTTCTGGTTTGCTGCCATGCTCCATGCTCCTGCCTCCTCATCGTCGTGCCTCTCCCCTCTCCTCCTTGACTCGTTTCTCTCCCTCTCCTCACCGAGGAGAGGCGTTTGGAGAAACGATAGCGGGCGGGGTCCGGCAGCAGAACCCCACCCGCTTTCAGACCGAACCATCAGGTCACAGGTCAACGCCAGCGTTCGTGCAGTTCGTCCAACTTCCGGACTTCTGCCTTCTCCGCTCTGTCTTCTGACTTCTGACGTCGAGGTCCTGTCAAATGTTGTGGAAATAGCTGAGCGGTGTCTTGGGGTCATGCTGCTGCTTTCACTTGAAGGCCATTGCGGTACCTGGCACCGGCCACCACCGCCGCGACCAGTTCCGGCGCATTCAATCGGTGCCAGCGTGTCTGCTGGTCCTGCATCAGTTTGAACACGAGCCCCAAGGCCGACCAGTGCTGCATCATCCGCTTCGCCCGCTTCACCCGGCTCTTGACCGCTGAGAACGGCGACTCGACCGGATTCGTCGTCCTCAGGTGCCGCCAGTGCTCTTTGGGGAAGTCGAAGTATCCCAACAGGTCGTCCTGGTTCTCAACTAGACACCTCACTGCCGGCGGATAGGCCTTGTAGCTCTCGGCGAAGCGAGCTATGCGTGCCAGAGCCTCGGCTCTCGTCACCGCACCGTAGATGCGCTGGAGTGATTTGCGCGCCTGGCTCTGCTTCGACTTGGGCAGCTTGTCCAGGATGTTCCGCATCATGTGCACCCAGCAACGCTGCCGCCGCGTGGCCGGGAAAGCCTGGACCAGAGCACTCCAGAATCCGGCTATCCCATCCGCTACTGCCAGCCCGACCCAAGTCACACCCCGCTCTTTGAGGTCGTGTAGCACTTCCAACCATTGATCCTCACTCTCCCGCTGCCCGGCGATCAAAGTTAGAAGCTGCTTCCGACCGTCCACGTCTGCACCCATCACTACGAGCAGCGCCAGCTTCTCTTTGTTACGGCCCACCTTGATGTAGATGCCATCGGCCCAGATGTAGGCGTAGTGTGAGAAAAGCGGCCGTTTCCGCCAGGCCTCGTATTCCTCGGCCCACTTCTCCTTCAGCCGCGAGATCGTTGCCGGACTCAATGCTGCGCCGACTCCCAACAGACACTCCAGCGCTGCCTCAAAGTCACCGGTCGAGATACCGTAGAGATAGAGCTGCGGTAATGTCTCCAGCACCTTCGGACTGGTCCGCTGATAGGGCGCCAAGAGGCCGGACCTGAAGTCACCGCCGTCCTCGCTCACCCGCGGTGCCTCGACTTCGACGCTGCCGCCGCTCAGGTGTACCTGCCGTGGCTTCGCGTACCCGTTTCGATACCCCCGCAGCTTGGCTCTACCGGCACGCACATATGGCTCGCGCGCAAGAAACTCATCCCGCTCCGCCTCCAGTGTATCTTGGATCTTCTCCCGGGCTCCGGTGAGCGCAACCTTGTCCAAGAGACAGGCTGCCTCCTGCTTCATCACGCGCCGCATCCGGCGCTCCGATCGCCTCTCACGTCGCTCCTGCCTTCTTCTTACGGCTTCCTGCTCTTTCTGATAGTCTGACATCGTAGCGGTGTCTCCTCTCTCGGGCTAAAACCCGTCATAACAATCACATGGAATCGTAGACACCGCTCTCTCTTTTTCCACAACTTCTGATGATACCTCCTGCCGAACCGGACAACGGCTGCGGCCCTCGGCCAAGCCACCCAAGAGCAAGCTGCCCGCGAGAACGCGGGCAGCGATGTTACGGCGGGTTCGAGGAAGGGCTACTTGGTCAAAACAACCTTCCGCACGTCGCCCGGTCTCCCGTCTTCGGTCATCGGTCCACGGACGAAGTACACACCCGGAGCGAGTGCCCGCACGTCATTCTCTCCCGGCTTGAGGTTCCGGACCTCTCGTCCCGTGGCGTCCAACAACACGCTTGACGCCCTACGCTCAACGCCCGACGCCAGAGGCAGATGCAGGTTGCCGCGCAGAACCGTCGGGCCGGGACTCGTCGTTCGCACGTCGGCGTTCGGCATTTCCTCGACCCCCGGCGGCGCGTCCGGGTAAACCAGGATCACGTCGCCGCATCCTACGTAGATGCACCGCTGCTCCGGGTTCGATGCAATACACCCGGGGTAGGGATAGGGCAGGTGTGAATAGACGCCAACCAGACTGTCCGCCCGCGTGTCGTAGACTCTGAGAGCGCTATCATATGGAGAAGAACAGAACATGTACCTGCCGGTGTGGTCAAGGCATGTGCCATGGAGCGATACACTGGTCGCCATCCGGGCCGTGACCGTGTCGCTGGTGGCGTCAATCGCGAGAACGCTGTCATCACCCACGAACCAGTAGAGCTTCTTGGTCGTGTCCGCATATGCCAGGAAAGTGCTCTTGTATCTACCGTCGTAGTACGGCCAGTAGATTGTCGTCAGCAAGGAAAACGAATGGGAATCCCAGGCCTCTAGTCGGTCCGGGTCCCTGCGAGTAACGTACATCTTCCCACCGTCTCCAGTGTGGGCGGTCGCGCCCACGCCGCCAATCGGCGCATAGAGCGGGATGCTGTCCGTCCGGCTGTCGATGACGGCAAGGCTCTCCCCCAAGTAACAGAGCATGCGACCATCGCCCAGGTATTCGAGCCGCATGACGATATCGCTGGCTGCTATGTTCCGTACCACGGAGTCGGTGTTGCAGTCGACCACGGCGATCTGGACAGTTGAGTCATCCACGAAGCTGTAGACCTTGTTCCCGTCCGGGCACCAGCTGGGGCTGAGGTCCGGATCCCTCTTGGTGTCGATGACCTTGAGCAGGCTGTCTGTCGCCCCGTCCAGCACGCCAATGCCTTTCCGGGCGGCGAAGTAGAACTTGTTGCTGTGTCGGCTATACGTCATTTCATGGCCGTAGTAGGCTTCACCCAAGAACGACTGTTTGACCACGCTGTTGACTCGTTCGTCTACGACACCTACCCCACCGATGGTTACGCCCCAACGGCAGTACAGCCTGCTGGTCGCAGGGTTGTGGTACATTACACGCCTCCAGCCGCAGAGCGGGACGGCCGTGACCACCGACGTGGTGTCGTACCTGCAGTCAACCGGCAGCAGCACGGCCTCCTCCGAATCTCCATAGACGTACAGCATCCTGCGTCGGTCCGGGTCCGACTCGATAATCCTGCCCCACCCCGCGCATCCAACTTTGGAAACGACATCGAAGGTCTCGCAGTCGAACTCGATGAGACTGCCCCAGTTTGTGAGGCTGTACAGCCGGTCACGCACAGTGTCACAGGCAATTGCCAAGCTGTAAGCATCATCCCAAATGTAGCAGGCGCGCGTGAACGTGTCGCCCGAGCAGTCGAACTCGAGTATGCGGTCCGGGTCCGAACTCCTCATTGCGTACAGGCGGTCGGTGGCCTCGTTGCACGCCAGGCGACCCCGCCGAAAAGCCACGCCATGCATCGCGGCTATCACGGAGTCGGATTGGGTGGAGATAACGTATATGGTGTCGAGGCCCTGGTACTCCGGACCCACCGCGTACAGCTTCTGGCGGCGCTTGTTGACACACAGGCTGACCGGCCTCTTTGCCGCAGTGATGGCTGCGACCACGGAATCGGCGGAGCAGGATATCGCGAGCACACCATCGCGCGTCGCGGCGTACACCTTATTCGAAGTCGGGTCGTAGGCCATGGCAGCAAGGCTTCTTCCGACCGGGACAACTTTCAGAAGCGCGTTGCTGGCACAGCCTATGACCGAGACGGTCTTGTCGATGGTGTCGCCGCAATACAGCTTGTCGCTGCCTGAGCTGTAGCAGAGAAGCGTCGGTCGGGACCCGACGAGAATCGAGCCGACCACCTCGTTGGTCGAGCAGTCGATGACCCCGACTCGGCCCTGCGACGGATGAGAAACGTACAGCCGGTTGTGCTTGCTGACCAGCAGCGCGCCGCCGACGGGCGTGCCGGTGTTGATGCGCTTGATGCGCTGGAAGGTGTTCCCATCCACGACAATGATGTCTGACGACTCACTTGCCACGTAGATGTTGTCGGTCGAGCTGCCGAACGCCAGATGATAGCCCGGCCGCAGCGGCCCCAGCGAGTCCGGCAGCAGGATTGTATCCGGAACCGTCGGCGTCCACGCCAGACTCACCCCGACGCCCAGCGCCAGCGCACAGAGGAGGACCAGGCTTGGCTTCTTCATTTTGGCACCACGCCCTAGCTGCAAGGAGTCTAGACCTGCCGTGGCGCTCTGTCAATGGTCAATCGCGTTCGTTCTTCCCCATGCTCTTCGCCCCGCTCCGAGGTTGGCAGCAGAATCAACCATAGCCTCCACCCTCTCCCCCGCTCTTGGGCAAGTGGCGGGAACGCAGCTTCCTCCGCCCCGCCCGCCGCTCGCCCTCTCCCCTGCCATCAGGTCAAGCCGAGAGCCGCGCGCCGTAGGCCAGCGTTCGCGCTACGGCCTGGGTCTGACTGTGAGTGTTATCGGGTTGGAAGAGGCGTTGCCGTGCCGGAGGCCAAAGGATAGTCCGGAGTTCAGAGTCCAGAACCCGGAGACTGGAATTGCGGCCCGAACCCGGCCCGGCGAATCCCTGCGCGCCAGAACGCTCTCCATCACTGGACCACCGGACCCAAGGAGCACTTGAGCGCTCTGCTCAATCTACGTCCATGGACTCGATGACCAGTTCTTGTCCGGAAATGATGTCGCCACCGGCGTTGCAGGCGCACATGCCTTGAAGGATGTGGTCTAGTGGTCCAGTGGCCGATTGGTCGACTGAGTCAGCTCGGCCTGGAGCAGACGAAGTACCCCATTCGGCGCTGCATTTGGGGCAACGGATGCGCAAGGGGACTCGCTTGAACTCAAGCTCGGCCTCGGCCGCGGCCGTGCCTTTCTTCATCTCGTCGAAGTAGAGCTGGACGCAGTCAGGCACGACGCTGCCGCCCGTACCGAGCAGCAGCCGGATGCGGCCTATGCGCTTGGCGCCGTGCTTCTCAGCTTCAGCCAGTGCCTGGTCGAGCAGCGCACGGGTGATGGAAAGCTCGTGCATAACAGGGAGAGTGCTCCAGTGATCAAGTGGTCAAGAGATCCAGTGGAGAAACGGACCGGGGCACTAGACCACTGGAACACTGGGCCACTTGGCCACTACGATATCTCTCTCAGCAGATTGGCCGCGGTCGTGTCCGACGGGACGCGCTGGAGCCACTGCTGCATCAGAATCCGCGCCCTGCCCGTATCGTGCAGGTCGTCCAGGTACAACCGGTAGAGCGCCTGGATCGGATCCGGCCGGGTGGGATCTTCGAGGACGGCCGCTCGATAGGCCGACTCGGCCCTGGCAAACTCGCCCTTGCCCTGGTAGGCGTAGCCGCGGCGCAAAGACAGGTCCGGGTCCTGGTAGCCGCGGGCCTGGATGGAATCGAGGAAACCGATTGCTTTGTCGTATTGGCCGTTGAGCATCGCGAACATGGACGCGTGGTAGAACAGCGGGACCTTCTTGTCCTGGTCGAGGCCGAAGCGCAGAGCCTTCTCGATAACGTCAAGCGCCTCGACGTTCTGGCCCGCCTTCTGGAACTCGCCGGCGAGCGCCAGGTAGCTCGCGGCGTAGTTGATGAGGAGTCCGCGCGTGTTCTCGTCCTTCTCAACGTTGGGGTCGAGCATGGCATCCATCTTGTACACGTCGTACATCATGTGGCGTGTCTTCGCGACGTCAACCATGTTCGGACCCTCTTCCTTGACCACCCGATTGACCAGACCCTCGAGACGGAGATGCGGATCCACCTCCTCGAGGTTGTCGCTGGAGACGGTCGTGGCATAGTAGACCGGCGAACGGGGATTGTAGTCAGCAGTGAAGACCTTGGCCCGGTACTCCTCCGGCGTGCAAGCGTAGTCATCCGGCCACCTCAACTTCACGCCCGCGCTCGTGGCGACGATGTCGCGCATCATGATGTCCTTGAGCAGATACGTACGATTGTCCTTGCCGACGAAGCCCTGCGGCAGCCTGTCGATCTGCGCCTCGGAGAACGAGATGGGCGCCCCCCAGCGCTTGAGCTGCTTGCAGTACCAGGTCGTGTTGAGCAGCGAGAGGTTGGCGACCGCCACGTTCTTGCCGAACTTCGGATCGTAGTTCGAGACCCGCGACAGCACGGTCTGCATGAACCAGAGCGGGAACGTATCGTTGTCACCGTTCGTGAAGAGGACCGCGTGCTCGCCCGGGCAGGATATCAGCATGTTGTACCCGTACTCCGCCGGTATCCAGTCGCCGCGGCGGGTCACCGACTTGTAGTTCAGGAGCATCGGGACGAAGGCGAATGCCAGCAACGCTCCGGACATAGAGTAGACGGGGAGCTTCCGCGCCCTCACCCTGTCGGCAAACCAGCGCAGGAACGCGTAGGCCCCGACGCCGATGAAGATGGTGTAGAACACGAACGAAAAGGCGTAGAAGTAGTCACGCTCGCGCACCTCGCGGAACCGGAGCTGAGACCGCGGATCTGAGGTCGAGTACTTCAGGTTCAGGTAGGTGATGAGACCGGCCGATGCGACCAGGAATGCCACCAGAATAAGCACGAATGACCGCTTCTCTTTCTTGAGCTGGTGCCACATACCCCAGACCCCGAGCAACGGCGGGATCAGCCCGAGCAGGGCCTGCCAGCTGACGTGCAGGAAGATATCGAAGAACCGCGGGTTGCCCCACTGCCAGAAGAAGTAGCGTATGTAGAACTTCACCTGCTCAAAGTAGGCGACGAACAGGTTGAATTGCGGGTTCTGGTTCATCCGCCAGTCATCTTCGGTCAGGAACTGGGTCTTGCGCGGTAAGAGCTTCATCGGGTCATACTGCTCGCGCTTGAGCACGCCGACGAAGTCACGCCAGTTCGACGGGTTCACTTCATTGATGCTGGGTTCGCGTCCGGCGCGTATGAGCATGATGAACTGGACGCAGCCGGCAAGAAACACCAGCCCGAGCATCAGGCCGACGTATCTGAGGCTCAGCTTGCCCTGGCGGTGCAGCCAGTAAAGGTATCCGCTGTACCCGGCCGCGAGCAGCAGGAGTAGTACCGGCGTCTGCACCCACCGCTCGATGAAGGCCACGGTCGGTGAAGCAAGGAACAGGACCGTGTCGTCCATCACCCGGTTTCCCGCCGCCACGTAGGCAATCACAAAGACCAGGAAGAATAGGCCGAGTCCGTAGAACACCGACCTGGTATGGGTCGAACGTTCCATCACCCTGATGCCGTACCAGGTTGCGCCCAGCATCAGCGGGATCGCGACAAACGTGCCCGCGGAGAAGCCCAGCTCACCCATCGTCAGGATGATCAGGTATCCGGCGACCAGCTCGAAGAGCCTCAACTGCAGCACGGATTCGCGATCCACCACCATCGCGAAGACCAGCACCGCGAACAAGGTCATCATCGGCGTGAAGTGGATGCCGGTCGAAAGGAAGAGCAGGAACAGTGCGGCCAGTATCAGGCGGTTGTCGCCGTCGGAACGCTGGATGTGGTCGCGCCAGACCAAGGCCATGTAGAGAACGGACAAAGCGACTACCACGCACGGCCCGTACACCTCGGCCTCGACCGAGTTATCCCAGAAGGAGAACGCGAAGGCGCAGGCCAGGGCGCCAAAGACGCCGGCGACGTGCGGCAGCCACTTGTCGTGACGCCGTTCCGGGCTCGTGTACGGCGCAATGAGTCTGAGGACGAGCAGGTAGATGAGCCCGCAGGAGAAGGCGCCGAACAACACCGGAATGAGGTTGATTCTGAAGGCGTGCTCCGGGCTGGTCGGGAGCATCGAGAAGATGCGACCGATGGTCACGAAGAGCGGCGTGCCCGGCGGGTGTGGGACTCCGTATATGCAGGCAGTCGCGATCAATTCGCCGCAGTCCCAGAATGCCGCGGTCGGCGCGACAGTCGAGAGGTAGGCAACCAGCACCACGGCAAACACAGCGGCGAAGAGAATGATGCGTATTCTTCGGTCGTTCATCAGGCGGGCCTCCGGGAAAAGAAAGGAGTCAAGGATTCAAGGAGTCAGGTGCCAGGCACACGGCCCGGCAGCACGGTTCTGTGGCTCACTCACGCAGGCTGATACTATAGAGAGAACCAAATGGAGTCAAATCAGACGTCCGCAGGCAGCCGCGAACCCCGGCTAGGAAAGCTGTTGCAGCTGGCGGGCGGCGGCCGAGTCGGACGGGGCGCGACGCAACCAGAGCTGAAGAAGTGCCTTGCCTTTGGCCGTATCGCCAAGCTTGCCCAGGTAGAGATGGACCAGTGCCTGCACGACTTCGCCCCGGCCTGGGTCAGCGCTCATTGCCTCGATGTAGGCCGACTCAGCCTGCTTGAGGTTCTCCTTGCCCTCGTGGGCCAGGCCGCGTCGCAATGCGAAGTCGGGCTGCGTGAACCCGAGCGCCTGGATAGTATCGAGCGCGGCCAGGGCCCTGTCATAGTTCCCGTTCTCCAGCGCGACACTCGAAAGATGATAGAGGACCGTCATCCGGCGGTCCCGGTCAAGATCCAGCCCGGTAGCCAGGGTCAGGACGTGCTCGGCGTCGAGCGGACGATTCAGGCGCCGGTAGCCATTGGCCATCGACATGAAAGTCGCGGCATAGGTCAGAAGCAGTCCCCTGGTATTCTCATCTTTGCTGACGCGAGGGTCAAGTATCGACTTCATGCTGTACACGGAGTCAACCAGGTAGCGGCTCCGGTCCAGGTCCACTTGCTCGCTCCCCGCGTCGGGTACGACGCGATAGACCAGGCCTTCCAACCGGAGGTGCGACTTCACATCCTGCAGGCTGCCGGGCGAAACCGTGGTCGCGATATAGACCGGCGTCCGGGGTTTGTAGCCCGGGCCGAACACCTTCGCAATGTACTCCTCGGAGGTCGCAGCGTAGTCTTCCGGCCAGTTGAGTTTGACTCCACCGGCGGTCGCCACCATATCGCGGATCATTACGTCCTCAAGCAGGAACGTCCGGTTGTTCTTGCCGACGAAGCCGCGCGGAAGCTGCTCTATCTCCTCCTCGGTGAAGGAGATCGGCGCGCCCCACCGCTTCAGTTGCTTGATGTACCAGTTCGTGTTCAGAAGCGAGAGGATCCCGACCCGGACGTTCTTGCCGAAATCGTGGCTATAGCCGGCAATACGCGAGGGCACCGTCTGCATGAACCAGAGCGGGAAAGTGTCGTTGTCGCCATTGGTGAAGAGGACTGCGCGCTCGCCCGGGCAAGATGCGAGCATATTGTACCCGTACTCGGCCGGTATCCAGTCGCCCCGGCGGCTGACTTCCGGATAGTTCAGCAGCATCGGTACGAACCCGAATGCAAGGAGCGCGCCGGACAGCGCGTAGGCCGGTGCGCGTCTGAATCGGAGTCGATCGATGACCGTCCGAAGAAATGCGTATGCCCCGACACCGACGAAGATCGTATAGAAGACAAAGGAGAAGGCGTAGAAATAGTCGCGCTCGCGCACCTCCAGGTATCCGTACCCGCCCTGGGCCGGGTTGCCGCGCCTTGGATCCGAGGGCGAGTACTTCAGATTCAGGTAGGTGACCAGGCCGATCGAAGCCACCAGGAAGGCAACGAAGATGAGGACGAAGGATCGCTTCTCGCGTCGGAACTGATGCCACATGCCCCACAGCCCAAGCAAAGGCGGTATCAAGCCGAGCAGGGCCTGCCAGCCAACGTGCAGGAAGATGTCGAAGAAGCGCGCGTTGCCCCACTGCCAGAAGAAATAGCGGAGGTAGAACTTGACCTGCTCGAAGTACGCAACCAGCACGCCGAAGCGCGGGTTCCGATTCATCCGCCAGTCATCTTCGGTCAGGAACTGCGTCTTGCGCGGCAGGAGCTTCATTGGATCGTACTGCTCGCGCTTGAGCACGCTGACGAAATCGCGCCAGTTTGACGGGTCCGCCTCGTTGATCGTGGGCGAGTGACTCGCGCGGATGAACATGATGAACTGCACCGTACCGGCGAGAAGTACCAGTCCGAGCATCAACCCCACGTACTTTGGGCTCAGCCGCCGCTGGCGGTGGAGCCAGTAGAGGTACCCACCGTAGCTCGCTACCAGCAGCAGCAGCAGCATTGGCGAGCGCACCCACCGTTCGATCAAAGCCACGGTCGGCGACGCAAGGAACAGCACCGTATCGTCCATTATCGCGTTCCCTGCCGCCACGTAGGCGATGACGAACACGAGGAAGAACAGGCCCAGGCCGTAGAACACCGACCGCGTATGGGTGGAGCGATCCATCACCCTGATACCGTACCAGGCCGCGCCCAGCATCAGCGGTATGGCGACGAAGGCAGCGACGGAGAGCCCCAGTTCGGCCATCGTCAGTATCACCAGGTAGGCGGCGAACAGCTCGAAGAGCCTGAGCTGCAGTACCGCTTCCCGGTCGACGATGAGTGCAAACACCAGCACTGCGAATACGGTCATCATCGGGGTGAAGTGGATACCGGTGGAAAGAAAGAGGAGGAAAATCGCGGCCAGAATCAGGCGATTGTCGCCGCCCGCCCGCTTGAGTTGTTCGCGCCAGACCAGCGCCATGTAGAGCACCGACAAAGCGACGACCACGCACGGGCCGTAGACCTCGGCCTCGACCGAGTTGTCCCAGAACGAGAACGCGAAGGCGCAGGCAAGGCCGCCGAACACGCCGGCGACGTGCGGCAGCCACCTGTCGTGCCGGCGTTCGGGAACGACGTAGGACGAAATGAGTTTGAGGACAAGCAGGTAGATGAGCCCGCAGGAGAAGGCACCGAAGAGCACCGGGATCAGGGTGACTCGGAAAGCCACCTCTTTCGCCACGGGCAGCATGGAGAAGATGCGCCCCAGGGTTACGAACAACGGCGTGCCGGGCGGGTGCGGGACGCCCATCGTGAACGCCGCCGAAATCAACTCGCCGCAGTCCCAGAACGCCGCGGTTGGGGCGGCGCTGTACAGGTACACACCGGCCACGACGACGAACACCGCCGCGAACACCAGCAGCCGGACTCTAGTATCGTTCATGAATCAGACCTCCGTGGCCAGGGCTTGCTGGATGTTGTACTTGAGCTGGGACGGCGTGAGCCCGGACAGCAGCGCACCGCGGTTGGCAAAGCTGATCTTGCCCGTGGTTTCCGAGACAATCACGGCGATGGCATCGGTCACGGTCGCGATGCCGAGTCCGGCCCGGTGGCGCATCCCCAACGCATTCTCGACGTACCGCTCTTCACTCAAGGGCAGCGTACAGCCGGCGGCCACAACTTGCCCGGCGATGATGATGGCACCGCCGTCGTGCAAAGGCGCAGGGGGAGTGAAGATCGAAACCAACAGCGGCGCCGAAACCCGCGCTTCCACCCTGGTCCCGGTCTCAACATAGTCGCGGAGCCCGATATCGCGTTCGATGACCAGCAGCGCACCGATCCTGTGGTCTTTCATCTGCGCCGCCGCCTCGACGATCTCTTCGACGGCGGCAGCATCCGCCCCGTGCTTCAGGAGGAACCGCAGCGGCCGGTAGCGGCCGAACCGGGACAGGATGTTCCGAATCTCGGGCTGGAAGATGATGACGAAGGCGACAATCCAGACGGTAGTCAGCGAGTTGACGATGAGACCGACTGCTTTGAGGTCGAGCCAGCGTGCAACGAACGACACCGCTACCAGGAAGAAAAGTCCGTAGAGCATGCGGATGGCGCGCGTGCCCTTCAGGAAACGGAGGAAATAGTAGGCCAGCAGGGCCACCATCAGGATGTCGAAGGCGTCTACCCAGCGGAAACTGACGAACGACAGCACCTAGGCTCTCATCTCCACGGCATCGGCCAGCTTCAAAGCCTTCACAACCGGTTTGACGTCATGAACACGCAGAACGTTCGCCCCGTTCCTCGCCGCCAGCACACACGCAGCGATTGTTCCCTCGACTCGCTCTCCCGGCGGCGAGTCCGAAACCGCACCGATGAAGCGCTTGCGAGACGGGCCAACTACGACCGGTGCACCCAGGGACTCAAGCTCAGCCAGCCGGCGCAGGATTTCGAGATTGTGCGCCACGGTCTTGCCGAAGCCGATGCCCGGGTCAACGAGCATCTGCGTGCGCGCGATGCCGGCGGCCTCTCCCCGCCTCAACGCCTCAGCCAGGAAGTCGGTTACTTCGGCCATCAGGTCGGAGTATTCGGGCTTCTTCTGCATGGTGCGGGGCCGGCCTTTCATGTGCATCAGTATACATGGGACTCCGGCTCGCGCCACAATCACTGCCATTTGCCTGTCTCCGGCAAAGGCAGACACGTCGTTCACGATATCCGCGCCCTCGCTGAGCGCGATGCTCGTGACCGTCGCGCTGGTTGTATCAACTGACACCGGTGTCTTCAGCCTCTTCTTCACCGCCCGCAGCACCGGGAGAAGCCGCGCCTGTTGCTCCCTCACCGGAACCGGTCGGGAACCGGGCCTGGTCGACTCCGCTCCAATGTCTATGAAATCAGCACCTTCCTCCGCCATCGACAACGCATGCTCGACTGCAGCCGACGGCTCAAGGAACCTTCCGCCGTCGGAGAAGGAATCGGGAGTGACGTTGAGTATGCCCATCACGTACGTTCGTCTGCCCAGATCCAGGGTTTTCCGCCCCAGCTTGATGGACCGCGTCCGTGACTGCAGGTTTCCAACCAACTCGCTGAGTTCCGGGACAAGTCGGGCCACACATTCCGGCTGGTCTGCCAGTCGGTACCCGAGCGTCTGCAGTTGTCGTTTGGTCAGGAAGAGAATCGCATCCGTGCGCCTGACTCGACCCGAGACGACCAACCGGTTCACCGCACAGTCCCCTCCGCAGGCCATCGCGGTCTGCTTCAGGATGTTCGCTGTCGCCGTTGATAGGCAGTCAACCTTGATGGCGACCACCCGGCTCTTGGCCCGGAAAATCGGCCAGCTCAGCGGGTCGGCTCCAACCCGGGTGAGCTCAACATCGAGGTCGGCCTGGTTCGCTACGGAGAGCAGACGCATGTGAACTTATAGGCTAGCTGACGCCGGAAGTCAAGCAATAGTGGACAAGTGGTCTAGTGGTCCAGTGCTCCAGTGTGGAACCTGCAACACTTGATCACTAGGCCACTAGATCACTCGACCACCTTCCTACCTCAGGACCTGCCCGATACGGTCCAGTGCCCAGTCGACCTCCGATTTCGCTATGATGAGCGGCGGGGCGAGACGGATGACCGTTCCGTGTGTCTCTTTCGCCAGCACGCCCAGCCCCATCAGCTTCTCGCAGAAACCGCGCGCCGGTCCTGACTCGGGCTTGATGTCTACGCCGATGAGTAGACCCCTGCCCCTGATTTCCGCGATGTGGGGCGAGTTCATCTTCGCTAGTTCGGTGCGCAGGTATTCGCCCATCGCAAACGAGTTCTCCGGCAGCTTCTCTTCGAGGATGACCTCGACCGCTGCCTTGCCGACAGCGCAGGCCAGCGGGTTCCCGCCAAAGGTCGAGCCGTGGTTGCCGGGCGTGAAGACCGACATGAGTTCTTTGGATGCAAGCGCGCCGGATACCGGGAAGCAACCTCCGCCCAGCGCCTTGCCCACAATCAGCACGTCCGGCTTGACGCCGTCGTACTCGTAGCAGAAGAGCCGGCCGGTCCGACCCAGCCCGGTCTGGATCTCATCGGTCATCAACAGGACATTGTTGCGCGTGCAGATTTCGCGCGCCGCCCTAAGGAATCCGCCCTTCGGCACCTTGATCCCGGCTTCGCCCTGGATCGGCTCAACCAGGAACGCCACCGTGTTCGGCGTGATGGCCTTCTCCAGCGCCGCAGTGTCGTTGTACGGAATCATCCTGAACCCGGGCGTGAAAGGCCCGAAGCCGTCACTGTAAAGCTTCTCCGGCGAGAAACCGACAATGGTCGTGGTCCGGCCGTGGAAGTTGCCGTCGCAGACGATGACCTCGGCCTTGCCCTCGGGCACTCCCCGCCTCGTGTAGCCCCAGCGCCGGCACAGCTTGATCGCAGTCTCGACCGCCTCGGCCCCGGTGTTCATCAAGAGCACCTGGTCCATCCCGCACGCCTCAGTCACGGTCTTGCAGAAAGGCCCGAACGTATCATGGTGGAACGCACGAGAGGTCAGGCAGAGCCTGTCCATCTGCTCTCGCATCGCGGCCAGTATCTTCGGATGGCGGTGCCCCTGGTTCAGGGCCGAGTAGGAGGAGAGCATGTCAAGATAGCGCTTCCCTTCGACGTCCTCGACCCACACGCCTTCGCCCTTGGCCAGGACGACCGGCAAGGGCAGGTAGTTGCGGGCGCTGTGTGCTTCGGCCAGATGAATGTAGTCCAGGCTCTTCACTAGAACTCCTTTCGCTTGCGGGCTGGACTCGTATTCTAGCCGATACACTGCACTGAGGCAAGCTCGCTCGAACCGGACCCGCAACTTCCGGTCAACAATCTGCGCCGCGGCTTCCTTGGCTACATCCTGAGACAAAGATTGACATCCGGACGCGTTTGAGTCAAATAGAAGAGGTCACTGCCAACGATCCGTGCGGAGGCGCGATCGTCCTCTGGCTTGGAAAGCAACCTGGGTCACGAGTGTTGAAACTGGAAAAGGAGCACAAGATGCCACTGACTTCTCACGACTTGCATCGTCTGGTCTGCCGGTCAACCGTCCTGATCGTCGCTGCGCTGTTCCTGGTGCTTCCGAATCTCTCCTGCACCAGAGCACCCCGCTACAGCGACGAGTCGTTCTACGAGGACATCGCCTGGGGTATCATGACCGGGCTCGTCGACATCTATAACCAGAACATCGCCGGCACGCCCGCAGGACCGGTGGACATCGTCGCCAATGGACCGTTCGGCGGCACCGTACACATCACCGGGACCACGAGCTACGATTCGGGCAACGGCATCGAGACCGTGCACCTGGAGTACGACTTGACCAACTGCCGAGTGTCCTCCACCTCGTCTTCCTCGAGCCTGAACGTCGACCTCACACTGAACGGGATAGTCAGCGAGGATGGCACCTGGTCATCGAGCTACGTCAGTCTCTCATACAGTTCGGCCAATCTAGGTGTGGCCGGTTCCTCCGAGCGGGGTACGAAGATGCGCGACGTCAGTGGCGCCACGCCGTTCAAGGCTAACCGCACCAGCTCGGGCACATCGGCTGAGCTATTCGGCCTGAAGGTATCCTGGTAGGCAGGTCCCTAGCGGCGACTCCCCAGCCTCGCGCGAGCCCGGCTGTCGCCGGCCTGCAGGCTACGGGCCGGCAGCCTGCAGACTGAGTAGCGGGGCGGGTCGCTTCATGCGAATCTGGTCCATGCGATCAAGCACGTCCTCGACCTTGCCTTCACGCAGCCCGAATTCTCTCAGCAACCCTTCGATGCGGCCGCGGCCGAGCCTGTCCTCACAGACGACCAGCCCGGTCAGGGCCTGCCTCGGCCCATCAGCAACCTGGACTGACGAGAGAATCGTCAGGGCCGCCGCCAGCCTGGGTACCGCCTCCGAGTGTTTTCTCCGGCTCATCAGGTCGAGCCCGATGTTGCCAAGGTAGGCCGCCATACCGATCCTGTCTCCGGCCTTCCGGGCAACGGCGAGCGCTTCCTTCTCGAGCTGGAGGGCCTTGCCGAGCCTGCCTTCACTGCGGCAGATGCTCGCGACATTTGCCAGACCCGTAGCCACGCCGAGTTGGTATCCAATGGCGCGGGCCATCGCCAGACCCTGAAGGTAGTACCTGAGCGCCCGGTTAGGTTCGCCCTTGTCCAGGTAGACGCTCCCGATGTTGCCAAGTTCGCACGCCTCGCCCCAGCGATCCCCGATTTCGTGTGTCGCTGTCAGCGCCTGCTCGTGATAGCTGAGAGCAGTGGCGAGGTCACCCTTGTCGTGCCAGACATTCCCGATGTTGCCGAGCAGGATTGCGACCACCCACTGGTCCGCCAGTCCACGGGTCAGGGCCAGCGACTCGGACAGGGTCGCGAGCGCCGGGTCCAGTTCGCCGCGGTCGCGACGGATAAGCCCGATGTTATTGAGGGCACGAGCTCTCCCCCTCCCGGCATGCAGCGTAGCTGCCAGCCGCTCAGACTCCTCGAAGTCCCTCAACGCCGCGTCCGCGCGGCCGCTGGTGTAGTTGCAGACACCGCTCAGGTTGAGCAGCGCGACCAGGTGGACACCGTTCGTTTCCGTCTTCGCCTGCTGGAGGTGCGAGATCGCGTCGTGCCAGTTGCAGGCACGCATGGCGGAAATGCCGCGGTCGAAGAGCCGTCTAGCTGTGGGGTCCGACGCGCACAGGCCGTCATGACATTCCGCCATCCGACCCATGCTGCGCCGCAGCGCATCTAGCCTCTTCAGATCCGTCTGCGGCTGCCGTCTCCCGGGAGCCAGCATGCGCTTGATGACGCCTCCCATACCCACGCTGACCCACAGGCCGGGGGCAATAGCCCGACAGGCCGCAATCAACTCGTGTCCGGGAGCCATAGCCAAGCTAGTGAGTGTAGCATTGCAGGGCCGACTGTCAACCGCAGGAGGTCGGCACCAGGCTTTTCGCGGGTTGTGATCCTGGGGCAGGTCGGCTGTTAGCCGGCCACCGGAGGAAGAAGTTGACGGTCGGCCGTTTTCGCGGGCCGCTTCATGCGCGTCTGATCTACCCGGCTCAGAAGGTCGGATGCACTGTCGTCATCAAAGCCCGACTGCTTGAGGAGCGCTTCCACGCGCTGTCGCCCGAGCCTGTCCGCGCACCTGTCCAGTCCGGTCAGGGCCTGGCGCGGCCCGTCGGCGACTCTGATTGAAAGGAGAATGGACAGCGCCTCGGCCAGCTTGGGAACGGCTTCCTCATGCTTTCCTCTGGCCAGCAGGTCAAGTCCTATGTTGCCGAGCTCGCTCGCCACCCCGAGGCCGTACCCGGCCTTCCGCGCCACCGCCAGGGCCTCCTCCTCGCATTTCAGCGCGTCGTCCGGCCTGCCCCGCCGGCGATGGATGTCCGCGATGTTGGCAAGACAGGTGACCACGCCCAGCGGATAACCGACGCTGCGGGCGTTCGCCAGCGCTTGCTCGTCGTACTTGAGCGCCAGGTCTGGTCTCCCTTTGTCCATGTAGATACTGCCGATATCTGCCAGCTCGCTGACCACGCCCCACTGGTCCTTGATCTCGCGGGATATCTTCAACGCCTCGATGTGGTACTCAAGTGCCTTCTCCAGTTCGCCCCGGTCGTGCCAGACGTTGCCGGTGTTGCCCAGCAGTATGGCAACTGCCCACTGGTCATCGAGCTCGCGCGCCAGAGTCAGCGATTCCTCCAGGTACTCAAGCGCTCCATCCAGTTCGCCGCGGTCGCGATGGATAAGCCCGATATTGTTGAGTGCTTGGACCCGACCGCGCTTAGTATGCAGCTCATCTGCCAGTCGGGCCGACTGATGGAAGCAGCGCAACGCGTCTTCAACGCGGCCCTGCGTATAGCGACATACACCGATCTGGTTCAAGAGCGCGACAAGGTGGACGCCGCTCGTGACCGACATCGCCTGCTTGAAGTACGCGACTGCCTCGTCCCAGCGGCACGCGCGCATCGCCGCCAGGCCAAGCTCAAACGGCTGTCTGACCACTGGCGGCGACAGTGGCAGGCCATCGAGATACTCCGCCATCCTGCCGAGGTCGCGCCGCACGCACTCCGGCCTCTCCGGCCGAGACTCCGGACTGCGTTCCTTGGTATTCAGTAGTCGGGCAACAAACGCGGCCGCTCCCGTGGCCGCGCCGGTTGACGGCGCGTTGCGGGTAACGGAAGCAGGCAGATCGAGACCGGGAGTTTCAGCCAAGCAGATCAGTCTAACGACCCCCGACTCTCAGTCAAATGTCGGAGCGGACGCTGACGCAGTGGAAGAGCGAGAGCCCGGGCCGGGCATCGTCACCGGCTCGGGCCCGACAGGACGGGATGGGGGCGGCAGCGCCACCCCAAACGCTGATGTTCCTCCTCTATCTGACCACCAGCTTGAGAGAGAGACTCGCGCCGCCGGCGTGCAGCCGGACGAAGTAGACACCGCTGGGCACGACCAGTCCCGAATAGTCGGTTCGGTCCCACGCTGCCTGCCCGGCACCCGCCGGCTGGTTGCCCGATAACAGTGTCCTCACCGCCTTACCGGCAAGGTCGTAGACAACGAGCGAAGCCCGGCCAGCAACCGCCAGATCATAGCTGACTCTCGTGCGGAAACGGAATGGGCTCGGTATGGCTTCGCGCAGTTCGACGCCGGGTCCCGGAGTCTGTCTTGAGTCATCGACTCCCGTAGAATCAGGTGATGCCGCCCATTCGATCGCCTGCTTGAGCAGGAGCATCGCATCGGCATCGTCGTAGTAGGGTTCGTTCTCGTAGTTCTGAAAGTCCCCGAAGTAGATCGGCCCCAGGTACACGGAGCGCCCGGCGCCGACTTCGCGCACCGCTATCGAAGCCTGACCGGTGGTATCCTCACTGTAGCCGCCGAGGGCCGTTGCTCCGGGCTGAAGTCCGGCGTTGGCCCACTCGCCATGGCTCTGGATGTCGAAGTCATGCACATTCAGAGTCACCGGATGGGTGCTGTCGGTGACGAGGATCCGACCGGATGCGAAGAAGTTGTAGTCCAGGGAGCAACTCACCGGCAGTATCGAGTCCATCTGCCAGGCGCTGGCGCGGTATACGCCGTAGACAATCCAGCCGAGGCCGACAAAACCTCCTCCGCTTCGAACCCAGTCCTTCAACGCGCTCTGATAGGTCTGGAAATCGTTGTCGGCGTATCCACGATCGCCGGTGACGACCACGTCATATTCCGCGAGTTCCGAAGCCTCGTCAATATCGGAACCGGTGACGATGGAGTCCTCCCAGCCCTGCGCCTTGCAGAGCGAGTCAATCCGGTAGCACGCATTCGGCGGAATGCGGCCCGTCGATGCGGAGTCGATCTCGATGGCCACTTTGATCTCAGTAGCCAGAGCCACGGCTGCGAAAAGCGTCAGCGGCAGTACCAACATCCTCATCCTCTGTCCTCCCTGGTTGCGGACATCCAAACATCCACTTCTACCGGACACGGGCACGGCCGGATAGAAGCCGCATTCTGAGTATCTCCGGCCGCAACCCGAGGGCCTATTCTCTGGCGCTCTCACCCGCCTGTCAAGTAAAGTCATCTCGCCCCCCCACACACACAAAAGGCCGACCCCGCGCGAGGCGGGGCCGGAAATCGCGTAGGCGAAACCCGCGGGCTACTTCTTGGTCGGGGGCTTCGGCCCTTCCTTCTTCGGCTCCTCGGCCTTCTTAGTAGTATCGACAGGCGGAGCGACCGGCTTGATCACGGCGCCGACCTTGGTCTGCAGCGACTCGGGCTTGACCTTGGCGGGATCGTTCAGATAGTACTCAAGCATGGGGCCGGCGGCCTCGTACTTGTTCTCTGCGATCCACTTGTAGAGCTTCTCGTAGACCGGCCCGACCTGATCGTAGGGACCCATGTAGTCGGTCACGGCAATCATCATCGGCTCTGCGTCCTTGACGACCATACCGGTCTTCTTGTCGGTCATATTCTTGGTGGCCGTGTCGAGCGGGACGCTGACCTCGTAGCGGGTGCTCTCCGGCTTGACGGCCGCCGGGTTGTCATGGAAAACGGCGAACGGCGTGCCACGCACGGTCAGCTTCTGCTCCTGCACCGCGGCCATCAGGACGCTCAGGTCCTTGCCGATCTCGGCATAGGGCCCCGTCTTGGCAATCGAGGCCACCTTCATCGCCGGGAGGTTCATGGTCTGCGCAACAAACGCCGGTTCGGCCGGCTTCTCGGTCTTGGCCGGCTGTTCGCTGCCGCCGCAGCCGACCATCATGGCTACTACCATCAGGCCGATGGCGAAGCTCAGGACTCTCTTCATCTGCACTACTCCTTTTTTGGGTTTCTACGAATGTCGAGGAACGGCGGGATTATAGACCCGGCTGTCCGCTTGTCAAGTCCAGTACCCCTGTTCAGCAGTCGTCAGCCGGGGCGGTGCGCAACGCCTTCTTGCGGGCCTGCAACGACTTAGCCGCAAGAACTTTCTCCTTCGCCCGGCGCGAGCGGCGCCGCTTCTGGCGTCTCAACTTCGCGACCCTCGCCGCCTCCGCGCTTTGCTCGCCCAACAGACGGGCCTCAAGTCTGTCCGCCAGCGCCCTTCTCGCCAGAAACCGGTTGAGAGCCTGCGACCGCTCCTGCTGGACCTTGACCTCGATACCGGTTGGCACATGCTTGAGATAGACCGCTGTCGAGGTCTTGTTGACGTTCTGCCCGCCCGGGCCCCCGGCCCTGATGAACCTCTCAATCAGGTCACCGGGTTTGACGCCGAGTGCTGCGAGCCGGGCGGTAAGTACCGCCTCTTTGTCGGTGCTCACACCTGAGGCCATTACTCAGCCACTGACCCTCGAGGTTGCCACGAAAACGCGAGAGACACAATACAGAGGGACAGAAAGAGACCAGGAATCCGTTTCATCCGTTTTCGTGCTTTCGTGGCTCAGTACTCCAGGCCCTCGAACCTACCCCCTACCGCCGTCGACCTGGTCGGCCTTGCGGGCCTGAAGCTCGGCTTCGAGGTACCTGCGCTCGTCGGCCAGCTCCCGCACCCGGTTGAAATCCATCGTCTGCCGGGCTGAATCGTACTCGTTCTCGAGTTGCCTCAGCCGGCGTTCGATGTCGGCCACCCCATCGCCCTGGTGTTGATGAGCAGAACTCGGACCATGGGACTTGGACTTGGGACCCCGGGCATGGGACGTGGGACCGTGTACATGCGACTTCGGAGTTTTGACTTCGGGCCTCGTCGGGTGCCCTTCTTGCCTTGTCTTTGGCGCTTGAGGCTTCGGGCCTGCCGCCTCGCGCTTGACTACGCGGCCTGCCGCATAGCTGTAATTCCCGGGGAACAGCACCGCCCTGCCGCCTTCGATCCGCACCGTTTTGTCTGCCAGCTCATCGAGCATGAACCGGTCGTGCGCGGCAAACACGACGGTCCGACTGTACCGTCTTATCGCCTCAAAGAGTATCTCCCGCGACTGAATGTCAAGGTGGTTGGTCGGCTCGTCAAGGATCAGGAGATTCGACGGCGTCAGCAGCGCCCGGATGATCGCCAGCCGGCTGCGTTCGCCGCCGGACAGCACCGCTACCTTCTTGTCTATTGCGTCTCCCGAGAAGAGAAACGTGCCCAGAATGCCTTTGAGTTCATTCTCCGTGAACCCGGCACCCGCGTCGGCGGCAGCTTCGAGCACGGTCATCTCCGGGTTGATGGTCTCCTCCGCGCCCTGCTCATAGCACGCAACCTGCGTCTTCTGGCTGGTCCAGGCTTCGCCCGAATCAGGTTCCAGCTTGCCGGCAATGGTCCGCAGCAGCGTCGTCTTGCCCTGACCGTTCGCGCCGAAGAGACCAATCTTCTCTCCTCCGCCTACCGCCAGGTTCACGTCCCGGAGCACCTGCTTCGGGCCGAACGACTTGGACACTCCGCGCAGGTCGACTGCCTTTCCGTAGACGGTATCCGATTCCGGGAACCGGATGCGGATTGCCGGCGCTGACTCCGGCGGCGTCACTCGCTCCAGCCGGTCGAGCATCTTCTGCCGGCTCATCGCCCGCGGAGCGGTATCCTTGCGCCCCTTGTACTGGGCGATGAACTGCTCGGTACGCTTGATGAACTGCACCTGCTCTTCGTACTTCTTGAGCTGCCGCTCATCCCGCTGCACCTTGTCACTCAGGTACTTCGAGTAGTTGCCGGGGAAGATGTGGACGCGCTTCGACTCGATCGCCCAGATCTTCTGCACCAGCGCGTCAAGCAGATACCGGTCGTGGGCGATCATCACCACCGCACCCTTGAAGCTGGTGAGGTACTCCTGAAGCCACTCGATGGATCGGATGTCGAGGTAGTTGGTCGGCTCGTCGAGCAGCAGCACATCCGGGTCTTCGAGCAGCATCCTCGCCAGTGCGAGTCGGACCTGGAATCCGCCGCTCTGGGTGCGGGTCTGCTTGTGAAAGTCATCCTCCTCAAACCCGAGGCTCATGAGCACCTTCTCGGCCCGGGCCTGCCGGTCGTAGGCTTCATGGCCGTAGTGGTGATCGAGCACGGCGTAGCGGTCGAGAATCTCCTGCAGTTCCTCGGCCGGCATGTTCGCGTCCTGCATCCGGTGCTCGAGCGCCCGCATCTCGTCATGGACTTCATCCAGGTGCTTGAAGGCCGTGAGCGCCTCCTCCAGGACGGTGCGCGTGCCCACGACCGCGCCGGTCTGAGGAAGATACCCGATACAGGTGCCCTTGCGCTTGTCCACGGAACCGCGGGTCGGCTCCAGCTCGCCGGACATCAACTTGATGATCGTCGACTTGCCCGACCCGTTGGCCCCGGCCAGCCCTATCCGGTCCTCAGGCCCGACAAAGAGGTTCACGTCCCGATAGAGCTCCTGCGTACCGAACTCCATCGTGATGTTTGACAGGGAAATCACGTGCCAAGCCTACCCTGAAACGTCCGCCATTCAAGAACGGTGGACGTAGCCGCCAGACCTCGGTCGAGAGTCCCGCACCAGCGCCAAGGAGCGCCGCCAGGAGGTCTATGGCGGCGAAGAATGGTCGCGGGTCGCGTCCCGTGTTCTCTAGAAGCAGCCGGCGGTGTGTCCTTTGCCGTCGACGTCTATCGCCGGCGAGCTCTTCTCAAGTCTGTAGTCGCCGCCCTTCGGATTGATGAACCTCGGGTCGCTCTCGACGTTACCCTCACCTTCGGGTACGTCATCGAAGTTCTCACCTTCGTTGTCGAGCACATTGTACTCAATCGTCATCCCGCCCTTGTCTTCGTCCGAAACGACACCGCGGCCGTTGCCCGCGATGATGCAGAAACGGATCTCGGTCCCCGACGGGTCGTCTATCGAGTAGATGCCGGAAGGACCGTTGTCGACGATAGTGCAGTACTCGATACGCGCGGTGCCGGTCCCGAACATGTTCGACAGGTAGATACCTCGGTCGTCGTTGCCGTAGATCAGACAACGACTGATGTCGTGATGGCCGTCCTTGACGTTGATGACGTGCGATACACCACCGGTGAGGGTTAGACCTTCCACCGTGCAGTCCTCGCCCGAGAGAGTGAGCGCCGCGAACTCGCCGCCGGCGTCAATGACGGTCTTGCCCGGACCGGCGCCGAGTAGGGTAGTTTCGTCCTTCTCGACCTCGACCTCCTCCTTGTAGGTCCCCGGGTGCAACATAGAGGACGACGCCGTCATCGGCCGCATCCAGGGCTTCGTTGATTTCCTTGTAGTCGCCCGAGCCGTCCGCTGCGACGACGATGTCGGCGCTGGGCGGTCTGGCGACGGTCTGCTTCTTCGGACAGCCGACGAATGCCAGCATCAGGATGGACAGGAACGGGAGCAGTTTCTTCATATGGTCATTACCTCCGAGCGACTATCCTCGCCAAGGGCTGGCCTGTCAAACCACGCCGAATAGCACTGCGTCCTCGCAGGAAGCTGTTCGAGCCGGCGCAAGAGGCAGCGGGTCGTCATGACGCAAGACCAAGCCGGCTGACGGCTTCCCGCTATGCCTTGTCCCATGGGTCTTTCGCTCTCTCCCACATCTCCGAGGCCAAACCCCGCGGTTCACTTAGATGAACCGGGGGTTTCGAGGACACGGCCCGTCTAGGAACGCAGCACGGCAGGCGCGGCCTTGTCGCACGGGCCTCAAGCCACAAGCTCCAGTCCGCAGACCGGAGGTCGCAGTCTTCGACAGCCGACCTCTTCCCTGCGAGGCAGGGCCTGCCGTTTCCGTTGACAGCCTTGAGCCTACCGATAGAATCCCGTGATGGCTATCACACCCATGGACATCAGAAAGAAGACCTTCTCGACCCATCGGGGCGGCCTTGACAAAGCCGAGGTCGAGGAGTTCATCGGCGAGCTCGCCACTGAGATAGAGAACCTGCGCAAGGAACGTGCGCAGCTCACCGAGAAAGCGGAAGAGCTGGCCAAACACCTGAAGGCGTACGAGGACACTGAGCAGCTGCTGAAGGATACGCTGGTGACCGCGCAGAAGGCCACCAACCAGCTGCGTGATGACGCGAAGAAGGAAGCTCAACTGATCATCGAGAAGGCGAAGCTCGAGGCGGAGCAGATCAAGCGCAATGCCGAACAACAGACCCGGGGCACCGGCGAAGAACTGCGCGCGCTCGAGGCGAAGCGCCTGGCCCTGAGTGAAGAGGTGGCCGCAGTCGCCCGGACCTACCTGGCGCTGGCCGAGCGAATGAGCAACAGGAAACCGAATGCTGAAACAGCAGATAGCCCAAAGCGTCCAGGCGATAAGAGCTAAGACCGACTTCCAACCAGAACTCGGCATCATCCTCGGCACCGGACTCGGGAAGCTGGCCGGGGACGTCGCTGTAGACACCGCCATCCCCTACTCGGAGATACCACACTTCCCGCCGCCAACCGTAGAAAGCCACCGCGGCCGTCTGCTACTCGGCATGCTGGGCGGTCGCCCGGTGGCCGTGATGCAGGGACGGTTCCACTACTACGAGGGCTACGAACCCGATCAGATCGCCCACCCCGTACGCGTCATGAAGGAGCTGGGCGTGGGCACGCTGATTGTCTCGAATGCCTCCGGCGGCGTCAACCCGCAGTTCCACGCAGGCGAGGTTGCCGTCATCACCGACCACATCAACCTGACCGGACTCAATCCCCTGCGCGGGGCAAACGACGACACCCTGGGTCCCCGCTTCCCGCACATGGCCGGCTGCTACGACCCCTTGCTGGTGAGCCTTGCCATGGATGCGGCGCTGAAGCTCGGCATCCGTCTCTACCCCGCCGTCTATGCCTGGGTCACGGGCCCGAACCTGGAAACCGCAGCTGAGTACCGCTACATCCGGACCATCGGTGCCGACCTCGTCGGCATGTCTACCGTCCCCGAGGTCATTGTCGCCCGGCACGCGGGGCTGCGCGTGCTTGGATTCTCCGTGATTACGGACATGGGCCTGCCGGACGCCATGCAACCGGTCGGCCTGCAGGAAGTCCTGGCCATGGCAGCCAAAGCCGAACCGAGCCTGACGGCAGTCGTCGGCGAGGTGGTGAAACTCATATGATGCGCTTGCGCCGATTCACATTCATCTTGCTCTTCTTTGCCGCCGCCGGGTGCACGAAGCGCGCCCAACTCCAGAACGTTCCCCGGGACGCGCAACAGGCAATAGACCGGGCAACTGCCAGCCTGGAAGCGAAACTCTATAAAGAGGCCGAGGAGCAGTTCACGTTCGTAATCTTCAACTTTCCCGGCTCCCGCCAGGCCTCGGACGCCCAGTACTACCTGGCCGAGACCTACTTCCGCAGCAAGGACTACATCCAGGCCCAGAGCGAGTTCGACTTCTACTTGAGGAACTTCCCGAACGCCCGGTTCCAGGAGGAAGCCACCTACAAGCTCGCAGTCTCCTACCTGCGATCCGCGCCAAGTCATGTGCGTGATCAGGTCCGGGCGCTCAAGGCCCGCGAGACCATCGACCAGTTCCTGGAATCCTACCCGGACTCGCCGTTCCGCCCGGAGGCCGAGCAGCTGCTCGGGGACATCGCCGAGCGGCTCGCCCTACGAGAATTCGACGCCGCTAGGATCTACTACACCTCCGGCGAGTACAAATCGGCACTGATCTACTATCATTATGTGAACGGGACCTACCCGGCAGATCGCTGGCCCGGCATCGAAAGGTACCGGTTCGCTGTCAGCCTGCTGGAGACCGCAGACACAGCGAAGGCACGCGAAGTGCTGATGGAGATCGCAACCGGCTCGTCGGAGGAGACGGTCAAGAAGCTCGCTCGCGGCGCGCTGGCCCGCACCGACTGAAGTGCCGCTCCGGCTCGGTGTGTTCGGAGGGTCGTTCAATCCCATTCATTTCGGTCACCTGCTGACGGCCGGGGATATGCGGTATCAGCTGCGCCTGGACCGCATCCTCTTCGTTCCTGCCTACCATCCTCCCCACAAACATGGTCCCCTGACTGCCTATCGCCATCGGCTGTCCATGACGCAGCTCGCCATCGATAGCGAACCCGGGTTCAAGCTGTGCGCGATTGAGGAAAGCCGCCCTGGGCCCTCCTATACAGTCGATACGCTGCGCGAACTGCGGTCGCTGCACCCGGGAGCGACACTGCACCTGATCGTGGGTAGTGACCAATACCGGGACGTCGCGTCCTGGCATCAACCCGGCCGGCTCACCAACCTGGCGCGGATCGTGGTCATGAGCCGGCCCGGAGAGGAGCGGCCTCCGCTCTTCCCCGGACACGACCCGAAACGGGTCCGGTTCTGCCCGGTGATTCCGGTCGGAATCTCGGCCGCAGCCATCCGGGCAAGACTTGCCAAGAACCTCTCTATCCGCTATATGTTACCTGTAGTTGTCGCCGAGTACCTGCGGCGACACCGCCTGTATCCTGGCCCGCGAACAAGAAGAACCGCATAGGGCAATTGCCCAAAGGAGACCTTATGTTTGGAATCGCCCTCGCCCAGACGCCGGCCCCAACCGCGACTCCGGGCGCGCCTGCTGCCGGCGGCATGAACTCGATCCTCGGGTTCCTGCCCATTATCCTGATCTTCGCCGTCCTCTATTTCCTGATGATCCTGCCCCAGCAGCGCCGCCAGAAGAAGCACACGCAAATGCTGGAACAGATCAAGCGGGGCGATCGCGTAGTGCTCGGTTCCGGCATCCACGGCATAGTGTCCAACGTCAGGGAACAGACTTTCCTGGTCAAGGTCGCTGAGAACACCGAACTCGAGGTCGACAAGTCAGCGGTCAGCTACAAGTTTGGCGCCGAAAAGTAGCCCGGCAGCGAAACCGGCGGGCGTCAACCGCCGGGTAGTCCTGTACGGCCACCGGGCACTCAGGACCAAGTCACGGCTCATCGGGGAACTTACGTCCGATCTGGTCAAGTTCCTGGAGGACCTGAAAGTCAGTATGCTGACGCAGGACGGGCTGGGACTCGCCGCCAACCAGATTGCCGAGACGGTCGCTGCGTTTGCCATCAACCCGCGCGCTGTCGACGACGACCGGGAGCCGTACTGCATCATCAACCCGGAGGTGGTCGCGACCGAGGGCCTCGTCGAAGCCGAAGAAGGGTGTCTCTCCCTGCCCGGGCTGTTCGACTTCCTGCCCCGTCCCGAATTCGTGCGCATCTCCGGGCTCAACGAGGAACTGCAGCCGATCACTGTCGAAGGCACGCGGCTACTGGCTCGGGCACTGCTGCATGAGATAGACCACTTAAACGGGGTGCTGTTCATCGACCACCTGAGCGAGTCGCGGCGGCGGATGCTCGGCACGAAGCTCAAGGAACTGGAGGAAAGGGAACGGTGCGCGTAGCTTTCTTCGGCACTTCTGACTTCGCGGTGCCTGCCCTGCGTAGCCTCGCCCGGTCCGCGCACAGGATCGAAACTGTTGTCACCGCGCCGCCGCAACCCAGCGGCCGAGGCCGGAAGCTCGTCCCCAGCCCCACAGAACAAGAAGCGCGTGCGCTCGGCATCAAAGTCCTGACCCCCCAGGACCCCAACGCTCCGGCGTTCATCTCTGAGTTTGGATCTCAAGCCCCGGACGCCGCGGTCCTGGCCGCGTACGGCTATATCCTGAAACCAGCCGCACTCTCAGTCCCTGCCTTCGGTTTCCTGAACATCCACCCTTCGTTACTTCCCCGGTATCGAGGTGCGGCGCCGATTCAGCGCGCCCTGCTTGCGGGCGAACACGAAACCGGCGTGACCATCATCGCTCTTTCCGAGCAGGTTGACGCCGGCGACATAGTCGAGCAGGAGGTCGTCGCCGTCGGCCCGAACGAAACGGCGGGCGAGTTGTCGCGCAGACTGGCGGATGTCGGCGCCCGGCTCATCTTGCAGTCCCTGACTCAGCTTGCAGAAGGCAAGGCCCGCCGCGCTTTGCAGGACCCGGAACTGGCCACCCGTGCCGCGAAGATAGCCAAGGCAGAACGCAGCATCGACTGGCGGGAATCGGCTCAACAGATACACAATCGGATTCGGGCACTCTCCCCCGAGCCCGGAGCGGTAACCAGCTTCCGCCAGAGGCGCATCGTCCTGCTTCGCTCTGAGGTCAGCCCGGTTTCAGACCCGGGAGAGCCCGGCCAGATCCTCTTCGATCACCCGGGTCTTGTGGTCGCCGCCGGTGCGGGCGCGCTGGAGATCACCGAACTCAAGCCCGAGGGCAAGCGGGCCCAGACCGGTCAGGATTTCCGCAACGGCCACCGTCCGGTTGCCGGTGAAAGGTTTGCCGCATGAGACAGCGCCGCAAGCGCCGCAGCCACGCCCTGCGCACGCTCATCCTCATTCTGCTGGCAATCGCCCTGCTCATCGTCGTCCTCAATTGGCTCGTGATGCCGATGGTCGTCGGGCGCGGACGGGAAACAACAGTACCAGATCTCGTCGGCATTGACCGATTCGCAGCCGAGGAGTCGATCATCAAGGCCGGGCTGGTTCTCGGCGACGTTCGCAGCGTCTCCAACGCAACCGTACCCCCGGACCGGGTAGTGACCCAGCACCCTGAACCCCGGCAAAGGGTCAAGCTCGGGCGCAAGGTGCACATCGACGTGAGCATAGGCGGCTCCCGGATGAAGGTCCCCCATGTCGAAGGGCTCACTCTCGCCCGAGCCACCACCCTGCTCTCCGCGTCGGGGATCTCCGTTGCCGGAGTCGAATCACTCCGCTCACTAACTCTGCCGGCGGGACAAGTGGTATCAACGCGTCCCCCCGCCGGCTTCGAGGTCGACGAAGGCGAACGCATAACCATCCAGATCTCCTCCCGGGTCGGCAACTTCCCGATGCCGGGCCTGGTCGGCATGAACGTGGGAGCCGCCTCCGGCATACTGGCATCACAGGGACTCATCCTCGGAAACGTGAAACAGGCCCCGAGCGACGAACCTGCAGGCAACGTGCTTATCCAGTACCCGGAAGAAGGCATGACGGTCCGTGACCTCGATACGGTAAGCCTGATCGTAGCCATCCCGCCGGGCAGAAGATGAAGGTATCCGCGTCGATACTCGACTGCGACTTCCTCCGTCTCTCCGACGAACTGGCGGCGGTGGTGAACGCGGGCGCGGACGCCATCCATCTCGACGTGATGGACGGCCATTTTGTCCCGAACCTGAGCTTCGGAGTCCCGCTGGCAAAGGCCGTGCGCCGGGCCGTGAACGTGCCTGTCCACTCTCACCTCATGGTGCAGGAACCGGAGTGGCTGGTTGAGAAGTTTCTCGCCTATTCCGACCTCATCACCTTCCACATCGAAGCAGCTGAGTCGCCGGAGCAGTGTATCGAGACAATCCGCGCCGCCGGCAAGGCTGCCGGGATATCTCTCAACCCCAACACTCCGGTCGAGTCCCTCCGCCCGGTCATCGCCGACGTGCAGGACGTGCTGGTGATGAGCGTCTACCCGGGCTTCGGCGGCCAGGAGTTCTCCCGGGAATCGGCGGCCCGTATCCGCGAGACGGCCAGGCTCATCGCCGAGTCTGGCTCCAGAGCGACGATATCGGTCGACGGCGGGGTCAACCCGCAGAACTGCAACCTGGTGGCTGAAGCAGGCGCGCACTGGGTCATCGCCGGCAGCGCCATCTTCCGCAGCCCGGACTACGCCGCAGTCATCAAGGCCCTGAAGTCGTAACGAATGTAGAAGATGATGACAAAGTGGAAAGGGGCAATGACGAAGTCCGGACCTGGGACCGCCACTCTCGGACGTCTCTCCTGTGGCCCGGTGTATGACACTGGAACCCTAGAACCCTCCAGCCCTCGAACCCTTTTCTAGATATGTTCGACGCACTGACCGACCGGTTCACCCAGCTTCGCCGCAAGCTGCTGGGTTTCGGACGCCTATCAGACCGCGAGGTATCGCAGGCCCTGCGCGAGGTCCGCACGGTGCTGCTCGAAGCCGACGTCAACTACAAGGTCGTCGGTCACTTCATCCGCTCGGTCGAGGCCAAGCTCAAAGAGAAGAACGTGGCGGCCAGCCTCAAGCCCGGTGAACTCATCAACGCCACTCTCTACCAGGGACTGGTCGAGCTGCTGGGCGAGACAACGCCCAAGCTCGACTTGAGTTCCAACCCTGTGGTCATCAGCCTCGTCGGCCTGCAGGGCACCGGCAAGACGACCTTTGCCGGCAAGCTCGCGCACAAGTTCCGGAACCGCAAGCCTCTGCTCGTCGCCTGCGACCCCAAGCGGCCGGCCGCTTCCGACCAGCTCCGCTCGGTCGCCGAGCGCGCCAAGTGCGATTTCTATCCGGTATCCAGCGACGTAGTCGCGACCAGCCTGGCCGCGCTGAAGCAGGCCCGAAACCGCGGCAACGGCTTCGTGGTCTTCGACACCGCGGGCCGCCTCCACATCGACGACGACCTGATGAACGAACTCGGGGCAGTCCAGGACAAGGCCAAACCCAATGCCAGTCTGCTGGTCCTCGACGGCATGGTCGGACAGGACGCCGTCAGCCAGGCCGAGCAGTTCAGCACGCGGCTCAAACTGACCGGCTGCTGCTTCACCAAGCTCGACGGCGACGCCCGGGGCGGGGCGGTGATGTCGGTACGGCACGTCACCGGGCTGCCGGTCTTCTTCGTCGGCACCGGCGAGCACCTCGAAGACGTGGAGGATTTCCACCCCGACCGGATCGCCTCGCGCATCCTCGGCATGGGCGACATGAAGAGCCTCGCCGACAAGGTCCAGGCCGCCACCGAAGGGCAGGACCAGCGCGCGATCGCCGAGAAGTTCCTCAAGGGGAAGTTCGACCTCGACGACTTCCTGGGCCAGCTCAAAGGCATAAAGAAGATGGGCAACATCTCCAAACTGCTGGCAATGATACCCGGGGCAGGCAACCTGGAAGTCGACGACAGTGAATTCGCTCAGGTCGAGGCCATGATTCAATCCATGACCCCGGCCGAACGGAGAAACCCGGACATCGTCGACGGCTCGCGCCGCCGCCGCATTGCCTCAGGAAGCGGCACCACGGTCACCGACGTCAACCGGCTGCTGAAGGAATTCGCCCAGGCGCGAGTCCTGGCCAAACAGATGTCCGGCGGCCGCACCCCGCGCCCGCGCATGCGCTAGGCCACACCGCCCCGCTTCACTCCCGCCCGATTGTAGATTCTGAAACCACCGCACCTCATCATGGAGGCCGGCAGCGTCGCGGTCGCGACCGTCTAGATCGCGATGCTCATCCTCACGTAACCGACGACCTTCTGCTCCTTGAAGGACGCGACCAACTCGCCTTCCTTGAAGAACCGGAAGTAGCCGTCCAACTCCTCAACCCGGTCCGCGTCAACGATCACCTGTGGCCGCTTGTCCGACTCGATGAAAACATCGTAAGGCACAGCAACTCCTTTCAGGGAACCGCCCCGGCACGTCCCGGACTCAAGGTGCTCGCACCGGCGACCTCCCAAGACATTATAACAGACAGAAGCCATCTGTCAATAGTGACCCGTGCGACCCATGGTTCTCCCGGACGCGGCGCGACAGCGGCCGGCGGACAGGAACAACAGGAACGAAAGGCGCCGTCGTCCCCGGTGCCGACCGGGCCGCCCCGACAAGCCGGCATCCGCATCGCCGTTCGACAACGCTTGACACCCAGGGAAGACAGGTGTCTAATTGAGCAACAGGAACGGGCGGTCGCGGCTGAACGGCCGCCTTCCGACACCCGGCTGCAACGGAGGCCGGCCGGATGCCACGCCAGGAGTGCCGCCTCCAACCAGACAAGGAGGAAAGATGTCCAGAACTGTGCTGGTTCTGATACTCAGCGCCATCATGTCGGCCGCGGCCGGCTTCACGGGCACAGCGACCACCGCCACCCCGACGGCTTCGGGCTCGGCAGCGCAGCCCGCACAAAGGCCGACCCCGCTGCCCGCGATGCAGACCCAAGGTACGGCAAACACCTGCTTGCCGGTTATCCGCTGGGACAAGTTCTACGACCGCAACGGCAACCCGCTGCCGGTCGACCCGCAGGAGAACGTCGGCGCCGACTCGCTCTACTTCAAGAACTACTACTCCCTGACGGCCCTCCTGGGCAGCCCCAAGTCGGAGGTCCCGAATCCGACCCCGGAGAGCTGCCGGCCCGCCTTCGCCTGGCAGGACGCTCAACCCGTCGCCTGCATGGACCCGCAGGGCGTCTACTGCTACGAGGTGTTCAACACCACGCTGCGCCGGACCAACACCAACACGGGTGCATATGCTGACTACACCATCCCGCGCGGAGAGTCGGCGTGTGGTACTGACGGTCAGTACCTCTATGTGCCGGTCAACGACACGGTCTACAAGTACACGCCGACCGGAGCCCTGGTAACCATAACCACCATTGATATCAGCCCTGCCTACTACGAGTTCTCCGTGGTGAACGACACGGTCTGGTGTCACGACGGGTTGAGCACCGTACTCAACGGCTACGCCTGCTCGAAGTTCAGCGGCGGCTCGCTCACCAAGGATGCGGCCTGGGATGTCGGCACCGGCAGCCATTCGCCGGCGCAGGTCGCATGGGACGGCGAGTACTACTACGTCTCCTGGGCGGGGTATTCCTCCAACACCTTCAAGCGGTTCAATGCGGACCGGACCCTGTCGGCCAGCGGCACAATCAGCATCGACACGCGTGGGGTGATGTGCAGCGTACGTGGCACGCGACCGGTGACGCAGGATTCGCTCTACTGGAAGCTCTACTCCAGCACCGCGGACTTCTACTCCTCGGGTAAGGCGCAGGATGTGACCGCGGCCCAGCCGACGCCGCTTGCCTGGCAGTACGACCAGTCCGTATCGTGTATGACCCCGGACGGCCACTACGTATTCGAGGTGTCCGGCACCAACCTGCGCCGCACCGACCTTCTCTCCGGCGACGTGGAGAACTACACCCTTGCGAACACCAGCGGCGGTACTTGCGGCACCGACGGCCAGTACGTCTATGTCCCGAACGGCACCACCACGCGCAAGTACACGCTCAACGGTACGCTGGTCAGCTCGACCACGACTGACTACGCGCCGGCAGTCGGTGCCAGCACCTTCTGCTACGGCGTCGCCAACGACACGGTCTGGATTTCCCCCACCCTCTCCGGCGCGACGTGGTATGGCTACGCCTGCGCCAAGTTCACTGGCGGCAGCATCACCCACGATGCGACCTGGTCCACGGGCGGGGTCCAGAGCTCGGCGATGGCCGTTACCTTTGACGGTCAGTACTACTACATGGCTTGGGGTGGCTTGGGCAGCAACACCTTCAAACGCTTCTACCGCGACCGCACGCTCTACTCCGACGGCACCGTGACCGGTGACGCCCGCAGCGTGATGTGCAAGCAGGGCGGTTACCCGGTGATGATCTGTCACGCCGAGGGAAGCTGGGACGTAGTCGACAGCCTGCGCCGGATACTGCTCGATTCCTGCGGCGGCAGGTTCGCTGCGTTGGACACATACAACATCGGCGCGGGCGGTCACGCCGCGTTCCCGGCCGGCGACTGGTACCGTTTCGGCTACCGGGCGATACTCACGTGGACCAACAGCCAGCCTGCCGACTCGGCCGCGCTCGGTGACAGCCTGGCCCGGTTCGTCGAACTGGGCGGCGGCGTGGTCGAAGCCGTCTTCGCGGACTACGGTCCGAGCTTCGTGATAACCGGGGACTGGCGCGACTACTACGCCCCTTTCACGGATCAGGCCAACTCCTACACGCCGGACGCTCTCGGAACGGTACACCAACCCCTCCACCCGGTCATGTCCGCAATCTCCGCTCTCTCGGTCGCCAACTACGTCACCGGCAACACCCACAACACGCTGCGCAGCCCGAACTCCCTCTGCCTGGCGGAATACACCTCCTCCAATCGCTGCCTCGCCGCCTGCTTCGACAGCGCGGGCAGGCGGGCCGTCTCGGTGGGCATGTATCCGCTGTCGGCCTGGTCGGGCGGCGCCTACGGACAGTGGTCTCGCCTGCTGGTGAACGCGCTCAACTGGGCGGCGGTCGGACCGAGCGTCGGCGTAACCGCTCCGAACGGCGGCGAGAGCTGGATTGTCGGCAGCGCCCACAACATCACCTGGACCCAGACTCCGAGCGGGGTCAAAGACTCGATCTACTACTCGACCGACGCCGGCGCGAGCTGGGTCGGCGTGGCTTTCTATGACCCGCCGCCGGTACCACTCCAGCACACCTGGACCATCCCGAACACGCCGACTACGCAGGCGCGGGTCAAGGTCGTCACCTGGGATGCCGAGGGTGGCAGGGTCGAGGATATGAGCAACGCCAACTTCACCATCGAACCGTTCGTCGGCATCGCCCAGCCCGAGAACAACGCCCTGCCGCTGACTTTCGCCCTATACCGGCCCTTCCCGAACCCGCTGGCCTCGGGCGCCGGGATCCGCTACGCCCTGCCGCGGCCGGCCCGCGTCGAACTGAACGTCTACGACGTTGCCGGAACGCTGGTCCGGCGGCTGGTGGACGGTGCCCGGCCGGCCGGGTACCACAGCGTCCACTGGAACGGCGGCGACGAACGGGGCAGAAACGTCGCTGCCGGCGTCTACTACTGCCGGTTCAGCGCCGGCGGCTTCCTGGCCACACAGAAACTCGTCGTGCGCCGCTAGCCGGCGACCGGTCAGATCAACGGGGCGGGCTTCGGCCCGCCCCGTTCCTCTCACACCGCGAAGACCAACCTGCGTCCGCCACCCCGCAGACCAGACCATCGGGTCCAGAAGTCAGCGCCTTCGTGGTGCGTTCAGTCTTCGACCAGACTTCTGCCTTCTGCACTCTGCCTTCTGACTTCTGACGTCGGTCGTCCCTCGAACCAAGGCCCGATCGGAGCGCCGATGTTGAAGACATCGCCACGGATGGCCCGAAGTGTGCGCCGCCCCACTAAGGGCAGTCCAGACCGCTGTCCGCCGAACAACCGGGAAAGCAGTTTCCGGAACCGCGAGGAGTGCAGCACTGACTGCAATTCGGACGGCAGCGTGCAGAGGAGTCCGTAGAACAGTCGCCCAGACGGCAGGACATACAACCGTCTAAGCAACCGGCAGGGCAGAAAGCCGGACACCGGACAGAACTGCAGACAGCACAATGCGAGAAACAACCCGGAGAACAGCATGACGGACAGTCGCCGGAACAACAGTGGACACAACTCGGCGAACTGCCTCGGAGGTAGTCCCCCAGGTGGGGGTGTCATTCTGGCCCAATACGACTCAAGCTACTGTTTCATCGTGGCTTACCGCCGCAAACCCAGACTCACTCTATTCTACGACCCTGTAGAATGCCATCGAAACGACCATCTCTTGGGCGGCCGCGTTTTTGCCGTCACATAGGAATTGCGGGTTTCCGGCGGTTTTGGTCAACGGAGAATCGCGTAAGTCACGCATTCCACGTCCGGGGGTCGTTGGGGGGGGTCCTTGTCCCGAACCCTGTCCGGGTTGCAGGGAGGGCTCATCCCCGAGCTCAAGGGACCGCTCATCCCCGGACTCATGCCGGGGCTCATCCCCCAACTCAAGGGATAGCTCCTCCCCGGTCTCAAGGGGGGGCTCATCCCGGAGCTCAAGGGACCGTTCCTCCCCGGTCTCAAGGGAGGGCTCATCCCGGAACTCAGGGGACAGCTCATCCCCCAGCTCAAGGGGGGGCTCATCCCCCAGCTCAAGAGGGGGCTCATCCGTCAGCTCATGGGCCGGCTCTACCCCCATCCCGCCCGCCGAACCGGGTCAAGTGCCGAATTGTCTGCAAATGGAGTCTCTTCCTGTACGTCTTCACGGGGTTGTTGCTGGTGCTGCCTGCGGGTGGAGCATGTCCCAGCGTTCCAGTTCTGCCATGTCCAGATACGTGAGCTGAGTGGCCCATTCCGCCGCCTGCTCCTGCGCCAGCGACGTCATCAGTCGAAGACAGGCCGCAGCATTGGGGAAGATCCTGATGACCCGGCTCCGTCGACGCAACTCCTCATTGAGCCGTTCCATCATGTTGGTCGTCCGGATCCGCATCCTATGCCCGGCCGGAAACTGGAAGCAGGTCAGTGTATCTTCGGTCTCCTCTTCCAGTTTGTCGGCAAGGTCCGGATAACACGGGCGCCACTCTGCCACCACTTCCGCCAGCCGTGCCTTGGCATGCTCCAGCGTCGGCGCATCGAAGACCGATCGCAACGCCTGCCACAGGGCTTTGCGGTCACTCTTGGTCACCAGCGCCAGCACGTTATGCATGAAATGCGTCTGACAGCGCTGCCAGAGCGCTCCCTGAAAGCACCGCCGGACACTGGCCACCAGCCCTTCATGGTCGTCCGATACCACCAGCCGGACACCGGCGAGCCCACGCCGGGAGAGGTCCCGGAAGA
>Ga0194126_10000534_pt1 | contig 63660 bp, 61 predicted proteins | sample TA2KigC150mmetaG_FD_148641 | JGI IMG/M metagenome (GOLD analysis project Ga0194126, IMG submission 148641) | Freshwater microbial communities from Lake Tanganyika, Tanzania - TA2015035 Kigoma Deep Cast 150m | ecosystem: Environmental > Aquatic > Freshwater > Lake | place: Tanzania: Lake...
AAAGGCCCTTTCCCCTGGGCTGGCTGCTGCTACATCGTCGTCCCCAGATAGTAGCCCCACCATCCGGGAGCGGTCAAAGGCAGTTTATAAAAATGCGTTTGGGCAACAGCCCGGGGAGCTTGGGAACCAGAGAATGGCTGAGAGCTGACCGCCTTAATCCCCCGGTTCACCCAGCATCTCCTCAAGGGCTTCTTCCAGGTCGGCCGGCTGGATGAGCACCTTGGCTTCCCCGGCGCCCTCCTGGGCCAGTTCCGCCGCCACCGCCCGGCGCACCGCGGCCAGGGCCGCCTGGTTGCACACCCCGGCGATCTCGGCGCCGCTTAAGCCCTCGCTCTTGGCCGCCAGCTGTTTGGCGCTGACCCCCTTGGCCAGGGGTTTGCCCTTGAGGTGGACCGCAAAGATTTCCCGGCGGTCGGACTCATCGGCCAGGGGGATCTCGACAATGGCGTCGAAGCGGCCCGGCCGCAGCACCGCGGGGTCCATGATGTCCAGGCGGTTGGTGGCTCCCAGCACCAGCACCCCCTTCAATTCCTCGATGCCGTCCAACTCTGCCAGGAACTGGCTGAGAACGCGTTCGGAAACATGGGAATCGGCGCCGCCCACCCCCCGGGCCGGAAGCAGGGCCTCGGTCTCATCCAGGAAGATGATGCAGGGCGCGGCCTGGCGGGCGGTCTTGAAGATCTCCCGCACGCCCCGCTCGGATTCGCCCACATACTTGGACATCAGGGCCGGCCCCTTCACCGACAGGAAATTCACCCGGCTTTCCGTGGCGATGGCCTTGGCCAACAGGGTCTTGCCGCACCCCGGCGGCCCGGACAGGAGGATGCCCTTGGGGGGCTTGATGCCGGCTTTTTTGAAGATGTGAGCATATTTTAAGGGCCACTCCACCGCTTCCTTGAGGCGCTCTTTTACGGCCGTGAGGCCGCCCACGTCCTCCCAGCGGACATCCGGGACCTCCACAAACACCTCCCGGATGGCCGACGGCTCCACCTCCCGGAGCGCGGCCAGGAAGTCGTCCATGTGTACTTCCAGTTGGGCCAGTTGCTCATAAGGGATGGTGGCCAGGCCGTAGTCAATGTCGGGCATGAGGCGGCGCAGGCAGATCATGGCCGCTTCCCGGCACAGGGCCTCCAGGTCGGCCCCCACGAAACCGTGGGTGATCTCTGCCAGGTGGCTCATGTCCACGTCCTCGCCCAGGGGCATGCCCCGGCTGTGGATCTCCAGGATATCCAGGCGCCCGTAGCGATCGGGGATGGGGATGGCGATCTCCCGGTCGAACCGCCCCGGTCGCCTCAGCGCCGGGTCCAGGGCATTAGGGATGTTGGTGGCGGCAATGACAATGACGTTCTGGCGCTTGTTGAGGCCGTCCATCAAGGCCAGGAGTGTGGCCACGACGCGTTTCTCCACGTCCCCGACGACATTTTCCCGCTTGGGGGCGATGGAATCGATCTCGTCGATGAAGATGATGCTGGGTCCCTTACGTCCGGCCTCCTCAAAGATCTTGCGCAGGTGGGCCTCGGACTCGCCATAGAACTTGTGCACCACCTCCGGGCCGCTCACCGAGAAAAAGTTGGCCTCGGTCTCGTGGGCGATGGTGCGGGCGATGAGGGTCTTGCCGCAGCCGGGGGGGCCGTGGAGCAACACCCCTTTGGGCGCGTCAATCCCTAAGCGCTCAAACAGCTCGGGGTAGCGCAACGGCAGCTCGATCATCTCCCGGATGCGCTGGAGTTGGGGCTTGAGGCCGCCGACGTCCTCGTAAGACACCGCCGCCCGCCGGGTTTCCGGGGCCCCGGCCTTGCCGATCACCAGGGTGGTGGTGGGGTTGATCAGCACCGGCCCCCGGGGGGTCAGGGCTTCCACCTTGAAATCCGCAGTGCGGCTGCCGAACAGGGTGGCCCGGACGCGGTCTCCCTCCAGCACCGGCAGGCCGTCCAGGAGGCTGCCGATGTATTGGAGGTCCCTCTCGGCCGGGGTAATGGTGATGGGGGTGAGAACCACCCGTTCCCCGGGGCGGCAGGCGATCTTCTTCACCTGGACAAAATCATCTATCCCGGCGCCGGCGTTTTCCCGGCTGATGCCGTCCAACTGCATCCGGGACCGGCCCCGCAACTCCTTGTAGGCGGGCATGGCTTTGCAGACCGTGGTCCGCTTCCCCACGACCTCCACGATGTCGCCGATGGCCACCTGGAGTCTTTCCAGGTCTTCGGGCCCCATGCGGGCATAAGCCCTGCCCACGTCTTTGCTCAGGGCCTCCGTCACTTTCAGCTTGAGGGCCGACTCTTCAGTTTTTTTCATATTTTTTGTCTCTGGTTCAGGGGCTTAGCCCACGCACTTGATCTCCAAAATGCCGTTGTTGCAGGTCATCTTCATCTTCTCCTGGGGATAGCTCCGGGGCAGCAGGATCTCCTTGCGGTACTTCTTATCCCGTTTCTCAGCATAAATGGTGAGCAGGTCGTCCTTGACCGTAAGCTTCACGTCCTTGGTGCTGACGCCGGGCATCTCCGCCACCACCAGGGTGTGGTCCTTCTCCTCGAACACGTCCACCACGGGCTCCCGGATTTCCTGGACCACGGTTTCCCCGGACTTCTCGTCCCGGCGGACGTTGCCGAAAGGTTCTACCTTGACTTCTTTGTCCCCCTTGTCGCCCAGGCCGACTTTCACGGAGAAGCCGTAGACGCCTTTCACGTCCCGGTGGTGCAACTCCCCCTCGCCCTTCTTGAGCGCCTCTCCCTTGTCCGCCAGATCGCCCAGTTTCTCGATGAGGTTCGCCAGCCCTTTGAAGACTCCTCCGAAGCCCGATTCCTCACCGCCGCCTTTTCTTTTAGTCATGAGCCACTCCAGATTGGTTAATCCCGAACTGTTTCAACTTGGTATGTATAGTCTTATAATCTATCTGCAATAGCCGTGCCGCCTTGGCTTTATTCCCCCGGGTATGCTTCAGGACCTGGAGCAGGATTTCCCGTTCTACGGTGACCACGCTGCGGTGGACGATCTCCCGGAGAGAGAACTCGTCCCAGGGCGTTCCCTGAATCTTGGGAGTGAAGGCCAGACCGGGCACCGGGGCGCGCTTGATATCCACATGTTTCTCGGTAATGATGTCGTCGGCCAGCAGCACCGCCCGGCGGATGACGGATCTGAGCTGGCGCACGTTCCCCGGCCAGTTGTAAGACAGCAGGGCCTCGAGGCAATATTCGGAAATCCGCTGGACGCTTTTTTTCAATTCCTTATTGGTGAGATCCATGAACCGTTTGGCCAGGTAGGGGATGTCGTCTTTGCGGTCCCGGAGGGGCGGAATGGTGATGGTAAATTCATTGAGGCGAAAAAACAGGTCCTCCCGCATCTGGCCCGAGGTCACCAGTCTCTGGAGTTCCTGGTTGCTGGCCGTGAGCAGGCGGACGTCAATCTTAACCGGCTTGACCGCGCCCAGGCGCAGGACCGCCTTCTCCTGGAGGACCCGCAGCAGTTTCGCCTGGGCCCCCAGGGGCAGGTTGGCAATTTCGTCCAGGAAGAGGGTGCCTCCGTGAGCCGCTTCGAATTTCCCCGCTTTGGGGGCGCCGGCTCCGGTAAAAGCCCCTTTTTGGTAGCCGAAAAGTTCACTCTCGATCAAGGTTTCGGGAATGGCCCCGCAATCCAGGGGAATAAAGGGGGCGTCGGCGCGGGCGCTCAACTGGTAGATGGCCCGGGCCACCAGCTCCTTGCCGGAGCCGGTTTCCCCCTGGACGATGACGCTGAAATCCGATTGGGCCACCCGGTTCACTTCCCGGATGATCCGGGTGACGGCATCGCTGGGACCCATCATGACCCGGAGACAATTGTCCGCCGAGATTTCTTCGGACTGGGACCGGCGCCGGCGGTCCCGTTCGGCCAGGGCGGCCCGCACCACCCGGACCACCTCTTGGTGGTCAAAGGGTTTGGCCAGATAATCGAAGGCCCCGGCCCGCATGGCCGCCACCGAGGCGGAGAGCTCGGCATACGCGGTGATGAGGACCACCGGCAGGTGGGGGTCGGTTTCCTTGACCCGCTTTAATACTTCCATGCCGTCGATGCCGGGCATCTTGGCGTCCAGCAGCAGCATGTCGGGCCTGGCCAACGGGACCTTCTGTAAGGCCGTCTCCCCGTCGTGGGCCACCAAGTTGGTCAGCCCCTCTTTGTTCATGAGGACTGAGAGCAAGGCGCTGATATCCCGATCATCGTCCACGATGAGCACCCGGGTGGCGCTTGGGTCCATATTTCCTCCTGGTTCAACGATCACGGCGGAGCGGATAGATCACCTTTACGTTCGGGTGGAGGAACCGCTCCAATGAATGCAGCATCCCCAGGAAGAGGATGCCGGTCTCGCCGCTTTTGAGAGTTTCATTAATCCGCTGGGCCATAAATTGATCCCGGCGCTGGAGCAGGGCCTCGCTCAAGGCGCGTCGCGTCGCCGCCACCCCCGCGGCCCGGGGTGGTTTGGCGGTCAGGGATTGCCTGGCCAACTGGTACTCCTGCACCAACAGATCGCCGGATTCGGTTCCCATGAGCACGGCCCCTTGGGCCACCAGGCGCAGCAGGAGCTGATGGTTCCGGCTGCCCGCCCGGGCCAGTTCGGTGACGATCTCCGCCTCCCGCCCGCACACGGGCAGGCCGTCCTGGTAGAGGCGCACCCGGTCAAAAGACAGGACCAAAGCGTCGAGGGCCGCCTCGATTTCCGTCCAGATCCGGTCTATGGCCGCGGTCTTGCGGGACAACCCGGCCCGCCCCACCTTCTCCAGGGTGGCCCGGGCCACCGATTCCTGGAGGGCCCCCATATCCGCCTGGGTATGGACGATGGGGAGATAGATCAACCTCCGGGGATGACCACCCGCGAGACCCTCCCCGGGAATCGGGTTATGGGTGTGGCGTTGGTCAGCAGACATAAACCCCTATCATTCTCGCCGCCTTCGACGCGGTCTCATACCCGGCCGAGGGCGGCGGTGGGTTGCCAGCCATCCCTGGCGGATGGGGGAAAAACCAGAGGAACTTTCCTTGAAAGCCTCAAATCGCCTAAACCTTAGTCGCTCGTCGGTCATAGACTACCGGCCAGGCGGTTAGGAAGCATTACACTTCGCCAAATTACCGCTGGGGTGAAAAAATGGAGGTTAAGACATGGCCCAGATAGAAGTTTTTTCGGATAGCTCCCAGCTGATGCGGCCTGATTATCCTATCGGCCCCTTTAATAGTTTCATTAAATAATTTCCGCACCCGATTGGTAATATTGGCCTCTGGAGAAATTGCCCCGGGAAATCTCCTGGGCCACCGACACCAGGGGGTAATCTCCCATATGATGGAGCGCTAACAGTGTCAGGGGAAATCGTCCGGTTTCATAAACAAACTGGCCAGGTAGGGGGATGGCTTGCTCCCCGAAAACTAGACCAGCAGAAATTTTAGAATCTCCTGAGCCCAAGGAGATTCGAAATGAAGAAAAAGCGGTTTACGAAAGAGCAGGTCATGGGGATTTTGCAGCAAGCGGATCGGGGTGAGCAAATCATCGGCGAGATTTGCCGGACGCCTGGGGTGTCGGAGCAGTACATGTATCGCTGGCGCCAGAGGTGTGGCGGGCGAAGGATGGGGCAGGCGAGGCTTGATCACTGCCCTCTATCCACCCTCATAAAAACCGTTAGAGTGGGTTGATATGGATATCTTAATCTCTATCTAAGACCCTGGGGGCATTTAAAGTTTTAGTCGCAAGTGTCAGGTCTAATCTGATCTCGGTTTAATGATTGTCAACTCAAATCTTGGTCATTACAGATGAGACAACTTCCGTTTCAGAGGTCCTAACTCAGCCTCAACTCCCCTCCACCTTCTCGGCCGGGGGCGCCGCCGGGGGGGCAGGTTTCTTCCAGCGCTCGCTGAGTCTCTCGGTGATCACATAAAACACCGGCACAAACGGGATGGCCAGGATGGTTGAGGCCAGCATGCCGCCGAAGACCACGGTGCCGATGGCCTGCTGGCTGGCCGCGCCGGCGCCGCCGGCGACCATGAGGGGCACCACCCCGAGGATGAAGGCGAAGGAGGTCATGACAATGGGGCGGAAGCGGCGGCGGGTGGCCTCCACCGCGGCCTCGGTGATGGACATGCCGTCTTCCCGCAGTTCCCGGGCGAACTCCACCACCAGGATGGCGTTTTTGCTGGCCAGGGCGATCATCAACACCAGGCCCACCTGGGTATAGATGTTGTTGTCGAAGTTCCGGACCATCAAGCCCAAGAGGACCCCCACCATGGCGATGGGCACCACCAGAATGACCGCGGCCGGGTTAAACCAGTTTTCGTATTGGGCCGCCAGCACCAGGAACACCAGGGTGATGGACAGGGCGTAGATGAAATAGGCCTGGCTGCCCACCTGCTGCTCCTGGAAGGAGGTGGCGGTCCAGTCGTAGGACATGCCCCGGGGCAGGGTGTTTTGGGCCACCTGTCCCATCAGTTTGAGGGCTTCACCGGAACTGAAGCCCGGGGCCGCCCCCCCGAAGATGGAGGCCGCGGGATAGAGGTTGTAGCGGGTGACTAATTCCGAACCCAGGGTCCGGTTGACCTTCAGCAGGGTGCCCAGGGGGGCCATTTCCCCTTTGAGATTGCGGACGTAAAGGCTCTTGATGTCCTCGGGTTGCAGGCGGTACGCCGCGTCGGCCTGGACGTAAACCTGGAACACCTGGTTGAACTTGTTGAACAGATTGACATACGTCGACCCCAGGTAGGCCTGGAGGGTGTCGAAGACGTTGTTCAGGGGAATATTCAGGGACTCGGCCTTGGTCCGGTCGATGTCGAGATAGAGTTGGGGACTGCGGGCGCTGAAGGTGGTGGCCATGAAACCCAACCCCGACTGCCCGGAGGCGGCCCGCATGACTTCCATGGCCGCCTTCTGCAGTTCGGCCAACCCCAGGCTGCCCCGGTCCTCCACCATCATCTGGAAGCCCCCGGACTGGCCCAGGCCGGCAATGGGCGGCGGCACCAGCACCGCGACCTGAGCGTCCTGGATGGTAAAAAACTGCCGCTGCAAGGCGCCGACGATATGGTCCTGGCTCAACTTGGACCCCCGCTTGCCCCAATCCTGGTAAATCACGAAAGTGGTCATAATGTTGGAGACGTTGGTGCCGTCCAGGATGGAAAATCCCCCCACGGTCACCCAGGCCTCGACGCCCTGCGCCTGCTTGAGGATGGCATCAATGGCCTCCGAGGTCTGTTTGACCCGGGGTTGGGCCGTGCCTTCGGGCAGCCTGGCCAACACCATGCAGTAGCCCTGGTCTTCCGTGGGGAGAAACCCGGTGGGCTGCAGGGTAAACCGCCAGCCGGCCAGGGCAATGACGGCAATAAACACCAGCACCATGAGGGTAGTGCGCGCGACCATCCACTGAATGAGGACGACGTAGGCGTGCTCCACCACCGCGTAGCCCCGGTTGAACCCCCGGTAAAACAGGTTGGGTTCCTTCTTAACGTGGGGGCGCAGCCAGAGGGCGCACTGGGCGGGCTTCAAGGTCAGGGCGTTCAGGGCGCTGATGATGGCGGTGGCGGCAATGACCAGGGCGAATTGCCGGAAGAGTTGCCCGGTGATGCCCGGCATAAACGCGGCGGGCAGAAATACCGCGGTGAGCACCAGGGTGATGCCGATCACCGGCCCGGTCAACTCTTTCATGGCCTTGATGGCCGCCTCGCGCGGATGGAAGCCTTTCTCGATGTAAACCGAGGCGTTCTCGACAATGACGATGGCGTCGTCCACCACGATGCCGATAGCCAGGATGAGGGCGAACAGGGTCATTAAATTGACGGTGAAGCCCAGCAGGGCCATGGCCGCAAACGCGCCGATGATGGTCACCGGCACGGTGGTGGCCGGGACCAGCATGGCCCGCCAATTTTGCAGGAACACCATGATGACGATGAGCACCAGGATGCCGGCTTCAAACAGGGTTTCATAGACCGCGTGAATGGCCTGGCCGATGAACTCAGTGGTGTCGTAATGGATGGCGTATTTCAGGCCTTCCGGGAAGGTCTGGCTCATCTCGACCATGGCCGCCTTGACCTTGGCGCCGACGTCCATGGCGTTGGCCCCGGGCAGGGCGTAAACCAGGATTTGGCCGGATTGCTTGCCGCTCAGGCCGCCAAAGTTGCTGTAATACTGCTGGTCCAAATCAACCCGGGCGATATCTTTCACCCGCACCAATTGCGCGGTTTCGCCTTGGTCGCGGCGCACGCTTTTGACGATGATATCTGAGAACTGCTTGACGTCGGACAGCCTTCCCAAGGCGTTGACCGTGAACTGGAAGGCCTGATCCGGCGGCACCGGCGGGGCCCCCAGCCGACCCGCCACCACCTGGACGTTTTGCTGTTGAATGGCGTGCACCACATCCAGGGTGGTGAGATTGTAGTACTTGAGCTTGTTGGGGTCCAGCCAGACCCGCATGCTGTAGGGCCCGGCCCCGAAGACCTGGATCTGCCCCACCCCGGCCAGACGGCCCAGGGGGTATTGCAGGTTGATGATGGCGTAGTTGGAGAGATAGGTCGCATCATAGCGGTCATCGTCGGAGTAGATGCTGATCACTTGCAAGATGTTGGTGGAGACCTTGCGCACGGTGACGCCTTGCGCCTGCACCGTCTCGGGAAGCTGGGCGGTGGCGCCGTTCACCATGTTCTGCACCAGGGTCAATGATGTATTGAGATTGGTGCCCACCGCAAAGGTCACGGTGAGGGTGTAATTCCCGGAACTAGAACTGGTGGACGACATGTAAATGGAGCCTTCCACGCCGTTGACCGCCTGTTCGATGGGAACCCCCACCGTGTTGGCGATGACCTCGGCGCTGGCTCCGGGGTACATCGTGGTCACCTGGATGGTGGGCGGCACGATTTCGGGATACTGCGCCACCGGCAACGTGAACAGACACACCAACCCCAGAATGACGGTGACGATGGCGATGACGTTGGCGAAAATCGGCCGATCAATAAAAAACTCGGAGATCATGGGGCGGCTTTCTTGAGTTGCCCGCCGGGCGCCGGGGCCGGTGGCTGTTCCGAGTTCGAAGCCGAGGTCTTGACGGGAGTCACCTGTTTACCCGGGATGGCCAAGAGAAGCCCGTTGGTGATGGCCCACTCCTGCTCCTTCAGGCCTTCGGTGATGACCGTCAGGTCCTTGACCTCGGCACCGAGTTTGACGCCCCGGCGCTGGACGACGTTTTTGTCGTCCACCAGCAACAGGTAGGGGCCCAACTGGTCGAAGCCGATGGCTACGGTGGGAACCAGCAGGGCGGACTTGTCGTGCGTCACCGGCACGCGCAGCCTGGCGAACAGCCCCGGCAACATCATGCCCTGGGGATTGGGGAAGACCCCCCGCAGGGTCAAGGTGCCGGTGGTGGCGTTGAGGCTGATGCTGGCGAAGTCCAGGGAGCCTTGGTGGGGATAGCCCTCCTCATTGGCCAGATTGAGATACAGGGGGATGTCCTTGCGAATCACCGCGTCCACCGATTCCTTGGTCTCCCTGGTGATGTCCAGGAGGTCGCGCTCATTTATGGTGAAGTAGACATGCAGAGGGGCGATCTGATCGACATCGGCCAGGAGGGTGGCTTCGCCGGCGCCCACCAAATTGCCGGGGTCTTTCAACCGGCGGCCGATGCGGCCGTCGAAGGGCGAGGTCACCTTGGTGTAGCTCAGGTTGAGCCGGGCCAGGTCTCTCTGCGCCTCCGCGGACATGACCGCGGCCTGGGCCGCATCCCGCTGGTAGAGCCAGTTGTCCACATCCGTCTGGGCCGCGGCCTTCTGGGTCACCAGTTTGGTGAACCGGGCATATTCGGTCTGGGCATGGAAGAGTTTGGCCTTCTGGGAGAGAATCTCCGCCTCCGCCTGCTTGAGTTTGGCTTCGTAGGTGTTCGGCTGGATCAGAAACAGCAGTTGCCCTTTTTTCACCCGGTCGCCGTCTTTGAAGTAGACCTGCTCTAAATAGCCCTCGACCCGGGCCTTGAGTTGCACCGTGTTGATGGCCTGGGTGTTGCCGGTGAATTCAAGGTAATTGGTCACCGGCTGTTTCACCGGCTGGTTGACCGTAACCTTGGGCGGCGGCGGCGGCATGTAAGTGTTTTTTTCGCCGCACGCGGCGCTCACCATCAGGATCGCCGGGATTATCAGCGCACCCAGGGCGCGGGGGCGCAAACGCGCCGCCGGTCTGATTTGCCCCGCTCCGGTCCCGGCCTTTCCTTCGCTTATCATGGACCACCACCTCATTTCGGCGCCACTGTCCTGAAAAGATTTTCGTAGAGTGCGCACTGCGCACCCTTGGCGGGCAGTGCCCGCCCTACACGGTTAAGAAAAGTTCTTTGAAGCTGGTGTAGGACCCCCGCCCTCGGGTGTCCCGCACCGGCTGGAAAGCCTGTGCTACCAGCCATTACCAAATTTTCATTTTTCATATTTTTCATAAATCTTCTCGTTCCCAAGCTTGGCTTGGGAACGCCATTGCCCGCCAAGCTTTGCTTGGTATTGGCTGGGTTCCAATCTGAGCTTGGGTTACACGTGGGTTCCCAAGTTCAACTTGGGAACCAGGACCATCGTTTGATCCCGTCCCGCGATTTTCTCCCGCTTACCATTCCGGGGCGCGAATCAGGCGGCCTTGAGCCTCCGGGGCCGGCGCCACTGCGGCCGGGGCCAGCAGACGGCCCCAATTGGTGCGCTGGGCCATGGTCTGCCTGATCTCCGCCGGCACGAAATCCTGACCTTCCCGAATCTCCCAGCCGCCCCCCAGGGCCCGGTAAACCCCCACCAGGTTCCGGGAGATGTCTCCCAGGGTGACGGCCAGGCTGTCCTGCTCGCTCAACAGGGCCTGCTGGGCGGTCAGGACGGTGGTGAAGTCGGTGATCCCCTCCCGGTACTGGAGGACGGCCAACTCCAGCGACCGCATCGCCGCAGTGGTGCTGTCGGACAGAAATCGGGACCGTTCCTGGGCTTTCAAGAACGCCACCAGGTTGTCCTCCACCTCCTGCTGGGCTTTGAGGACCGTGTTCTGATAGGCGATGAGCGCCTCCTGGAAGCGGGCGTCCTGCACCCTCACCTCGTTGGTGATGCGGCCGTAGTTAAAGAGGTTCCACTGGAAGGAGGGGCCAAAGCCGGCGGAGCGACTCCGCCACTGGAACAGGTCGCCCATATAGAAATTGGCCACATCACTGGCCTGGAAGCCTACCGTGCCGGTCAGGGAGAAGGCCGGGTAGAGGTCGGCCTTGGCCACCCCGATGCGGCTGCATTGGGCCACCGCCCGCAATTCGGCGCTGCGGATGTCCGGCCGCCGACGCAACAGATCGGCGGGAATGCCCACCGCCACCTGGGGCGGGGGCGCGGGAATTTCCGCCTTACCCTTCAACCGGTCCGCCAGGTTGGTCGGCGGCAGGCCCAGGAGCACGCACAGGGCGTTTTGGGCCTGGCGCACCTGGGTCTCCAGGGTGGGGATGGTCGCCTGGGTATTAGCTAGAATAGTCTTGGCCTGTTGCACGTCCCGTTCTGAGGTGGTGCCGCCCAAAAACCGCGCCTCGGCGATCTGCAAGCTCTCGGTCTGGATGCGAACATTTTCTCTGGCGATGGCCAGTCGCTTTTCCAGGGTGCGGATGGCAATGTAGCTGTTCGCCACATCCGCGGTGAGGCTGACCAGGACATTGTCATAATCCGCGATGGTCGCCTCCAGGCTGGCATCCGCGGACTGGATGCCCCGGCGGAATTTGCCCCAGAAGTCCAGTTCCCAACTGGCGTTCAGCCCCACCTGGGCCTGGTTGAAGGTGAACTGGCTGGAAGAAGCCGCATCGGCGGCGCGTTCACTGAGGCGGGTTCTATCGAACGAGCCGGCGCCCTGTTGGGTTTGGGGATAGATGCCCCCGATGGCCACGCCCAGTTGGGCCCGGGCCGCCAGGACGCGCACCCCCGCAATCCGGAGGGGCAGGTTCTCCAGGTAGGCGGTGTCGATGAGCCGGTTGAGGGCCGGATCTTTGAATGCCTGCCACCAGTCTTTATATTCCGCCGACGCGGTTTTAACCCGCTGGTCAGCCGTGTCCAGCCAGGTCTGCTCCACCTGGACCGGCGGGCGCACGTAGTCCGGCCCCACCATGGCGCAGCCCAGGACCAGCATGGCCAGGCCGGCGACCAGGCAACCCAGCCGGGGTACCCGGCTTCTGCGGCTTTCACCCCTCATAAATTCGGTTCCGAAAAGTTTTCAAGGTGCGTCTTACGCACCACTTGACCTGGTTGGCGGTGGGCACAGTTTTCGTAGACACTGCGCACTGCGCCTCATTGTATGGCACCCTTGCCCAAAATTCCAAGGGAAAAACGGCGCGCCGCCATGAATCTTTGCGCCCGGGAGACGTTGACGTAAGCACGAACAATCCTTACTTTAAACGCCTGGGATAATATCCGGCAAAATTGCCGGCCAAGTCCCCACCCGGCTGACCGCTTGAACCAAGATGAATTTACCACGAAAAAAAGGAGCAGGTTATGGAACTTCCCGTATACGTCACCGTGGAGGAAGTGCAGCGAGTCTGCAAGGCACTGAACATCCAGGACTGGACCCAACTGACCGATGCCAAGGTAATGCCCGAGGAGGCCCGGGTGATTCTTCAGGAGGTCAACACCGAGGGCATGCCTATCCCCCTGGTGGATTTCGTCATCGGCCTGGAAGTTGAACTGGAACACGGCACCCGCTTCCAGGATGCCAACGTCACCAACAATCACCCCATCCTGACCGGCAAGATCGTCCTGGCCCACCTTAAGGAAACCATGGACTATTATCAGCGCCTGGACGTGGCCGAACTGGAGGGCGACCTGCTCAAAGCCATGGCGGCCAAAGACCTCAACAAGGCCGCCCAGAAGTACCGGAAACTGCTGAAGGCCAAACTGGCCCTGGCGGAGGCGGAATTTCTGGGGATTCCCTAATTTAAGGAAATTGGAGGGGAGGGACAGGGGCTTTTCATAAAGCGCCCCCGGCCCTCCCCTCAAAATGCTCTCATCTCATCCTCCGGGTAGGATGCCGGGGTTGACGCCCCGGCCGGACCGCTGGGCGCGGACCGGCGTTTTAGGATCAGGCTCCGGCTAACCGTCCAGGGCCAGGTCCACTTCCTCGGCCAATTCGGTGATCCGTTTCTGAACCGTCTCCAGTTCCTGGGTCAGCATTTGGGCCCGACACCTCAGATCGGCCAGTTCCTCTTTCTGGGTAGCATACGACCTGGCAGCCGGGATATCCCACCACATAGCCGGACCGTAGCCGGGGAACTCATACTCGCCCCCTAAGTGGCAATCCCTCCAACTTCTGCCGCGGCGGGGCCCACGCCCCCACGGTCCCAGCCCGTTGAAACCTGGCATATCCACATCCTCCCGGAGTATGGACTGATTGACGATCATCGGGCCGCGACCCGGCCCGGTCCCCTTACCTGCCATGAGCGCACTTTTGTGCAGGGATATATTAATAGTTGACGGCCCTATTTGTCAACGGGAGATCAATGTTTTATTATTACATAGTTTATCGCATAAGTGTGGAAATTCGACACTGCAATCGCCCAACGCGCCGGGCCTCCCGGTATTTTCATCGGTTTCCCACCGATTTGCTTGCCAGATACGTGAAAAATAGGATATAAGCAAATACGATTCCCTTTAAGTTGGTAAATGAGCCATGATACACATCTTACGGAGCGGTTTTTTCGGAGATAAGCGCCGTTTTTGGACGGTTCTCCTAGCAGGTGCGGTCATACTGTTTTTCGGGTGTCAGGCCCGAGAGGCGCCGTTGAGCCCCGGGGCCGCCGCTTTCAAGCAAGAATTGAAAAGTTGCTTTGACAATCTCGGCGTCACCCTGATGGAGCCGGTTGTCAAGAATGATCTGGCGGGAATCAGGGACGCTCTGGAGAAAGTCGAGTCCCCGGCGGCTAAGTTGTGCCGTTTGTGTCCTTTTGAAATCGGGGTGTTGAACCCGTCCGGCGAGACGCTGGCGGCATATCCCGTCAAAGGGGACGGTAAGGCGAAAGATTTTTCCAGCTATGACCTAGTGAAAAAAGCCATCAGCAGCAAAAAGATTCAGCAGCAGCAATTATTTTTGCAGGACGGCGCCAAACTCTATCTCGTCTGCGCCCCCCTCATCCGCGAGAATGCGTTGATCTGCCTGGTAGCCATCGCCATCAACTCCGAGGACGCGGCAAAGAAGTGGGGCGTCACGGAAAAAGAGTTCCTGTCCATGGATTTTAATACCTGAGCGCCGCCCACCGGAGGCTTGAGAGCCACAAGATGGGACCCTTTTAGGGTGACAGGGATTGACCCTCCCCCGAGAGCCAAGGAAAGCGTTAAAGTGCCAGGGCACGGCCACACCATTCAGGTAAGCGGCGATCCAGGGCAACAGGTCATCTTCACCGTGTCCGGCCGGATCGCCCTGGATAATCTGGAATTCTTCATCTCCGAGACCCAGGCCCGCCTCCGGGAGATGACCCCCGCCAGCCTCACGGTGGACCTGGCCGGCGTTGAGTATCTGGACAGCGCCGGGGCCCTGGCCCTGATTGAACTGGAAAGCAACGCCCGGGGCCGGTCAGTGACCTTTGAGTTCGCCAACCTCACCGACAAGGCCCGGGGCATCATGGGGCTCATCAACCCGCAAGCTCTGGTCACCCCGCCGCTCATCACCGATCGCCAGACCGGCAATTTCGTGGAACGGGTGGGTGAGACAACCCTCAAGGTCATCGACGACTACAAGCGGATGTTGATCTTCCTGGGGGAACTCCTGGGGGCCTTGACTCATGCGCTCTTCCATCCCCGGGAGGTGCGCTGGCAGGACGTGGCCTTTTACATGAAGCGGGCCGGCGTAGACGGTCTGCCCATCGTGGGCCTCATCAGCCTCCTCCTCGGCCTCATCCTCGCCTTCATGTCGTCTCTCCAACTCAAGCAGTTCGGAGCCAATATTTATGTGGCCTCCCTGCTGGCCATTTCCATTGTCAAGGAACTGGGGCCCATCATGACCGCCATCCTGGTGGCCGGGCGGTCGGGATCGGCCTTTGCCGCGGAAATCGGCACCATGATGGTCAACGAGGAAGTGGACGCCCTCACCACCATGGGCTTCAGCCCCGTCCGCTTTCTGGCCGTCCCCAAGGTCCTGGCGACCATGATCGTGGTGCCCCTGCTCACCCTCTATGCCGACTTCTTCGGCATCCTGGGCGGCCTGATCGTGGGCGTCGTGGGGTTGGACCTGACGGCCTACACCTACTTGAAGGAGACCCAGACCAGCCTGACCCTGATGGATCTCATCACCAGCCTGATCAAAGCCGGGGTCTTTGCCGTGATCATCGCCGGGATCGGCTGCCAGCGGGGCTTTGAGGTCAGGGGCGGGGCCGAAGCGGTCGGCTCAGCCACCACTTCCGCGGTGGTGGCGGCGATTTTTCTCATCATTGTAACGGATTCGGCCTTTGCCCTGGTCTTCCAGTATCTTCATATCTGAGGTGAGAACGGGGATGGGAAAGCTAACTGACCGGGAAACCAACGTTCCCAGAATTGGATGGGGCGCCTGTGAACAACCCTGAAAATGCCCCGGTCATCGTCGTGGACCAGCTGACAGCCCGCTTCGGGGCCAACACCATCTTCGACCGGGTGAGCTTTCAGGTCAATCGCGGCGAAATCCTGGTGATCCTGGGAGGCAGCGGCTGCGGCAAGTCCACCATGCTGAAACACCTGATCGGCCTCTATAAACCCGCCACCGGCCAGGTCCTGATCAACGGCGTCAACATCAATACCGATGATGAGCGCATTTTGCGCCGGGTGCGCATGGACCTCGGGGTGCTCTTTCAGTCCGGGGCTCTCTTCGGTTCCATGACCCTGGCGGAAAATGTGTCCCTGCCCATCCAGGAATACACCGACCTGGATTCGGCCACCATCGAACTCATCGTCAGGATGAAGCTGGGCCTGGTTAACCTGGCGGGGTATGAAAACCACCTGCCGTCGGAAATCTCCGGGGGCATGCAGAAGCGGGCGGGGCTGGCCCGGGCCATGGCCCTGGACCCCACGGTCCTGTTTTTCGATGAGCCTTCCGCCGGGCTGGATCCCATCACCTCGGTGGAGCTGGACAACCTGATCAAGAGCATCAATGCCGGGATGGGGACCACCATGGTAATTGTCACCCACGAACTGGAGTCCATTTTCAACATAGCCCACCGGGTGATCATGCTGGACAAGGAAGCCCGGGGCATCATTGCCGAAGGCGATCCCCGGGAGTTGAAGGACCACTCCACCGACCCCCGGGTGGTTAACTTTTTCAATCGCCGGCCACCGGCCGGACCCGCGCCCCGAGGAGCGTAACATGGCCAGGCAAAAAACCAATCTGATCATCGGGCTCTTTGTGATCCTGGGCGTGGTCATGGGCGTCGCCGCCATCATCTGGGTGGGCGCCACCAGCTACTTTCAGAAGGGGACGACCTACGTCAGCTATTTCGACGAGTCGGTGCAGGGCCTCCAGCTAAATTCCGCGGTCAAGTTCCGCGGCGTTGATGTGGGACTGGTGGAAAGTATCCGGGTGGCCCCCGACAACCGCAACATTGGCGTGGTGATGAAGGTCAACATGCGGGAGAAACTGCAAAAAAATTACGTCGCACAGCTCAAATCCGCGGGGATCACCGGCATCATGTTCGTGGAACTGGACCTCCGCAAACCCGGGGACCCGGATTTATCCCCCAAGATCGACTTCCCGTCGGAGTATCCCATCATTGCGTCCAGCCCCTCCGAGATGCAGAGGCTCGTGGCCGGCGCCAACGAAATCGTGCAAAAGTTTAATCAGATTGACGCCAAGGGCATCTCTGACCAGCTGATCAACACCACCAAGGCCCTGGAAGAGTTGATCAAGAGCAAGCAGATAACCAGCATTCTGGCCCGGGTGGATGCCGCGGCCGGCAACCTGGACCGGCTCACCGCCCGGGCGGACAAGATCCTGGGCGAGGCCGGCCTGGATAAGACCATGGCTGAGGCCCGGGAGGCCATCAAAGGGGCGCAGGCCATGCTGGCCACCGTCAACGACCAGCTCCTGGGCATGCAGCTCCCGGCCACCCTGGGAAAAACCCGGGAACTCACTCGCGAACTGCAAGCCACCAGCCAAAACCTGCGGCAAAGTTCCGAGACCCTGGAGATGTTTCTCCAGAGGGTCTATGACCGCCCCTCGGACCTCTTGTTCGGCAAGCCCCCCAAGAAAAGGTGGAATGAATGAAGGCCATGACTGACCCGAGGTGCAAGCCCCTTCCTTCTGAGCGACCCCGCCCGGGTCGGTTGACGATCCGGCCCTGGCGCCGGTCTCTGCTGGCGGCCCTGCTGGTTGCGTGCCTGGGCGGCTGCGGCAAGCCCCCGGTGCTGGTAAACCAGTACATCCTGGAATACCCGGCGCCGATGGTGGGCGGCAAGGCGAGGATCCCGGCGGACCTCAAAGTGGAGCAGTTTTCCGTGGCCCAGGCCTTCAACACCAACGCTATGGTTTATCAGCCCCAACCTTTCCAGAGCCAGTCCTATAATTACAGCCGCTGGCGCGTCAATCCCGGCTACCTGGTCACCGACTATCTCATCCGGGATTTGCGGGAATCGGGCCTCTTCAAGGCCGTGTTTGGGTCCGACAGCAGCGGCAAGCACCGGTTCAAGCTCGAGGGCGGCGTGGCGGAATTTCAGGAACTGGATGCCGCCGACGGCTGGAAGGCGGCCCTGGCCCTGACGGTCACCCTCCTGGAGATCAATCAGGAGGAGCTTCCCCAGCGGGTGGTCTTCCAGAAAAACTACCGGGTCCTTGAGCCCCTGCCGGAGAAAACCCCCCAGGGATTGGCCCAGGGGATGAGCCGGGCCATGGAGCAGGTCTCGGCCCGGATCATCAATGACACCTACGAGGCCGCCCGGACCCGAACCACCGGCAAATATACTTATCCCAGTTGCGGTCATCCATAACCTCAATCCTGGCCCGCCTCAAGGACCATTTGCCCCTGGAGCCGGCCCCGCCGGCCCCGCCGGCCCCGGCCCCGGACCTGGTAGCCGCCGGGGTGCTGGTGCCCCTGTTTGTTCAGGAAGAGGCGCTCCAGGTGCTGTTCACCCAGCGCACCCTGATCGTTAAGGACCATCGGGGCCAGATCGCCTTTCCGGGCGGGGTCCGGGACCCGGAGGACGCCCACCTCCTGGCCACGGCCCTCCGTGAAACCGAAGAGGAGATCGGCCTGGCCCCGGACGCGGTGGAGGTGCTGGGAACGCTCCCCTCCGTAGCCACCATCACCGGCTACCACATCACCCCCTTCGTGGGGCTGATTCCACATCCCTACGACTTCCACCCCAGCCCCCGGGAGGTCAAGCGTCTGCTGGCCCTGCCGGTGGCGGAGTTTTACGCTCCGGCGCGCTGGCGCTCCGGCCCCTACGTTTTCCAGGGGCGCACCACCCGGGTGTGCTACTGGCAGAATGGCCAGGAAGTGGTCTGGGGCGCCACCGCCCGCATCCTTTTGAACCTGCTGGCTCACCTGGGGGTCCACCCCATACCGGGAGACCGCGAGGCCACCTGTCTGGACTGACCTGGCCACCGCCGCGGGCTGGTCAGAAACGGGGACCTGCTGCCCCTGGGGGGCCACACCCGGCGCCGAAAAACCCGGGGGGTTGCCTCAATCAGGTCCTCGCCGCCAGACTGGCGTTCGCCCACCTCCCTTCCCCGGTGCGGCCCCCCTTGCATCGCCGGCCCAATTAGGCTAATTTAGCAGAAGCGGGACCGCGAGGTCCTTCACCTTAAAACCCATGTGGCTCTATATCCTGAAACGTCTGGGTCTGATGATCCCCATGCTCCTGGGGATCACCCTGATTTCGTTCACGGTCATTCACCTGGCCCCGGGCACCCCCACCGACATGCAGACCACCCTCAACCCCAAGGCCTCCCTGGAGGCCCAGAAGCGCCTGCGGGAGCTCTACGGGCTGGATAAGCCCCTGATTGTGCAATACGGGGACTGGATCACGAGGCTTGCCCACCTGGACTTCGGCCGCTCCTTTTCCCCGGACCGTCGGCCGGTGTGGGACAAAATCAAGGAGCGCATCGGCATCACCCTGGGCCTCAACCTCATGAGCCTGATCATCATCTTAGGCGTGTCCATTCCCATCGGGGTGATCGCCGCCTATCGGGCCCATTCCTGGTTTGACCAGGCCACCACCCTCTTCGTCTTTTTCGGGTTCGCCATGCCCACCTTCTGGCTGGCCCTGCTCCTCATCATGTTTTTCGGGGTTTACCTGGATTGGCTGCCCATCTCCGGCCTCACCTCCCTCAACTATAGGCAATTTACCTTCTGGCAGAAGGTGCAGGATTTAGGGGCCCACGTGACCCTGCCGGTGCTGGTGGCCGCCTTCGGCGGGCTGGCCGGCATGTCCCGGTACATGCGGGGCAACATGCTGGAAGTCATCCGCCAGGATTATATCACCACGGCCCGGGCCAAGGGGCTGCCGGAGCGGGTGGTGATTTTCAAGCACGCGCTTCGAAACGCCCTGCTGCCGGTGATCACCATCCTGGGGCTGAGCGTGCCGGGCCTCATCGGCGGCAGCGTCATCTTCGAGTCCATCTTCGCCATCCCCGGCATGGGCCAGTTGTTCTACGGCGCGGTGATGGCCCGGGACTATCCCCTGGTGATGGGAGAGCTGGTCATCGGCGCGGTGCTGACGCTGTTGGGTAACATGCTGGCGGACCTGGGCTATGCCCTGGTGGACCCGCGCATCCGGGCGGGATGAGGAGAAGGTTTTTGGTTTTTAGCACGCCTGGTGCGCAGTGCGCACCCTGATCAACTTTGAACTTTGATCTTTCAACCTTGAACCTTTCGGGTCAGAGGCGGTAATCGCGGCAATCCTTATATTGCTTTTACCAAAAACCAAAAACTAAAAACCAAAAACTAAAAACCCTCTCCTATGAGACAACGTGAATTCTGGGGGCGCCTCAAGCGGAACCGCATGGCCATGACCGGCCTGGCCCTGGTCTTGGGGCTGTTTGTGGTGTCCGTCTTCGCCCCCTGGCTGTCGCCTTACGACCCCAACAGCATCAATCTCAAGCAGGTTCTCATGCCCCCCAGTTCGGATCACTTTCTGGGAACGGACACTTTGGGCCGGGACGTTCTGTCCCGCATCATCTTCGGCACCCGGATATCCCTGTTGGTGGGGTTTGTGGCGGTGGGAATAGCCACCCTCATCGGTCTTCTCGTGGGGGCCCTGGCGGGGTATTATGGCGGTTGGGTGGACCAGGGCCTCATGCGCCTGGTGGACCTGATGCTCTGTTTTCCCGCCTTCTTCCTGATCCTGGCCGTGATTGCGGTGCTGGAGCCCAGCATCTGGAACATCATGGCGGTCATCGGCCTCACCGGCTGGATGGGCGTGGCCCGTCTGGTCCGGGCGGAGTTTCTCTCCTTGCGGGAACGGGAATTCGTCATCGCGGCCCGGGCCTTGGGGGCCGGCGACACCCGCCTGATCCTCCGCCACATGCTGCCCAACGCCCTGGCGCCGGTGATGGTCTCCGCCACCCTGGGGGTGGCCGGGGCCATCCTCACCGAGAGCGCCCTGAGTTTCCTGGGGCTCGGGGTTCAGCCCCCCACCCCCAGCTGGGGCAACATCCTCACCGCCGGCAAGGACAACATTGAGATCGCCTGGTGGCTTTCCGTGTTTCCCGGGCTGGCCATTCTGGTCACGGTGATGAGCTACAACCTCTTGGGGGAAGGCATCCGGGAGGCCATCGACCCCCGGTTGAAGGAATAACCCTGCGCCCCGGGCAAGCAACCGCGCTTCATGCCATCCAGGCATTGGATGGCGGAGGCTTCCTCAGTTGGGGTCGCGCCATAAGGGAGACGGGGGGCTGATTCACCGGCATACCGCCGACAATTTCTACGAAACTTCATTGAGGCCGTAAAAAATGTGGTAATTAATGAAATCTGCCGGGTTTCCCCGCAAAATATTTTGACAATCCGCCGGGAATCTCTTATCCTATGTGAGCAGGGCGGCATCACTGGATCATTAAGGCATCATCATAACTAAGGGAGGGAGAATATGAAACGGACGTGGGTCAAAGTAATTGCCATCGTAGTGGCCCTGGCTCTGTGCGGGGCGGGGGCGGCGTTTGCGCAAACGGCCAAAAAGCCCGAAAAAGAGTTTGATGTCGGCAAAGCGCTGTTGGATTCTTATGATTTGATCGAAAAGCAACAGTACAAGAAAGCCGACGCGATCATCGACAAGATCCTGGCCAAGGATCCCGGCAATCCCCTGGCCTTGAACAACAAGGCCTCCATCATGGTGTCACAAAAGAAATTTGACAAGGCCGACACCTACCTGAACCAGGCCCTGGGCAAAGCCAAAGGCTACATGGTGCAGGTGAACCGGGTGTGCTCCGTGGGCAACATCTGTCTGGCCTTCAAACCCGTGGCCTCGGGCACCGGTAATCAGGACTTGGAGCCCTTGATCAAGATGAACATCGAAATGGTCAAAGGCTATATGACTGCGGGCCCCGTGCCAGGGAAAGGCTTGAGATAATTAACGCGTAACTGCCGCCCACTAGGAGCTCCTAGGCCCCCCTCCGGGGGCCTTTTTTTGCGGTCGTTGGGGGAGTTATGCCGATCTGCGCTCAAAAAGGTAATTTCCCTTTGTAGGGTGCGTCTTACGCACCAAGAATGGCGCGTGAGACGCGCTACAGATTTTAGTGCCTTGAAAAACCATTCTCCGGACCTGAAAATACTTTTCTGAGAGCAACCTGGTATTACCCTCCAGGCGGTGGGCTTTAATCCAACCCGCCATTGACATCTTGGCTAACCGCCGCTATGGTGCAAGCATTTCGTATCAACCGGGGGTAAGGCATGAAACGGCACTTCTGGCAAATGGTCCTCATGGCGGCGGCCCTGGGGCTGGCCCTCGCCGGGCCGGTCCGGGCCCAGGCTGACGCCGGCCTCACCAAGATGCTGGTGGAAAGCTACGATTTACTGGAGGCGGGCAAACTGGCCGAGGCTCAGAAAATCTTCGAGCAGATCCTCAAGCAGGACCCCGGCAACCCCCTGGCCTTGAATAATCTGGGGGCCATCAAGGTCAAAGAGAACCGGTTTCCGGAAGCCCTCGCCCTCCTTGCCCAGGCCCTGCCCCGGGCCCAGGGCTATAAACTGAAGGTGAACCGGGTGTGCGATATGCAGGGCCTCTGCCTGGCCTTCCGGCCCCTGGAGGCGGTTTACGGGGACCAGGACCTGGCGGCCCTGGTGCAGTTGAACCTCAGCCTGGTCAAGGCCAAACTGGCGGGTGAGAAAAAGTAGTGTCGCGATTCATAAATTGTCGGGTTAGAAAAGGGGGGAGCCCCCCATATTTAAATCCCGTATTAGTCATGAAACGTCACCCGAGGCGCTATTTTTTGCTCCCGCTCTCTGCGGCGGTCAGCTTTTCCTGGAAATACGGCGCCATGGCGGCGTCCGGCGGCTGGTCCAGCAGTTTGCGCCAGTAGACCGCGGCTTCTTTGGGTTCCTTAGCCTGTTCGTAGAGCATGGCCAGCCGGCGCATGACCTCGCTCTTCAGGGGTTCGGAGATCTGTTCCACCACGGGCTTGAGCACCTCGGCCGCCTTTTTGAAGTTGCCCATGCCTTCGTAGCAATAACTGAGACTTTCCTGCACCAGGGTGTCCCAGCCCGGGTCGCGGCCGTCCTGGAGGGATTCGTAAGCCTTGGCGGCCTCGCTGTACTGCGCAAGCCGGTAGAGAAGGTTGGCCCGCATGAGTTGGGCTTCCCGGGCCGCCCGGGTGTTGGGATATTCCTTAATAAACTTATCCAGGTCATTGGCCGCGGCCAGGGCCGGGATATTAAGGTCGATCTTGGGGGTCACCTGGGTCAAGGCGGCCGCGGCCTTCTCCTCCCGGCTTGCCTGCATCTTGGCGTTCACCCCCCAGGCTCCCAGGCCCACCGCGATTAAGACCACGGCCAGCACCAGCCATTTGGCATAGGGCCTCACCCGCTCCAGCAGGCGCTGCGCCAGGTTTAACACTTCCTCGGGATTGTCCAGCGCCGACCGGCGCCGGGAACTTAGCTTGGCCATGTATGTCTCCAAAAAACTTCGATTTTACCTTTATACCCTCTTAAGTTGCCATAGTCGAGGTTTGATGCCCTGGCAAAAAGTCAGGCGGCCATTTTTAACTCGACTGGGCCGCCGCCAGCTGCCGCACCAACTGCCAGCTGCGCTCCCCGTGGCCGGTGAAGGTGAGCTGCCGTTGGTCTTCCCCGACGATCTCCATATCAACTTCCAGGTAATCGCCGGGGAGCAGGGGGGCCAGCCGCCGGGCCCATTCCGCCGCCACCACCTGGGGCCCGGAGAGATATTCTTCCAGGTCCGGGAGCATCGAAAGGGGCAGGTCTTCCAGGCGGTAGAGGTCCAGGTGGACCAGCAGGACGCGCCCGGGATATTCGTGCACCAGGGTGAAGCTGGGGCTGGCGACCAGGTGGGGCGGCACGTGAAGCCCCTGGGCCAGGCCGTGGACGAACTCGGTCTTGCCGCTGCCCAACTCACCGTTTAAGGCCACCACATCCCCCGGGGCAAGCCATTGCCCCAAACGAGCCGCCAGGGCCCGGGTCGCCTCGGGGCTGCGGCTGACCCGCACAAGCGGTTTCATACCGGGTTAGGGTGACGCTGCATCATTAATATGGTATTCAAATCGGGCTTTTCTCCCCCCCTTTTCTAAAGGGGGACTTTCAAAACACCGCTCTTTGGCAAAAGGGTGGGTCCCGGGGCTGGCAATGACGGCGCCCCTTATCACTCCCCGGGTTCCCGGGCCATAGCCCTGACCAGGTCCATCTTCCCGATGACGCCCACGATTTTGCCCCCCTTAAGCACCGGGATGGTGTGGACCTTCTGTTTGGCCATGAGCGCGGCGATCTGGGAAACCGGGGTGTCCGGGGCCACCGTGACGGGGTTGGGGCTCATACAATCGCCCACCGTGGCGCCCAGCATCTTTTCCACCCGCTTAATTAAATGCGAAGGAATTTGGAGGTAGATATGGAGGTCCAGGATATTGATGGCCGGGGGCAGTTCCAGGTCCCGGGCCCGCTCCACCAGGTCGCTCTGGGTGATGACCCCCACCAGGCGGCCGCCTTGATCCACCACCGGCACGCCGCCGATCTTGCGGTTCTCCAGGGTCTTGGACAAATCCGCGATAGAGGTTTCCGGGCTGACCGTGAGGACCTCCGTGGTCATGATATCACGCGCGTAAAGCATATATCTCCCTCTGCCGGGGGTATCGTCCCCTGGCTGAATTCTGTGAGCATTTGGGGCCAGACAGCCAACAAGTCACCGGCGATCATCCCCCGGGGGCCGCGGCGGCTGACAAAAAAATCCGCGGCCAGGCCGTGGAGATAGACGCCCAGGCGGGCGGCGTCCCAGGGAGTCAGACCCTGGGCCAGAAAACCGCCGATGAGGCCGGTGAGCACGTCCCCGGTGCCGCCGCTGGCCAGGGCCGGGTTCCCGGTGGAGTTGAGCGAGGCGCGGCCGTCGGGGGCGGCCACCACGGTCTGGGCCCCTTTCAGCACCAGGGTGACCCCGAGACGGGCCGCGGTTTCCCGGGCCAGGTCCAGACGCCGGGCCTGCACTGCCGGGGTGGTGAGCCCCACCAACCGGGCCATTTCGCCCGGGTGGGGGGTCAGGATCCGGGGTCCCGCCGCGTCTTTGAGGCCGGGGTAATCCCCCGCCAGGTTGTTGATGCCGTCGGCATCGATGACCATCGGACAGGAAAGGTCGGGCGCCAGCCGCTCAACCAGTTCCCGAGTCTCCGGGTGGGTCCCGATACCCGGCCCCAGGGCCACGGTGAATTTTCCGTTTTTTCCGTTTTTTTCGTTAATGAACTCTACGATGGGGTCCCACGCCGCTTTACCCAGGGCCCGGGCCGCCGCCGCCTCGGGCAGGGGCAGAGTCATGGCCTCGGTGAGCTTCACTTCCAGAATGTCGTTGAGGCTGGCTGGGATCCCCAGGGTCACCAGCCCGGCCCCGGCCCGGAGCGCGGCTTCGGCAGTCAAAACCGCGGCCCCGGTTTTGCCGATGGCGCCGGCCAGGACCAAAAGGTGGCCGAAGGACCCCTTGTGGCTGCCGGAAGGCCGGGGCGGCAGCAAGGCCCGCATTTCCCCGGCTTCGGAAAGCGAAACCCGCGCCTCCCGGGCGAGGTGCGCGGGGATGCTGATATCCACCTGCCAGAGGCGGCCCACGTAATCCCGGCCCGGCGGCAGCACCTGGCCGAGCTTGGGCCAGCCGTAGGTCACGGTGACCTGGGCCTTCAGGGCCACCCCCAGCACTTCCCCGGTATCGGCGGAGAGGCCCGTGGGCATATCCACCGCCAGCACGGGCGCCCGCAGATGGTTGAGCCGCTCGATCAAGGCGGCCAGCAACCCTGTCACCGGGGAATTGAGGCCGGTGCCCAACAGGGCGTCCACGATGAGACCGGCTTTGGCCAACCGGTGGAGGGTGTGGTTCAGGTCCGCTTCGGTGAGGACCTCCGTCACCGCGATCCCCAGGTGGGCCAGGATCTCCAGGTTGACCCGGGCATCCCCACTCACCCGGTCCCGCGGCCCCAGGAGGAAAACGGCCACCGGAATGCCGGCGTTGGCCAGGTAGCGGGCCACCACAAAACCGTCTCCGCCGTTGTTGCCCCGTCCGGCTACCACCGCCACTTCGCCCTGAAGGCCGGGAAATTCCCGCCGGAGAATCTGGTAGGTCGTCCGCCCGGCATTCTCCATGAGGACCAGGGAAGGGATGCCGAGGTCTTGGATAGCCCGGCGGTCCAACTCCCGCATCATTGATGCCGTTACGAGTTTCATATCTCAACCTGGGTCTGAAATTTACGGTTTAAGATAACACACCCTCCGGGGTATTAGCAATTAGCGGTTAGCAGTGAGCAATTAGCAGTTAGCCAAGACCAGGGATGGTGAAAACGATTCCTCCAGCCTGCTTCATCCCCCCTCACCTCAATCATCTCCCCCCAAGGGGGGAGATGATTTTGGACTTTTTACGGGTTCATCATTATTCGCTTGGCTCAGAATGACCATTAACTACGGAATGAGGTTTTGAAATGGTTTTTTCTCTTGGCTGAAAGCTGATGGCTGATACCGTGTTCGTTTTGTAGGGGCGGGTTTGAAACCCGCCCCTACGAGAGATATCAATAGGTTATCTGGATGGTTTGTTTCATTTCAAAGGGAGCACGGTATGATAGCTATTGTCACAGAAAAGGCGGCCCGGGGGCCGCCTGATCGTTTAAACGACAGGGTGGTTTCCTTACCAGTGGTAGGCCAGGCCCGCCACTACTCTATGGGTGGCAAAATCCAGCGTCGTCAGGCCACGGCACTCCGTGCCGTTGGGCAGGTAAAAGGGATGAGCTTCAATTTCTATAGCCCATTGGTAGTTGTATTTGTACTCCACGAAAGTGGAGATATGTTTGGTGATCATGTAGCGCAACCCCGCCATCACATCAATCCCGAAATTTTTGGCCGAGTCCACCTCTTCATACACGACCGAAAAACAGGGGCCAATGCCCACGTAGGGCTGCAACCGGCCAAAAGGCACCTCCTTATCCGGTAAAAAGCCGTAGCGGCCGACGAGGTGTAGCGCCGTAGTCCAATTTATCCAGAAGTCGTTGGGGACGGTACCCACGGTCGCCCCCTGAATGGGTCGGCTCAAAGACAAAGTGCGCCGGTTCACATAGCTATTGTTGACGCCCGACTCCACTTCCAGACCCAGGTAGGGGATGGTTCGGGTAAAGTAGCCGAACTTCACGCCCCCGGCCAGGGAGTTGGCAAATTGATTGTTACGCAGGGTGACCGCCCCTGAACTGACACTGGCCCCACCATTGAGGACAACGCCGTTATAGAGAAGATCCTGGCTGGGAGTAAAGGCCACCCCCAAAAAGCCCCCGGCATAAAATTCACCGTTAAGCAGGCGCTCCTTCCCCCGGCGCGAAGGGAGATTCTCATAGACCCCATAGGCGATCATCGGCGTGGCCAGCAAGCCCAGGATGGTGCAGCCGATGGCCAGATTGGTGTTCAGCGCCATAACCGGCGTCGGCGCCGGCATCAGGAAACCTATCGTTAACAGTATGATGACAAACCCCGGCCCCCATTTTCTGTGATTCCTGCGCCCTCCGTGCATTGTCGCCGCCCCCTTGAGACCGTTATAATGGAGTTATTCTAGTGTTTAAGATTGCTTAAAGTCAAGGGAAAACCGAGGCGGGGCCACCGGGAACGGCAGTTGCCCCAAAAAGTTCCCCGGGACCGCAACCAGGACGTCCAGGCGCAGGATAATCCTGTTGACTCATAGTCGCCGGATTGATAAATTTTACAGTATAAGAACCATCTCTCCATTTCAAGGAATCCGTGATCGTCATCATCGATTATCAAGCCGGCAACCTCACCAGCGTGGTCCGGTCTCTCAAAGCCCTGGGGGTGGAGGGTACGGTGACCCAGGACCCGGCGGTGGTGGCCCAGGCTACCCGCGTCATTTTCCCCGGGGTGGGAGCGGCCGGCAAGGCCATGGCGACGCTCCGGGAGCTGGGTCTGGATCAGGCCCTGCGCCGGAGTTTGGCGCGCGGCATCCCCATCCTGGGCATCTGCCTGGGGGCGCAAGTTATCCTGGCGCGCAGTGAGGAAAATGATACCGCCTGCCTGGGCCTGTTGCCCGGCCGCACCCTGACGCTCCCTCGCACCGAGGGCTTGAAGATCCCCCACATGGGCTGGAACCGGGTGCGATTTCTCAGCGAGCACCGGGTATTTAAGGGATTGCCGGAGGGCGCCGAATACTATTTTGTCCACAGCTACTATCCCGCCCCAGCCCAAACGGCCATGGTGCTGGGGGTGACGGACCACGGCATTGAGTTTCCCAGCGCCATTGGCTGGCGCAACCTGGTGGCCACCCAGTTTCACCCGGAGAAAAGCGGCCGTTTCGGACTGCAGATCCTGGAGAATTTCCTGGTCTGGGACGGCTCCGATGCTGAGTAAACGGATTATTCCCTGTCTGGATGTCCGGGACGGCCGGACCACCAAGGGCATCAAATTCAGGAACAATGTGGATATCGGGGACCCGGTGGCCATGGCCCGGCTCTATTATGAAGCCGGGGCCGACGAACTGGTCTTTTACGATATCACCGCCTCCAGTGACCGCCGGAACATCATGATCGACGTGGTCCGCCGGGTGGCGGCGGAGATCCTCATCCCTTTTTCGGTGGGCGGCGGCATCCGGAACCTCAACGACATGCGGGACGTCCTCTTGGCCGGCGCCGAGAAGGTGAGCGTCAACAGCGCCGCCATCCTGGATCCCGCGCTGATCACCGCGGGGGCCCAGGCCTTCGGCAGCCAGTGCATCGTCTTGGGCATGGACGTGAAAGGGGTCCCCCCCTCCCTGACGACCCCCTCGGGTTATGAAATGGTGATTCACGGGGGCCGCACCCCCATGGGGATCGACGCCCTCTGGTGGGCCCAGGAGGCGGTGCGGCTGGGAGCCGGGGAAATCTGCCTCAACTCCATCGATGCCGACGGCACCCAGGCGGGTTATGAACTGACCCTTACCCGGATGATTTCCGAAGCCGTGCCCATCCCGGTGATTGCCTCGGGCGGCGCCGGCGCCCCCGAGCACCTCCACCAGGTTCTTGCCCAGGGTCGGGCGGATGCCGCGCTCATTGCTTCCATGGTCCATTTCGGCGCCTATACCATTAAAGGCATTAAAGACTATCTGGCCCAGCGCGGCATTCCGGTTCGCCTGGTCTGGTAAAAACATGAACCCGACACGGGTTGGAAACCTGTGCCACCCTCCAGGAAGGATGCCCTTGAACGATCAGTTCGACATGAAGGTGGCCGATTTTCCGGAAGAGCTGCCGGAAATTCTGGAACCCGAGATCGAGGCGGACGTCGAAGACCCCGAGGTCACTCTTCCGGTTCTCAGCGATCTCGACCTGGTGCAGCGCTATATCCGAGAGGCGAACCGCTTTGCCCTGCTCACCCCGGAGGAGGAAAAAGCCCTCACGGCCCACTATCATGAGACCGGCGACCGGGAAACCGGCTCCCGCTTGATCACCAGCAACCTGAGGTTGGTGATCAAGATTGCCCTGGATTTCCAGAAATACTGGATGAAAAACCTCCTGGACCTTATCCAGGAAGGCAACATCGGCCTGATGCATGCCATCAGGAAATTCGACCCCTACCGGGGCATCAAGCTCTCCTACTATGCTTCCTTCTGGATCAAGGCTTACATTCTCAAGTTCATCATGGACAACTGGAAGCTGGTGAAGATCGGCACTACGCAGTCTCAACGCAAACTCTTTTACAACCTGAAACGGGAGAAGGAGAAACTCCGGTCCCAGGGGTTTGAGCCGGGACCCAAACTCCTGGCCGAGGTCTTGAACGTGCGGGAGGAGGAAGTCATCGAGATGGACCAGCGCCTGGGGGCCTGGGAGCTATCCCTGGACGCCCCCTTGAAGGAAGGCTCCGATGAATATCACAAGAATTTCCTGCCCGCCAGCGAGCCCCAGGTGGAAGAAATGTTGGCCGATGCGGAACTGAAAAACCTGTTCCGCCGGAAGCTTTCGGAGTTCCGCACCGAACTCAACGACAAGGAACTGGATATTTTAGACTTACGCCTGTTAGCGGAAAAGCCCATGACCCTGCAGGATATCGGGGTCCGCCATCAAATCTCCCGGGAGCGGGTGCGTCAGATTGAGGACCGCCTCATTAAACGATTGCGTCAATATCTCAAAAATGAAATCGCCGACTGGGAAGATTATCAGACCCAGATGGGGGATTAGCTGGCCCCGGGGCCGCCTTCCGAGGAACAACTTTGCTTAACTGCAAAATCTTAATGAGCATCAACGGTATGTTGTGCATCCGCGCCTCCTGGTCCCGCATCGTTCTCGGCGGGATCCTGGGGGTTTCCTTGTGCCTGGCAGTCATGGGGTGCGCCTCCCTGGGTCGGATGGCCCCCACCGGAACCGGGTTCGAAACCACGCCGGAAACCCCCAAAAGTCTGTCGTATTACCACTTCCTCAAGGCCCAACAACGGCTGGTGGCCGATGACACGGCGGGGGCCATCCGGGAATATGAGACGGCCATAAAAAATGATCCCGACTCGCCGTTTTTGGAGATGGAACTGGCCGCCCTCTACCAACGCCAGGGCGATGTGAAGCAAGCCCTGGCTCACGCCGAAAAATCCCTCCGGTTGGATCCCAAGCAGCAAGAGGCATATTTTCTCCTGGCCAGCCTGCACGTGGGCCTGAACCAGTTGGATGAGGCTACTCGGGAATACGAACACATCCTCACGTTAGACCCGGAAAACCGGGAAGCCCGCCTCTTCCTGGCCACCCTTTACGCCCAACAGCGGCGGTATCCCAAAGCCATTCGCACCGTCCAGGAACTCTTGCGCCTGGACCCTCAACTGATCGTGGGGTACTACTACCTGGGGCGCATTTACCTGGAAACCGGCCGCCTGGCGGATGCGAAAAAAGAATTCCTGCGGGTCCTCACCATGGACCCCAAATTCGTCCCGGCCATGTTCGATCTGGGGGCCACCCTGGAACGGGAACGCCAGTACACCCGGGCTTTGTCCATGTATCGCCGCATCCTGCGCGCCCACCCCCGGAACAGCAAGGTCTGGGTCAGCATCGCCCGCCTCTACCTGATTATGAACCGGTACAGCGATGCCCAGAAGGCCTTCCGCCAGGTCAAGGAGTTGGAGCGGAATGATCCCGCCGCTGACTTCAATATCGCCCTGATCTGCCTGGAGCAAAAGCTGCCGGACGACGCCATCCGCCTCTTCCGCCCCCTTTTGGGCCTGCCCCGCTACCAAGAACGGGCCCGCTACTATATCGCCATGGCCCTGGAGGAAAAGGGCGACCTGAAGGCGGCCGCCCTGGAGTATCAACTGGTGGACCGGGAATCCGAACATTTCATCCAGGCGCGCCTCAGGATGGCCTATCTCACCTTTCAAACGGGCAACAAAGAGCGGGCCCGGCAGATCCTTAACGACCTCCTGACCCAGGCCCCCAAACAGGAAGAGGTCTATCTCACCAACTCCTATTTTTACGAAGAAGACAACCAGTGGGACCTGGCCATCCAGGCCCTCACCGCCGGGCTGGGAAAGGTGGAGCGGCCCCGGGAAATCTATTTCCGCCTGGCAGTACTGTATGAAAAACAGAATAATCGCCCCGAAAGTATCCAGCAGATCAAGAAAGTCCTGGAACTGGACCCGAATAATGCCGATGCCCTAAATTTCCTCGGCTACTCCTACGCCGAAGCCGGGGTAAACCTGGATGAGGCTGAAAAGCTGGTCCGGGAGGCCCTGCGGGCCAAACCCGACAGCGGCCACATCATTGATAGCCTCGGGTGGGTCTATTATAAAAAAGGCCAGTACGACAAGGCGGCGGCGGAGTTGGAGCGGGCGCACCGCATCATGCCCCAGGACGGCACCGTGGCCGAGCATTTGGGAGACGCCTATTTCCAGATGAAGCGCTACCGGGACGCCCTGCGCATCTACCGCCGGGCCCTGGTTATGGATAATGCCAACGCCTCGGCCCTGCGGAAGAAAATCAATCAGGTGGAAATCATCTTGAAAGGGCCAGCCCATTGAAACTCAGAACTTTTTCATGGCTGGCGCTGGTGGCGCTCCTCTGGTCGGCAGGCTGCCGGGCCCTGCCGCCGGCCCCGCCGCCGGTGGCGGTTGTTTCCCAGGAAGAACTGCTCGCCCGTCTGCAGGCCCGGCAAGAACGGGTTCAATCTTTCCAGGCCAAAGGCCGCATCACTTTCCTGTCCCCGCAGCAGAATTATTCCGGCACGGCCTGGCTCACGGGTCAACTGCCCGCCAGTCTCAAGGTTGATGTCCTGGATTTCCTGGGCCGCACCATCCTGAGCTTCGCCACCGACGGCGCCGAGGTTAAGGTGCTGTCTCCCGGGGAAAACAAATTGTTTCAGGGCCCCGCCACTCCCCGGAATCTGGCTGCCTTCATTCCCCCCACCGTCAGCCTGCCCCAGGCCCTGCGCCTGCTGGTGGGGGCCCTGCCTTTGAGCCAGGGACCCCCCCAGAATTTCGAATATGAAGCCGCCGCGGGCCGTTACCGCTTGGAGTGGCGCCAGGGCGGCGCCCTGACCGAACGCCTGTGGGTTGCAGCCCAGGGTCTTTACCCCTTGCAAGAAGAGTGGTTCGGCGGCGCCCCGGAACCGCAATTTACCGCGGAGCTGGCCAACTTCGGCGCTCTGGCGCCCGACCTGCCCGAAAAAATCACCCTGAAGACTTCCACGCCTAAAATGGAAATGCGCCTGGTGTATCGCGACCTTAAGCTCAATCCGCCCCTGACCCCGGTTGAGCTGACCCTAACGCCCCCCCCCGGCGTGGTCCAGGTGCCCATGGGAAGATAGCTGTCAGCTGTCAAGGCCGTAGGGCGGGAAAGCGAAGCGCATCCCGCCTTTAGCGTTCTCAGGCTGCCAGGCTGGGGTGGGGGTGAAATTGCTGGGCATTGCTTCAACCTATAAGGGATAAGGGGGAGAGGGAAGGAGTCTTTTGTCAATTAATTCAGGGTTTCTAACTCTATGAACTTCCTGGTGGATCAGCCCCTGGGCGGGCTGGCCAAGTGGCTGCGTTTCTGCGGCTTCGACGCCACCCTCATGCGCCTGGCCCCGGATAAGCCCGGGAGCTGGCCGCCCTCCCAGCCCCAGACTCACATCCTGACCCGGCAGGCAGCCTGCCAGCGTCTCAAGCGGCCTGATCTCCTGGTGCTGGCCGCGCCCGACCCCGAGGGCCAGTTGGCCGAGGTGATCCGGCGCCTGCGCCTGGCGCCCCGCCTATTCAAGCCCCTGAGCCGTTGCCGCCACTGCAACGATCCCCTCGCCCCCCTCAACCGGGACCAGGTCCAGGGCCGGGTGTCAGAGCATGTCTTCCTGCACCACCGCCGGTTCTACGAATGCCCCCGCTGCCACCGGGTTTACTGGCCCGGCAGCCACATCCAGGGAATCACCGGCACCTTGCGGGACCAACTAAACCAACTGGAGCAACTGGGAGACCGGGGCGACGACCCTGAGAATTAACGAGCACTAATTTTCGGCGCTTTTGAGATTGCACCGGCCCCTTCCCGACCCTATAGTAAATATTGAAGAAAAAGTGCCTGGGGCCGGATAACCATCTCCGGTTGCCTTCCAACGCCGGGTTTCCCTCCCGGTTCCTGCCTCCGGGAAAGGAGTTATGCATGAGCGCCGATTATAAAAGTTTGGCTCTTAAGGGACTCAAGGGCGCCTGGCGGTACGCCAGGACCCTGGCCCTCAATACGCTGCGCCGGGGTCTGATCCTGGGCCGCTACACCCTGGCCTGCTGGCAAAAGCAGAGCGTTAATCGGGCCATGCGCCGATTGGGGGAGCAGTTCTTTCAGGCGCTGGAACGGGGCGAGACCAACCCATTGGTGGTGAATGAAGTGAGCGATGCGGTCCAAAAGGCGAAGGATTTAAAAGAGGTCAAGGACAAGAATTATCAGGCCGTGGCCGCCATCCGGGACAAAATCCGGGCCGCCTGGGCTAAGGAACCCCCGCCGGCGCCCGCCCCGGAACCGCCACCCGAGGCCGCCGAGCCAGTTGGGGAAGCTGAGAAGCCCCAGGAGCCTGCGGCTCAGTAGGATTTTGCTATCCTGGTCTGAAAAGTTCTTGGTGGCACCGGTATCTTACCGGTGCAGGGGCACAGGTTGAAAACCTGTGCCACCAATGCCAGGCGCTTTTCTAGGCCAGACTGTGGCCTTCTCCGCCTGTGCTCTATGTGGGGCGCCTGGCGCACCTCTGGCGGACCCGGAGCCCCGCCCCACCGGATTCTTCATGGTTTTTAGGTGCGCCGCAGGCTCATGAACGACTGCAAATTACCTTATCTGCCCTCACTCCGCCCCGCACTCCGCCGGGCTGCCCCGGAGTTTTTCCAGGGCGTGGGGCAGGGCCGGCGCCACCGCCGCCAGGTTCTCCCGGGCCCCCTTGGGACTGCCGGGGAGGTTGATAATCAGGGTGCGGCCCCGGATCACCGCCACCCCCCGGGAGAGCATGGCGTGGGGGGTTATGGCCAGGCCCGCGGCCCGCATGGCCTCGGGGATGCCCGGCACCAGGCGCTGGGCCACGGCCAGCGTGGCCTCCGGGGTGGTGTCCCGGGGGCTCAGGCCCGTCCCCCCGGTGGTCAGGATCAGGTCCAGGCCATCGTCGTCGCTCCAGGCCTTAAGTTGCGCCGCAATGGCCTCCGGCTCGTCGGGCGCCACCTGGTAGGCGGCTATCTCATAGCACCGGGGGTCGAGCAACCGGCCCAGTTCAGGCCCGGCGGTGTCGGCCCGCTCCCCCGCGTGCCCCTTGTCACTGACGGTCAGGATGCCCACCCGGAACATCCGTCACCTCGATGGTATCGCCGGGCTTGACCAGGCCGTCTTTCAACACCCTTGCAAAAACCCCTTCCCGGGGCATGACGCAGTCCCCCACCTGCTCCCGGATGGCGCAGCCCTTGTGGCAGGCCTTGCCGATCTGGGTGATTTCCAACTCCACCGTATCGCCCACCTTGAGCCGGGTCCCCACCGGCAGGTCCATGACCGCCAGGCCCTCCACGGTGAGGTTCTCGGCAAAATCGCCGGGCGCAACCTTTGCCCCCGCGGCCACCATCTTGTCGATGCTCGCCTGGGCCAGGAGGCTCACCTGGCGGATGCCGCCTTCGGCGTGGGCGTCGCCGGCCAGGCCGTGCTCCTTCACCAGCCGGGCCTGGTCCACGTTGCGCTTGACCACGCCCTTGCGGTCGCTGACGGAGACCGCATTGATGCGGCCGCGTTGCCCCGGGGCGGGAGGCGTTGTTGGTGAGTTTTCTAAAGTCATTATGTCTCAATTGGGGGCTTTTTACCCCCGGCTAAACTTCATGGCCGCAGGCGAAAGCACGCGATGGCACAGGCTGGAAGCCTGTGCTACCAACCCCCTGATCCCTGCTTTACTCCTTTTCCTTCTCCACCCTGGCTTCGTTGATGATTTTTTCCGCCAGGTGGGGCGGCATTTCTTCGTAGTGGTCGAACTCCATCTCGTAGGTGCCCCGGCCCCCGGTCTTGGAGATCAAATCCGGGGCATAGAGCAGCACCTCGGTCATGGGCACGTGCGCGGTGATCACCTGCTGCCGGCCTTCGGCTTCCACCCCCAGGACCCGGCCCCGGCGCCCGTTGAGGTCGCCGATAATATCCCCCATGTTTTCTTCCGGCACCGTCACCGTCATCTTCATAACAGGTTCCAGCAGGATGGGGTTGGCCTGCTCCATGCCCTTCTTGAAGCCCATGGACCCGGCGATTTTAAACGCCATGTCCGAGGAGTCCACGTCGTGGAAAGAGCCGTCATACAGGGTGACCCGGAAATCCACCACCGGGAAGCCGGCCAGGATGCCGGTGTTCTTGGCCTCGGCGATGCCTTTTTCCACCGAGGGGATGTACTGTTTGGGGATGGAGCCGCCCACGATCTTGTCGGCGAACTCAAAGCCGCTGCCCTTGGGTAAAGGCTCCAACTCCAGCCAGGTATCGCCGTATTGACCCCGGCCGCCGGACTGGCGTTTATATTTGCCCTGCACCTTGACGGTGGCCTTGATGGTCTCCCGGTACGGCACCCTGGGGGGCTTCAGGTTGACTTCCACCCCGAACTTGCGCTTCAACTTTTCCGCGGTGGCCTCGATATGGACCGAGCCCACGCCGGACAGCAGGATTTCCTTGGTGTCGGCGTTGCGGGTCAGGCTCAGGGAGGGATCTTCTTCAATGAGCTTGGAGAACGAAGAGAAGACCTTGTCCTCTTCCCCCTGTTTCTTGGGTTCCAGCGCAAAGGTGACCATGGGCCGGGAGGACGGGATGGCCGGCAGCAGGATGGGCTTGCCCTCAGTTGTCAGGGTGTCGCCGGTGACGGTTTCCTTGAGTTTGGCCACTGCCCCGAAGGCCCCGGGGCCCAGGTGGGGCACGGCCTTCTGACCTTTGCCCTCCAGCAGGAAGAGCTGCCCGAAACGTTCCGGCGCCGCCCGGGTGGCGTTATTGACCGTGGAGTCGGCGGCCATGATGCCGGAGTAAATGCGAAAGATGGACAGGCGGCCGGCATAGGGGTCGGCCACGGTCTTGAAGACTTGCGCCGCCAGGGGGCCATCCGGGTCCGCCTCAAAAGCCGCTTCCGCTCCCGTAGCAGGATGCTGCCCCTTGAGCGGGCCCCGGTCTTCCGGGGCGGGGAGAAAGAAATTGATGGCGTCCAGCAGGAGCGAGGCGCTGGCGCTGTTTTGGCTTGCCCCGCACAAAACCGGCACGAAGTTGCCTTTCAGGGTGCCGACCCGGAGTCCCTGGTAGATTTCCTCCGGCGTGAGTTCCCCTTCCTCCAGGAACTTTTCGATCAGGGCGTCGTCGCTCTCTGCGGCAAAATTGAGCAGATCGCCGCGTAGCGCCTCCACCTCATCCTTAAGGTCGTCGGGGATGGGGCCCGCCTCCATCTTGCCGCCCCCGGCCGCCGCCACATAGGCCTTCTGGCTGATCAAATCCACCACCCCTTTGAAACCGGCTTCCCGGCCGATGGGGAGTTGGATCGGCACGGCCTGGACCTCCAACACTTCCCGGACTTCCTTGAGCGCCTGGTGAAAATCGGCCCGCTCCCGGTCCATCTTATTGATAAACACCAGGCGGGGCAGATTGTACCGGTTGGCCGTGTGCCAGACCTTTTCGGTACCCACCTTGACGCCGTCCACCGCGTCTACCACCACCACGGCGCCGTCCGCCACATGGAGGGCGGCCCGGGTGTCCGCCAGGAAGTTGTCATCCCCGGGAGTGTCGGCCAAATAGACCGTGTGCTTTTTCCACTGATAGTGGTGAAAGGCGCTGGAGATGGTGATCTTACGTTTAATCTCCTCAGGCTCGTAATCCAGGACGGAACTGCCGTCGTCGACTTTTCCCAGCCGGGAGGTGGCCCCCGCCCCAAAGAGGAGGGCCTCGGCCAAAGAGGTCTTGCCGCAGCCCCCATGGCCGATCAGTGCTAAGTTGCGAATCTGTGCGGTTTTGCCGGACATCAAGCTCTCCCTTCCCTCATGGTCGCCTCCCCGGTTCCCGATGTGCTATCAGTCCGGGGCAACCTTTTAAAATTAACAGGTTTGTCCATAAATCTCAACCGCTACGGAAAAACTTTTCGGAACAGTTCCTCATGGGCCTGTGGCCCACCCATAAATTTATGAAAAGTTCATGATGGGCATACCCCTGACTTTGAACCTTGAACCTGGAACTTTTCACGACAAATAAATCAGGTAGATAGGCATGAAAGGTCCGTTATTTTCCAAAAATATGTCACTACGTTGGGCGCCTAACCCCAAAAACCGCGCTAAAATTATCAGGTAAACGGCGTAATTGTGGGCGGGATGGGGGCGGGGGCGGGCGGTTCCGGCTCGGTGAAGCCAAAGTGGCGCAGGGCTGGGTTCTTCAAGAGCACGACCCCGGCCACCACTGCGGCGATGCAGGCGCCCCCGGTGATTGACGGACCGGCTCCCACGTAGTGGGCCGCGACGCCGTACAAAATGCTGCCCACCGGGGCGAAGCCCATGACGATGAGCCCGAACAGGCTCATAAGGCGGCCCCGCAACGCATCCGGCACGTTGAGTTGCAGCAGGCTGTTGCCGGTGGAGAGCTGGGTCACCAGGCCGAACCCGGCCAGCGCCATGCAGCCCAGCGCGGCGTAATAGTTCCGGCACAGCCCCAGGCCTATCAGCCCCAGGAGGAACAGGCCCTGGCCCGCCAGAAACGAGGGCATGGGCGGGCGGCGCGTGAGGCGCCGGGCCAGGGTGAGCCCGCCGGCAAAGGCCCCCAGGCCGCTCATGGCCATGAGCAGACCGAAGCCCCGGGGCCCCACCCCCAGGGTGTCCCGGGCCAGGATGGGCAGCAGTACGAAATACGGCATGGCGAAGACCGCCACCGTAGTCATCAGCACCAGGATAAGCCTCAGTTCCCGGCGGTCCAGCAGGTAGTCCAACAACTCCTTCCAGGCCCGGAGAAAGGGTTTCCAGGGCACGGCCTGGGTCGGGGGCAGTTTGATGAGCACCAGGGCCAGGAGCACCGCCAGAAAGCTGGCGGCGTTCAGGAAGAAGCAGTTGGCTATGCCCACCGCGCCGATGATCACGCCCCCCACCGCCGGGCCCGCCACCCGGGTGGCATTGAACAGCGTGGAGTTGAGGGCGATGGCGTTGGGCAGGTCCGGTTTGCCCACCAGGTCCACGATGAAGGCCTGGCGCACCGGGATGTCAAAGGCCATGGCCGTGCCCGACAGAAAGACCAGGGCGCAGAGCATCCAGACCCGGACCACGTTGGCTTCCACCAGCACCCCCAGGATCAGGGCCAGGAGCATGAGAACGGCCTGGGTGATGAAGAGCAGCCTGAGCTTGGAGGTGTGGTCGGCCACCACCCCGCCGAGGAACGAAAAGAGGAGCACCGGCAGGGTCTGGAGCGCCCCCACCAGGCCCAGGTAAAAGGCGGAGTTGGTGAGCACCAGGACCAGCCAGCTGAAGGCCACGGACTGCATCCAGGAGCCGGTGAGGGAGATCATCTGGCCGGAGTAGAACAGCCGGAAATTGCGGTGGCGCAGGGCCGCAAACGTGGACCACCGCGCCGGGTTCATGTCGGCTCCCACATAAGCTGGCGCGTGGTCAAAATCACCTCTTCTCTCGGGTCCGGGATCAGTTATGCTTAGCTTGGGTCAGGCGCTTTGCGGGAAGCCGGCGCTGCGCCTCTACCTTTAATAATAAGAAAAGACCCGAGCTTGTGCAATGGTCTGGGGGCGAGATCCATGGATGGACCGGGCGACGGCTGCCCCGGGCTGCGGGCTTGACAAGGGCTCGGCCCCGGGTCTATATATATGCCAAACACTTAAGACTTCGGAGACCTGGAAAATGTTTGCCCTTGGACACCTGATCAAAGCTCTGGCCGACATTCTGAACCTGGCCCTGACGATCTACATGTGGGTGATCATCGCCCGGGCCCTCCTGTCCTGGGTCAATCCCGACCCGTATAATCCCATTGTCCGGTTTTTGTACAACGTCACCGAGCCGGTCCTGAGCTGGGTTCGGGCCCGGGTGCCCGTGGTTTTCGGCGGCCTGGACCTCGCCCCGCTGCTGGTGCTGCTGGCCATCGTCTTCCTGCAGCGCTTCCTGATCCCCACCCTGATGGATCTGGCGCTGCGCCTCGGGTGAGGGCGGATTCCTCCGCCTCATGCCCCCCTTTTTTCAGCCTACCAGCCAGGGATACCTGCTGCGCCTGACAGTGGCGCCTGGCGCCCGGCGCACCCAGGTGGCGGGCCTGTACGGCGACCGCCTCAAGGTCCGGCTGGCGGCCCCGCCGGAAAAAGGCTCGGCCAACCGGGAACTTATCGATTTTCTCGCCCGATCCCTCAACCTCCCCAAGAGTTCCCTCAAGCTCACCCTGGGCGCCCAGAGCCGGTCCAAAGTGGTGACAGTGTACGACCTGTCCCCGGACCTGCCCGACCGCCTCTGTCGTCTGGCGCCGGCTTCAAAAGAATCTGCCTGATTTCACCGGCAACACTGCGGGGCCATCCTTGACAATGGTAAGCCGGATGATAACAATTATGGGCACATATACCGGTGCGCCGCCATTGGTAATCCCAAGGGGCTTGTGGTTGTTTCTGGATGACGACCTATTATGAAATCCTGGAGGTTTCGCGGGAAGCAATCTTGGAGGAGATCAGAACCGCGTATCGGCGGTTGGCCCTCAAGTATCACCCGGATAGGAACCCCGGGGATAAGGTGGCGGAAGATCGATTCAGACAGATTTCCGAAGCTTACCAGGTACTGGCCGACCTGGAAAAGCGCCAGCTTTACGACCTCTACGGTGATGCCGGGCTGGTGGGCCTGGACGTAAGCGGCTTCAGCGGCTTTGAGGATATTTTCAGCTCGTTCGGGGAGGTCTTCGAAGATTTCTTCAGTTTCGGACGCTCCCGGAACGGGCCGGATCGGCCCCAGCCCGGCGCGGACCTGAGACAGCCGGTGGTGCTGACCCTGGAGGAAGCCGCGCGGGGATTGGACACCAGCCTGACCGTGGAACGCCGGGTTAACTGCCCGCAATGTGGCGGGAGCATTGCTGAGCCCGGCCGCCCGCGCCAGACTTGTTCACGCTGCCAGGGTAAGGGACAGGTCAGTCAGTCCCAGGGGCTCCTGAAAATCTTCAACACCTGTCCGGATTGCCAGGGGGCCGGCGCCAGAATCACTTCTCCCTGCTCCGTCTGCCAGGGCGCCGGGGTCATCAAGGAAAAAAAGCAGATACAGGTGCGCATCCCGCCGGGGGTGGATACGGGCGCCCGCCTGCGCCTCCGGGGAGAAGGGGAAGCCGGGACCTACGGGGCGCCGCCGGGGGACCTCTACCTGGAAGTCTGCGTCGCCCATCATCCCACCTTCACCCGCAAGCACCAAGATCTCTATTACCGCGCCCAAATCTCTTTCGTGGAGGCCGCGCTGGGGACGAAAGTGGAGGTTCCCACCCTGACGGCTTCAACCTGCCTGGTCATTCCCCCCGGTACCCAGCCCGGGGCCACCCTGCGGATTCCCGGCCTGGGTTTGCCCGGCCTGCGGGGCAAATCCTTGGGCGACCTGGTGGTGGTCGTGGACCTCCAAACCCCCACCCAGCTCTCCGAGCAGCAGAAGCAACTCCTCCAGGAGTTTCTCAGACTGAAGGATACCGTGGGATTGGATGGGTTCACAGGGATGGAAGCCTGAAGGGGATTAGCCGGACCTGGCCGCCGCTCCCAACCCAAAGAAGTTAACCGGGTTAGCGCGCCGCTCACCGGCCGAGCCATGTGCCGATCAATGGGTGCTGTCCTAATTTGATTTTGGATTTTTGCAAGCGATTGCAAAGTTTGGATAAATTGATCTGAGAGTGGATAGGAGCAAAATGACATTTTCGTTCAAAGACTGTCATCCTCACCAAACGCCATTGACAATGGACTTTGGACAGAATATAGTCTTTTTGGAAAAAAGAGGTATCTATATTTTTTTTTATGTTTTCTATAGCTTTTCCCGATTATTATCTTGACACGGTCAATCTGACCCACTACCATATAGTCATTGAGACCCATCGACGGAACCCATCATCTTTTTTGGATTTGGATGTGGATTAGCTTCTGTCGATAATTGAGCCCCCAGGGAGTGATCCATTTGGACACTCCCTGTTTTGTTTTGGAAAGGTAGAGACGGAATGAACCGTATAAGGATATTTGTAGATTACTGGAATTTTCAGTTGACTATGAATAAACGCGAAGCCTCAGAAAGGGGCAAAATCGACTATCGTTTTGAGGTTGATTGGCTTGGCTTAGGCCCTTGGCTTGCCCGAAAAGCCTGTGAGCGAATACAAATTACCGATTATTCGTTTGATGGAATCAATATTTACACTTCCTATAATCCAACCACTCAAGAGGGAAAAAAATTTAATCAATGGGCCAAAAATATACTCAGTAAAGGAACTGGGGTTAGCGTAGAATGCATTGAGAGGAAGCCCAAAAATTATCCAGAATGCCCAATTTGTCATCGTGAAATTAGAAATTGCCCTCATGGTGATTGCGGTGCAGAGATGAACCGAACTATAGAAAAAGGGGTAGATACCTTAATTGCAACCGATATGATCCGGTTGGCTTGGGAGGATGCTTACGATTTTGCTGTATTGTCCACAATGGACCGCGATTTAATCCCAGCCGTTAAGTTTTTGAAACAAAAAGGAAGAAAGATAATTCACGCAGGCTTTCCGCCCCTAGGAACTGATTTAGCCGCAGCTTGTTGGGCTTCTTTCGATGTCTATCGCTCACGGAAAGAAATAAATAGACCTCCAAAAAAGAAGACATAGGCTTAATTCAACTTCCCCACACTTTATGATCTGGTCAATGAGAAAACCTGACTTCCGGCCAGTTATCTGATATCATCCGGCTGACGAGAGAAATCCCCTGGAAGTTTAAACGGCACCAGGCGCATGATCAACTGCCGTTTCGGGGCCGGAACCGCCCCCATCCTGCATAAGTTCGCCTTATTATGATGAAAATACTATTAATCCAAGCTTCCGGCTACCGGGAAAACGGCCGCCTGGACCGGCGAAAGAACCGCTGGCTGCTGGGGATGACCCTGCCGTATGTGGCGGCTTTGACCCCCGGCGATATTCGGGTGGAGATCAAGGACGATATGCTGGAGGAGATCACCTTCCGGGAAGACTGCGACCTGGTGGGCCTCTCCTTCATGTCCCACCAGGCCCCCCGGGCCTTTCACCTGGCCGCGGGTTTCCGCAACCGGGGCATTCCCGTGGTGATGGGCGGTTTTCACGCCACTCTGGCCCCGGAAGAATGCCAGGCGCATGCCGATGCCCTGGTGCTGGGGGAGGCCGAGGAGGCCTGGCCCAGGCTCCTCCGGGATTTCCAGGCCGGGCGGCTCCAGCCCCGCTATCAGGCGGAGAAACTTTCGGACCTGAAAAACCTGCCGGTGCCCCGCTATGACCTGCTGGATCTCAAGCGTTACAAGGTCTGGAACATCCCTTCCCAGACTACCCGGGGGTGTCCCTATAATTGCAGCTTTTGTGAAGTCACTCAGGTCTATGGGGGCAAGTTCCGGCACCGCCCCGTGGACGAAGTGATCCACGAAATTAAGGAGATTCGGCGGTTAACCGACAGCGGTTTTATCTACTTCGTGGACGACAACTTCGTGGCCAACCGCGGCCACGCCATGGAGATTATGGAGCGCCTCATCCCCCTCAAGCTGAATTACGCCTGCCTGGCCACGGCCAACGTCGGGGACGACCCGCAGTTGCTGGACCTCCTGGCCCGCAGCGGCTGCCGCCACGTGAACATCGGCATGGAGTCCATCAGCCCGGAAAGTCTCCGGTCCATCAACAAAAAACAGAATAAGACTACGGATTATGAACGTCAGTTTAAAGGCCTGCGGGACCGGGGCGTCGGCTTTTCGGTGAACGTCATGTTCGGGCTTGACGGCGACCGGCCGGAGATCTTCGGGGCCACGGTGGATTTCCTCAATCGCGTCAAGGCGCCGGCCGCGTTCATGTTCATCCTGGCCCCCCGCCCCGGCACCAAGGTGCAGAAGCAACTGCTCCAGGCTGGGCGGATTTTTGACCACGACTGGAGCCATTACAGCGGCTTTCAGGTGGTTTACCACCCCAAACACATGTCGGTGGGGCAACTGGAGGAGGGCTACTGGCGCGCCAACCGGAAGTTCTATTCGCCCCTGTCCATGCTGAAGCGCTTCCACCGGGCCCCCTATGACCTCAACATGCTGATTTTCAACCTCTATTTCGCCTGGGCGGTGCGCCGCCGCTTTCAACCCCTGAATTATTTTTTTTGAGCCTGGCGGAAGAAGTCATGCCTGGGCCTTTTGCCCACCCGTAAATCATGAAATGTTCGGTGGGGCGGGCCTCCGTGCCCGCCGCGGCCATAAGGCGTAATTCCTAAAATTTGAGATGACTATCATCAAACCGAGAAAAGATGAGACCTGACCCTGGGGACAAAAACTTTAAAGGTCGCCAGGGTATGAGATAGAGCTAAGATATCCATATCAACCCGCGGTAATGGATTTTATAAGGGTGGATAGATAGCAGTTATATGTTCCGGGGGCATAGAGCAGGTCCTATGCCCCGCCAAATTCTAAAAATATTACCCGGCTTTTATCATCATAGCTCAACAGTTCTGCATATCGCCCCCAGTCGACCACAATCTCCAACTGGTGTTGGGCCTCTTCCGGGTGGAATTCGAGTTCCAGGGCAGCCTGCACAACCTCCCATTTTTGCTGATTTTTTTCAGAGGCGCGCAAGATGGTCGTTAACCATTTGAACAATGGCAGTCGGCGGAGGCGGGCGGCAAAAATTTCTTTGCGACCGATAATGCTGGCCTCCGCAAAAGTCTCCCCCAAGGGGGTAAGGTGTATATCCCCCTTTGCAACTGTGGCAAAACCCAATAGTTCCGCAGCCTCGATCAAACTCAAAAGCTGATCGGAACCCACCTTAATATCATCGGCTAAAGCATAAATGTCATGTCGATGGTCAGTGGCTTTTTCCAAATGCTCCATTAGACCGGGGAGATCGCTGATGGGAATTTTAGGCAGCCTGCGGGTCGGCCCCGGCTCACCGGGCGCAGTTCCAAGTTCCTCATGCTCCGGCTGGGTTTGTCCGGCCAGCAGAGCATATACCTTATCCACCACCTCTTCAAAGTCCAGGTCCTTACGATGCCGGGGATGTGAGAGGTCCACGTTGAAGTCCATAATGAGGCGGCCTGGGTCTTTTTCCATGACCACGATCCTGTCGGCCATGAACACGGCTTCCTCAATATTATGGGTGACCATCAAAATGGCCTTGGTAGGCAGCTTGCCGCTGGTCCAGAGTTCCAGCAGCTCTCCCCGCAGGGTCTCCGCACTGAGGACGTCCAGATTAGAAAAAGGCTCATCCAGGCAGAGCAACTCCGGTTCCACGGCAATCGCCCGGGCAAAACCGACTTTCTGGCGCATGCCCCCGGAAAGCTCCCGGGGGTAGGCATTCTCAAAACCATCCAAGCCGACCCGGTCCAAGATTTCCAAGGTCCGGCTCGCCCGCAACCGGGGAGGCAAGCCGCGGGCTTCCAAAGCCAGTTCCACGTTTTCCTGCACGGTCAGCCAGGGGAACAAGGCGAAGGTCTGGAAAACGATGGTGGCATGGGGGTTGACCCCAATAAGAGGTTGGTTGCGATATAATACCTCACCGCTGGTGGGAGGCTGCAAGCCGGTGATAATCCGTAAAAGCGTGCTTTTGCCGCACCCTGATGGCCCCAATAAAGCGCTAAACTCACCCTCTTTCAGGGTGAGGCTGAAGTTTTTGATGGCGGTGAATGGCCGCGCCCCCGCGGCATAGACCTGATTGACGTCTTTTAGCTCAAGGAGAAAATCATTGTTGGTCATGGTTCAATCCATGTGGAATTTTTCTTCCGCCAGGCGGTAAAGTCGCCGCCATACCAGGCGGTTGATGGTGGTCACGGCCAGGATCATCCCCAGGGTGGAAGCCAGGAGAAGGGGGTAATTTCCGTTGGCGGTGGCCTGGGCGATGAGGGAACCCACGCCTACGGTAAACAAAGTCTGCCCCCCGAATTGGACGTATTCCGCCACGATGCTGGCATTCCAAGCTCCCCCGCTGGCGGTGATGGCTCCCGTGATGACATACGGGAATAGGGCGGGTAAAATCAGGGCGCGCCAACGCCGCCAACGGCTCAATTGCAGCAGGGAGGCGGTATATTTCAAATCCTGGGGGATAGCCGAAGCCCCGGCAATGACATTGAAAAGCAGATACCATTGGGTCCCCATGAGCATCAGCAGTACGGCGGCCAAGTTGAGTCCGGAAGGAAGCTTCAGCACTACCAGCAAGACTACCGGGAAAAGGGCGGTGGCGGGCACCGAGGCCGCGACCTGGACCACGGGTTGCAACCAGGTGGCCAGGCGGCGGTTGGTGCCGATGGCTACTCCCAAAGGGATAGTCCAGGCCAGCGCGATTAGCAGGGCTAAAAGGACGCGCAGCAACGTGGCCAGCACTCCTACAAGAATTCGGCCCCAATCAGTCAATGAGACATTCAAGAGCAACTGCATTGCCTGGTATGCTTCATATAAAATTATTGAAAGACCTAAAAATCCCAAACCATAAAAAAGATAGCGATAGCTCCGTTTCCCGGCAGGTGGAAGCTGACTTTCTTTGCTGCCCTGATACTTGATCAACCGGGAATCCAAGAGTCTGCTCAGAGGGTTAAAGACTCTCCGGCGAATGCGGGAAATCAGGTGAGAACTACGTATGGCCGAATAAAACCAGGACGTCGGGGGAATCTCTTCCTCTACCATTCCCAACTTGAAACGTTGACCCCAGGCCAACAGGGGCCGCCAGACCAACTGGTCTAAAACCACAATGGTGCCCACCAAAGTCGCCAGTCCCAAAGCTATGGCCTGGAGATCGCCTTCATTGGCAGCCGATTGCAAATAAGAGCCTAAGCCTTGGAGACGAAAATCTTTGTTTCCGGCGGTGAAAATCTCTGCCGCCATCAGGAAAAACCAGCCCCCGGCCCAACTCATCATGCTGTTCCAGATGAGAGAGATTGCAGCAAATGGCAATTCTAACCTCTTGAAGCGCAGCCAAAAGTTGAGCCGGAAAATCGAGGAGGCTTCCTTTAAATCATTAGGGATGGTGGTCAGGGATTGATACCAGGCAAAGGTAAAGTTCCATGCCTGGCTGGTAAATATCAAGACGATGGCAGAGAGTTCCACCGCCAATTTCTGGGGAAGGACGGCACTCAGTCCTAACAGGACTACCGGTAAGAACGAAAGGATGGGCACGCTTTGCAGGACATCGAGGAGGGGAAGCAAGATTTTTTCGGCTGTTTGATACCTGGCCGCCATGTAGCCGTAGACCAGGGAAAAAATAACGGAGAGGACATAGGCTGCGGCCATGCGCCCCAAGGACAAACATAGGTAATAGGGCAAGACCTTTGGGGAAAGATTGACCTCTGGGCCGCTGACCACTTCCGGGGCACCCATGGCCAGGCGGACCCCCATGTATATAAGGCCCCCGACACCCAGCAAAACCACTCCATCTCCCCAGGTGAAAGGGCGGAGGGTATGGAGAAGCCTGAATTCTCGGCTGGTTCGTTTCAATTTGTCTCCAAAAACCAAGGTTTGAACCTATTGTTAACTTAGTAAGTCGATGTGAGAAAGATGACAAGCCAGATTTTAACAAATGGTCTGAAGCATAGCAATGAAGCCAAAGAAATCCCGCCTGGCTGCGAAGGAACTCGGAACCATGACCATGATGATTGCTCCTGAAAGCCCGCGGGTGAACCATTAAGGGAAGAAACATATAGAATTCAAGTTGCAGGCCATCCATTACTGATGGCGGATAAACTTGCCTTTATCCACCCTTATAAAATCCATCAAAGTGGTTTGATATGGATATCATAGCTGTATCTAAGACCCTGGCGACATTTAAAGTTTTTGTCGTAAGTGTCGAGTCTAATTTGATCTCGGTTTGATGATTGTCCGCTCAAATCTTGGTCATTACAGTCTAAGCAGCAGCGGCGCGGTCACGGCTCACGCCTCGCGGCCGGACAGGCGGTCCAGTTCACGCCGCAAGGTCTTGAAGTCGGGCAGATCCGCCCTCCCCTGCCACATGCCCCTGGCATTTGCAGCCGCGCCCGGCGCTCTCCAGGCTGAAATCCTTCAATCAGGCGGTCGATGGCCTGGCGGATTAATTCGCTTTGCTTCTTGCCGGTCTGCCGGGCAATGGCCCTAAGGGCGGCGCGTTCGGCTTCGGTCAGATAAATCTGGGTCCTGACCATGGGGACCATCCCTTTACCATGATGTATATGTGTGGTGTATAATTATGGCTAATTGCCCCGGCCTTGTAAGGCCCCTTACCTGCCCTGCCCATCAGTTCTGCTTCCTTCATGACGTTGCCTCGCTTTCTTAAACCGCCGTCAGGTCAGTTCCCTCAGCGGCAACCGCTGCCAACCAACCCTCAGGGCAGGCTCAGCATCCTCAGATAAACAGTGCTAAACGCCGCCGGTTTGACGGTAATCAAACCGGAAAACGGCGTGTCGAGATCAAAAATGAAATAGATGCAGGCCAATACCAGGAAAATAACCATGAATTCATGGATAAGCGACACCACGGTGGGCTCGCGATTGATGAAATACAAGCCGTAAACCACTGATACAAACCCGAATATGAGGATCGCCCAGACCGGCGGGTAGAGATTGCCTTGCAGAATGTTGGCCCGGGAGGAGCGCTGCCTCCCGGCTTCGGTGAGATTGGTGTAAAGTTCGCTGCTCCTGCTGGGATCATCTTTGAGTTCATAGATTCTGGCCCAGATGTCGTCGAACCGCCGGCCGGCTTCCGGGCTCATAGCGTTTTTTTCCATCTCTGCCCATTCAACGTCGATTACCGTCTTCACATAATTTGTCACCGCCCGGCGAAAGTCTTCTGAGCCAGGCAGGTGCTTGGCGGTGCGATAGACCACCATCAATGATTCGGCTTCCCGGGTAACGTTGGTCTTGGCGGTCAAAAACGCCGTCCACAGGGTCACCATGGCAAAGCCGATAAAAAAGGCATAGAGGGTGGTGAAAAAATTGAAAATCGGAGACTGAATATGCTCCTGATCGCGCCAACGGCCTTTACCACTCCGGCGAATCAGCAGCAAAGATCCTGAAATCACCACACTGATCAGCGTTATCAAGGAAAACAGTATTAAGAACGGGTTCACGAATTATCCCTCCTGCCTGGTTGTGATACAGCTTTGCCGTTCCGGAGGCTTCCATTATAGATGCGCGGCTGGATTCTGGCCAGGGCCATTTTTGCGGTGCAGATGGCCAGAGGCGGCGGCAGCCTTCCCCGCCTGGCGGAGGGCCTGATTAACCCGCTATCCCGGGAATCAATGCCCCGGCAACTTCGAGCTTGACTTTACCCATTCAGCCATTAAGTTAAGTTTTACCAAGAAAAGCCGTTTTACCCTAAAAAGGAAAGGGTGACAGATTATGCGTACGAACCGGATTATTCTCAGCCTGGCCATGGCGGCCGTTCTTCTGTTGGTGGTCACCCCGGGCGTCGCCCAGGGACCGTATTACCCGGTGGGGTCCGTATCCGTTGACATGACTTCCGTGGCGGCGGGCGTGGGCGCCAGCTGGGGGAGCGGCGTCCTCAGGTTCAAAGGGCAACGCCTCCTCTTCAAGATTGACGGCCTCAGCGTGGGCAGCGTGGGGGTTTCGTCCATCAGCGCGGTGGGCAATGTCTACAACATGACCAGCATTTCTCAGTTTTCCGGCAATTATGCGGCCGTCGGCGCGGGCGTCACCCTGGCCGGAGGCGTGGCCGGCCTGAAGATGCAGAACCAGAGCGGCGTCATCATCAATCTGTATGCCACGCAGGCAGGGGTGCAGCTGAACATCGGACCCCAGGGTTTCACCATCAGCATGAGATAGGCAAACCCCGCGTGGTGCGTGAGACGCACCCTACTAGGCTTTATTAACCGAACCTTGAACCTTGAACTTTGAGTCATTCGGTTAGTCTCACGCCGTGGCGCTCATGCGGCCCAGGTAGGCCTCAATGACCAGGGGGTTGTGGCGCACCGCGTCCGGGGTCCCCTGGGCGATGCGGCTGCCGCCGTCCAGGACCACGACGTGGTCCGAGACCCCCATCACCATTTCCATGTCGTGTTCCACCAGGATCATGGTCTTGCCCGCCAGCCGCATCTGGCGGATGAAGTCGGCCACCGTCGCGGTCTCCTCGGGATTGAGGCCCGCCACCGGCTCGTCCAGCAGGGTCAGGACGGGCTGGGACACGAAGGCCCGGGCCATCTCCACCCGTTTCTTGTCCCCATAGGGCAGCGCCCCCACGGGCCAGCCGGCCTTATCCGCCAGGCCGAAGGCGTCCAGGGCCTCCAGGGCCGTGAGTTTGAGCCGCCGCTCCTGGTGGCGCAACCCGGGGGGGCGTAGGAGCGCCTCCAAAAAGGAGGCGCCGGCCTGGACCGTTAGTCCGCAGAGGACGTTGTCCAGGACCGTGAGACGCGGAAAGATGCGGAGGTTTTGAAAGGTCCGGGAGATTCCCAGCCGGGCCACCCGGTGAGCCGGCAACCCGGCAATATCGGCGCCCTCGAACCGGATGGCCCCCGCGTCGGGCCGGATGATCCCGGTGAGGCAGTTGATGAGGGTGGTTTTGCCGGCCCCGTTGGGGCCGATGAGGGCGGTGACCTGGCCCCGGACGGCGAGAAAACTCACGTCGGCCAGGGCCGGCAGACCGCCGAAATGCTTGCTGAGGCCGGATACCTGGAGGAGCGGTACTTGATTGGCTTGGTCCATGGGTAAACCAAGTGACACAGGCGCCTGGCCTCTATATTGTTATAAACCGGGAAAAGATAATTTACCAGAGCGTCTGCTGATATTGACTAAGACGATAATGTTAGGTCGCCCAAAAGTTGAAATTTAAGGATGACCAGAAGAAAGTTTGGCTTCATAGCTGACCGCTGACAGCTATCTAAACAAAAAGGGAACTCACGGAATCCTGATTGTGGATCCTTTTGATGGCCTCCCCCAGGAGGGGGGCCACGGACAGGACCCGGATTTTTTCCAACGCCGCGGCCTCAGGGGTGAGAGGAATGGTGTCGGTGACCGCCAGGGTCTGGACCATGGACCCGTGGAGGTTGCTCACCGCGTGGCGCGACATCACCGCATGGGTGACGCAGGCATGGACCGTGCGCACTCCGTGACGCATCAGCAACTCCGACGCCATCGTCAGGGTGGCCCCGGTGGTGACCATGTCATCCAGGATGATGGCCTCCTTGCCCCAGACATTGCCGATAAGGGTCATGGCCTTGATGCCCGCGGCGTCCCGCCGTTTATCAATGATCGCCAGGGAGGTGTTCAGGCGCTTGGCAAAGGCCCGGGCCCGCTCCACCCCGCCGGCATCAGGAGATACCACCACCACGTCGCCGGCGAAATTCTCCCGGATATACTCCAGGGTCACGGGGGCGGCGTACAGATGGTCCACCGGAATATTGAAAAATCCCTGAATCTGCCCCGTATGCAGGTCCATGGTGATCATCCGGTTGGCGCCCGCAATGGTGATAAGATCGGCCACCAGCTTGGCGGAAATGGGGGTCCGGGGCGCGGTCTTCCGATCCTGGCGGGCATAGGCGTAGTAGGTCACCACCGCGGTGATGCAGCGGGCCGAAGCCCGCTTCAGGGCGTCAAGCATGATGCACAGTTCCAACAGGTGTTCGTTGCAGGGGATGCAGGTGGGCTGAATGACGTAAACATCCTTACCCCGGACATTCTCCCGAAACTCCACCGAGATTTCCCCGTCGGAAAACCGCCCCACCACCGCGTCTCCCAGAGGAATCTGGAGATGCCGGCAAATCTTCTCCGCCAGGGGCCGGTTGGCATTGCCGGTAAAGACTTTTAGATCGTCCATGCGTCGCGCTCCCAGGCCGTCTCGGGTTCCGGGCCGGTGAGGCCCCGGGCCACGACCAGCCAGCCCCGGAAAGTCCGGCGCAACCTCAGGCCCGCCTGATGCGCCGCCTCCCGGGTCCGAAACAGGCCGAAGAGGGTGGGGCCGCTCCCGGAAACACCCTGGCACCAGGCCCCCGCGTCGCGGAGGCCGGCCAGGAGCTGCGCCAGTTCGGGCAAGCGCTTCACCGCCACCGTCCCCAGATCGTTGCGCACCCAGGTTTCCGGGTGTTCCGGGTCCCAGGCCTCAGTCGCCGGCGGACCCGGCAGACCGGCAAGATCCAGGTTTTCATAAACCCAGCGGGTGGATAAGGGCGCCCCGGGGTTAACCAGCAGATACCAGTAAGGGAGTAAGGTCACGGCGCTGAGTTGGGCGCCGGTGCCGCGCCCCACCGCCGGCTCCCGAGCCAGAAAGAACGGCACGTCAGCCCCCAAAAGGCTGGCCAGGCGGTGCAGGCGCCCCTGGGGGAGCGGCTTGCCGGCCAGATCATTCAAGGCCAGCAATGTGCCGGCGGCGTCGCTGCTGCCGCCCCCCAGTCCGGCGGCCACGGGTATTCGCTTGGCAAGGTAAAGGCGCACCCCCGGCGTAAGCCCCGTCTCCTCCTGAAACTGCCGGGCCGCCCGCCAGACCAGGTTCTCTTCCCCCTGGGGCAGATCCGGATGGTCGCACCTGAGGCTGATACCCTCCCCGGCCAGGGTGACGGTCAGTTCATCGGCCAGGGTCAAGGGCTGCATCACGGTCACCACTTCATGGTAACCGTCGGGGCGGCGGCCCACCACCCTGAGATAGAGGTTGACCTTGGCGGGGCACCACACCCGCATCGCTTCCCCGGTGGCGCCCGTAATCAGCCTACCTCCCTGACGTACGCCATCCGCAAATCATAGAGCAGGTGATCGAAGAGGTTTTCTTCCTCTGCCGTCAGGTTGTTCCGGGTCTTGTTCCGCAGCAGGCCCAGCAGGTCAATGGTCTGCTTGACCAGGGGCAGATTCTTCTCCACCTTGCCGGTGTTGGGGTCCGGAATAGCTCCCAGGTGGACGAAAGCCGAGGAACTCAACGAAAAAAGCAGGGAAGAGAAGGTGATTTCGGGAAGCGGCAATTCCTGGGCAGTTTTGTCGGCCTCAGCCGCCGCCTTCTGGGAAGCCTCCTGAAAAGCCTCTTCGGCCCCCGCCTTCTCCCGGAGTTTGTCCTTCTCCGACTCGCTCAGGTGCAGATGCCGCCGGTCTTCGACGGTATAACCTTTGTCTTCGTCCTCACCCATGCTTGCCTCCGGCCTTTACGGGTCGCGCCGCTCTAAAGCTCCAACTGGTAGGCCATGGCCACATGTTCCAGGTCCAGCACATCTTTAAGGCATTCCGGGGTGACGGGGGTGTCGGTGGTAAGCAGGATGATGTTCTGCCCCCTCTCTTTTTCCTGGCCCACGGTCATCCGGGCGATGTTGATATTGTGCTTGCCGATGGTGGTGCCGATGGCGCCGATTACCCCGGGGCGATCGGTGTTGTAGATGAACAGCATGTGCCCCGCGGGGATGACCTCCATCCGAAACTTGTTGATTCGGACCAGGCGCGGCTCGTATTTTCCGAAGATGGTCCCGGCCACCAAGTTTTCCTCATTGCCGGCCTTGACGGTCAAACGGATCAGGGTGGAGAAATCCTCCGTGGCATCCGCCTTCTCTTCGCTGATATGGATACCCCGGGAGGCCGCCATGGCGGGGGCATTGACGTAGTTCACTTCATCGCCCACCACCGGAGAGAGCAAGCCTTTCAGGATGGAATGGGTCAAAGGCTTGGTGTCCAGTTTGGCCACCTCCCCGACATAGGCAATGGCCACGGCGATGATGGGGCCTTCGTTGATCTGCGCCTGAAAAGCTCCCATGGCCTCGGCCAAAGTGAGATAGGGCCTCAGTTGGCCCATGGCTTCCTGGGAAACCGAGGGGGCGTTCACCGCGTTCTTGATGGTCCCGTAGAGCAGCAGTTCCAGAATCTGCTCGCACACGGCCACCGCCACATTGGCCTGGGCTTCTTCGGTAGAGGCGCCCAAATGCGGGGTGCAGACAATATTGGGCAGCTCCCGCAGCGGCCAGTCGGCAACCGGCGGCTCGGTCTCGAAGACGTCCAGGGCGGCGCCGGCCACTTTGCCGGCCTTCAAGGCTTCGAGCAAGGCCGCTTCGTCGATCAGACCGCCCCGGGCGCAGTTAATGAGGCGCACGCCTGGCTTCATCTTCATGAAGGCTTCCCGGCTCAGGAGCTTGGCCGTATCCTTGGTCTTGGGGGTGTGAATGGTGATGAAGTCGGAACGGGCCAGGAGTTCGTCCAGGGAAACCGACTCCACCCCGATCTTGGCGGCCAATTCCTTGGTAATGAAAGGGTCATAGCACAGGACCCGCATCCTCAAGCCCAGGCCTCTCTCGGCCACCACGGTGCCGATGCGCCCCATGCCGATGATTCCCAGGGTCTTGTTGAACAGTTCGGTGCCCTGGAATTTCTTCTTATCCCACTTGCCCTCCCGCATGGAATTGGCGGCCTGGGGAATGTTGCGGGCCAGGGCCATCATAAGCGACAAGGCGTGCTCGGCCGTGGTGATGGTGTTGCCCCCGGGGGTGTTCATCACCACGATGCCCCGTTTCGAGGCCGCCGGGATGTCCACGTTGTCCAGCCCGGTGCCGGCCCGGCCCACTACCTTTAACCGGGGCGCGGCGGCGATCAACTCGGCCGTTACCTTGGTGGCGCTGCGGATGACCAGGGCGTCGGCATCCTTGATTTCGGCCAGCAACTCCTCCGGTTTCATGCCGGGGCGGTTCACCACGTCAATGTTGGGATGGGATTTGAGGATGTCAATCCCCGCCTGATGCAAGTTATCGCTGATCAGAACTTTCATGCCCCCGCCTCCTTGGTCAGGATCGCCTGGGCCGCCCGCAATCCGGCGCCCGGCTCCACCTTATATCCCAACCCGCTGAGCACCGTCTCCAAACCGCCGAGGGTGCCAAGCAGATCCACGGTGTCAATAAATCCCATGTGGGCGATGCGGAAGATCTTGCCCTTGGCTTGGGCCTGGCCGCCGGCGATCCAGATCCCCTGCTCCCTAAGCTTGCTCACCACCTTCTGACCGTCAATTCCGGCCGGGGCTTCCACCGCGGTCAGGACCTGCGAGGGATAGTCCTTGGAATAGAGACTGAGCCCCATGGCCGCCATGGCCGCCTTGGTGGCCTCGGACAGCCGCCGGTTGTGGGCATAGATCTTCTCGAGCCCGTTTTTCTTGACCTTGGCCAGGACTTCCTGCAAGCCCAAAATCAGGGACACCGGTGAGGTATAAGGCGTCTGGTTCTTCCCCTGGGACTTGAGCTGCTTGGTAAAATCGAAATAATATTTGGGCAGGGTGGACTTTTTGACAAAATCCCAGGCCTTGCCGCTCAGGGCCGCAAACGCCAGGCCCGGGGGCAGCATCATGGCTTTTTGCGAGCCCGCCACCAGCACGTCGATCCCCCACTCGTCCATGGGGAGCTCATAGCCTCCCAGGGCCGAGATGGCGTCCACTATCAGGATGGTGCCCGGGCGGTTTTTGGTCACCGCCGCCAGTTCTTTCACCGGGTGCTGCACGCCGGTGGAGGTTTCATTGGCCTGAACCATGACCGCCTTGATCTCCGGATGGGCATCCAGGATCTTGGCCACTGCTTTGGGGTCCACGGCCCGGCCCCATTCCACCGCGAGGCGATTCACCTTGACCCCGTACACATTGCACAGTTCGGTCCAGCGCTCGCCAAACTTGCCGCCGTCCACCACCAGGGCCGTATCCCCCGAGGACAGGGTGTTGGCCACCGCCCCTTCCATGGCGCCGGTGCCGGTGGCGGTAAAAATGAGCACTTCCTGCTCCGTTTGGAACAGATATTTCAGACCATCCCTCACCTCCCCCAGGATCTCCATGAATTGGGGCGAGCGGTGGTGAATAATGGGCTGAGCCATAGCCAACTGTGTTTCCGGGGCAACCGGGGTCGGTCCCGGGGTCATCAAATACATTTTCATCGTCCGTACCTAACCTTGCAACCTCGCCAACCAGCGAGGGTATTTGTAAGAAGCCTCTGGAATTAGTAATTCTATTTGGAAGTAGTGTTGCTGTCAAGCCTTCGGTCCGAGGATTTGTGAAACAAAGCACAGGTGGATTATCTTATCTCAGATCCAGAGCCACCTTGAGGCTTTGATGGCGGCGCTTGTCAAAGGCCACCTGGAAGGCCCGGCGATAATCGGCCAGACGAAAGAGGTGAGAAACCAGCCCCTGTGAGGGATAATCTCCCTGGGCCAGCAATTCCACGGCCTTTTCATAGGTGCGCACCGTCTTGCCCTGACAGAGGCCGTGGGCGTACATGGCGGAACCGGTGAGCCTGAGCTCCCGAAACCACAGGCTGGAGAAGTCCACCGGCCCCAGAGCGCCGGCGGTGCCCACCAGGACAAAAGTCCCCCGGCCCCGCAGGGTCAGGAGCCCCTCTTGCATGGAGCTTTTACTCCCCACGCAGTCAAAAAACAGGTCGGCGCCGCCCTCCAGGTTGCCGCCCCCCAGGGTGGTGGGCGCCAGGCGGGCCCCCACAGCCTCTCCCAGCATGGTCCGGCTGGGGCTTGACATGACGACATTGGCTCCACCTTCCAGGGCCAGTTCTGCCTGGAACCGGTGCCGGGCCACCATCACCACCCGGGCCAAGGAGCCCAGGACCCGGAGCAGGCGGATCAAATGCTGCCCGATGATGCCGGCGCCGAAGATCACCACGGTGTGCCGGTCTTCCGGGAAGTTATCCAGGACGGGCTGGAGGGCCGAGGCCAGGGAATCGGTGAGCACGGCCACCTCATCGGGGACGTTATCCGGCACCCGCACCAGCCGGCTGGTATGGGCGGCCATCATCTCGGCCATGCCGCCCCCCACGCCCCGGGTGAAGCCTAGAATCACCCCGGGGGCCAACTCTCCGCCCAGAAAGTTCTCGCAGAGGTTGTAGGCTCCGGCGGCGCAATAGCGGCACGGCGGCGCCCCCCTGACGGCGCAGGGGAGGACCGGTTCCACCGCCACCCGGTCGCCCGCCCCCCACTCTGACCCCGGGGGGGCCTCCACCACTTCGGCCACCACTTCGTGCCCCAGCACCGCCGGGAGGGAGGCATAAGGCTCCAGCAACAGGGACTCGGCCCCTTTTAAGAGCCTCAGGTCCGAGCCGCAGATGCCGCACAGGCGGGGGCGCAGCACCACCCAGGCCGGCCCGGGGGGCCTGAAGTCGATCTCCTGCAACTTGAGAGGCGCCACCCGGGCGAAAAAAGTCCGGGGCCAGAAGCGGTTCAAGCCTTTGACCAACAGGTAGCGGCACACCGAGCGATAGTAAACCAGCGCTTTCATGATGTTTGATTCATCGGGGGACAGGTATCATCCCCGGTAATGCTAAGGACTCTGGCCCGGGAAGGGCCGCTTGTCAAGACCATTCTTTCCCCTCTTTCGTCTATTTCGTCTAGGGGTTGGGGATTCCGCCGTACTGGGGTATAATGGCTGATAATACGGGACTCGTCGGGGCCCGCGCCGCTTATTATAACAAATATCAAGGCACAAGGTTTTCATGGGGACAAGGAGCAGAATCGCGCTGGGAATGGTGGTCAAAAACTTCCGGCGCCTGGCGAAACATCCCTGGATCGGCGCCAAGCTGGCGACTCTCCAGGGCGAAAAGTGGCTCTTTAATCTGCTCTATCCCCAGGCCCAAACCGGAGAAGCTAACAAGATCCGCCAGTTGAGCTTCCGCATCACCGACCTCTGCAATCTGCGCTGCCACACCTGCGGCCAGTGGGGCGACCAGGGGTTTCTCCACGGCCAGAATCTGCGGGACTTGAAGCAGAGCGAGGTCTCTCTGGACCGCTACCTGGAAGTCCTGGGGGACCTGACGCGTCACGGCCACCACCCCTTTGTCTATCTCTGGGGCGGCGAACCCATGCTCTACGAGGGCTCTCTTAAGCTGATCGAAGCGGCCACCGCCCTTAAGTTGCCCACCGCCATCGCCACCAACGGCACCCGGATAGCCGCAGCCGCCGAGCGGCTGGTCCGGGCGCCCATGTTTCTCCTGCAGATTTCCATCGACGGCCCCGATGCCGCCCTGCACAACCAGGCGCGTCCGGGGGTGGGGGGGGCCGACAACTTCGCCGATATTCAGGCCGCCCTGGCCGCGGTGGGTGAGGCCAAGCGGGCCCGCGGCAGCACCCTGCCCCTCATCGCCTCCCTGACCACCATTTCCCAGGCCAATTTCCGGCGCCTGGTGGACATTTACGACGCCTTCCGGGACAAGGTGGACCTGTTTGTCTTTTACCTGTCCTGGTGGATCGACGAGGCGCGGTGCGAGGCCCACGAGGCGGACTTTCGCCGCCGCTTCGGGTTTACGCCCGTGCGGCCTCGGGGCTGGGTGGGAGGCTGGAAGCCGGATGACTACCGGGAGCTGAACCGCCAGATCGAGTCAGTACTGGCGCGGTCCCGGCCGGGGACGGCCCCGCCGGTCACCCTGATCCCTTCCCTTACCGGGGAAGACAACCTGCGCTCCTACTACACCGAACACCAAAACTACTTCGGCTTCAATCAGTGCATCTCCATCTTCCAGGCCGTGGAAGTCAACAGCAACGGCGATCTCTCGCCCTGCCGGGACTACCACGACTATGTGGTGGGGAACATCAAAGAGGCCACCATCACCGAGATCTGGAACTCCCCGGCTTACCGTAAGTTCCGGCAGAGTCTCGCCACCGAGGGGTTGATGCCGGTCTGCTCCCGCTGCTGCGGCTTGATGGGGTATTAATGGCCAGGGGCCAGGGACCAGGGGTTAGGGGTCAGGGGCTGTCTCGCAGGCGGCCGCTTTCAAGCCCTTCCCCAACCGCTCGCCCGGCCCGGCTTGTTTTTCTCCTCCAGGACTTGAAATTCGGCGGTACCCAGCGCCAGGCCCTGGAGTTGGCCCGGCTGCTTGACCCCGTCCGGTTTCAGGTGGAAGTCTGGCTGCTGGCGGCGGGGGAAGAACTGGCTCCCCTGGCCCGGGACTGGGGCCTCCCCCTGGTCCAATTGTCCCGGCAGGAGCCCGTGGGGCCGGCGGCCCTGGCCCGCCTGTGGCGGCGGCTAAAGCATCAACCCGTTGACCTGCTCATGCCCCTTACCGTGGTGCCGAATATCTGGGGCCGGGTGTTGGGTCGCCTGGCCCGGGTGCCGGTGATTGTCGGCAACTGCCGGGGGGGCGGGGCTCCCCGGCGCCAGGGGGAACGCTGGCTCTGGCCCCTGGCGCACCACATCATTTGCAACAGCGCGGCCTTGAAGGGGGTGCTCACCGGGCGCGGCGGCGTGCCCGAGGCCCGGGTTACCACGATCCCCAACGGGGTGGATACGGATTATTTCCGGCCGGCCCCGGAGGGACCCGACCCTTATCCCGCCGTGGTGCTCTCCGTGGCCCGGATGGTGCCCGACAAAGACCACGAAACCCTGATCCGGGCCTTTGCTCTGGCGGCGCCGGCCTTTCCCCAGGCGCGGTTGTGGCTGGTGGGGGAAGGGCCAGACCTTCCGGCGATCCGGCAACTGGCCGAAGCAACCCTGCCCCCGGGTTCTTTCCGGTTCATCCCGCCCCAGGCGGACCTGCGGCCTCTGTTCCGGCAAGCCGGCCTGCTGGCTTTGAGTTCCCGCACCGAGGCGCTGCCCAACGTGATTCTGGAGGCCATGGCCGCGGGCCTGCCGGTGGCGGCCACCGCGGTGGGTGGCGTGCCGGAGCTGGTGACCCCGGCCCGGACGGGCTGGCTGGCGGCCCCCGGAGACGCCCCGGGGCTGGCCGCAATCATGCGCCGGATCCTGGAAAACCCGGAGCAGGGCCGGGCCTTTGGCCGGGCCGGGCGAGAGCGGGCGGTGAGAGATTTTTCACTTAAGGCCATGGCGCGGCGCTACGAAGAAGTCTTGGACCGCCTCCTGGCCCAGGCGGGACGCTGACGATGCCGGGACCGCGGGTGGCCTACCTTCTCCTCTGGTTTCCCGAGCCTTCCCAGACCTTTGTGCTGGACGAAGTCAACACCCTGGTGCGCCTGGGCCTGGACGTCAGGGTTTACACCCTCTACGGGCCCCGGCCGGCGACCCGCCTTACGGGGATGGCGGAGGTCCTGGCGCCGGTGCGCCACCTGGGAACAGCCGCCCTGAAGTTCCTGGTCCGGGACCTGCTGCGCCTGGGCCGCACCTGGGGCCCGGAGGCCGCGCCGTTTTTGCGGCGGGTACTGGTGCGCCGGTGGCGCAGCCTGGAGACCTGGGGCGAAGCCCTGTGGGCCGCAATGGCCGGGGTGCACCTGGCCGGGACCATGACTGCCGACGGCATCGACCACATTCACGCCCCCTGGGCCAACGGCCCGGCCACCGCCGCCTGGGTGGCCGCCAGGCTCAGCGGCATCCCCTTCAGCTTCAGCGGCCGGGCCCACGATCTCTATCCCCCCGACGGGGCGCTTCAGGAGAAGCTGGCGGCCGCCAAGTTCATCCGCACCAATACCCGGATCAACCAACGGTACCTGGCGGACCTGTGTCCCCCCCTGGCCGGGAAAGTGGTGAACATCTACAACGGCGTTTCGCTAACGCCGGCCGCCGGGCCCCGGCCCCCGGCCCGGCCGCCGTTTCACCTGCTGGCCCTGGGCCGCCTGGTCCCCAAAAAGGGTTTTCCGGTGCTCCTGACGGCCTGCCGCCATTTGCGCGCCCAGGGGGTGGATTTCCGTCTCACCCTGGCCGGCGATGGCCCGGAGCGGGGAAAAATCCGGGAGTTTATCGACCGGGAGGGGCTGGCCGACCGGGTGAGCCTGCCCGGGGCGGTGCCCCACCGGGAGGTGGCCCGGCTTATGGCCGCGGCCCACCTCTTGGTCATGCCCAGCCTGATTGCGCCCTCGGGGGACCGGGACGGCATCCCCAACGTCATCCTGGAGGCCTTGCTCTGTGAGGCGCCGGTGGTGGCCAGCGCAGTTTCGGGCATCCCCGAGGTCATCCGGGAGGGCGACACCGGCTGGCTGACCGTCCCCGGCGACCCCGAAGCCCTGGCCCAGGCCGTGGCGGCGGCCCTGGCCGACCCCGGGGAAGCCCGGCGCCGGGCTGAGAGGGGCCGGATCCTGGTGGCTCGGGAGTTCGACTCCCGCAAGAATTATGCCCGATTGAAGGCGCAGTTCGAGGGAGCCCTCCGGGTCACGCCTCCGGCCAGGTCGCCAGGAACAGGGGACGTTTCCTTAAGCCCGGGCGCACCGTGAAACACCTGCCGGGCTGGGTCATCCATCCGCATAGTCTATGATTTCATAGATACGCTCACGTCATATATCGCCCCCCAACCATCTCCCCCCGAAGCGGGAGGAAAGGGGGGAATGGCGCAAAAAATCGCACCCGAGGAACAGCTCATGCACAGATATACCCTGGCGGTAAAACGAGACTTCGTGGCCCGGCACTATCTTTTCGGCGGCGATTGGGGCGCGGAAAATCAACTCCATTCCCACCATTACCAGGTTGAAGTTCAGCTGGAAGGCCGCACCCTGGATAAACACGGCTACCTGGTGGACATTGTGGCCGTAGAAGCCCATCTGGAAGAACTGGTGGCGTATTACCGGGACCAGAGCCTGAACGATCTCCCGGAATTCGCCGGGCTCAACCCCAGCATCGAGCACTTCGCCCGCATCCTATGCCAGGAGCTTTTAGGCCGCGTGCCGGAACCCCTCAGCGCGGTCACGGTCAAAATCTGGGAAAATGACATCGCCTGGGCCGCTTACCGCGAGGCCCGTTAGTGCATGTGGGCCTGCTCATTTACGGGAGCCTGACCGCCATCTCCGGCGGCTTCATCTATGACCGGAACCTGGTCCGGTATCTTAGGGAGCAGGGCGACCGGGTGGACGTCATCTCTCTCCCCTGGCGCCGCTATGGGTTAAGCCTCCTGGACAACCTTAACTCCGGCCTCCGCCGCCGGCTCACCCAGGCCGGCTTTGATGTTCTCCTCCAAGATGAGCTGGCGCACCCCTCCTGTTTCTGGCTCAACCAGCGCCTGCGCCCCCGGTTGAGCTACCCCGTGATCGCCATCGTTCATCATCTGCGCTGCCGGGAGCGCCATCCGGCCTTATTGAGCCGGCTGTACCGCCGGGTGGAAAAACGCTACCTGGCCTCGGTGGACGGTTTCATCTGCGTCAGCCGCACCACCGGGGCGGACGTGGAGGATTTGGTGGGGCGGGCCCGGCCATTGGTGGTGGCGCCGCCCGGGGGCGACCGTTTGACCGGAAAAATCACCGCAGAACAAATTGCTGCCAAGGCGGTGGAACCAGGGCCTTTAAAAATTATCTCCGTGGCCAACCTAATTCCCCGGAAGGGAATCCATACCTTGATAACTGCTCTGGCCAGTCTGCCTCACAACGGTTGGCAACTCACGGTTGCCGGCAGTCTGAATATGGATACAAGTTATGTTGGCAGTATTCGCCGCCAAATTGCGCAGGATGGTTTGAACGCCAGGATATCATTGCTGGGAACGGTTTCCGACGAAGAGCTGGCCGTGCTGCTCCCCCAACACCACCTCCTGGCGGTGCCATCATCTTATGAAGGCTTCGGCATCGTCTACCTGGAGGGCATGCATTTCGGCCTGCCCGCCATCGCCGGAACCGCCGGCGCCGCCAAAGAACTCATCCGCCATGACCACAACGGCTTTCTGGCGCCTCCGGGGGATGCCGACGCCCTGGCCCGCTGTATCAGCCTCCTGGTGGAGGACCGGGAACTCCTGAAACGCCTTTCTCTGACGGCGCATCACTCGGCTGCGGCCCATCCTACCTGGAACGAGAGCGCCGCCCGAGCCCGGGCCTTCCTCCAGAGTTTCCTGAGGTGACCGTGTCCGGCCCGGCTGCTCCCGACTTTATCCGCTATCTGGCCGCCAAAAAAGGCCTGGATGACCGCTCCCTGAATCGGCGGGTGTGGGACCACCTGGCCCGGGCGGTGCGGGACCGGCCGGACCCCGCCCCCCTCCGGGTCCTGGAGGTGGGCTGCGGCATCGGCACCATGGTGGAGCGGTTGCTGGACCGGGGTTTGCTGACCCGGGCGGCGTACACCGGCATCGATGTGGAGCCGGAGTTCATCCGGGCGGCCACGGAGCGCCTGCGCAGTTATGCGGCGGCGCGCCATGTCCTCCTGGCAGAGGAGTCCGGCGGGGTCCTGCTCTTTTCGACCCCTGGCCAAGAAGTCCGGATAACTTTAGAAGTCGCCGACCTCTTCGATTTCCTTGGCCATGAGCCGGGAAAATCGGCCTGGGACCTGCTCGTCGCCCATGCCGTCCTGGACCTGATCGACCTCCCCACCGCCCTGCCCCGCCTCTTGGCGCACCTTTCTCCCGGCGGGCTCTTCTATTTCAGCCTCAATTTTGACGGGGCCACCACCTTTGAACCCCCCATCGACCCGGACCTGGACGCCTTGATCGAAGCCCTGTATCACCGCACCATGGACACGCGAAGCCGCCAGGGCCAGCCCTCAGGCAGCAGCCTTACCGGGCGCCGACTCTTCGGGCGCCTCAAAGAGGCGGGCGCCCGGGTGGTTGCGGCGGGCAGTTCCGACTGGGTGGTCTTTCCCGGCCCGGACGGCTATTCCGGGGATGAAGCTTACTTTCTCCACTTTATCATCGATACCATCAGCCGGGCCTTGCACGGCCACCCGGAATTGGCCGGGAGCGGTTTTCAGGCCTGGGTGGCCCGGCGCCACCGCCAGATCGAGTCGGCGGAATTGACCTACATTGCGCACCAGCTAGATTTTCTGGGATTAAAGAACTTGAAACAATAAAAAAACCGGGGAAGAAATTTTTTGAAATAGAAAGAAAAAAGAGGATAGAATATTCTGAAAAAGCTAAATTGGACTAATTATGCGACCCTCATGGGATGAATACTTCATGCTCATCGCCAAGCTGGTGAGCACCCGGAGCACCTGCAACTCCCGGCCTACCGGCGCGGTGCTGGTGAAGGACAGGCAGATCCTGGCCACGGGCTACAACGGCTCCATGCCCGGGGCGTCCCACTGCTCGGACCAGGTCATGGCCGACGGCAGCCCCTACTGTCACCGCCGGGCCTTGAGAATCCCCGACGTGGACAAGTACAACTACTGCCGGGCCTCCCATGCCGAAGCCAACGCCATCGCCCAGGCGGCCCGCTACGGCGTGGCCATCAAGGGGGCGATGCTCTACGTCACCTTGCAGCCCTGTTTCGTGTGCATCAAGCTTTTGGCCACAGCCCAGATTAAGAGGGTTTACTTCGAGCTGGCCTACGGGTCCAACGATGCGGCCCGGGACGATTTCTGGATGAACGCGGTGGCCGAGGCGGGCTTCGAGGTCTTCCAGGAACTCCCTGTTACGCCGGGGGCCCTGGAATTTATCCTGCCGAGCCTCACGGGGATGACCTCCCGGCGGCGTCTGGCGGCCACGGCGGCGGCGGAGCCGAACTTCGTCGGCGCGGTGGAGTCCGAGTAGGGGAAGGGGTCTGGCGCGCCCGGGGATAAGGGGCAGGCCCCCCGGATTTTTTGCTGGTCCCCGGCCAGAGACAGCCGCCCCACCGACTTGAGTTTGACGGCGGGGCAGACCTCGGGGTCCGCCACCCGTTTAATCAAAGCCAGGTCCCGCCCAGCAGTGTCCGGTTTGGTTTTTGCATTGAAGGATGCTCGTTATACGTAGTCCAACAGTTCATAAATTCACTAACG
>Ga0194126_10000535_pt1 | contig 63610 bp, 59 predicted proteins | sample TA2KigC150mmetaG_FD_148641 | JGI IMG/M metagenome (GOLD analysis project Ga0194126, IMG submission 148641) | Freshwater microbial communities from Lake Tanganyika, Tanzania - TA2015035 Kigoma Deep Cast 150m | ecosystem: Environmental > Aquatic > Freshwater > Lake | place: Tanzania: Lake...
TCTTGCAGCTCAACCTGTTTCGTACCTGCTCCTTGCAGGAACTTTTTAATCCGCCAGGCCCGGTTCCGGATAATATGAATGTTAATAATCAGTTAACCTTGGCTTGGGCCTAGCCGGACAGAAATGTTATAATAACAAATTAGTTGCTCAAATTCGGCCAGAATCGCCTCGGCCGCCCGCCTGATTTCCAGATGGGGGCCGGTTAAGGCCAGGACCTGCAGGCGGCCCTTGAAACCCTGCTGCTCCACCCGGCTGCGCCTTTCCACCTGACCCGCCATGGCCTGGAGCACCTCCGCCACTGCAAGGGGATCGTCATAATCCAGGAGCCGGGTCAGGGCACCCCACTCTTCCGGCAACCCGTACTCCTCCAGAAATTTTTTCGCCAGCGCGGGAAATTTCTTGCTGCCGTGGCCGGATTCCAGCTTTTTTAGATCGATTTGATATTCCGGCCGGCGGCGTTTGCCTTTAAACAGGGCCTCGGCCTGGGCCAGGGCCTGGGTCCGGATCAACTCCGCCTGGGCTTTGGGCGCCGGGGGCGGTGTCTTTGCCCGGTGGCGACTGCCGTCCCGTCGCTGATCGATCTCCCGCCAGCTGGGCCGCTCCCGGTCGTCATCATTCCTCTTGGGCGGCATGCTCCATCCCTCCTCAACCATCAATAAAAACCCCTGTTCCGAAAAGTTCCTCAGGATATGGAGGGCAGCCGCCCTCGGCTGTCCAGACACAGCCTCGAAAGCCTGTGACCAGGAAGCAGATTAGTCGCGCCCAGCCTGGCTGGCCTGTACCATCAGCAACTAAATTCTAGGCTCTTGAATCAGCCGGCTCGCCGTGGAAGCGGGTTTGGGCCGCGGCCAGTCCTTCCCCCAGCAGCGTCACCACCGCCTGGGCCGCCCGTTCGATCAACTGCGCCACGTTTTCGGCGTCCTCGGCCGGGAAGTGGGACAGCACATACTTTTCCGTGGGCAGGTGGGGGTGGGGCCGCCCTATGCCCAGCTTGACCCGGAGAAACTCCTCGGTGTTGAGGGTGGCGATGATGTCCAAAATCCCTCGATGGCCTCCGGGGCCGCCGCGTTCCGTGAGCTTGAGGCGCCAAAGCGGCACATCCAGATCATCATGGACGACCATTAAATCCTGGGGGGTGAGCTTGAAATAAGACATGAGACTGGACACCGCCTGGCCGCTCAGATTCATATAGGTGGTGGGCTGCGCCAGGATGACGCCTTCTGGCCCTACCCGTCCCTGGCCCCAGAGAGCGCCGTGGCTGCGCCGGTTGAGCGGAATACTCCAGAGCTCCGACAGGTACGCCGCCACTTGTGATCCCAGATTGTGCCGGGTCCAGGCGTACTCCCGGCCGGGATTCCCCAATCCCACGATCAATCGCATATTAGCCTGCAGCTATCCGCAGTCAGCTATCAGCTAACCGCAATTTTAGCCTTGGTAGGCAGGACGCGTCTTAACGCGCCACGTATGGTGCGTAGGACGCACCAGACATTTCTCTGGTGGTTCGAGAAAAACCCAACTCGATAAAAATTGGATTGCTATAAAAGCCTGTTACGATAAAAGCATATTATACAATAATATTATTGGGTTATGTATGGAAAGCCTTATAATTGAGATAGTCGTCAAACAATCTCGATACAGGGCTTTCCATGCCAGCAAAGTATATCAAACGACTGCTTATTAAGCAACTCAAAACCAACTTTCCTAACTGGCAGCGATTGACCAAGGGAGAAAAGAAATCCTTGGCCGAACAAACGCTTGCCGAAGTAATGGCCGACTATGAGGAAGAACAATGGAAACATGTTCCGTTGCATGAGCTAACCAATACGCCCGATGTGCCACCTGGCATCATCGCCTTGCATGAAATGAAGAAATTTATCGATAGCTATAATTATAATTTATTGCCATTTACTAAACAATCTCATCAACTCTACCTGAGCGATCACGAGTTACGTTTTATATATTCGTTGTTGGATGACCGGGTGCTCAATAGCCTCATAGCCCCACCGAGTTATACTCCGACGATGCGGCTAGTATAGCCGGCGCAATTATTCCGAGCTGAACTTTTGAAAGCCTGGCGCGATGGCGAGATGAGTTATCGCAAGTACTGCGATTTGATGATCAACAAACTGGAAAATAAAAGCGTCCGAGCCTTTTTACATCTGCCGTTGTATAATTTTTTAAGGGAGGTAGTCAGTCGTGGCGGCAAAGAGCCTGTTGATCGTGCAGCACCTGGATTGGGAGGGTCCCGGCCAGCGCCTGTTAGCAGCGCTGCTGAAAGGGGGGATAGCCTGCCGGGTGGTGGAGGCCTGGCAGGAGTCCCTGCCCGCCTTGGACCCCTTTGGCGGCATGATTGTCTTGGGAGGGTCTCCCAATGTGGATGAAGAGGCGCAGTTCCCCTACCTCATCCCGCTCAAGGCTCGCATCCGGGAGGGGATCGCGGCGGGGAAAGCCTATCTGGGATTTTGCCTGGGACACCAGTTGCTGGCCCATGTGCTGGGGTGCCGGGTCGGCCCCCTCCCCCAAAAATCCGTGGGCTTCACCACCGGGGAACTAACCCCCGCCGGTATGGCGCACCCGGTTTTTCAAGGGTTGCCGCCTAAGTTCAACCTGTTCAAGTGGCACGGCCAGGGAGTGCTGCCGCCCCTCCCGGCCGGGGTCAGTCTCTTGGCCAGGTCGGCCGCGGCGCCGGTGGAAGCTTTGGGTTTGGAGGACAACCCCAGGGTGGTGGGTCTGCAGTTCGATAATCATGCCGCCGCCCTGGATGTGGCCACCTGGCTCAAGCACGACGGCGAGTGGGCCCTGACGGGGTCAGGGGCCGACCCCGAAGCCCTGGCGGCTCGCGCCGTCGCCCAGGAGGCGGCCATGGGCCGGGAGTTTTCCCGTTTCATGGAAAATTTCTTTCACCTGATCTGGGGATCATAGTTGTTCCGGGCAATGCCATAAACGGCCATAACTGGTTGACCCCTCGGGGGCAATCAGGTCAGGGGGCGCTGCTGGAAAAAATTTTCGTTGCTTGAACGTCTGGCATGAAAATTGAAATCATACTTAATAAAAATCTGAGAGCGTGCGATGAAGCGAAACAAGCGCACCGAAACCATGGGCCACGAAGACTTGACCCCCCTGACGGAGTATATCCTGACCCAACTGGGTGACGAAGGGGCCGCAATTCGTGAGCGGTTAAAAATTTTTTATCGCCGCCAGTCCAAAAATAACCTCCCTTTGTTTCGGGAACATCTGGATAAAACCGCCTGAATCTTAGGGTTGGGCAAAAAACCCGGTGTCTTGGCCCCGGTAAACTGTCAGGGGCTTCTGGACCCGAAAGCATGGTCGCCAGTTTGGGTGTCGGGGTGAGAGAAGTCTATACTTCGACGTCGGTCTGGAGGCCGCGAGACTCTCTATCTTCGAGCCGGCGGCGGGGTAATCCCGATTCGGGCGCCGGGAATTTGCCCCGGCTGAATTTCAACTTCCTGCCGACCGCCGGGTCGGGGTCCTGGGAAGCAGGGCCGCTCTGCCGCCGCCTGTCCCTCGGCCGGACGGGACCGAAACCCGCTCCCCGGCGATCTTGGCGCTTACCGCGGCGGTGAGTGATACCGATTAGCGATCAAAGTCCCCTTTGAACAAGGGGATTTAGGGGCAATGCGGTTCACTTATACCGTGTTCGTTTTGTAGGGGCGGGTTTGAAACCCGCCCCTACGAGAGATATCAATAGGTTATCTGGATGGTTTGTTTCATTTCAAAGGGAACACGGTATTAATCGTAGAGAGATCTGGGGAGTTCATCTCTCCTGTCATTCTGAGGGAGTGGAGCGACCGAAGAATCTCATAAATTACGAGATGCTTCGCTTTGCTCAGCATGACAAAAAATTTTTCTGCGCCTTAAGTGAACCGTATTGGATTTAGGGGGATTTAAGAACCATCAGTGGGAAGGAGCTTTTGGCAAACGCTATAGTTACGGAATATCCTTCGGCGCCAGATTGATTCGTTTGATTTTTCGAGAAAAACCGCCGATTCTTCTCGGGATGCATACCTTGGCTTGACGGTCAAGGCGTCGATGATTATAGTGGGGTTAGCGCGAATGAGGGCGGGGGAAAACGCATGACTTGGTCATACCTGATACTGGCACTGGGGATATTGACGGCGGGCTGCGGCGAGCAGATTATGTATCAGCGCTTCGACAAAAGCATGTGGTCCAACTACGCCCACATGAATGAATTGAAGACGGGGATGAGCAAGGCGGAAGTGCTGGGCATCATGGGACCGCCCGGGACCACGGAATCAGGCGATTACCGCGGCGGCCACTACATCGTCTTTTTCTACCTGACCCACAGCATGGACTTCGAAGAGAGCAACACCGTCCGGAACGGCTACACCCCCCTGGTATTCAAAAATGACCGCCTGATCGGCATCGGCAAACGGGATTACCGTCAGGCGGTGGACCGCCCGGAAGCAGTGGGGGTTCCCGCCGGCAGCCTGCCCTGGAGTCGGACCCAATGACCGGGGCCGGAAAACCCGGAATCTAACAAGCTGGAAATATTCATCTGGCTTGAAAAATGCATGTAAGGACTCATAAGAGAGGTAAATAATATGTCTCAAAATGTCCTTTATTATGGCGATAATTTAGATATTTTGCGTCGCTATATTAAGGATGAGACTATTGATCTTATATATCTCGACCCACCATTTAAAAGTAATCAAGACTATAACATCCTTTTCCCTGAGAAGAATGGCTCTCGGTCCAAGGCACAAATAAAGGCTTTTGAAGACACCTGGGAATGGAATCAAGAATCCGTCGCGGCTTATCAAGATATCGTTGAAAACGGGCCGGAAAATATTTCCAGAACCATGCAAGCCTTACGATTAATCTTGAATGAAAACGATATGCTGGCTTATCTTTCTATGATGGCGTTGCGGTTGATTGAATTACAACGTGTTCTAAAACCTACTGGAAGTATTTATCTCCATTGTGACCCAACTGCAAGCCATTACTTAAAGATACTGATGGATGCTGCAATGGGTCCAAATAATTTTCGAAATGAGGCCATTTGGCATTATAAGAGGTGGCCTGCTGGACGTTTTCAATTCCAACGGATGCATGATGTGATTCTTTTCTACAGTAAAACGCCAGGAAAAAATGTATTCAATGTGTTGTTGGAACCATTAACCCCAGGCACTATGAAAAGATGGCGGGGATATAAAAGTCGAGTTGAGTTTGAAGAAGGCATTCGGCAGGTTACGAAAATAACTAATGATATGTCTCAAGGCACACCCATGGATGATGTTTGGGACATACCCGTTATAAATTCACAAGCCAAAGAAAGATTAGGATATCCAACTCAGAAACCTGAAGCTCTATTGGAGCTTATAATAAAAGGAAGTAGCAACGAAGGGGATTTGGTGCTTGACCCCTTCTGTGGCTGCGGCACAGCAATAGCTGTCGCCGAAAGGCTAAAAAGACGATGGATTGGCATAGACATTACCTGCTTGGCTACGGCGCTTATTAAAGACCGGTTACAAAAAGCCTTCGGTGATACTGTAGCCTACTCCGTTATTGGCGAACCTGTCTCTTTAACCGAAGCAAAAACATTAGCCCAACAAGACCCCTATCAATTCCAATGGTGGGCTTTGGGGTTAGTGGGTGCAAGACGAGCGGAACAAAAGAAGGGGGCGGATAAGGGGGTGGATGGTCGCTTATACTTTCACATTGATCCCAAGGACAAGGAAGCTAAACAAATTATATTTTCTGTTAAAGCGGGAAAGTTAAGTGCAGTTCATCTCCGCGAATTGCGCGGGGTGGTAGAGCGGGAAAAGGCGGCAATTGGGGTGTTAATTTGCATGGAAGAGCCTACTGAGCATATGAGGCGTGAAGCTGCGACCGCGGGGTTCTTCATCTCTGCATGGGGGAAACATCCTAAGATTCAGATTCTAACGGTTGCTGACCTTCTTGAGAAAAAAGGGATTGATTATCCTCCTTCACAACAAGTTAACGTGACTTATCGGAAAGCCCAAAAAGCAGGAAATAGCTTAATCCCCCAGAAACTTCCCTACAAAGAAGAAGGCGAATAAGAACTTGGGACACCAAGTATATAAACGCGTTTAGCAAGAGGGGATTCTCCAGCCAACTTAATCACTCGGCATATTTATGCTGAGACAATAATCTCCCCGGTTTTCTCTCCTGCCAGTTGGCCGCAGGCGGCGTTGATCTCCTGCCCCCGGCTCTCCCTGATAAACACCGCATAATTGGCTTCCCGCAAAATTTCCTGGAATTCCAAAGTGCGCGCCTCGGGCGGCGGCTCATAGGGCAGACGTGGGTGGCGGTTGAAGGGGATCAGATTGATTTTGGCGCGAAAGCCCCGGAGCAGCCGGGCCAGTTGCCTGGCCTGGTCCAACGCGTCATTGATGCCGTGAAGGAGCACGTAGGCAAAAGTGATGCGCCGGTGATGGGGCAGGGGAAAAGCCCGGCAGGCGGCCAACAGCTCTTGAAGCGGATAGCGTCGGTTGATGGGCATAATCCGGGTCCGGGTCTCGTCATCCGGGGCATTGAGGGAGACGGTGAGGTTGGCCCGGGCCGCCAGACCCAGCCGCGGGATGAACGGGGCCAAACCGACGGTGGAGACGGTGAGCCGCCGGGCGGAGAAGTTCAGCCCCCATGGGGCGCTGATCACGGTGAGGGCCCGCACCAGGGCTGGAAAATTGGCCAGGGGCTCCCCCATGCCCATAAAGACCAGGTTGGTGAGAGGCAGCCCGTCAGACAGTTCCCGGCGCACCGCCATGACTTGGTTGACGATTTCGCTGGCCTGCAAGTTGCGGATCAGACCCCGCCGGGCCGTCAGACAAAACCGGCACCCCTGGGCACATCCTACCTGGGTGGACAGACACAGGGTATAGTGGCCATCTTCCGGGATGAGCACCGATTCAATCAGGTTGCCGTCTTCCAGGGCAAACAGGAATTTCCGGCAGCCGTCCGCCGCCGCCTGTACCTGCTCCACCTCAAGGCCGCTGATCCGGGCCCGCGTGGACAGCTCGGCCCGGAACGATCGGGCGATGTCGGTCATGTCCTCGAATGTGCCGACGCCTTTGTAGAGCCACTTGACCAGCTGCCGGGCCCGGAAGGTCGGCTGGCCCCAGGCGGCCATGAGCTGCTCCAGTTCGGGGAGGGTGAATTCTTTGAGATCAATGGGGTGAGTCATGGAAGGAATGGCGCCGCGGGTAGATGATGCTGTCTCGCTTTCCGGTTGAGGGCCGCGCCCCCTACCCGGTCGGCTGATGACCGGAGAGGATTGGCGCCAGGCAAACGCTTACTGGCCCCGGGACCGCTCCAGGGCTTCCGCACTGGATTTGCAGGCGATGCACATGGTGGTCACCGGGCGGGCGGTGAGACGCTTTTCGGCGATCTCGCCACCGCAGAGGTCGCAGTAACCGTAGGTGCCGGCATCGATCCGGTCCAGGGCTTCCCTGATTTTGCTGATTAATTTCCGTTCCCGGTCGCGCATCCTGAGGGTGAAGTTCCGATCCGTCTCCAGGGTGGCCCGGTCCGTAGGGTCCGGGAAGGGAGCGGTAACGCCGGTCATGTCAACCCGCGTTTTGTCGGATTCTCCTAAGATTTCTTCCAGGCGTTCTTGCAAAAGGGTGCGAAAATATTCCAGTCGTTCAGGTTCCATTACTCAACTCCAGCCTGCGCAAAATAATTTAGGGGGTGGCCGCCACCCGGTGGTATTCACCACTGGCTCCCCCGCTCTTTTCCAGGAGCATAAGCCCGGTAATCATCAGCCCCCGGTCCACCGCCTTGCACATGTCGTATATAGTCAGAGCGGCTACCGCCGCGGCCGTCAGGGCCTCCATTTCCACCCCGGTGCGGCCGCGGGTGCTGACCTTCGCCCGGATGGCCACCGCCCAATCTTCGGGTTCCAGGATAAAATCCAGGTCAATGGCGGTCAGGGGCAGGGGATGGCACAGGGGGATGAGCCGGGAGGTGTTCTTGGCGGCCATGATGCCGGCCAGCCTCGCCGCGGCCCAGACGTCCCCCTTGGGGAGGCGGCCGGCCAGGAGCAGGGGGTACACCTTCGGACCCACCACAATCCGGCAGGCAGCCGTGGCCCGGCGCCGGGTCTCGGGCTTCTCCCCCACGTCCACCATGTGCATCTGCCCTTTCTCATCCAGATGGGTAAAACTATTCATGGCCGGCCCGGTCTAACTGCCCCAGCTCCAGGCGGTCCAACTCCCTCAGGAGCGACCGCTGCTGGAAACTGAGGTTTTGCGGGGTGGTGACGATAACCTCGTTTACCTGATCACCCGGCGGCTGTGTGGGGGTCCCCGGCGCCCCCGCCCCGGGAAACCGGCAAGACCAGCCGGTTGGGGCGCCCTGGGGAACATTGACCCACTGATAGCCATCCAGAGTGGGGATGCGGATGGCACAGCCCAGAGCCGCCTCGGCAAAAGAAATCTCGACCTTACAGTGGATGTCGTTGCCCACCCGGGTGAAAAAATCATGCGGGGCTACACGGATCAGCACCAACAGGTTCCCCCGGGGGCCATTCCGGAAACCTTCGCCACCCTCCCCCATAATGCGGAAACGGGCGCCATCCCGGGTGCCCGGAGGAATTTGCAGGCGGTATTCCTTTTGCTGGGAGCGCCAACCAAGACCGCCGCAGTGCCGGCAGGGAACGGCCACGATTTTCCCCCGGCCCCGGCAGCGCTCGCACACGGGGCCGAACCGCAAGAGACCCGGCCCTCCGAAGCGGCGGCCTCGGCCCTGGCAATCCGGGCACTCCTGGTATGCCGCGCCCGCCGCCAACCCGGTGCCTCCGCAAGGCCGGCACGGCGGCTGATGGTCCACGGCAATGACGGTCCCCATGCCTTTGATGGCAGCCACCAGGGGGATTTCCAGATCATACCGGAAATCGGCCCCTGCCGACCATGACAGGGGGGAATCATCCTGGCAGATGCCGAAAAATTCTTCAAAGACCTCCTCTTTGCCGGTAAACCGTGGTTGCCGGTAATTAGCGGCATTTCTCCGGCTGCGGCCCCTAACCTCAGCCTGGGCCCTGGCCGCCTGGATGGCCTCAAATGCGGCCGCGATCAGGCGGAACCGGGCGGCAGCTTCCGGATCACCGGGGTTGTGGTCGGGGTGGTGCCGCCGCGCCAACAGGCGGTAACGCCGGCGCACTTCCTCCAGGGTGCAGTCGGGCTTCACCCCCAAGATACGGTAGTAATCCAGAGCAGCCATAATTAACGGTCCGCGGGCGTGGCCTGTCCGGCTAGAAGGCCGGCAACCATGGCGGTGTTATCGTCATCGCCGGCGATCTCGAAGGCCCGCCGGGCAAAATGGAGCTTGCCCAGAACCAGAGCCCGCTCGCCCAGCCGGCGCCAGTCTTCCGGCGCCTGGTGGCCGAGGCGCCCCAGCAGAAAAGCATCTCCCGTTTCCAGGCAGTATGCCTTGAGCTTTTCCAGTTCGTCCGCCATGCCCCCTTTTTTAAAGAACGCCAGGGCATCTTCCCGCCAGCCCAACTCCAGGAACTTCTCGCCATACTCCCGGCATAAGTCAGGGCTCAACACCTTGTCGTTGAGCAGTTGCCTTTTCTTCAGGCAGTTAGGAATTCCTTTGGGCAACGCCGGGGGAGCTTGGCTCACGGCCTAATCCTCATTGTTTGGTTTATCTATTGTTTATAAAATATCTTGGAGGGTATGTAAACCGTAATTTTCCTGGGCCTAACGGTGACGGGAGCCGGAGAAAATATTGACTTTCTCTCTGGCATTCGGTATGGTAAACACGTCTTATAGATTTTACTTAATCATTTCGGGAGCTTCAGGCTGACGGCGCGGCAAGCCCCCAGGTGAGGCCGGTTCGTGGGCAGCCGCCAGGCACAGGAGGCTCTCGCGGTGCAGGTCCAAGCGCCACGCCATCGGCCATAAGATAGCGGACTCATGTTTAAACGCCTGCTGGAGCGGTTTCGCCAGGATCGAGGTCTCCACAAGGCCACGGTGCGCGTCGACTTCTCCCCCCAGAACCAGGTTACCCCCCATATCTTGTGGTTGAGCAGCAACGCCCCCGAAGCCGATACCGTCCCCCTGATTCTCCTGGTTTATGCCCGCATCCTCTATGAACTGGCGGAATTGAACGAAGGCCGGGTGGCCCGGGAACTGATCCGCTTCCTGGATCAGGTCTGCGACCGGGTGCTGGACAGCGACGGCCCGCCCCGGCGGCCCCGCCTGCCCCTGGGCCAATTGCAACTGGGGGCCGAGCCCGGCCAGCCCGCGACCAAGTCTTACCAAGCGGAATTCTACGAGTTCGCCGCGGGCGGCTTTCGCCTGGATTTCCAGGGGAGTATCGGGAAAGAGGGCTTTTTCCTGCCCGGGGCCTTTCTGGCCCTGCTGCAATCCTGCCTGGACCACCTGGGGGATGACGCCCTGCGCCGCCTGACCCTGGGGCTGGTGCGCCTCCACCTCTACTACCGCTATCGCCGGGATTTCTGGGAAGGGGGCGCGCTCACGTCCGGCCCGGCCTTCGCCCTGGGCACCGAGGAAATCCGCCCCGAAGCGGCCACCCCGGAAGTTTGAGGCCGGGGAACTGAAACAATGTCGAAAGTTCCCCGTAGCATCACCGCAGCCGACCGGGCTAAAATCGCCGTCTGGGAAGTTTAAGGGCGATTTCGATTTTCGCGTTTACGGTTTACGGCGCCGGAACTGCGGTATTTGATCGGAGTTTTTCAGACTGTGCCACTCCAAGCCTGATTAAAAGGAATGTATCTGGAGCATTCAGCATATCGTAATTCCACGGACCTCCCCCCCAAAACCCACTTGACAATACACCACAAAGGTGTAAAATGTGACCGAGAAGCGCCAACCTACCTACGACCTGGCAGCCTTCAAGGCGGCGTTTAGCCGCATGGAAGGGCTGGCCGTTACCGGCACGGCGCTAAGGAGTGCCGCCGCTCTGGGATTTGGGCGAGCCGAGATCGTGGCCACGATCCAGACCATGCAACGGGAGCACTTTTACAAGTCCATGACGGCCTATGCCGATCACCGGCTTTGGCAGGACGTTTATCACGTACCCTCATCGGTTGGGGTGCTGTATGTCAAGTTTACCGCGGATGTGTTAACTGAGTTTTTGATGCTCTCGTTCAAGGAGAAAGACCATGAAGGCTAATCCCGTCTGTCCGAAAACGGGTGTGCCGATGCACCGCGGGGTGCGCCCCATGACGTTGACTTATAAAGCCGAGTCGATCACTTTTGAGATGCCCGGCTGGTATTGCGGCGAGTGCGAGGAGAGCGTGCACACCGGCAAGGACATGCAGGTATCCGACCGCAGGTTGAATCGGCTGAAAGCGCTGGGCGAAGGGTTGCTGACCCCGGAGAATATCCGGCGCATCCGTCAGAAACTTCGTCTTTCTCAGGAGGCTGCCGGGCTGCTGATTGGCGGCGGGCCGCGGGCCTTCCAGAAATACGAAAGCGGCGACCTGCTGCCGAGCCGGGCGATCAGCAGCGCCTTGGTTCTCCTCGATCACGACCCGGACAGCCTATCGGTTCTGAAAGAATGGCAGGACGCGAGCCAGTCCCCTACCCCCCCACCCGCCGAACCTCAGCTTTGAGGTATTAAAGGCTCCATATTCGGATCGTTTTTCGTCCTGGCGCCGCGGTGCGGCTGAGGGATTTTTTGCAGGGCATCGCCGATTGCCTGGGCCGCCAGCCGCAGCTCGTAGTTTTTTTGCAGGTTCATCCAGATATTCGGGCCCGTGCCGAACCACCGGCCGAGGCGCAAGGCCGTATCCCCCGAGATGCCACGCTTGCCGCGGATGATCTCGGTGATCCGGTTCGTCGGCACCCCCAATTCTTTGGCCAGTTCGTTGGCACTCATGCCCAGCGCCTCCAACTCATCGGCCAGGTGCTCCCCTGGATGGATGATTAAGCGTGCCATAAGTCACCTCCTAATGATAGTGGTCCGTATCATAATTAAGTGGCCGTACAATTCCCTCCCCCTTGATGGGGGAGGGTTAGGGTGGGGGTGGAGAAGTATTTCAGCCCCCCCTAACCCCCTCCCACCCGGGAAGGGAGGAAAAAATTGTCTACCTCATTTATGAAATACTTTATGTTATACCAGATTATATGTTATACGTACAGCGTATAATTTAAAGACCCTTTTAGGAAAATATCGGCAAGGATACCCGGTAAAGCGGACGGGCGCAGCTTTTCAGGCCGACAGGCGCTGGAGCAGGCTGGCTTTGATGCGGTCGAATTCTTCGGGGCTGATGACGCCTTCGTCCCTGAGACGGATGAACTCTCCCAGCTCCTCCCGGAGGCGTTCCGGCGGCAGCCAGGCGAGGGGTTCGGCGGCCTCGGCCGAAAGGGCGTCGGGGGACGCCAGGGCCAGGGGCTGGGGCCGCCCCGGGGGAAGGGTGGCCTGGGTCAGGCGGTGGGCCCCCGCGTAGCGCAGGGTGAAAATCCCGTTCATCAGGGAGATTTCCACGTCCTTGCCGCTCTGGGTGGCCTCCCGCATCAGGTCCTGAAAGTCGCCGGTCTGGGCCGCCATCCTGGCCTTGAGGCTGTTCCAGCGGCGGAAAAGGCGCCAGACGATGTAGGCGCACAGCCCCGCAAACCCTGCGAAAATCCAGGCGCTGAAGCCCAGGACCCCGGTGAGCCACACCAGGCCGATGATGAGAATGAAGGGAATGGCGATGAGAAAGATCAGCAGGCTGTAAAAATTGGCCAGATTCCCCAGGGACGAGACCGCGGGGTCCGGCGGATCTTTCTTAAAGCGGGAGAAGAATTTGCCCATGTTGTCGTTCCCGAGGCAGGTTTAAACCGAAGTACCTTAAGGGTACCATTTTTGCGCCAAGTTGCAAGCCGGGGGCCGGGGGTTCAGCCGGGGGTGGAGGCGCCCCGGTGGCCTTTTAATTCCGGTTTCCAAGCAGTAATACCTGTTCCATCGGAACACCCGAAACGATGAAAAGCCAGTGGGGCGGGCCTCCGTGCCCGCCGCGGCCATAAGCTCATGGTGCGTCGGATGCACCCTCCAGAAGACTTTTTCCTATCCAGGGGTAGGGGCGGGGCGGGCACGGAGGCCCGCCCCACTGGAACCCGGTGAGCTTCACCCCGCCTTGAAGAAGGCCTGATAGGCCTTGAAGGTCATGTACAGGTCGGCCTTGGAGGCCACCTCAAAGGGCGAGTGCATGGAGAGTAACGGGGTCCCGCAGTCGATGATCTCCATGCCGTACACCGCCAGGAACTTGGCGATGGTGCCGCCGCCGCCTTCGTCCACCTTGCCCAACTCCCCCGCCTGCCAGACGACCCCGTGCTCATTGAAGATGCGGCGAATCCAGGCGACATATTCGGCATTGGCGTCGCTGGTGGAGTACTTGCCGCCGCTGCCGCCGTATTTGTGGAAGCAGACCCCGTAGCCCAGGCGGGCGGCGTTCCGCTTTTCGTGCACTTCGGGGAAATCCGGGTCCAATGCCCCGGTGACGTCGGCCGACAGGGCCTTGCTGGCCATGAGCACCCGGCGCCGGGCCTGGGGGCTTTCGCCCTGGCGTTCCAGGAGGATCTCCACCATCTCGTTCAAAAGGAAGCTCCTGGCCCCGGTGTTGCCTTCGCTGCCGATTTCCTCTTTGTCGTAGAACAGGGCCAGGCAGGTGTGCTCCGGCTCCTTCAGGTCCAGAAGGGCGGCCAGGGCGGCATAGGCGCAGGACCGGTCATCCTGGCCGTACCCCCCCACCAGGCTGCGGTCCCAGCCCAGGTCCCGGGCGGGCCCGGCCGGCACCACCTCGAGTTCGGCGCTGATCAGGTCCTCCTCCTGGATGCCGTAATGGTCTTCCAGGTACTTTAAGAGGTGGAGCTTGACGCGCTCCTTGGTGTCGGCGTCTCCCAGGGGGAGGGACCCCACCAAAACATTAAGCTTTTCCCCCTCGAAGGCGTCGGTCACTTTCTTGTCCATCTGGGTTTTGCGGGCCAGGTGGGGCAAGAGGTCCAGCACGGAAAAGACCGGGTCATGGGGGTCCTCGCCGATGCTGAACTGCACCCGGCTGCCGTCGGCCTTGATGACCACCCCGTGGATGGCCAGGGGCCGGGCCAGCCACTGGTATTTCTTGATGCCGCCGTAGTAGTGGGTCTTTAAAAAGGCCAGGTCCGTGTCTTCATACAGGGGGTACTGTTTCAGGTCCAGGCGGGGCGAGTCGATGTGGGAGGCCACCAGGCGGAGCCCCTCGGTAAGGGGCCGGCGGCCCTGAACCACTAAAACGATGTTCTTGCCCCGGTAATTATAATAACCCCGGGGACCGATTTCCTTTCCGGCCAGGTCCACAAAGCCCAAGGCCTTGGCCTGGCGTTCGATCTCCACCACCGCCTCCCGTTCCGTCTTGGCCCGGTCCAAAAAAGTCTTGTAATGCTCGCCATAGGCGAAGATGGCCGCCCGTTCGGCCTGATCCACCTGGTCCCACACCAGTTTGGGGGTTACGGCCAGGCGGTCCCGCAGTTGTTTCAGTTCGTCTTTTTCCTGGACCTCCATATTTTAGTACGCCCTCCTATATTTTCTCTTTAAATCCGAAAGACTTTCCCGACCCACTCGTCATATTCTTCAGTATGTTCAGAATGGTATGGGCCATGAATAGTCCCGTAACATCCCTTGCTTTCGACTATACGATCCATTCCTTTAGATATCCATTGCACATAAACACGCCCATCTTCTCCGTCAACCTCTTTTATTTTTCCTATTGCCTTTATCCGAATATTTGGTGAACCTTGTCCAAGCATAGATTTTATGGCGATCCTATCATTTTTCTTCATCTGACGACGCATTTCCGCAAGGCCCGGCTGGTCCTTATCGCTATATCCCATTTCCCAGTAGCCACGTTTCACAAAAGTATCATACATGTCGTCTCCTGCCCAATTAGCTCCTACCACCCAATAATTTCTGTTCATGTTTGCAATCTCCTTTTATGGGTTTAACATGGCTAATGAATAATGAGGCTTTTTGACAATTCCCCCCTAATATGTATTATTCATGAGGAGCCTTTAAAAGGGAATGTGCAACCGCAGTAACCGTAGGGCGCGTCTTACGCGCCGCTTTATGGTGCGTAAGACGCACCCTACTTTGGTCTCGACAATGTTCCAGATTATATTTTCTTCATTGCCCTTATTTGGCCCAAAGGCCATGTGCTGTGGGTAGGAAAAACGCCAAGCGGCCAGGGACGGCCGCTCCACCACGTTTATTATTCTGGTGGGGCGGGCCTCTGTGCCCGCCATCACGCCTTAAATGCATTTTTCAGGTTTACGTTATGTTCTTTTCCGTATGACCTTGGCTAGTAAATAACATGATTCTCCCCAAGAAACAACGGTGTGGGACGATTTTAGCCCGGAGACGGTTGACTTAAGCAGGGAAAGTTAATAGATTTATTAGATGAATCGGCAACGTTGCGAGAGTGGCGGAATTTGGCAGACGCACTGGGTTTAGGGTCCAGCGGGTAAACCGTGGGGGTTCGAGTCCCCCCTCTCGCACACCTGAACCGGGGAAAGCCGGATCAGGGGTATTTACTCCTGAATAATGTTGTTAAATTAACTGAAAGATTGTGAGCTAAGAAAATGACCGAAAGCGCCTTAAGGGTGGAGATCGAGAATCTCAGCGAAGTCAAAAGGAAATTAAAGATTGAGGTCCCCTCCACCGAGGTGACCCAGGAAGTGGACCGGGCCTACCGGGAATTGGGGAAGCAGGCCAAAGTCAAAGGCTTCCGGCCGGGCAAGGTGCCGCGGTCCGTCCTTGAAATGTATTACCGTAAAGAGATAGACCATGATGTGTCCGAAATCCTGGTGCGCCGTTCCCTGGCAGAGGCCCTGAAGGACAAGGGTCTGGAAGCCATCAACCTGAGTTGGCCGGAGCCTGCGCCCCCGGTGGTGACCGGGGAGGATTACTGCTATAGTGTGGAGTTGGAGGTCGCCCCCGAGTTTACCGCCGAGGACTATCTGGCCCTGACGCTGGAGGCGCCGGAAGTGGTGGTGGACGACGCGGAGGTGGAGGCCCGCCTGGAGGAGATCCGGCAGGCCAACGCCCTCTTGAAACCCCCGGCGGACGACCGGGGCGCCCGGGAGGGGGACTTCGTGGTCCTGGACCACCAGGCCCACTTCGCGGGGCAGCCGGTGGAAGGCGGCAAGTCGGAAGGCGCCTACCTGGAGGTGGGGAGCGGCCAGTTCAACGCCGAGTTCGAGGGCAACCTGGTGGGGCTTAAGGCCGGAGCCGAAGCGCGCTTCCCCGTGTCCCTGCCGGATGATTTCGCCAATCCCCTCATCGCCGGCAAGGTGATCGACTTCCAGGTGAAGGTCCATGAAGTGAAGGAGAAAGTGGTGCCTGAACTGGACGACACCTTCGCCCGGAACCTGGGGGGCAACTTTCAAACCTTGGCTGACTTGCGCACCGCCGTGCGAGAGGATATTATTAAGACAAAGGAACGGGAGCGGCAGGCCTCCCTGGAAAATCAGGTGGCGGATCGGTTGCTGGCCCGCCATCAATTCGAGGCGCCGCCCTCCCTGGTCACCCAGGAACAAGCGAACATGTTGCGGGACCAAATGGACCGCTTCAGCCAGCACGGCATGAACACGGCCAAGATGGACACGACCAGGATGCTGGAGGTCATGAAACCCATGGCCGAGCGCCGGGTGCGGGTCAGGCTGGTGCTGTCCCGCATCGCCGACCAGGAGAACCTGGCGGTGGACGAAGCCGAAATGGATGCCGCCCTGGCCCGGATCGCGGTCAACAACCGCCGGGACGTGGCCGAAATCAAGAAGTTTTATGAGGAACACGATCTGCTGGGGGCCCTCCGGCGGACGCTCTTAGACGAAAAGACCATGAAACTGTTGCTGGATAAAGCTGAGATCAGCACGGTTTTTCGCCCTGCCGGAACCGAGGGGGCCACAGAGGCGGAGGAACTTGAACTTGAAAAGGAGTAGCATGCAGTTAATTCCCATCGTAGTGGAGCAGAGCAGCCGGGGGGAACGGGCTTACGACATCTATTCCCGGCTTCTGAGAGACCGGATCATCTTTTTGGGGACGGCCATCAACGATGATGTCGCCAACCTGGTGATCGCCCAACTGCTGTTTCTGGAGGCAGAGGATCCTGACAAGGAAATCAACTTTTACATCAACTCCCCCGGCGGTCTGGTGACCTCGGGGATGGCAATATACGACACCATGCAGTACATCAAGAGCCCGGTGGCCACCCTGTGCATGGGCCAGGGGGCGTCCATGGCGGCGCTGCTGTTGGCCGCGGGCGCCAAGGGCAAGCGGTTTGCCCTGCCCCACGCCCGGATCTTGATTCACCAACCCCTGGGCGGCTTTCAGGGGCAGGCCACGGACGTGGACATCCAGGCCCGGGAGATCTTGCGCCTCAGAGAAGAGTTGAACGGTCTTATGGCCGAACACACGGGCCAATCCATGGAACGCATCAATCACGATACGGAGCGGGACTTTTATATGTCCGGCCAGCAGGCCAAGGAATATGGCCTGATTGACGACGTCATTGCCCGCCGGGAACCGGGAATTCTCTTTCCCGCCCGGCACCAGGATTAGGCGCCTGATAAGAACTGAAGAAACCGCCGCCCGGAGCCGACATCATAAGACAAGGCATGCAGGGCGGTAACGAAGCAGACCAGCCAAACCCTCGAATCGGTTTCTTTTCAGGGTTTGGGGAGGACGATTCTTATGAGTAAACGCGGTACCGATAAGAGTGCCGATCTGTTGTGTTCTTTTTGCGGCAAAAGCCAGGGCGAAGTGAAGAAGCTCATCGCCGGCCCCGGCGTCTATATCTGTGATGAGTGCATCGAACTGTGCAACGACATCATCGCCGAAGAGTACGAAAAGGACGAAGCCAAACACGCCCGGCTGTCGATTCCCGAGCCGGCGGCCATCAAGAAACAGATCGATGAATACGTCATCGGCCAGGAACGGGCCAAGAAGATCCTGTCGGTGGCGGTCTACAATCACTATAAGCGCATCAATGCCGGGGTGGACCTGGACGGGGTGGAACTCCAGAAGAGCAACATCCTGCTGATCGGCCCCACCGGCTCCGGCAAGACCCTGCTGGCCCAGACCCTGGCCCGCATCTTGAACGTGCCGTTCACCATCGCCGACGCCACCACCCTGACGGAGGCCGGCTACGTGGGCGAGGATGTGGAAAACATCATCCTCAACCTCCTGCAATCTGCGGACTACGATGTGGAAAAGGCTTCCCGGGGCATCGTCTACATCGACGAAGTGGACAAGATCGCCCGCAAAACCGACAGCCCCTCCATCACCCGGGACGTCTCCGGCGAAGGGGTGCAGCAAGCCCTGCTCAAGATCATCGAGGGCACCATGGCCTCGGTGCCTCCCAAAGGCGGCCGCAAGCACCCCCAGCAGGAGTTTATCAAGGTGGACACCACCAACATCCTGTTCATCTGCGGCGGCACCTTCAACGGCCTGGAGGACATCATCGGGGCCCGCATCGGCCGCAAGTCCATGGGGTTCGGGGCCGACATCCAGAGCCGGATCCAGCGTCCCCTGGGGGAAACTCTGGTCCAGGTGCAGCCCCAGGATCTGTTGAAGTTCGGGCTTATCCCTGAGTTCGTGGGGCGCCTGCCGGTGCTCGCCACCCTGGATGAGCTGAATGAAGATGCCCTGATGCGCATCCTCAAGGAACCCAAGAACGCTTTGGTGAAGCAGTATCAGAAACTCCTGGATCTGGACCGGGTCGCCCTGAAATTCTCCGACGGCGCCCTGGAGGCGGTGGCCAAAGAGGCCCTGAAGCGCAAGTCCGGGGCCCGGGGGCTGAGAGCCATCCTCGAACGGGCCATGTTGGACCTCATGTATGAACTGCCCTCCCTCAAAGACGTGCAGGAATGCCTGATCAATGAGGACTTCATCATCAAACATGCCGCGCCGATTTTCACCTACCGGACCGCGGAGGACGTTTCCTGGGATAAGCCCGGGATGGCGGTGCAACAATGATCTTCCGATTACCCAAGAACCGCGGCGCCGGGGAGGGTGACAAGCGCAATCTGCTCACCGTGCCCATGCTGCCCCTGCGGGATATCGTCATCTTCCCCCACATGGTGGTGCCGCTGTTTATCGGGCGGGAACGCTCCATCCATGCCCTGGAATATGCCATGGGCCAGGAAAAATATATCCTGCTGTGCACCCAGAAGGACCCGCGCAAGGACGAACCCCGGGAGGGCGAGATTCACCGGTTGGGCACCCTGGCGACCATCCTGCAGCTCCTGCGGTTGCCCGACGGCACCGTCAAGGTGCTGGTGGAAGGCAAGAGCCGGGCCATCGCCCGCCAGTTTCTTCCCCTTTCCCAGTTCTTCCAGGTGGAGGCCGAGGAACTTCTAGAGTCCTGGGAGGTCAATCCCGAAACCGAGGCGCTGCGCCGCACCGCCATAGCCGGGTTCGAGACTTATGTCAAGCTGAACAAAAAAGTCCCCCAGGAAGCCTTGCAGAGCCTGGTGGGGGTGGATGACCCGGGGCGCCTGTCCGACACCATTGCCGGGCATCTGTCCATTAAGGCCGATGAAAAGCAGGGCCTGCTGGAAACCCTGGATGCTTCCCGCCGCCTGGAACAGGTGGTGGTCTATGTGAACCGGGAAAATGAAATCCTCCAGATCGAGTCCCGCATCAAGAACCGGGTCAAGAAGCAGATGGAAAAGACCCAGCGGGAATACTATCTCAACGAGCAGATGCGGGCCATTCAGAAAGAGATGGGGGAAAAGGAGGATCTCAAAGGCGAGATCCAGGAACTGGAGCGGCGCATCCGCAGGAAAAAGATGAGCGCCGAGGCCACCGGCAAGGTGAAGCACGAACTGAAGAAACTGAAGCTCATGAGCCCCATGTCCGCGGAGGCCACGGTCTCCCGGAACTACATCGACTGGCTCCTGTCCCTGCCGTGGCAAGAAAAGACCAAAGATAAGCACAACCTGGAAGAGGCCGAGCGCATCCTCGCCGAAGACCACTATGGCCTGGAGAAGCCCAAGGAGCGAATCCTGGAACACCTGGCGGTCCAGAGCCTGGTCAAAAAGATGAAGGGCCCCATCCTCTGTCTGGTGGGGCCGCCGGGCGTGGGCAAAACCTCCCTGGCCAAGTCGGTGGCCCGGGCCATGGGACGGACCTTCGTGCGCCTGTCCCTGGGAGGCGTGCGGGACGAAGCGGAGATCCGCGGCCACCGGCGCACCTATATCGGGGCGCTGCCCGGCAAGATCATCCAGTCCCTCAAAAAAGCCAAGACCAACAACCCGGTCTTCTGCCTGGACGAAGTGGACAAGATGAGCACGGATTTCCGGGGCGACCCCTCCTCGGCGCTCCTGGAAGTCCTGGACCCGGAACAGAACTTCGCCTTCAACGACCATTACCTGGACGTGGACTATGACCTGTCCGAAGTGATGTTTATCACCACGGCCAACAATCTCTTTTCCATCCCGCCGCCGCTTCAGGACCGGATGGAGATCATCCGGCTGGCGGGCTATACCGAGGTGGAGAAGCACCTCATCGGCGAGCAGTTTTTGATCCCCAAACAGTGCGTCGCCAATGGCCTCACTCAGGAGAACATCCAGTTCTCGGAAAACTCCATTTTCACCATCATCCGGCAGTACACCCGGGAGGCCGGGGTGCGCAACCTGGAGCGGGAGATCGCCTCCATCAGCCGGAAAGTGGCCCGGGAAGTGGCGGCCAAGGGCAAAGACCACCTGGTCAAGGTCACCAGCCAGATGGTGCCCAAGTACCTGGGAGTCCCCAAGTTCCGGTTCGGCCGCACCGAAGAGGCCGATGAAGTGGGTCTCACCACCGGTCTGGCCTGGACCGAATTCGGGGGCGAACTCCTCCATACCGAGGTGGTGGTCCTGCCCGGCCGGGGCAAGCTCCTGATCACCGGCAAACTGGGGGAAGTCATGCAGGAGTCGGCCCAGGCCGCCCTGAGCTATGTGCGTTCCAAGGCCGAGAGCCTGGGGCTGTCGGCGGAGTTCTACCGCAAGATCGACATCCACATCCACGTGCCGGAGGGCGCTATTCCGAAGGATGGCCCGTCCGCCGGGATTACCATCGCCACCTGCATCGTCTCCGCCTTGCTGAAGATTCCGGTCCATCGCGACGTGGCCATGACCGGGGAAATAACCCTGCGGGGGCGGGTCCTGCCCATCGGCGGCCTGAAGGAAAAGATCATGGCGGCCCACCGCCATCAGATCAAGACCGTGCTCATCCCCCGGGACAACGAAAAGGATATCAAAGAGATCCCGGCCCGGATTCTCAAGGCGGTGGACCTGGTGCCCGTGGACCACATGGACGAGGTCTTGAAAACGGCCCTGGTGCTGGACGATCCGGACAGCCTGTTTAAGCCGGTGCTCCCGCCGGTGGCCCCGGAGGCGGTTTATGTACCGGCCGAACCGCCCGCCGCCGAGATTCAGGCGCATTAAATAATCAAGGGGAAAAGGGTAAAAGGCGAAATGGCCTTACCCTATCCTCCCCTGGGAAAATGTGGGTGGGCCCGGCCCGCCAAGTGTAGGGGTGTGCTCTGCGCACCATTTCTCCTCATAGCGTAAAAAAAGGCGGAACTACCGGTTTGGGCTTCCCGCCAGGTCGGTGGAGGGCATAAACCCCTTGACAGCAGGGCCTTCATAAGCGAATATTACGGGGGCGGGCGGATAGCTCAGCTGGGAGAGCATCGGCCTTACAAGCCGGGGGTCACAGGTTCGAGCCCTGTTCCGCCTACCAGTTTTTGGGGTTCGAGGTTCAAGGCTTTTGCCCTTAACTTTTAACTTTGAACTTTTAACCTTGAACATTGAACTTACAATTTGGGGGCGTAGTTCAGTTGGTTAGAACGCCGGCCTGTCACGCCGGAGGTCGCGAGTTCGAGTCTCGTCGTCCCCGCCAAGTAAATCAAGGGGTTGGGCTCATGGCCTGACCCTTTTTTTGCAGTAAACCGCTTTTTCTCTTGGAAACTTCACTGCCACCTCGTTTCAACCGAAGCCGCCATGAGGCTCTCCCCATAACCGTGGCGAACTTTCTCTAGGAGACGACATGTCCAACCTGCAGCTGGTTACCGCTTGCGAAGGCCCCCTGGCCCTCAATGACAACGCCTTTGAGCTGTGCCGGGAGTTTATCAAACCCCAGGGGGACCGATTTTTTCAGCAGGTGAGCCGCTACGACGATTACCTGGCGGGGGTGGCCAAGAGGCCGGGGTACAAATCCGGCGACACCCTCAAGCTCATCCTGCCCTTCTTTAAGGCCCACGGTCTCACCAATGCCCGGATCGAGGCTTATTCCCGCCAAACCGTGACGCTGGCGCCGGGAGCGGAGGAGGCCTTCAAGTTCCTCCACAGCCGCAATTTTCCCATCTTTGCGATCAGCACCGGCTGCCGGCAATTTGCCGAGGCCGTCGGCCTGAAGCTGGGCTTTAAAAAGGATCACATCTTTTGCACTGAGCTCAACCTGGACCGCTACACCCTGTCTTCCGCCGAGGCCGCGGAATTGCTGCGCCTGCAAGGAGAAATCGCCGGGGCGCCGGCAATCGAACTCCCCCCCGACGCCGCCTCGGCCGCGGATTTGCCGGCCCCGGCGGCCGAGGCCATCGCGGCGCTGGACCGCATCTTCTGGGAGCGTTTGCCGGCCATGGAGATCGGCGCCCTCTATCAGGAAGCGAACCCCATCGGCGGCCCCGAGAAGGCCAAGGCCGTGTCCGACAGCCTGGCGCAAACCGGCCTGTCCCTGGCGGGCACCATCTACGTGGGGGACAGCCTCACCGATGTTCAAGCCTTTGAGGCGGTGCGGGCCGGGGGCGGGCTGGCCATCTCGTTCAACGGCAACCGAGACGCGGTGGCTGCCGCGGAAGTGATCGTGGTGTCGGACAGCGCCTGGTCCATGGCGCTGTTGACCGCCATCTTTCAGTTGTGGGGTAAGGAGGGGGTGCTGGAGGTGGCATCCCCGGAGACCCGGGACAAGTCCAGAAGCCTGGTGCTGCCGGAAAACGTGATCGAACCTGTTTTTTCGGGTCTCGATGGCCGCGTGTTGAACATCTACCTGTCCAAGGGCGCCAACCTGGACAAAATTGCCCACGAGGGCGCCGCCATGCGGGCCAAACTCCGGGGGGAGGCCGTCGCCGCCCTGGGGTAAGTTTTTCTAAGAGCACAGAAGTAGATATAGGGGGTGACCCGTTGGGTCACCCTTTTACGCGACGCCCCATCTTTGCAGGCAGCCGGGATTGAGGGACAAGGGCCGGTGAGGGGGGCGGGGTGCATCACGCTCCTGCTTTTGCTGCTCTCCGGCTGAGTTCCCGGAAATCGGTAAGCCTTACCCCGGCCGCGGCCAGGGTTGCCTTGAGGCGGGGGCTCAGGAGCGCGGCCAGTTCCTCCTGGCGCTGGTACCGGGGGGCCCAGCGCGTGAGCTCCGGGTCGGCGTAGAGCCCCGGGTGGCAGTAGATCTCGGTCACGCCCGGCTTGAGCCGGGGCGCCAGGCCCGTCAGGTAGGCTTCGGTCATCCGCCCGTCGTTCGTCAGCCCGAAGATATGGTCGTTAAAGACCAAACCCGCGGCCCGGGCCCGGCGCGCCGCCCGGCGGCAAAGCCACGCAAAAATGAGGCCCTGGGCGATCTTAGGAACCGGATGGTCCGGGGCCAGGGCCAGGGTGGTGCGCCAGTCTTCCCGGGCCAGGCGCACTGCGGGGATGCCGTATTCCCGGGCCAGGTCCGCCACCACGGGGAAGATGCGGGGGTGGAGGTGGAGATTGACGTGGCCGTTCAGGTGCCAGACCGGCAGGCCGGCTTCAAGGACCACTTCGATCTGGGCCGCCAACTCCCGGCGGATTTCCGGGAGGAGGCGGGATTGGCAAAAGTACCGCCAGCCGGTGGCCACGGGGCCGTTGGGGAAAAACCCCCGGGAATCGACCAGTAGAGGCACTGCCTCAGGCGGCAGGACGGCTTGCCCCTGGATCAGGGTGAGGTGGACCCCCAGGCAGAGGCGGGGCAGAGTCCTGGCCAGGCTCAGGGCCGCCTGGGTCCGGGGGCCGGCGGCCATCAGGCTGGCGCACGAAAGCAGCCCCTGCCGGTGGGACAAAACCACCGCGCCGTTAAGGGTGTCGGCGAGCCCGAAGTCGTCGGCGGTGAAGATGACGGATTTGTCAGGTAAGGTGGTAGACATAACCGGTTAAGTGGTGCGTAAGGTGCACCCGACGGTTGTGGTTGGGCAATGGTGGCACAGGTTTTTAGTCTGTGCGCCGGCACCGGCAAGATGCCGGTGCCACCAAAAACTTTTCAAGACAGTTTCTCATGGGCCTTTGGCCCACCCATAAACCATGAAAAGCTGGTATTGACTAGTGGCACAGCCTTTCCAGGCTGTGCACGACTAACCTGCTTACTTGGCACAGGCTGGAAAGCCTGTGCCACCAATTTAAAGAACTTTTCGAAGCAGGTAATTCTGCTCAACTTTAAGGGCGCAGCAAATCTCGTCCAAGCAGTTGAAGCCTCAATTCCCGACAAAACCTCAGCCCCTGGCGGGTCCAGTAAAGACCCGGCCCCCCTCCCTTTCCCCTCCCCACGTTCGCCACGGCTCAGCCTCGCAGCCAGTGGCGGCCCTCCAGCAGGGCGGCCAGGGAGAGAAAGTTGTAGGGGTGCAGCAAAGCGCCCAGGCCCGCGAGCCAGTTGCCCCGGCGGAGGGCGGCCAGGGAATCGGCCACCGACACCGCCAGGTACTGATAGACGCTGGGGTCGCGGTAGCAGTCGATGGCGCAGGCGTTACAGCCGTTCCTTATGGGCGGAATTTGGCAGAACTCTTCCAGGGGCCCCAGGGGTTCGCCCAGATAATGGCAGCGAAAAACCTGCAGATCCCAGTCCACGAACCAATACTTATACCCCGCCAGGCAGGGAAAACGGGGGGGGTGGCCCCTAAGCCGCCGCTGGAGTTCACTCAAGGCCAGTCGGGGGTTGAGGATATGGAGAGAGGTCGCGGCCTTCAGCTCCTTTACCCGGCTGAACCACCCATAGAGCTCGGCGGGGGTAAAGTCAACGGAATAGTGGTCGGCAAACCCCAGATAAGAAGAGTTCAGCCGGGTGATGGGGTAGGAAAAAGTGACCCGGCGAAACCCCAGCTCTTCCAGGAACCGGAGCATCTCCCCTAAATCAATGATCAGGCGGCTCAAAGTCACTGAGGCCACGGGGTCCAGCCCGGCCCGGCGCAGCTCCGGCACCAGTTCCCGGATATGGCCGGTGAGCCCCGGCAGCCCCCGGTGGGCGTCATGGACGGCAGCCGTTGGCCCGTCGATGGAAATAATCAGGGTCGAAAGGCCCGCAATCTTAAGATCGCGGATATACGCCGGGGTGAGCAGCCAGCCATTGCTGCACAGGAGAGTATGGATCGCCAGGTCCCGGGCCCGGCCCAGGGCCGGGAGCAGCGCGGGATAGAGCAAGGGTTCGCCGCCGGTGAGGCAAAGATAGTTAACGCCCTGGTCTCTGAGAACCTTAAGCCCCCGGCAGAGCCGCGCCGGATCGGCCATCACCCGTTCCCCCGGCGCCACCCGGGGAAAACTGCAGAAATGGCAATGGGCATTGCAGGCGTTGGTGACGGCAATTTGGCAAAAACCCGGCCCCCCCTGAAGCATCAGGCGGAGAAGCTCCTTGCCGGTCATGGACCGCGATTGCCCTGGGCCACCGGGGTTTGTTGACCTTGACGCCGCTTGAACATGAAGCTCAGAAACTGGCGGCCTTCCTTGAGCAAGCGGCGGCGCTCCACCGGGTCGCGCATCATCACCAGGGCCGCCCGGGCCATGTAACGGGGCCGGAAGTAAAACCGGCGGTAGAATTGGGGCAGTGCCTGAAAAATGTCGGCCGCGGCCAGGCCGGGATAATCCACCACGCACTGCTGGTAGCCGGTGGCGCCGTTGACCAGGGCGTCATCCTGGAGGAAGCCCTGCTCCCGGCAGAAATCATAGAATTCCGTGCCCGGGTAAGGGGTGGCCAGAGAGACCTGGATGGTGTCCGGGTCCAATTCGCAGGCGAAGCGGATGGAGGCCTCGATGGACTCTTTGGTCTCTCCCGGCAACCCCACCATGAACGTCCCGTGGATCTGGATGCCCAGTTCCCGGCACCATTTGGCCAGGCGGCGCCCCAGGTCCAGGGTGGCGCCTTTGCGGATATTTTTCAAAACCTGGGGGTCGCCGGTTTCAAAACCCACCACCAGCAGGCGCAGCCCCCCCTCCTTCATGGCCTTGAGGGTCTCGTAGGAGGTGTTGGCCCGGGCGGTGGCGGACCAGACGAACTTGAGGCGGCGGAATTCCCGGCTGAGCTGCCGGGCCCGCTCGCCGTCGGCGGTGAAGGTGTCGTCGTCAAAGAAGATCTCCGCCGCCTGGGGGAAAAGTTCCAGGGAACGGCGGACCTCGGCCACCACGTTGGCCACGCTCCGCACCCGGTAACGCCGGCCGGTGAAAGTCTGGGGCCAGAGGCAGTAAACGCAATGCCCCGGGCAGCCCCGGCCGGTATAGAAAGACACGTACGGGTAGCGCAGATAAGGAATCTGATAGTGCTCCATGGTCAGGTCCCGGTGGTAGATCTCCGTGACCATGGGCAGGGCATCCAGATCCTCGATAAAGGGCCGGTCCGGGTTGTGATGGATGCGGCCGTCGGCGCGATAGCTGAGCCCCTTAATCTCGCCCCAGGGCCGGGCCTGGGCCAAATCGAGGACAGTATAATCGAACTCCCGGCGGACGACAAAATCCAACTGGGGACCGGCCGCCAGGGATTCCTGGGCCAGGACGCTCACCTGGGGCCCCGCCATCCCCACCAGGAGCCTGGGGTTTTTGGCCTTGAGCCGGCTGACGGTGGCCAGATCATGCGCAAATGACGGCTGGGAGGTGAAAAGCACGGCCAACTCGAAATCCGGGGCCAGGTCCGCGACCTGTTCGACCGTCAAATTCTCCGGGGGGGCGTCCACCACCCGGGACCCCGGGATGAGACCCGCGGGGTAGCACAGCCAGGTGGGATACCAGAAAGACGTGACTTCACGGGTGGCCTGATAGCGCGAGCCGGCGCCGCCATCAAAATCCTGGAAAGATGGCGGGTTGAGGAACAGGGTGCGTTTCATAGTTTGCCTTAACCTCTAAGGGGCAGTCCTCTAAGGCCGGATCGGCCCCGGCCCGGCCCGCCGGCCCGAGGGAACCCCTGCATATAATAGGGGGATTTTATCCGAGGTTGGCGCCTTTGTCCAGGGAATAGCCGGAGTTAAGGGAGGGAGACCAATCGGGGGGCGCGGCCGGGGCGGATGACATTTCCTGGACAGCAGCTAAGCTAACCGTCAAAGCGCAATCCGGTTTGCCCTGATTTGCCTAAGCGGAATCTTCCGGCAGGGTCGCCGTTACAGCTATGATAACCATATAGAATAGTTAGTTTTATTAGTTAAATCGCGCCTAGATAGCAGTTAGGTTGAATGTAGAGGAACATCGTAAAACCTGGAAAAAGCATATGGCCGATCTCTATACCCGGGCAGAGCACTAATCTGTCCATGATATTGCAGGATTGGCTGACTTCGCGGACTTTTGGGTGATTCTGAGATTAATAATAGCTTTTTCAGACCCGGTTATCTCGGCCTCCTCTTCACCTCCTCCCAATCAGGATCAACCGGCACGTTTTTTCTTGGCAACCCCGTCCGGGGATTTTGCGGTAATTGTATAAGGTAGCGTGCCTTCAGTGATAGAAATAAATTTAAAGCACTATCTTTTGAACTCCGGAGTCCAGCCCCAAAATTTCTAACGCTTGGCGCAAGATTGGCACACGGAGGCCGGCCTCTCTTCATAAAAAGACCTCCGGAAATTGCGGTAAGCAATTTGACCCCAGATGCTCGGAAGAGAACGGTCCCGAACGTTTCCAAAGGTTAAACGCCGGTAAGGGCGTTCAACCCCGTCGGCAACCAGGGTCACTCCGGTCACCGGTAAGTTGGTAAAGACACAAGGCGACACCTCGCCGTCGGCGGAGACTAACAAAGCCCGCGCTACGTTTTCGGTGCAGACCTGACGCCTCCGGCCCGGGCTCTGGAGTTGATAATAGATATTTAGACCGTTTGCAAAAAGTACTTACCGCCACCTGAATCCAATCTAACCGCGGCATCAAGAGAGAATTGATCCTACTCCAAACCACGCCCCATCTATCCTCGGGCCAACCCCACCCAGATTTGATATTTTAAATCAGACCTCAGGCATGGCTGCAACGCTTGTTTTATCAAGCGGTTATTTATGCAACACTATGCCCCCCGACAAAAATTGTCTATTGACCCCTCGTTAGGGGGAGAGGGTCAGGGTGAGGGGTGGTTATTGATCCCCTCGAAAACGCTCTATTTGACCCACATTCGGTCTCAGTAGAGCAGATACCTGGCGCGCAGCCGGCCGAAGGCTTCCAATCCGGGCTGCCACCGGCGTTCTATGACTCGCGGATCATCGCCGTTCTTGATGGCCTGGAGAACCTGGCGGGACCCGATCATGCCCACCGTTTTGTCTATCAGGAACTTCCCGGGATAGAGCCGGTAAAGCGCGGCCGCCAACTCTATCCCCAGGGCCGCGACATCCAGGGCGCCCCGGTCCACCACCTTCAGGCGGACGCCTTCGCACCGGTGATGGGCGTAGGGGCGGGCCGCCGGGGTGAAGGTCACGGGCTCGAACCCGACCCCGGGGAGGCGCCGCCCGCTCAAATAGCGGGCCAGCCGATCGCCCGAAATCCAGGGAGCGCCGATGATTTCAAACGGCGTGGCGGTTCCCCGGCCGACGCTCACGTTGGCGGACTCGATCATGCCCACCCCGGGATAGAGGATCGCCTGGGTCAGGGACCGGAGGTTCGGCGACGGATTGACCCAACGCAAGCCGGTCTGGTCGAACCAGATCTGCCGCCGATACCCCTCCATGGGCACCACGTGCAATTTGGCCCCGATGGCCCTCTCTTTATTAAAGAGCTGGGCCAGTTCCCCCGCGGTCATGCCGTAGCGCACCGGCAGCGGGAAATAACCGATAAACGACTTCAAATCGGGGTCCAGCACGGGTCCCTGCACCATAGAGGCCGTGATCGGGTCGGGGCGGTCCAGCACATAGAAGTCGAGGCCGGCGCCGGCCGCGGCCTCCATGGCATAGGCCATGGTGGTAATGTAGGTATAGAAGCGGGCGCCCACATCCTGGATGTCATAAACCAGGGCGTCCAGCCCCCGGAGCATCTCAGCCGTCGGCCGGGTGACTTTGCCGTAGAGGCTGTGGACGGGCAGGCCGGTAGCCGGGTCCTTCCCGGAGGCGACCTTCTCGTCGAGCTGGCCGGATAAGCCGTGCTCCGGGCTGAAAATGGCCTGCACCTTGACCCCGGGAGCCCGGAGCAACAACTGGAGGGTCGAGCGGCCGGACGCATCGATGCCCGTGTGATTGGTGATCACCCCGATCCTTTTGCCGACGAGGGGGGCGAAACCGGACGCGGCCAGGACCTCGATCCCCGGCCGGACCCGGTCAGGCCTGTCGCTGGCGCCATGCCCCGTCATCGCCGGCTCGAGGCCGGCGTCACCCCAGGCGGCCACCGCCGGCGGCCCCATGGGCACGGCTTCGGCCACGGCCGCCGCGGTCTTGGCCCGCAAGGGTTTGACATTGCCTTTGCCGTTGGGGTGCAGGCGGGAGGTGAGAATGATCATAAACGTCTGCGAGCCGGGATCGATCCACATGGCGGTGCCGGTATAGCCCGTGTGCCCGAAGGAACCTTTCGGGAACGCGGCGTTGAAGACCCGGCTGTGAGTCGACCGGATGTCCCAGCCGAGGCCGCGCTGCGTGGAGATGCCCGGGAGGCGCTGCGCTTTGGTCGTGGCCGCGACCGCGGCGGGACTGAGAATACGCCGGCCCTGACTCTCGCCCCCATTGACGAGCATCTGGGCCAGGAGGGCCAGGTCGTCGGCGGTGGAAAAGACGCCGGCATGACCGGCCACCCCGCCCATGCGATATGCGGTGGGGTCGGACACCACGCCCCAGCGCAGCCCGCTCCCCTGGTAGTCGGTGGGCGCGATGCGGGGTTTAAGCGCCGGCGACGGTCTAAACGACGTGTCCTTCATGCCCAGGGGTCCGAAGATCTCGCGTTTGCAGAAAACGTTCAGCGGCATGTGCGAGACCCGGTGCACGATCTCGCCCAGCGCGATAAAATTGACATCGCTGTAATTGAACTGCGTACCCGGCGCCTTGACCGGGTGATCCTGGACAATAGCCGCCATCGCCCCGTCGTAATCCGACCAGGGGGGCCGGGAACTCACCCCGGCGCGCAAACCGGACGTGTGGGTCAGGAGTTGCCGGATGGTGATCGCCTCCTTGCCGTTGGCGGCAAAGGCCGGCCAATAGGCAGCCGCGGGTTTGTCGAGATGGATGAGGCCGCGATCGACAAGTTCCATGATCGCCGTGGCGGTGGCCACCACCTTGGTCAGAGAGGCGAGATCGAAGATGGTGTCCACCTTCATGGGCTGGGACCGGGGCGTAAGGGCGCTCTGGCCGAAGGCCTTGCGGTACACGGTCTTGCCGCGGTGGCCCACCAGGATGACGGCCCCGGGGACGTGCCCGGCGGCGACCTCCTGCTTGGCCACCTGGTCGATCTTGGCGAAGCGCCGGGCGTCCACTTCGGGGGGGGCCGGCGGCGCCGGTGGCTGCGGCTCCACGATGACCGGCGGCAGCGGCGGCGGCGCCGTGGCGCACCCGGCCAGACCTCCCAGGATGAGCGCCGCGGCGATAACGATATACGCAGCAAGAGACTTGGCGGAAGGCATCTGGGGCATAGTTTATTATAGAGAGCCAGACCCGGCCTGTCGATGAGAAAGAGGTCCCGGCAGGGTTATGATTTGCCGGGGCAATCAATCATCCGATCCTCCCCCCGGTGAGGGCAGGAGAAAATCGCCACGGGCCGGTTAAGCCCGGCTTTGATGATTTACCATGCTGCGGCGTTTTTTAGATAGCGCTTTTTATTTGCGAACCTCCATGGTATATTTTTAGATTATACTTTGGCAAATTATCGTAAAGGAGACTCATCATGAAGTTTGAACACGTTCCTGAACACATTCTGGAAATGTATGAAAAAATAAGATCTCAACATTTTCCTCATTTGGCTAATGCGAAGATTCTTTTCCTGCTTAATAAAAAGAAGATGATAAATAAAGGTAATATAACTCTTAGCAAAATAGTTAAACCTTCTGATCTGGTTAAATTTTTGTCCAAGGATGAAGCGCCAGAATATGGATATGATTATATCATACTATTAGATCAAAAATTGATTGCGCATTGCGATGATACGGATATTAAAAGAGTGTTGAGGCATGAATTGCGACATACATTCTTTGATTCAGATAGTCTTAAAAATCCATACAAATTAGTAGATCATGACTTTAGTGATTTTTATGATGAAGTTGAATTAAATAAAGATGATCCAACCTGGTCCAAGAGGGTATCTCAAACTGTGTCTCTCATGTATGACCAGGAAAAAGATGAGAAATAATCGGTAAAGCTCTCCTAAAGCCGAGACATTTTTGCGGCTCACAATGTTAGGCGTCCGGCCGCGTTCTTGAAGTCCTCAAAATTCCGGCCTGAAAAGTTCTTTGGTAGCACCGGTATCTTACCGGTGCGGGTGCACAGGTTGAAAACCTGTGCCACCAAGGGGGGCGGGCACGGAGGCCCGCCCCACCATCTTTTTCATGCTTTACGGGTGGGCCGATAGGCCCATGGGCAACTGCCTTGAAAAGTTCCATATCATGGTGCGCACCGCGCACCATGAGCTTATGGCAGCGGCGGGCGAGGACGCCCGCCCCACCGGATGTCGCATGATTTACCCGTGGGCCCAGGGCCCAGGCATGACTGCTCCGAAACTTTAACCAGGCTGCGATTCCTCCAGGTATAAGCGTCACTTCCTCCCCGGAGATCCTCATCCCCACTAGTCCAAAAACTTGGGAACCCCCGCCGCCCCGGGGGGCCAGAAATCCCGGCGGGGTGATTCTCCTCCCCCATCCCAACGATTCTTAAAGTTTTCGCTGAAGGCGCCGATACATACATCAGATAATTCCACGCCACCGACAAAGGCAAACTCCACCGAAAGGGGAGGACGCAAAGTCTCCGACCTACCGCCTGCGGGCTAAGGTAGCGGGATTACCGAAGTGGTGAAGGTGAGACTGCCCAATGGCAATCACCCATTGCAGAGCCCCTGACCGGTGAGCGGCGTGGATTCGCACCATAGCACAGGAGGTGGGAATCAAGAGCATCATCATCAGGACCGGCATGGGTAACAAACATTGGAGTGCAATTCTTAACCTTCAAAGTAAAGGAGAAGTAACATGAAAACTTACCTGCGGAAAATCATGGCGTTCATCAATGATGAGGAAGGCGCTTCGGCCATCGAATATGCCCTTTTAGTCGCGTTGATCGCTTTGGCGATCACGGTGGGGGCGACGACCCTTGGCGGCAAGATCAATAATATGTTCACTAACGCCGCGGGCAAGCTGCCTTAGAGTTAACGGGCTGCCGGCTTGGCGGGTCCGGGGCCGAAGCCTCAGGGCTTCGGCCCCGGCCTTACCTGGAAAACCAGTCTTGCCAAACGGGGGACAGATGCCGGGTTGCCATCAGAGAGTTTTTTCTGGAGCCGCAGGCGAAAGCCTGGGCCCGCACCGGCGAGAGGCGCGGGCCACTTGTTTGAAGGCCCCTTATGAAAATATGAAAATATGAAAATAATCCGGTGGGGCGGGCCTCCGTGCCCGCCACCTCAAGGCGGCCAGGGACGGCCGCCCCACCCGCGACTAATTTTTATGGAGTGACCACACGATGCCTCGTTTACCCGGCTGGGCCTGGCTGCTTTTGGCCATTGGTTTCGCCACCCTGGCTTCTTATATGGCCCTGGGATGGCTAAAACGGCAAGCCGCCGTTCAACCTTCGGTCAAAGAGAAAATCTATGTGGTGCGGGCCAGCGCCAAGGCGGAGAAGGACAGACCTCTTGCCGAGGCGCAACCCCAGCGCGTCGCCTGGGATAAGGATTATCCTCCCGAAGATTTCTTTTCCGACCTAAAGCAGGTGGTAGGGCGGGAGACTGCGAAATCTCTGACGTCCGGTGATCTGATTACGCGAGAAAACACCAGAGAAAAACGGACTGGGATCACTGCCGAGTTGAGCCCCAACCAGCGGGCCATGACCGTGAAGGTGGACGAAGCCTCCGGGGTGGCCGGCTTCCTGACCCCCGGAAACCGGGTGGACGTGGTGGTGGTCGTGGACAAGGGAGAATTCGACAAAGACCCGCTCGCCAAGCTCCTCTTGCAGAACCTGAAAGTTTTGGGCACCGGTCAAAATTTGGAAAATCGTCCGGGCGACAAACCCCAGATTGTGCCCACGGTTACGCTGGAAGTATCCCCCGAACAAGGAGAAAGTCTGGCCCTGGCTGCCCAGGAAGGGCGAATTTCGTTGGTGCTGCGGGGCAAGGGAGACCAACAACTGGTGGAAACCCAGGGGGCGGACGCCAGCAAGTTATTTGGCAGACCGAAGAAGGCAATCTCTCAGGCTCCCCCCGCCGCGGCCACTGTTGCTCCGCCGGCCCGGACGGTGGAGATGATCCGAGGATTGGAACTGGCGCCGGTGAACTTCCGGTAGCTAATACCGTGTTCGTTTTGTAGGGGCGGGTTTGAAACCCGCCCCTACGAGAGATATCAATAGGTTATCTGGATGGTTTGTTTCATTTCAAAGGGAACACGGTATAAGAACCTAACCCGCTCAGGCTGAGGATCATAAACCGAATGTCCACCCAATTCAGCATCTATTATAGTTCCCTGGAAAACAAGGAATACCTCCGGCAAATTGTCGAAGCCTCCGGTACCGGGAAGTTAGTGGAGAGCAACGATCTGGCCCATTTGCCTTCCCAGGCGGTGAATGGCAGCGATGTGGTCTTTTTGGAATATCAGGAAAACAATCCTGAATTGGACCTCTGGATCGAGAGAATTGCGGCCAACCCCAGGAGTCCCGCCATCTTCCTTTACTTTAAGGAGATCTCCACCAACAACTTGTGGAAGGCGATTCGCCTGGGAGCTAAGGAATGCTTTACCTTCCCTATCCAGGAGGAAGATTTTCAACAAGCGGTAAAGCGCATCTGGGCCCGGACCGAAGTCAGGAAAGGTTCGGCAAAACCCACCCAAATCATATCTTTTCTCGGGTGTAAGGGAGGAGTAGGGACCACCTTCCTGGTCGCCAATCTTGCCAGCCTCCTGGCGCAGGAGCGCCGCGGCAAGGTGCTGTTAGTGGACTTGGATCTGGGATTTGGCCAGCTTAACTATTTTTTCGATGTCCATCCTGAACACACCTTGACCGAAGTAATCGAAAATCTGGAACGATTAGACAATAATTATTTACAAAATATCTTCTGCCACATCGGTGATAATTGTTATTTGCTTCCGGCTCCGGCCCGTTTGGAAGAAGCCGAGATCATTAAAGCCGACCACCTGGAGAAGATTATCAGCTACCTCAAGGAAAACCTGGGGTTCCGGTGGATATTGATCGACTGTTGTCATCAACTTGATGAAATAACCATGAAGGCCCTGGAGCTCTCCGAATCCTTGATGCTGGTGACCGCGCAATCAATTCCGGCCCTTTCCAACGCCAAGAAAATGCTGGACATCCTTAACCTCCTGGAATTGAGGGAACTCGAAGTTGAGGTCTTGGTAAATTGCTGGAACCGCCAAAATGAATTGAGCGTTGCTGACGTGGAAAACTTTTTAGGGAAGACGATTGCGGGCACCATAACGTGTGATTACCAACAGGCAAGTTTAAGCGTCAACGAAGGCAAACTCCTGGTTTCGACCTCTCCCCGCCATCCCATATCCGGAGACCTGAAATTGATAGCCGGAAAAATCAGCCCGGAGGACACGCCGGAGGAAACCAACCACTCGGGGTGGAAATGGCTTCAGCGTCTCTGGAGCAAGAAAAAACCATGAGCCTCCTGGACCGCATCCGCCAACGGCAATTAGAGGAGCAAACGGGCCAGTCCGCGACCTATGGCCAAGACCAGAAAAAAGATCGGGAGCGGCAAAAGAAAGACGATGTCTTCAATGAATTGAAGGCGAAGATCCACATGAAGCTCCTGGGCTTGCTGGACCTCACCCGCCTGACGGCAGCCTCAGAGGGTGCGATCCAAGAAGACTTGCGCCGGGGGGTCGAGATGATCCTGGCGGAAGAGAAGATACCCCTCGCCTCGACTGAAAAGGACAGGCTCTGTCGGGAGATCCGGCATGAGCTTTTGGGGTATGGGCCCCTGGAACCCCTCCTGGCGGATTCCAGCATTAACGATATTCTGGTGAACAGCTACAGCAAGGTGTTCGTGGAACGTCGCGGCAAGCTGGAACCCTCGATCATCCGATTTACCGACAACGCCCATTTGCTCAAAATCATTGAAAAGATCGCTTCCGGGGTGGGACGCCGCATCGATGAATCCTCTCCCATGGTGGATGCCCGACTGCCGGACGGCTCCCGGGTCAATGCCATCATCCCCCCCCTGGCCCTGGATGGACCGGCCCTCTCCATCCGCAAATTTGCCCGGGACCCCATAAAAGTAGAAGACTTGATCGGTTTCGGAGCCATCACCGAGGACATGGCCGAGGTCCTCCACGGCATGGTGCAGGCCCGTCTTAACATCCTGATCTCCGGCGGCACCGGCACCGGGAAAACCACTTTCCTCAATGTCTTGTCCAGTTTCATCCCCAACGATGAACGCATCATCACCATTGAAGATTCCGCCGAACTCCAGTTGCAGCAGGACCATGTGGTTCGACTGGAAACCCGCCCCCCCAACCTGGAGGGTCAAGGAGAGGTCGATCAGCGTGATCTGGTCCGGAATGCCTTGCGCATGCGGCCCGATCGCATCATCCTGGGTGAGGTGAGAAGCGGCGAGGCCCTGGACATGCTCCAGGCTATGAATACCGGTCACGACGGTTCCCTGGCCACCATTCATGCCAACTCCGCCCGGGATGCCCTCACCCGTCTGGAAACCATGGTTTCCATGGCCGGCCTCAATATCCCCGAGCGGGCCATCCGGCATCAGATAACCTCTGCCATCAATGTCGTGCTGCAACTGGCCCGGTTGAGCGACGGCAGTCGCAAGATGATGAACCTCTTTGAGATCGTCGGCATGGAAGGTGACATGATTACCATGCAGGAGATCTTTGCTTACAACCTGATGGGGCTCACCGAGGATAAGAAAGTGCTGGGCCGCTTTATGGCCACCGGCATCCGTCCCAAGTTTATGAAACGCCTGGAATCTATGGGCCTCAAGTTGCCCAGCAGTCTCTTCAAGGAGCATGCCTAAGCTGATGATGGCGGGAGATGTCCCTTAAACCATACTTCTAAACCTGGCGTCAACCCCGCCCTGGACCCCGGGGGAGATGTCCGCCAGGGAGGCATTGATGGCCGGTGAATTGTTTCACTCCCTAGATTATTCTCTCCTGATTCTGATTTGCTTGATCTTCCTCAGCTTTTTTTTCCTCATAAGGGGCATCTTCTTGTTCCTGGCGAACCCGGAACGGCTTCACCAGCGACGGTTAAAGAAGAGACTCAGAGAAATGGAGGGCCTACAGTCGTCCCTCAACGCCAGCACCCTCCTTAAAAAGGCCAGCCTGGAAAAATCCGCTCTCGACCGGATACTGAGTAAATTCAGTTTAGTTAACCAGATTCAGACCATGATGCTTCAGGCGAACCTGCACTGGAAAATGGGAACCTTTCTGGTTCTCGTCGCTTTCTCCGGGCTGGCGATGGGGGGGGTGGGACTGGTGAAATGGGGTGTTTGGGGGGGCCTGGCCGGCGGCGGGCTGGGTTTGCTCCTGCCCTATAAGATTTTGGCCCGCAAAAGGAATCGGCGGCTCAAAAAGTTTGAAAAGCAACTGCCGGATGCCTTGGACCTGCTGGCCCGGGGACTCAGGGCCGGCCATGCCTTTCCTACGGGGTTGCAGCAGGTGGCCAAAGAGATGGCCGATCCCCTGGGAACGGAGTTTTTCGAAACCTTCAGGGAATTTAACCATGGTTTGGACCTGAATACCGCCTTGCTCAACCTTTGTCATCGCATCAAACTGCAGGATCTGAACTTTTTTACGACAGCAGTTTTGATCCAGAGGGAAACCGGAGGCAACCTCACGGAGATTTTAGAGAAGATCTCAATCCTCATTCGGGAACGATTCAAGTTGCGCAATCAGGTTAAAGCGTTAACCGCGGAGGGCCGACTGTCAGGGCTTATCCTCCTCCTCCTGCCACCGGTGCTGGCCGTTCTTCTGATGGCGGTCAACCCGGAGTACGGATCACAACTGTTTACGCATCCGACGGGTCAGATCATGTGTGGGGTGGCGGTGGGATTTCAGCTGTTGGGCATGTGGGCTATCCACAAGATTGTCAACATCAAGGTGTAACGTGGAAATCTTACAGGCGGTTCTCTTTGGACTCTTGATCGGCGGCATGATCACCTTCCTGGGCTTTTTTCTTCAGCAGCGCTACTCCGCGGTGCGGCGGCGGCTTCAGTCTGGCCCACGCTTAAAAACCGATTTAATGCGGCCTCAAATGGAAGACAAACCTGCCTTCATAAGTTCCAACCTGGCCGAAAAGCTTGAAAAGAAACTCGATCTGAGAAAAGACGGGCCCACGATCAAACGACTCCAGGCAAAGCTCATCCAGGCCGGAATTTACACTGAACGGGCCATCCCGCTGTTTCTCGGGGTCAAAATGGGGGGACTGCTGGTTCTGCCGTTATTGGTCTTATTCATACTGTGGGGGAGCACCAGCGAGCGCAGCCTGTTGATGGGGATTCCCATCATCCTTTGCACCTTAGGATATGTTCTCCCGAATTTCATCCTGAACCGGATGATAAGTTCCCGGCATAAAAAAATTCGGGAGGCGCTCCCCGATGCCTTGGACCTGCTGGTGGTCTGCGTCGAAGCCGGCCAGGGTCTGGACGCCGCCATCAAGCGGGTGTCGGACGATTTGCAGGAAAGCAGTCCCATCATTGCCCAGGAATTGATCCTGGTGAATCTGGAGACCATGGCCGGGCTGGACCGCCAGCAGGCCTTGAAGAACCTGGGGGACCGGACCGGGGTGGAAGAGTTGGTTTCCCTGTGCAATGTCCTCATCCAGAGCGAACGCTTCGGGACCAGTATCGCTCAGGCCCTCAAAACCCAATCAGATTATTTACGCACCGCCCGGCGTCAGAGACTGGAGGGCTTGGCTGCCAAGACCCCGGTCAAACTGGTTTTCCCGATGCTGCTCTTCATTTTTCCGGCCATCATGGTAGTTCTCTTGGGACCGGCGATTATCCGGCTCTCGGAATTCTTCAACAAGGGCGGGTAAACCGGGAAACGTGCCGGCCGGATGGGGGGGAGGGCTCAGGTGGGGCCAAGACCTCCCCCCTTTTTTACGTTACATCTTTAACTCATCCCGGGTGTTGGCCACCGTCGCGGCGGATTTCTGCAGCATGGCCTCTTCTTCCTTGCTCAGTTTCAAGGTCAGGATTTTTTCAATCCCCCCGGCTCCCAAGATCACCGGGACACCGAAGTAAAGATCCTTCAAGCCATACTCTCCATTCAGATAGGCTGACACCGGTACCAGGCGTTTCTGGTCCTTGAGGATGGCCTCGGTCATCTGCACCGCGGCGGCCGCGGGGGCATAATAAGCCGAGCCGGTCTTGAGAAGAGACACGATTTCCCCCCCGCCTTTGCGGGTGCGCTCCACCAGGGCGGTGATGCGCTCCGGGCCCAACAGGTCGGTGAGGGGCACGCCCGAGATGTTAGTGGCGCTGACCACGGGCACCATGTCGTCGCCGTGGCCTCCCAGGACCATGGCCTGAATCTCCTCCACCGCGACGCCCAATTCCATGGCGATGAAGCAGCGGAAACGCCCGGTGTCCAGAATGCCTGCCATGCCCATGACCCGCTCCCGGGGCAGGCCGCTCACCTTCTTGGCCACGTAACACATGGCGTCCAGGGGGTTGCTGACGATGATCAGGAAGGCGTTGGGCGATTTAGCCATGACTTCCTTGGTCACCGCGGCCACGATGTTTTTATTGGTATTGATCAGATCTTCCCGGCTCATCCCCGGCTTCCGGGCAATGCCGGCAGTGATGATGACGACCTGGGAGTCCTGGGTGGCGGCGTAGTCATTCGTCCCCACCACCTCGGCGTTAAAGCCGAAAACCGGGCGCGCCTGCATCAGGTCCAGGGCTTTGCCCTGGGGCATGCCTTCCACCACATCCACCAGCACCACATCGCCCAACTCCCGGGCGGCAGCCCAATGCGCACACGTAGCCCCAACGTTGCCCGCTCCGACAACGGTAATCTTCGGGCGACCCATAATCTACCTCCTCATGAAATGTTATTGGGGATGGGGGACATGGGTCGTCCCGGCCTCCCCGGCAATGCTATTTGTCAACCTTAACTTATTAACCCGTTTACGTTTATCCTGCAACGAAAATCTCTCGACCTGACGTTGACAGCCCGAAGCCTTGCGCCTATAATTCCGTACTGGATAATGCGTATGGGGATTTTTGTCTATCTGCGGGCCTCCCGGCTCCCCTTTCTCACCGGCTCTCTCTTTCCGGTGGCTGCGGCCACGGCCCTGGCCTGTTTGACGGACCACGCCTGGAACTTCCGCTTTTTCGGGCTTACGGCTCTGGGAGTGGCGGCCCTGCACCTGGGAGCCAACCTGATCAACGATTACTACGACTCCTTCGGCAGCGATCCCTTGAACCGCAATTTCACCCCCTTCAGCGGCGGCAGCCGGGTGATTCAGAACCGGGAACTGAGCCCGGAAAGCGTCAAGCTCCTGGCCTACCTGCTGTTGGGCCTGGGAGTGGGGTGCGGCCTCATCCTGATTTACCTGGGACGTCCCTGGGCGGCCCTGGTGGGTCTGCTGGGTTTGGCGGCGGCCTGGTTCTATTCCGCCGCGCCGCTCCAACTCATGAGCATCGGCCTGGGGGAGATCATCATTTTCCTGGCCTTCGGGCCTCTCCTCTCCTGGGGGGCTTATTACGTCCAGACGGGGAAACTCAGCCTGGTGGGGGCTGCCGTCAGCCTGCCCCTGGCCTTCCTCATCACCGCCATCATCTGGATCAACGAATTTCCCGATATGGAGGCGGACCTGGCCGCCGGCAAGCGCCACCTGGTGGCCCGCCTGGGGCTGCAGGTCTCCCGCTGGGTCTATGCCGCCCTCATGGCCGCCCCGTTTATCAGTTTGTTCATACTTATAGAAATATTTCGCCTGCCCGATCTCATCGTGGCGGGGCTCTTGCCCCTGCCCCTGGCCTTCAGGGCCGTGCGCCTGGCCTTCCGCACCCCGCCCACGGACCCGGAGTTTGTGCCCATCCAGGCCCTCACCATCCAGACCCACTTCTTCACGGGCCTGACCCTCACCCTGGCCCTGCTGTATGCGGCCTGGTGGCGGTGATAAGATCTGTCAGCTTTTAACTATCAGCTTTCAGTTAAAGCTGTGGTTGGTTAAGGCGACAAAATGTAGGGCGGGCACTGCCCGCCGTAACTTCTGACACGATCCGGATTTCAGATTTAAACAAACATGGCGGGCAGTGCCCGCCCTACGAATGTTGATAGGACCGAGTTTCTGGAAATGCTTGAAGACAAATATGATGGTTCCGTAAAAAGTAAGAATTTTCAAAAAACCTGGTTGTAACTCATTGATTTTATTGAAAGCGAATTCCATAAATAGAGCCTTTTCTGACTTTTTACGAATCCATCAAATATTGGTACGCGTATGAAAAGTTTTCCAGAGCAATTTACACTCTTGCGACCGGGGCCGGAGACGTGCGCTCAAGATTGCATGAAGTCTTTTTTGATCCACTGTTGGTTATTCAACCTAAGCATTTGCCAGAGGACTTACGAGAAGACTTCCTATGGATTAAGAAAAGGATAACAAAATACAAAGAAAAATGGACGGGGCAACTTGAGGAATTGAGGGGTTACGAAAAAAAGACCCCACGTTTAAAGAAAAGCTCCCTTATCTTTATCCAAATCCGATTAAAGCGACGCTGAGTAGAATTCGTAGGAATACGGGTGTGGAGATTGCCAAGCGAATATTCAAAATATATGATTCTCTTGATTCACGAGCAAGAGATTAGGAATATAGGGCGTGCCGTGCACGCCGATTTATGGCGGCTATGAGCCGCCCTATGTCATACCAATCTGCGATCAAACAGGTAATTTATCGGTTGTAGGGGCGGACCCATGTGTCCGCCCTCAGGTTGGGCGCACAAATGGGTGCGCCCCTACGGAAAAGAAGCTTCTCTTACTTCGTATGAGCACAACCTGGTATCAAAGGAAAAAACTATGCCAAGCCAAAAACCCCCACCGGTCTTAATCGAAGTAACCCGGGGCCCCCGAGTCGAGAGCTCTCACCGGGGCCACATTGTAGTGGTGGACGCCGCCGGCGCCCTGGTTCGGCATCTGGGCGATGCCGAGGCCTGGGTCTGTATGCGTTCCCTGGCCAAGCCCTTTCAGGCCCTGGCCGTCCTCACCACCGGCGCGGCGGCGGCCTTCGGGTTCGGGGCGGAGGAACTGGCCCTGTTTTCCGGGTCCCTCTCCGGCCAGAACTTCCAGGTGGAACTGGCCACCCGCATCCTGGACCGTTTAGGACTCAAACCTGACGCCCTCCAGTGCGGGGTCCATCCGCCCCTGCACCGCCCCACGGCCCAGGCCCTGGTGCAGGCCGGGTTAAAACCCACCCCCCTCCACAACACCTGCACCGGCAAGCACGCGGCCATGCTGACCCTGTGCGTCCACCACGGCTGGCCCCTCGCGGACTACCTGAATCCGGCCCACCCGGGGCAGGATCTGATTTTGGGCACCGTGGCCCGGATGGTGGGGTTTCCCAAAGGGCAAATCCAGGTGGCCATCGACGGCTGCGGCGCGCCGGTTTTCTACGTGCCTTTGAAAAACATCGCCATGGGATATGCCCGCCTGGCGGGGGCGCAGCCGGGGTCGCCGGCGGGAACCCTCATGGCGGCGATCCTGGCCCATCCCCGGCACATCGCCGGGGACGGCCGCCTGGAGACCACGGTCATGGAGGCCTTGCCGGGCACAATCTTCGCCAAGTCCGGCGCCGAAGGAGGCTATGGCCTGAGCCTCACCGAAGGCGGCCTGGGGGTGGCCTTCAAGATCGAAGACGGCAGCCAACGGGCCCTCAACCCCACTGTGGTGGCCATCCTGGAACAGATGGGAGTGCTCACCCCGGCGGCCCAGGAAGCCCTGGCCGCGTTCCGGCAGCCGCCCATCCTCAACCATCGCCAAGAGGAGGTGGGCCGAATCCGGCCGGCCTTGGCGCTCCAGCCCTAACCCCAAGTTGGCCCCCCAAAAGGTAATTTTCCGATGTAGGGCGCGTCCTACGCACCAGAAATGGCGCGTGAGACGCGCCCTACGGGTTTTAGCCGGGGGAATCCATCCTCTTCTCCTCATAAAACCCCTTGAATCTCTCCACATTCATGCTATATTTCAACAATATGGTTAGCCGTGGACCATCTACAAATCGGGTGGGGCGGTCATGAAAGTGTTGTGGGCCCCGTGGCGCATGGAATATATCCTGGGGGAGGATAAGCCCCCGGGCTGCATCTTCTGCCCCGAACCCGGGGAAAACCTGGCGGCGCGCCTGGTGTTGTTCAGCGGCAACCTCACCCGGATCATGATGAACAAGTATCCCTATATCAACGGTCATCTGCTGGTTTCCCCCATCCGCCACCTTCCCGGGCTGGACGACCTGACCCCGGCGGAGACGCTGGACCTCATGGACAAGGTCCGGGAGTCCATCGCCATCTTGAAACAAGTCATGCACCCCGACGGTTTCAATGTGGGCCTTAACCTGGGGCTGGTCGCCGGGGCCGGGGTGGAAAGCCATCTCCATTTTCATATCGTCCCCCGGTGGGCCGGCGACACCAACTTCATCCCGGTTTTTGCCGAGGTTCGGGTGATTCCAGAACATTTCCGTCAGACTTACGAACGCCTGGCGCCCCTATTCCAGGCCCTGCCAGATGAGGATCAGACATGCGTTTCGTTAAAGTAATCTTCTCCACCGTTATCGTCCTCCTGGGTATCGTCTTCATTATCGAAAACCTGGACGTCCTGAAGCATGCGGTGCGCCTCAAGCTGGACCTCTACTTCATCACCTTCCAGAGCCCCGACATCCACCTCTGGATACTCGTCCTGTTCACTTTTTTTCTGGGGGTGTTCACTGCTTCCCTGTATGGCCTCTACGAACTCTACCAGCAGCGCCGGACCATCCGCCAGCTCCGGCACAATCTGGAGATCCTGGCCAAGGAACTGAAACAGGCCGGCGCCTCTGCTCAGGCCTCGGCGGCGTCCTCCGAACCCCAGATTGTCCCCCGGTCGGAGTAATCCGGGGGCGCCCCAGTTTCCCGGGAGGGCGGTGGACCCCTTAGATATCTTTCGCTCTCCGCTTGACTTGCCCTAGGCGCCATGACCGGCCCCCCATCCGACAGAATCACCCCCATGTTGCGGCAGTACCTGGATCTGAAGGAGCGGTACGCCGACGCCCTGGTGCTTTTCCAGATGGGCGATTTTTACGAGACCTTCTTCGGCGACGCCGAGACGGCCGCGCACGCCCTGAATATCACCCTCACTTCGCGCTCCCGCCAGGGGGACGAGCGCATCCCCATGGCCGGCTTTCCCATCCACGCGGCCGCCAGCTACATCCCGCGCCTGTTGGAGCAGGGGTTCAAGGTGGTGGTGTGCGACCAGACGGAGGACCCGGCCCAGGCCAAGGGCCTGGTGCGCCGGGAAGTCACCCGCATCCTCACCCGGGGCACCGTGGTGGACCCCGCCGCCCTGGACGCCCGCACCGACAACTACCTGGCCGCCGTGACTTTTAAGGGGCGAAGGTGGGGCCTGGCTTTTCTGGAGTTGTCCACGGGGGAATTTCGCCTCACCGAAGGCAAGGGACCCGATGCCCTGGGCGATGAACTGTGGCGGCTAAAACCTGCGGAGTTGGTGATCCCGGAAAATCTGGACCCCGCCCTCCTGTCCCAGGCCCTGGTCTCCTTCGACACCCCGCCCACCCAGCGGCGGATATCGCCCTATGCCTTCGAACCCGAGGCGGCCCGGCGGGAAGTGGGACGGGCCCTGGGCACCCTTTTCCTGGAAGGCTTCGGGGTGGACGCCTTTCTTCTGGGGGTGGCCGCGGCCGGGGCCATTCTCCGGTATCTGAAGGATTCCCACACCCCTGATCTCCCCCACCTGGACCGCCTGCTAGCCTTTCGCCGGGACGACTTTCTGGACCTGGATGAGGCCACCTTGCGGCACCTGGAGATCTTCGAAACCTGGCGCAGTCGGTCACGCCAGGGGTCCTTGCTGGACACCTTGGACCACACCGTCACCCCCATGGGAGCCCGGCGTCTGAGCCAGTGGCTGCGCTATCCCCTCAAAGATCAGGCCCAGATCGACGCCCGTCTGGACGCGGTGGAGTTTTTTAAGGACAACGGCCTCCTGCGCCAGCGCTGGCGCCAGACCCTGAAAGGGCTGGGGGACCTGGAACGCCTCACCGCCCGGGTGGCCTTGGAGCAGGCCACCCCCCGGGAGGTGGCGGCCGTGAAAGAGGCCCTGGCCCGGGTGCCCCGGCTGCAGGCGTTATTGTCCGGGGAACTCCCGGCCCTGGTGTCCGAGGTGGCGGACGACCTGGACGGGCTGCCCGAACTTCAGGACCTGATCGGCCGGGCCCTGGTGGAAGACCCCCCGGCCAGCCTGGCGGCCGGCGGCATCATCCGGGAGGGGTACGACCCCGAGTTGGACGAACTCATCGGGCTCAACCGGGAGGGGAAAGACTGGATCATCCGCCTGGAGGCGCAAGAGCGGGCCAGGACCGGCATCAACGCGCTGAAGGTGCGCTACAACAAGGTCTTCGGCTACTATCTGGAGGTGTCCCGGGCTAACCTGCATCTGGTGCCCGCGGACTACACCCGCAAGCAGACCCTGGTGAATGCCGAGCGCTTTATCACCGCGGACTTGAAGGAGCATGAGTCCCGGGTCCTGGGGGCGGAAGAGGCGCGCCTCAAACGGGAAACCGCGCTGTTTCAGGAATTGCGCCGGCAGGTGCGGGCGGAGACCCCCCGCCTCAAGCAGGTGGCCCGGGCCCTGGGGATTCTGGACGTCGGCGCCGCCCTGGCTGAATTGGCCGCCCTGCACCGGTATAATCGGCCCCGGGTAGTGGCCGAACCGGTGCTCCTGATCAGGCAGGGGAGGCACCCGGTCATCGAGCGGGTTTTAGCCTCCGGCAGCTTTGTGCCCAACGATATCGCCATGGACGCGGACTCCCAGGTGCTCATCGTCACCGGACCCAACATGAGCGGCAAGTCCACCATTCTGCGCCAGGTGGCCCTGATAACGCTCCTGGCCCACCTGGGCAGTTTCGTCCCCGCCGCCGAGGCGGTGATCGGGCTCACCGACCGCATCTTCACCCGGGTGGGGGCGGTGGACGATATCGGCCGGGGCCAGAGCACTTTTCTGGTGGAGATGCATGAAACCGCCCGCATCCTCCACCAGGCTACGCCCCGGAGCCTGGTGATTTTAGACGAGATCGGCCGGGGCACCTCCACCTTCGACGGCCTGGCCCTGGCCTGGGCCGTGGCCGAACACCTCCACGACCTTAAAGGCGCGGGGGTCAAGACCCTGTTTGCCACCCACTATCAGGAACTCACGGAACTCAGTCTGCTTAAGCCCCGGGTGCGCAACTTCCAGGTGCTGGTAACGGAATCGGCGGGGGATATCGTGTTTCTCCACCGTTTGGCTCCCGGCGCCGCCTCCCAGAGTTACGGCATCCAGGTGGCCCGGCTGGCCGGGGTTCCCCGGGAAGTCATCGCCCGGGCCCAGGAAGTCCTGGAAAACCTGGAGGCCGGCAGCCTGGACCCCATGGGGCTGCCCCGCCTGGCCCGCTCCCGGCGGCGCCCGACCCGGGAGACGCCCCAACCCACTCTGTTCGACCCGCCCCCGGAAGAGCCTCAATGAGAAATTAAATAATGGGGCTATCCGGTTGACTCTCCCGGCCACTATATATGTGATGAACGGAAGCCTGAACTTCCATCAGATCAGCCTGATTCGGAAACTCCCCCTCCCCTGGTGGGAGGGGGTTGGGGGGAGGGGGTGTCTGGGCAACACCCCTGTAGAACATAGCATTCCCACCCCCACCCTAACCCTCCCCCATCAAGGGGGAGGAAATAAAGACGAGCATTTTTACAGGTACTTCCGGGACACAACACTAGGCCACCGCGGTTCCCACCAGGTCTTGATCATCTCCACCACGTCCGCAACCGAGATCGCCTCCATACAGAGGTTCTTCGGACATTTTTTCAGCAGGCAGGGTTCCTGGGTGCAGACTTCTTGCCGTTTATGGAGGGCGACGCCCCAGTCCACGCCATAAGGCCCTACCCGCCGGGGGTCGTCGGCGCCGATGAGGGCGATGGTGGGCGCCCTGAGGGCCAGGCCCATGTGCAGGGGGCCGCTGTCGTTGGCCACCAGGAGACGGCAATGGCTGAGCAGGGCCGCCACGGTGAGCAGAGGGAAGCGCCCGCCGGTGACCAGGGTGGGGCCGGCAAGTCGGGCGGCGATGGCCTCGGCCTGCTCCCGGTCGCCGGCGCCGCTGATGATAAGGAGCGGGGCGCGATATGACTCATATAAAAAATTCCCCAGTTCGATGAATGAGGCCGCCGGCCACCACTTGTAGGGATCGGAGCCGGTGGGGTGGAGGGCCATCAGGCGGGGTGGCACGTGGCCGAAATTTTCCGTCAGGATGGCCGCGGCCTGCTCTGATTCCTCCGGCGGTAAAAAGAGGTCCATGCGCTTGTCGGCCGTGTCGGCGCCAACGAGGCGGACGAAATTGAGGCGCCGCTCGATGGCGTGCTCATAGGGGTCGGTGGGCGCCACCGTGGCGGCATAGGCGAAAGCCAAGGGGCTCTTGGCCGAACCGATGATATAAGGACTCCCGGTCAGGGAGGCCAGGAGGGTGGCTTCGGGGTCGTTGCCGTGGAGGATGACAACCAGGTCGTAGGCTCGGAGGCGCAGGTCCCGGGCCAGGGTCAAGAGGCGCCGGTTGCGGCCGGGGTAGGTAAAAATCCGGCCCACGTGAGGATTATGGGCCAGGAGGGCCCCGAACACCCGGTGGGCCAGGACCTCCAGTTCCCAGGCCGGGAACCGCTCCTTCAAGGCCCGGATGGCCGGGGTGGAAAACAGCGTGTCCCCCAAAGCGGTGGCGCTGATGAGCAAGACCCGCCGAACCTCCCCGGTGTCCAGGTCGGTGGTGTCCAGGTCGGTTAGGGGCCGGGGCGGCCGCCGCCTGACTCGGCGGGCCAGATAGGTGTAGGCCAGTTTCATGAATAATTTGTGCATGCGAGCTCAGTCGGTAATCAGTAGCCAGTGGTCAGTGGTCAGTGATCTAGAAAAAATATCAGGGTGGGCACTGCCCACCATCCTCATTATCCGTGCTGTTCTGAAAGGTTTTGGTGGCACAGGCTTCCAGCCTGTGCGCCGCACCGGCAAGATGCCGGCGCCACCAAAGGCGGCGGCACGGAGGCCCGCCCCACCAACCTTTTCATGTTCATGCTTTACGGTTGAGCCGAAGGCTCATGTTCAACTGCTGCGCTCACCGCGCATTCAGCCATGACCTATCGATTCCGCCAAGCAAAGCCTGGCGGGCAATTCGTTCCCAAGCGCAGCTTGGGAACGAAGGTTGAAAAGAGATGGTGCGCCGGGCGCACCCTAGATTTTCGATTGGCCATGCTGGTTTAGTTCCATAACCTCATCGTAAAATTCTTCGAGGGTCCGGGCAATGCGCTCCCAGGAGAACTCGGTGCGCACCCAGTCACGGCCCTGCTGGCCCAGGCGTTGGCGCCGAGGCGGATCGCTGAGGAGCCCGATGATCTTCTCCGCCAGTTCGGAGGCGTCGTCCTTTTGCCGGAGCAGCAGGCCGTTAAAGTCCTCCCGCACCACTTCGGGGATGCCGCCCATCCGGGTGGCGATGATGGGGAGCCCGGCGGCGGCGGCCTCCAGAAAAACCAGCCCGAGGCCTTCCTCGATCTGGGACGGGCCCACAAAGACGTCGCCCAGGAGATAGGCCCGGGGCATGTCCGTCGGTGGGATAAACCCGGTGAGCACCACCCGGCCCGGCGCCCGGGCCAGGTCCCGGCGCAACTGGCTCATAAACGGGGTCTCCCGCATGGTGCGGTTTCGTCCGTATTCGGTGCCGCCCACCAGCACCAGCACCGCCCGGGGCGCAATTTCCCAGACCCGGGTCATGGCTCGAAGCAGAATATGGACCCCCTTGCTCTCCCTGAGCTTCCCGGCAAAGAGGACAGTGGGTTCACTCTCAATGCCATACTGGCGGCGCACCTCCTGGACCCCGGCGGCCTGGTCCCAGCGCGGGACAAAGGCATCGGTCTCCACCCCATTATAGATCACCCGAGAGAGGCCGGCTCCCAGCCCCAGCCGGGACCGTTCCCGCTCCAGCACGAAGTTGCTGCACGCGGCAAACCCCGCCACCGGGATGGGAGTGCCGGGGAGGGGTCGTTCGCGTTTCCCCAGGGACGCATAGAGGTTGTGCATGTGCAGGATGATGGGGAGTTCCCCGCGAGAGCGGCGCGCCAGGGACAGGGCCAGCAGCGGCCGGTTGTGGACGTGAATGAGGTCGGGCCGGACCCGGCGGATGATCCGGGCCACGGCGCGGTCATAGAGGGGGAAATAATTGCGGTAGCGGCAGTAGAGCCACCGGCGCCAGCCATCCAGGGGAACGCGGTGGTACTCGGCCTGGCCCCGGGTTTCATAGACCGGCAATTCGGGATCGGACACCCCGATGACCAGCGGTCGCCAGCCCGTGAAATGGTCCACCACCTTTTCGATGAACAACTCCGCCGCCCCGCCCCGGATGGGCGGGATGGGGTAGAGTTCGGGGCCGATCAGGGCTACGGTGGGCATGGGCGCCGGCCTTTAATGCCGTTTCCGGTTTTTGGTTTTTGGTCAAAAACCATTCAAAAAATTATAAGATGTTATAGTTATATTTTGTCGCGTTTGAAAGCGTACCTGGTATAAGGGGTGGATGGTCCGTCCCGGGGATCGCCACTGCCGTCGGCTGAGAGAACCCCAACCACGGGAGACTTAAGCGAACCCGATATGCACCTTATATCACCAAAATGAACTAATTTTTAGCACTTTCGGCCGGCGGGCCCAAATGCTCCGGTGCAGAGCCAGCCGCAAGGAAGCTAATCTTTTCATAAATTTCTTGACACTTGGGACAGACTTTGTAATATGCTTCACATAGTTGTATTTCCGGGTATGGACCGAAAGACCGTGAGAATTACCAATATCTGAAGGAGGTAGCAGTACATGAGTAAGATTCCAGCTGATTATTTACCACCCAAAGAACTCTGGGCCCATTATACGGTGCCCGAGGAGTTCAAACAGTTTGCCTCAGGATCGTGGAATATTGCGGAAGAATTGCTTGACCGGCACATCAAAGAAGGTAGGGGCGACAACGTCGCCGTCTACTTCGGAGACCAGAAGATCACCTATAAAGAACTGCTGGTCATGTCCAACAAGTTCGCCAACGTCCTCACCAAGCAGGGCGTCGTGGCCCAGGACCGGGTGGGGCTCCGCCTGACCAACATGCCGGAAGCCGTGGCCATCAATTTCGGCATCATGAAGTGCGGCGCCATCCCGGTGCCCATATCCCCCCTGTGGGCCAAGGAAGAAGTGGCCTTTGTGCTCAACAACGCCGAATTCAAGGCCTTTGCGGTAAGCTTCCCTCTGATGGGCGCGGTGGAAGAAGCCAGGCACGAATTCGAGTTCCCCACCAAGCTCATCGTGGTGGGCGGCAAGCCCGAAGACTGGGAAGCCAAGGGCTGCGTCTCCTTCGGCAAAGAGATGGCCGCGGCGTCGGACCAGTTCGCCAACGTCAAACTGGGCGCCGACGACATCGGGGTCATCCTGTTCACCTCGGGCACCACCGGCCAGCCCAAGGGCTGCGTCCACTTCGTCAAAGAGGTGCTGATCGAGTCCCACCTGGTTAACAAGTACGTTTGGAAGCTGGCTCCCGGGGAAGTGCTGGGCGGCTCCGCGCCGGTGTCCTTCGCGGCGGGTTACGGCACCTTCTGCATGATCCCCTTTGCCGGCGGCGGCGCCATCTCCCTGTTGCCCAAGTTCACCCCGGACGACATGATGGGCACCATCGTCAAACACAAGATCACGGTAGTCACCGGTCTGCCCACCGCCTACCGGAAACTTTTGGAAATGCCCAACTTCAACGACTACGACGTCTCCTGCGTCCGCATGTACACCACCGGCGGCGACGCCTTGACCGGCAAGACCCTGGCCATGTGGCAGGCCAAAACCGGCAAACCCATCTGGGAAGGCCTGGGCGGCACCGAGATGATGCACCTGGTGACCAGTAACACCATGAGCGACATCCCCATGCCCGATTCCATCGGCCGCGCCCTACCCGGCTTCGAGATCAAGGTGGTCCGGGAAGACGGCACCACCGCGGGCCCCGGCGAAGTGGGCAGCATGCTGATCAAGGGCCCCACCGCCACCCTGTACTGGAAGCCCTACATCCAGGACAACAAGCTCCTGAAAACCATGAAGAAGGGCATCAAGGACGGCTACAACATGATGGGCGACGCCGTCATGATGGATAAAGACGGCTTTATCTTCTTCCAGGCCCGGGAAGACGACATGATCAAGTCCTCCGGCTTCCGCCTGGCCCCCTCGGAGATCGAAGACGCCATCCTCCGGCATCCGGCGGTCCGGGACGACGCGGTAGTGGGGATCCCCGACGAGGTCCTGGGCCAGAAAGTCGTGGCCATGGTGGAACTGGAGCCCGGTCACGTTGCCTCCCAGGAGCTGGCCAGCGACATCATCAAATCCTGCCTGGACGTGCTGGGCATGTACAAGCTGCCCCGGGAAGTGGTGTTCATGGATGCCATCCCCCGGACGCCCACCGGCAAGATCCTCAAGAAGGTGCTGCGGAAGGACTATCCGGAGTACCCCACTAAGTATGTACCTAAGGTAAAGTAGGTCACACCTCTTATAAACAATAAACAATCTCCGGGGGCGGTTGCCGTCCCCGGAGATTGTTCAGACGGGAATGCCCGGCCCCGGCCGGGCATTTTTCTTTTTGTTTTTACCGCAGCTTGTGATTTAATATACCGGGTTTGTGGAAAGGAGGGCAAAGCTTTGCCTAATGTAGTGGTAGTGGGCACCCAGTGGGGTGATGAGGGCAAGGGGAAGATCGTCGATCTCTTGACCGAGCAGGCCGCCATGGTGGTGCGATACCAGGGCGGCAACAACGCCGGCCATACCCTGGTGGTGGGCGGCGAAAAATTCATCTTCCATCTGATCCCTTCGGGGATCCTGCACCCCGGCACCCAGTGCCTCATCGGCAACGGCGTGGTGCTGGACCCCGAGGTCCTCCTGACGGAACTGGATAACCTCAAAGCCCGGGGGATCTCGGTGGGGCCGAAAAACCTCCGTATCAGCGAACGCACCCAGGTCATCATGCCTTATCACAAACGGCTGGACCTGGCCCGGGAGCGGGCCAAGGGGGAGGCCAAGATCGGCACTACCGGCCGGGGCATCGGCCCCTGTTATGAAGACAAGGTGGCCCGCCGGGGTATCCGGGTGGCCGACCTCTTAAACCCCGAGGTTCTCAAGGCCAATCTGGCCGACGTGCTGCCGGAAAAGAATTTCTACCTGGAAAAATTTTTAGACGACGTCCCGTTCACCATGGAGGAGATCCTGACGCCCTATCTGGAGATGGGAAAACGCCTGGCGCCCCTGGTGACCAACGTCTCGGTTATGCTGGCCGAGGCGGTGAGGCAGGGCGGAAACATCCTCTTTGAAGGGGCCCAGGGGACGCATCTCGACATCGACCACGGCACCTACCCTTACGTCACCTCCTCTAACCCGGTGGCGGGAGGCGCCTGCACCGGCGCCGGGATCGGACCCAACCAACTGCACCACGTCCTGGGCATCGTCAAGGCCTACACCACCCGGGTGGGGAGCGGGCCTTTCCCCACGGAATTGCTGGATGCGGTGGGGGATCACCTGGTGGAGTGCGGGGCGGAATTCGGCTCCACCACCGGCCGCCGGCGGCGCTGCGGCTGGCTGGACGCGGTGGTGCTCCGAGACTCGGCCCGCCTCAACGGCCTCACGGGCCTGGCCGTCACCAAGCTGGACGTCCTAACCAGCGTCAACCCGGTAAAAATCTGCGTGGCCTATGACATGAACGGGGTCCGTAAGGAGACCATCCCGGCCACCATTCAGGAGTTGGAGAAGTGCCGGCCGATATTTGAAGAAATGCCGGGCTGGGCCGATGATATTCGGGGGGTGCGGCGCTACCAGGATTTGCCGGCGGCCACCCAAAACTACCTGAAGCGGGTGGAAGAGCTGGTGGGCGTGCCCATCCAGATCGTCTCCGTAGGCCCGGACCGGGAAGAGACTATGGTGGTGCAGAATCCTTTCGGTTAAGCCGGCGCTGAAGGCGGCTCTGCCGCAACGCTAAGTACAGTGGTTCATAAATACGGCAACGTATTTCTTAACTCCGTGAAGATCACTTCCCCCCACCCTGACCCTCAACCCCCATTGGGGGAGCGGGAAAAAGACGGGACCGATTTGACACTCTGCCATCATAAAAAACCCGGCGGCCTAACCTACCCCCTCTCCATCCGCTTCAAGGGTTGGGGGGCGATATATGACGCGAACGTATTTATGAAACCCGGTAGTTAGCCGCCCCACGAAAATTTCTTGACATCCACAGGTATTTATGAGACATAGATGAGTGGATTTTGGTTCAATCAGATGGCCTTGACACCGGAGATTGAGAAATTTAACGGCAACCCTGTTGAATTTTAAACGTATGTAACATCATTGTGTATTTGACGGCATCTAAGAAGGCGTCTGGGGACGCCTGAGATGCCTTTTTTATTGAGGCAGGCATGATCAAAGTTACCCTGGATCACGGTTCCACCGTCACCCTGCCGCAGGGGGCGACGCTAGCCCAGGCCTTGCAGGCCCTGGGCGTGGCTGGCGACCGGGAGGTGGTGGCGGCCAGGATCGACGGGGATTTGTTGGACCTGTCCGGCGTGCTCTCGGCCGATTGCACCATCGCCCCCATTCGCCTGGACAGTTCCGAGGGTCTGGAGATCATGCGCCATTCCGCCGCGCACCTGATGGCTGAAGCGGTGCGGAACCTGTTTCCCGGGGTCAAAGTGGCCATCGGCCCGGCCATCGAAGCGGGCTTTTACTATGACTTTGGCGTGCCCGAGCCCTTTACCCCGGAAGACCTGGCGAAAATAGAAACCCACATGGCCGAGTTGACGGCCCAGGATCAGCCCTTCCGGCGCGACGACATGAGCCGGGAGCAGGCGATCAACTATTTCCGGGGCGAAGGCGAAGCCTACAAGGTGGAACTCCTGGAGGAGATCCCCCAGGATACGGTGAGCCTCTATCAACAGGGAAATTTCATCGATCTTTGCCGGGGGCCCCACATCCCGTCCACCGGGTATATCAAGGCCTTCAAGCTCACCGCCACTTCCGGGGCTTACTGGCGGGGGGACGAACGCCGGCCCATGCTCCAGCGTATTTACGGCACCGCCTTCCCCACCAAAGAGGATATGGCGCGCCACCTGGAACTCCTGGAGGAAGCCAAACGCCGGGACCACCGCCGCCTGGGCCGGGAGTTGGAGTTGTTCAGCATCGAAGAGGACGCGGGGCCGGGGCTGGTGATCTACCACCCCAAGGGCGCCCTGCTCCGGAGCCTCATCGAGAATTTCGAGCGCCGGGAGCACCTCAAGCGGGGCTATCAGATGGTCATGGGGCCCCAGATGCTCAAGGCCGACCTGTGGAAACGCTCCGGCCATTGGGACAACTACCGGGATCACATGTACTTCACCGAGGTGGAAGGCCAGGGCTACGGCATCAAGCCCATGAACTGCCTGGCCCACATGCTGATCTACAAATCCAAGGTGAGGAGCTACCGGGAGCTGCCGCTGCGCCTGTTCGAGTTGGGCACCGTGCTGCGCCACGAGCGTTCCGGGGTGTTGCACGGCCTCATCCGGGTGCGCCAGTTCACCCAGGACGATGCCCATATCCTGTGCATGCCGGAGCAGGTGGAAAGCGAAATCCTGGGGGTGCTTAAGTTCGTGGCCGAGGTCATGGCAATTTTCGGGTTCGACTACGAAGTGGAACTGTCCACCCGGCCGGAGAAATCCATCGGCACCGACGCGGAGTGGGACCTGGCCACCAACGCCCTCGTCGGGGCGCTTGCGACCAGGGGGCTGCCCTACGACATCTGCGCCGGGGAAGGGGCCTTCTACGGGCCCAAAATTGACATCAAGCTCAAGGACGCCCTGCAGCGCCGCTGGCAATGCGCCACCATCCAGTGCGATTTCACTCTGCCGGAGCGCTTTGATCTCGCTTACATCGGCCCGGATGGGGAACGCCACCGCCCGGTGATGCTGCACCGGGTGATCCTGGGCTCCCTGGAGCGCTTCATGGGAGTCCTGATAGAGCACTTCGCCGGGGCCTTCCCGGTCTGGCTGGCCCCGGTGCAGGCTATCCTTTTGCCCATCACCGACCGGGTCCATGCCTACGCCCAGGAGGTGGCAGGTTTGCTGTTGGATGCGGACTTGCGGGTCGAAGTGGATACCCGGCAGGAAACCTTGCGCTACAAGATCAGAGAAGCCCAGGGACAGAAAATACCATACATGGTTATCATGGGGGACCGGGAGGCGGCTGACCGCACCCTGGCGCCCCGCTTGCGGGACGGCACGGAGTTGAAGGGCGTCTCCCTGGAGGCGTTTATCCAGCGCCTTCAGGAGGAGTCCCGGACTCCCCCCCCGCCCACTCTGCATAATTTCAGGAGGTGACGGCCATCCAGAAGCAGCAAAGAGTGAGAATTAACGAGCAGATCAGGGTGCCGGAGGTGCGGCTTATCAGCGCCGACGGGCAACAGGTCGGGGTTATGCCCATCAAAGAGGCGTTAGCGCTGGCAACCGAGGCGCACCTGGACCTGGTGGAGGTTGCCCCCCAGGCCGCCCCGCCGGTTTGCCGCATCATGGATTACGGCAAGTTCAAGTATGAGCAGAGCAAGAAACTGCAAGAAGCCCGGCGTAAGGCGACCACGATCCAGGTAAAGGAGATCAAGGTCCGGCCCAAGATCGAAGAGCACGACATGAACTTCAAATTGAAGAATACCCGGCGCTTTTTAGGAGAGGGCGACAAGGTCAAGATCTCAGTGATTTTTCGGGGCCGGGAGATCGCCCACACGGACCGAGGGTTTCGCCTTCTGTCCCAGATGGTCGAAGCCCTGGCGGATGTGGGAACTGTGGAGACGAATCCCAAGCTGGAAGGCCGGAACCTCTCCATGATCGTTACCCCCAAGTAGTCCTGAGCTATTTCCGGTGTAACCGCGGAACCACCTCCCGGGTGGGATAGGAAAGGATTTTTTTGCAAACACATTGTTAAAATGTGACGAATAGAGTATAAAATGTAAGTTTGCCTGTTAGCGGAATATAAGCTCCAGGAACCGGATAATCCACCCGGCCGCCTGTCTGGCGGCCGGCAGTGTTAGCACCATGTGAGGTTAACCATGCCCAAGATAAAAACCCATCGGGGCGCAGCTAAACGCTTCAAGGCCACGGGCAAGGGCCGTCTGAAGCACAAGCAGCCCTACCACAGCCACATTCTGACCAGCAAGACCGCCAAGCGCAAGCGGCAGCTGCGGCAGGCGGCCTACCTGTCCGGGGCCGAGACCAAAAGCCTCAGGCGCCTGCTGCCTTATCTCTGAGATTAGGAGTTCGTTATGCCACGCGTCAAAAAAAGCGTTGCCTCAAGGGCGCGCCGGAAAAAATGGCTGGGGATGGCCAAGGGGTTCCGCAGCGGCCGGCGCCGGCTTTACCGTTCCGCCCGGGAGGCCGTGGAGCGGGCCCTGACCTTCGCCTACCGGGACCGCAAAGTGCGGAAACGGGAGTTCCGAGGCCTGTGGATCGTCCGCATCAACGCGGCGCTGCGGCCGCTGGGCATGTCCTACAGCAAATTCATCGGCGGGCTGAAAAAGGCCGAGATCAACCTGGACCGCAAGGTCCTGGCCGATATGGCGATCTTCGATCCCCAGGGGTTCGCCAAGGTGGCCGACCTCTCTCGCCAGGCGCTGTAAAGGTACTTTCCGGTTTTCTGTCAGTGGCGCAGGCGTTTCGCCTGTGCCACTTTTTGGCCCGAGATCAGCCCGTTGTCATTCTGCGCGCAGCGAATTCTCTAGATGCTTCACTTCACTCTGCTCCGTTAGGATGACCTGAAGACCCGATAGGACGCCACCCGGGATGACCATAAACCAGGTCAAAAGCCTCGAGAGCCTCGCACTGCAAAACATCCGGCACGCCCGGACCCCTGAGGAACTGGAACTGCTGCGGGTCAAACATTTGGGTCGCAAAGGGGATTTGACCGCGGTCCTGCGGAGTCTCGGAAAATTGGACCCGGAGGTTAGGCGGCACGTCGGCCAGGAAGCCAACCGGGCCAAAGAGGCCCTGGAAGCAGCCCTGGACGAAGCCCTGGGCGCCCTGAAGGCCGCGGCCCGCCTGGCGGGAACCCCCGCCGCCGACGTCACCCTGCCGGGACGGCGCCTCCCCCGGGGCCGGCTCCACCCGTTGAACCGCATCATGGCGGAGGTCTGCGACATCTTTCTGCACCTGGGCTTTGAGACGGTGGAAGGTCCCGAGGTGGAACTGGACTGGTATAACTTCGAGGCCCTCAACCTGCCCCCGGACCACCCGGCCCGGGACATGCAGGACACGTTTTACTTCAACGACAAGGTGCTGCTCCGGACTCACACCTCCCCCATGCAGATTCGCACCATGGAAGTCCGCCAGCCCCCGGTGCGCATCATCGCCCCGGGCAAGGTCTATCGCCGGGACTCGGACATCACCCACTCCCCCATGTTTCACCAGGTGGAAGGCCTGCTGGTGGACAAAGGGGTGACCTTTGCCGACCTCAAGGGGGTCCTGACCGCCTTCGTCCACCAGATGTTCGGCCCGGAGTTGGGCGTCCGCTTCCGCCCCAGCTACTTTCCCTTCACCGAACCCAGCGCCGAAGTGGACATCGAATGCGTCATGTGCGGGGGCCGCGGCTGCCGGGTCTGCAAGGCCACCGGCTGGCTGGAGGTCCTGGGTTCCGGCATGGTCCACCCCGCGGTCTTCGAGGCCGTGGGCTACGACCCGGAAACCTACACCGGCTTCGCCTTCGGGCTGGGCATCGAACGCATCGCCATGCTGAAGTACGGGGTTGACGACATCCGCCTTTTCTTCGACAACGACCTGCGGTTTCTGCGCCAATTCTGAGCCAACCGTCGCCGGTGGCTGCACCTTTCTGCCCCGGCGCGCCTGCTGCCTCTATCCCCTAAATTCCGGCATCGCCTTAAATCTCCCTGACCAAACCCGGCCATGTCGTTATGCCGGCCATAGCTACAACTCTTCAGATTTCCCGGGCATTTGTGACAGTGGCAGGATAGGGCGCCAGGGGATGGAGCCGGAGTCTCTTGCCCATGCGGCCTCAGCGCTTCATCTGACACGCCGCTACCGAGCCGTGCCGGCCTGGGATTCTTAAACTCCTCAGCAGTGAAGTATCCGGGTTCTGAAAGTTTGCTTTGCCCAGATTTATGAAACCGTCTTTTTTTGCCGAAAACAATTTTATCAGGCAATCTAAGCGGGGATTCGCCTTCCAGAAGAGGAGTTTTTGGGGGGGCGCCGGGCCTGGAGGTTTCAAAAACCATTTATTGACAGAGGCGGCCAAGCTGCCGCATAATGGCGCCTGAGCTCCTCAACCAGAGACCGCTATGGGCTTCAATGAAAAATTCATTAAGGAGATCGGCCCCCCTGCCGCGGCCGCGGCCGGCCAGCGCGCCCCATCCCCCTCTCCTACCTCCGCCGACCCGCCCCTAACTCCGGGAACGGGACCCGGCACGCCCGAATTCCTGAGATTCGAGGACCTGGTAGCCATGGGGGATCCTCAGAAAATCCTGGAGGAGGTTACCAAGATTGTCCGCTTGATGTATCCGGCCGCCAATTTCAACCCGGTGCAAGATGTCTTTAAAGACGTGGTAAAACTATTTCGCGGGGAATACCCGGGGTACCGCGCCTGCAACACCTGGTACCATAACTTGAGGCATACCACCGACTGTCTGCTGGCCATGGCCAGACTCATACACGGCGGTTTTATCCAGGGGATGGTGATGGAGGCAAGGGACGTGGCCCTGGGGTTGATCGCCGCTCTCCTGCACGATACCGGCTATATTCAAACCGCGGAGGATGATTACGGCACCGGCGCCAAGTACACTATGGTTCATGTGGAGCGCAGCATAGAGTTTATGAAAATATATTTCGCCCAGCATGGATACGCTTCGGAGGATTTTCTCTTCTGCAGTAAATGTCTGGAATGTACCGGCCTGGAGGTAAAAATCGGGGAATTGGCATTTATCTCCCGCCACCATGAAACCTTGGGGCAGATGCTGGGAACCGCGGACCTGCTGGGACAAATGGCGGATCGGACCTACCTGGAAAGACTTCCCTTTCTTTACCATGAATTTAAGGAAGGCGGCGTTCAGGGTTTTGCCGATGAACTAGATTTGCTGCAAAAAACCCCAGCTTTCTGGGAGTTTACCCAAAAGCGGCTTGCCGGCGAATTGGGAGGGGTGGACCGTTTCATGCGAGGCCATTTCCGGGTCCGTTGGGGCATCGACCTGGACATGGGCCGGGAGGCTGTGGAAAAAAATATCGCGTACTTACAGTTTATCCTGGCAAATCACGGCGACGATTATCAAAGATACTTAAGACGCGACGGCTTGATACAAATCTTTCAGGAAATGAGGCGGCAGCAAGGAAGTGGGGAGTTTTGAGTTTTTCTCATATCGAGTTGTCCTGTTTGCGGCCGATTCAGCCTCCTGATTGACGAGATATAAGTTTGAAGGATGGGAGAGCTTGCTTGAACGTTTGCCTGAGGCCCCCGATTGCCTTAATGTGAACCATCTTCAGGAATTTGCGGACCATAATGTGGTTTTTTGGGTGCCCGGGGCCGACCCTGCGGTATAATCCGGTATGGAGAACCTGGTGCTCTCACCCCACCTTGACCGCCTCATCGACCTGGCCCTGGAAGAGGACCTGGGGCCGGGGGATGTCACCACCCAGGCCCTTGTGCCCCCGGAGTTGCAGGGGGAAGCCCATATCCGGGCCAAGGCCGCCCTGGTGGTGGCGGGTCTGCCCGTCGCGGCCCGGGTTTTTCGTAAGCTGGATGCGGGCCTAGTCTTCGCCGCGGCAGTGGCCGACGGCCAGACAGTGGCCGAAGGCCAGATCCTGGCCCGCCTCACCGGCCCCGTGGCCTCGATCCTCACCGGCGAGCGGGTCGCCCTCAATTTTCTCCAGCGCCTCTCGGGCATCGCCACCTTCACCCGGGCCATGGTGGCCCAGGTCGGGGGCGAAACCGCCCTGGTGGACACCCGGAAAACCACCCCGGGCTGGCGGGTTCTGGAAAAATACGCGGTGCGTTTGGGCGGCGGCCGCAACCACCGCCTGGGGCTCTACGACGGGGTGCTCATCAAGAACAACCACCTGACCGCGGTGGGCTCAATCAGCGAGGCCGTGCGGCAGGCCAAAGCCACGGTCCACCACCTGCTCAGGATCGAAGTGGAAGTGACGGACTTAAACGGCTTGGCAGAGGCCCTGAACGCCGGCGCCGACCTCATCCTGCTGGACAACCTGGACGACGCCGCCCTGCGCCAGGCCGTGGAGCTTACCCGGGGCCGGGCCATACTCGAAGCCTCCGGCTCCATGACCGCAGAGCGCCTGCCCCAGGTGGCGGCCACCGGGGTCAACCTCATCTCCATGGGCGCCCTGACCCACAGCGCCCCGGCCGTGGATATCCACCTGCGGTTGATTAAGGTCTGGCGGTAGTTTTTTGGGGGAGGGGGCAAAGGACACCCGCCCTTTCCCCCTCCCCCAAACCCCCACCCCCAATCCCTTCCAGGGGGTTGGGAGGGGAGTTTGAGGGGAGGGTGAGGGACTTGACTTACGCCAAATCCCCCGGTCCTCCCCTCAACCCGTTTTCCCCAATTCCTTCGACCGCGCCGCCGCGGCGGCCACCGCGTCCATGACTGCGCCCCTAAAGCCGCGCTTCTCCAGGGCATGGAGGCCGGCGATGGTGGTCCCTCCCGGGGAGGTCACCATGTCCTTCAGGAGCGCCGGGGGCATCTGCTCCTCATGGCAGAGGCGGGCCGTGCCCAGGACCGTCTGGGTGGCCAGGGTCAGGGCCAGGGGGCGGGGCAGCCCCATTTGCACCCCGCCGTCCGCCAGGGCCTCGATGAACACGGCCACAAAGGCCGGGCCGCTGCCGCTTAAGCCGGTGACCGCATCCATGAGTCTTTCCTCCACCACCACGGCCTGTCCCACGGCCCGGAACAGATCCAGGGCCAGGGCCAGGTCTTCCGGGGTGACGCCGCGGCCCGGGGCCAGGGCCGCGATCCCGGCCCCTACGAGGGTGGGGGTATTGGGCATGACCCGGACCACCCGGGAATCGGGGCAGGCCCCTTCCAGAACCTCCAGGGGGACTCCCGCGGCGATGGAAATGATGAGATGCCAGGGCCGGGCGAATTCTTTGACGCCGGCCAGGACGCCGGGCAGCACCTGCGGTTTGACCCCCAGCACCACCACCTTGGCGTGCATCACCTCGGGGTTGTCCAAAGCGGCCGAAACCCCCAGCTCATCCATCTGGGCCTGCCGGGCCGGGTCCGGGTCGTAGTAGATCAGGTTTTCCCGGGGAACCAAGCCCCCCGCCAGCAACCCCCGGATGATGGCCCCGCCCATGCTGCCGGCGCCGATGAACCCCAGCTTTATTTCCGCCAACCGGCCTTTTCCCGGTTCTATCATTGACATGGACCCTATCTCCCGTCATAGTTTCAGGTAATAGCTATTGTGGCATACCTGCCGGGCTGATTGCATGGAAAAAGTGCCGGGAAAATCTCAATTCCCCGGCGGCGGGGGTCATGGAGCCAAAGGGGGGGACCTGATGATGATGTTTAAAAACCGCTTACAAAGACTTCCCGCGGTCAGACTCGGCCTCATCCTCCTGTGGCTTCTGGCCTGGACTGGAGGGGGTCTGGCCGCTGACTCCGCGCCGTTGCCCGCGCAGGCTTGGAACCTCCGCCAGGTGGAGCGACTCAAGACTGCCGGCGAAGGCGCCCTGACCTTTGCGGTCCTGGGAGACAGCCGCAGCAACCCGCCGGTCTTTGCCCAGGTGCTTAAAAGCATAGCCCGCGACCCCGGCCTGGCCTTCGCCATAGAGGTTGGGGATATGGTGGAGCAGGGCACCTTGGAGCAATTCGACGCTTTCTTCAAACAAATCCGGTCAGCCGTCCGGCTCCCGTTTCTCGCGGTGGTGGGCAATCACGATCTGGGGAAGGACCATGACCTGACCCTCTACCGGGAGATTTTCGGACCCGATTACTATGCCTTCCAGATCAAGGGCAACTACTTCATCATGGTCAATGACACGGAGGTGGGCGGGGTCGGCGAGCCGCAGTGGCGCTGGCTGGAAGACGAGCTGAAAAAATCCCGGGCTTACAAGACCCGCCTGGTGTTTCTCCATATTCCCCTCTTTGACCCCCGGGGAGGCGAAAATCGCCACTGCCTGCCGGAAACAACCGGACGCCGTCTGGCCGCCCTTTTTCGTCAATATCACGTGACCCATATCTTTGCCGGCCATATCCACAGCTACTTTTCCGGCCACTGGGACGGCGTCCCCTTTACCATCACCGGCGGGGCCGGGGCGCCCCTCTACGGGACCGATCCCGAGCATTTTTTTTATCACTATCTCAAGGTCACCCTAAAAGAGGGTGCGGTTCAGGTCGAGGTGCAGCGGATCAAAGCGGAAGGGGATCACTAGCCTGATGACCGTATCGATGGATAGACCCATTCTGGCCCTGACCATGGGCGACCCGGTGGGGGTGGGGCCCGAGATCATGGTCAAGGCCCTGGTTGACGCCCGGATTTACCAGGTGTGCCGGCCTCTGGTCCTCGGCGACCGGAGCGCCCTGGAGCTGGCCCGCCTGGCCCTGGACCCGGCCCTCAAAATCCATGTGGCCGACCGCCCGGCCGCAGGACGTTACCAGCACGGGACCCTGGACCTCATGCCCCTGTCCCAGCTGGCGCCCCGGGACCTGAAGTACGGCCGCCCCACCTCGGCATCCGGGGCGGCCATGGTCGGCTACATCCTCACCGCCATTGATCTGGCCCTGGCGGAAAAAGTGGCGGGCCTGGTCACCGCCCCCATCAGTAAGATTTCTATGAAGCTCTCGGGCTACAATTATCCTGGGCACACCGAACTTTTGGCGGAAAAGACCAATACCTCTGAATTTGCCATGATGCTGGCCGGGGGGGAATTCCGGGTGGTCCTGGCCACCATCCACTGCGCCCTGGCCGAGGTGCCCAAACGGCTCACCCAGGAGGGGCTGGTGCGGCTCTTTGCCCTCACCGCCCGGGCCTTGGACCGGGACTTCGGCCTGGCCGGCGCGCCCCTGGGGGTGGCGGCCCTCAACCCCCACGCCAGCGAAGACGGCATGTTCGGCCACGAAGAAGAGGAAATCATCATCCCCGCGGTCAAGGAAGCCCAGGCCGCGGGCCTGCCGGTGGAAGGCCCCTTTCCCGCCGACACGTTGTTCTGGCGCCATAACCAGGGGGAGTTCGCCGCCATCATCTGCATGTACCACGACCAGGGGCTCATCCCCCTGAAACTTTTGCACTTCATGGACGGGGTGAACGTCACCCTGGGGCTGCCCATCATCCGCACTTCGGTGGACCACGGCACCGCCTACGACCTGGCGGGGACCGGCAAGGCCGCGCCGGATTCCCTCAAGGCCGCGATCGTGATGGCCGCGGAAATGGCGCAGCGGCGCTCGGGGGAGTAGGGGTAAGAGTTGGAGGGAGGGGGTGTGGGTGAGGCGGGCACGGAGGCCCGCCCTGCCATCAACGAGCGTAAGGGCGGGTTTTAAACCCGCCCCTACCGCCAGCTATCCCCCTAAGCTCCTGTCCCGGTTTCGGACTTCCCGGGTAATCCGCTCCACCAGGCGAGTTTCTTGAGCCATCTCCAATTCATAACGCGATTGGAGATTGAGCCAGAATTGCGGCGTGGTTTGGAAATCGCGGGCCAGGCGCAAGGCGGTATCCACGGTGATGGACCTCTGACCCCGGACAATTTCATTGATCCTCTGGGCCGGCACTCCCAAATCGCGGCCGAGCTTGTTCTGGCTGATACCCAGAGGTTTGATACTGAGTTGCACTCAAAAGGTTATTTTCTGTAGCCGCAGGCTTTAGCCTGCGCCTGCACAGGCTGGAAAGCCTGTGCCACCCTTTGACTGCAATCTGGTATGAGGTATTCCTCCAAGAGAATTTCTCCCAGGTGCACCGGAGGCAGTTTCTTTAACGTCATAGTCTTATCCTCAATGATATAGCGATTGCCAAAAGTTTTTTCCGATAGCGGAATCATTCTAATCCCCCCTAACCCCCCTTTAGAAAAGGGGGGAACTACAGAGAATTGCTGGGAAAGTCCCCCTTTGAA